>Ga0310328_10075_pt1 | contig 13038 bp, 11 predicted proteins | sample LakSupDCLTotalC7_FD_195542 | JGI IMG/M metagenome (GOLD analysis project Ga0310328, IMG submission 195542) | Enriched freshwater cyanobacterial communities from Lake Superior, Ontario, Canada - SU02.DCL.Total.C7 (v2) (version 2) | ecosystem: Environmental > Aquatic > Freshwater > Lake | place... | reverse complement strand
CGCCAGTGGGGGTGAGAATGCCAGCAAGCACCCTTAAAAATGTAGATTTGCCTGCCCCGTTGTGGCCTATCAAAGCCAAGCGATCGCCGTGATTAATTGTGAGATTAAGGCCATCGAGCGCTCTCACCCTTAGGCTGCGGCCCCTGCGGGCTAACTGGCCGCCAGTTAAACCTGATAGCAAACTGCGTTTTAAAGTGCGCAAAGAGCTTGAATGGATTGGTATTTCCAGAACTGCGTTTTGGAATACGGCAACGGGCTCTTCCAAATAGACTGCCTCTAAGCATTCAATATTAACTGCGCGGGTAAAGGGATATCAAGGCTGCAAGTAAACGGCAACGATCTATGAGCAATGCAAGCCAGGAAAGTTTTGATCCGGAAACGCATCCCTCATGGCGACGCCAATCCACTCCAGGACCATTGAGCGCTTCTACAACGCAATGGGGCGAAATAAGAGCCCGAAGCATTAGTTGGTGATCGTAATAGGGGGTAACAGGCTGGGGTGCTGGCCAACCAAGCCTTGCAAGCAAGGGCCTGTTGTAAAAGCAACAGCAACCAGGCACGGGATTAAAGGCAAAGGCCCTTAGCCATCGCAAGCCCAAAGGGGTATTAAGCAATGGCTGCAGTGAAAAACGTGTGAGGGGATCAGCTAACCACTCCAAATCAGAGTTGCATAGTTGTGGATTGCTCGCCAAAAGCAGCGGTTGAAGCTGCCTTTTGGGATCCTGCAATTGCCTTTTGATATTCAGCCAGCGGGTTGGTTGCCAGCGATCATCCTGATCAACCGGAGCAAGCCAAATCCCCCGGGCAATTTTCTGTAAAAGGTAAAAGTGTTCGTTTACTCCATAGGGCCGGGAATTCTCCACTATTTGCCAAGTTGCACCTTTTTGCCACTTAGCTAACCATGAATGTAGGTGAACTTTTGGTATAGAAGGCAAAGGATTTATACCAACAACAATTTCCAGCTCTGGTTGATTAAGGGGAAGGGATTCAAGTAAATCTTCTAAATAATCAAGGCGGGGTTGATGCAGGGGCAGAATTAGGGATAACAGCGGTGGAAACTCCATCAGCTCCAAAATCTGAAACCCCAACGGCGAAAGTAGATCACCGAACTCCAGAGATTCACCAGGGTGAGCCAAACACTGCGGTGGCTGCCACGGCCCCAGCCATGGGTTACAGACGCCACCGGCAGGTGCAGGCATCGGCCCAAGGGCCTTAGCCGCCTCGTTAGATCTGCGTCCTCTAAATAAAGAAAATAAGCTGGATCAAAACCACTTATCGATGCATAAGCGTTTGAGCGCACAAACAAGCAACAACCACTGAGATAGGGAACCTCAAAGATGGTTTGCAAGTTTTGATCATCCATGGTGAAACGGGCATCGAGGCGACGCAGCCAAGCGGGTTTGATGCGGCGGGGCAGAAAACGACGGCTGCAGAGAGCAATAAATGATGGATCGCGTTTGGTGAGCCGCTCCACTTGCCCCAAGGGGCTGAGGATCTGGGGAACAGCTGCCACCACATCGTGCTGGGATGCAAGCCAACCCAGCAGGGTTTCAAAGCTGCCAGGCTGCCAATACAGATCGGTGTTGAGCACCGCCACCCAAGGGGCCGGTTTGGGCAGGGCCTTAAACAATTGATTGGCGGCCCTGCCGTAGCCAAGGTTTTCGGAATTGCGCTGCACCAACAAGGCGCCTGCTAGCAAAAGCTCCAATCCCTCGGGGGGCTGAGGCTGCACGGCGTTTAAGGCCAGGCTATAGCGGATCGTGGGGGGCAAAATCGCCAGGCAGGCCCCCAATGCCTGCAGCTCAGCGGCGCCAGGCCGATAAACAATTATCAGCAGATCCAGCTGGGCGGACACAAAAAAGGAACTCAACGGTTGCCGTAATTGGGCATCGACTCCTGGGAAATACCAAAACCGCGATACATTAAGCCCTTGCGAAAGGCAATCCGTGGCCGGAATAAATAACTCACAAGTGTTCCTTGGCTTATGTATGAACCAAGGATTTCTGAGCAAAGCTCGCGGGATTCAGGTGATTCTTCACAGTTATTGGAGAAATGATATTCAAGAAACTGCTTAACCTGAGATAGGGTATAAGTATTGTGCCTGCAGATATCTTTTTTCAGGAAAGGTGATTCCAGCAAGCCACAGAACATCAAGGCACAGGAATGGCTTGTGTTTGTGCTTTCAAGGATTCCCATCAACGCCATCAGCTGATCCCAATACACATAACTGGTGGTGAAGCGGCCGCCGGAACGGGGAATTTTATGTCGATCCTCATCAGCACCAATTTCTTCAGCTAAATTACTGCGTAGGCCATCAACCACCGAACCACAGCACTTAGGGATTAAAAGCCGAGAAATCCCAAGCCAATCCTCATCTTCATAGGCTCTAGATGCATATTCAAAAAGGGCAGTAGGCGAATAGAGAACTCGGCGTGGATAATTATTAAGAACCCTGAGAGACCAGCGCACCTCACCTTTATTAATGGCGTGATAGCGATGGCTAAGTGGTAGATAGTCTGTCCAAAACTGAATAAAGCGGGCGCTATTAAATACCTCAGGCCGGACGGCCACAAAAAAGCTTTGCAGGTGCTGCCAAAGCTGTAGATTTTCATTTAAAGCCAGCAACGGCTCAGGCATCGTCTCAAGTTCATTGTCTAGCCTGCTAGCAAATTGAGCTCCAACTTGGTCTCCCAGAAAATGAACACTGTCATTACAAAATAACAACCATTCAATATTATTTAACCAGCCATAACGGCGCAAGTTGAGGAAACCATCCTTAAAGCAGCCCCAATCCTGACCCAGATTGGGACGCTCGAGCACAGCAGCGCAAAGGGGCTCTAATTTCTCCACCGTGGCAGCAGAAAGGGGGCCGTTGTGCAGGTAAACCACATGGAAACCTGCCGCGTGAAGAGAACGCAGATAGGCCAGGTTTGAAAAAGTCACCTCGGGGCCATGGAAAGCAGCAAAAATTGCCAGCCTCCTCAACCCAGACGGCCGCTGGGGCCAGGAACCGGCCAGGCGCCGGAGGCGACGCCGCCAGGTTCTACCTATAAGAAAAAAACCTAAAAATTCAAACCAGGCAGAAAGGTAGTACTCAATACGCAGGAATGGCGCAAATAGAGGCCCCAAGATTTGATGCATATCCTGCGGCCTGCCCAGGGTTTCAATCAGCTAGTTATGGTAGTAGACGCTAACCCGCACCAAGAAACTGCCCTAGCCAATCGATCACCTGCTGCGGTTGCACCATAGCCATGCAGCCGTGGCCTTCCTTAACGCAGCCATCGTTGCGAAAATGCAGCTCTGCGCAGGAAGCACAGCTGTGCGAACTCACTGTTCTAGCTGCATTTGCTGAACGAGGCATCCAAAGCCGAATCGGGCTGGCCCCCACCCCATCGGCATCATTGCCAACAATCGCCAGAGTGGGGGTCCCCATCGCAGCAGCAATATGCAGCGGGCCTGCATCCACGCTAACCACAGCCCGGGTGGCTTTGCAGGCACCAGCCAGTTGAATAAGGCTGGTTTTACCTCTTAAATCTATTAAATAACCGTCTGCTAATAGTGTGGTTTCAAGATTATTTGAATTGTATTGTTCCTGCTGAACGGCTGGAGAGCTTCCCACTAATCCAACAGACAAGTGCTGGGCTTCGCACCAGGCAAGTAGAGCACTCCAATGGTTAAGAGGCCATAGCTTTGCTGCCCTAGTAGTAGTTACGTGGATCAAAATATCTGGTACATCGAAAGAAGGCTCATTGAAAGGAAGTTCTATATCTGTTACTGTTTCCTCAAGAAAGGCTAATCGACAAATTAATTCCGCTATGTAATTAGAAGGGAATAGGCTTCCATAGCGTTCCAAGAAAGCGGGAGAATCCCAATCGGGATCATTCAAAAATTTCTGAAAAGGGTGATCCCCCCAAGAAACTGGTTTGCGGCATGTGGCATTTAAAGCAGCACCAGCAACCCACGTAGGCCGAAGCCAGCTAGCAAGCACTTGAGTAAGGGGATTAAAGCCATCACAATTGATCAGAAGATCTATCGATCCGGCATTAGCTAAACGATCTGCGGCGAATTGGGCCAATTGTTGGAAATTATCTGAATCGGCCCTATCCCAGGAGCATCGCCATGCCAACTGGGGTAGAGCGTCCTCAAAATCGGCAGTGAGCTCACTACCCCAAAAATCGATAACAGCATCAGGGTATCGCCGCTTAAGTGCTGTTAACAACGGAATGGTTACAACAAAGTTACCTACCTTGTTTGAGCCAAGCACAGCGATATGTGGATTATTGCCTAAATCGCAGCCGTTGTAACGCTGGAGTATTTGGGGCATTTGGCAGACTATGGCTCCAGCAAACTTTAAGCTTATGCAATGCGCCTGCTACTTATAACTAACCTCTATCCGCCCCAAAACCTAGGGGGGTTTGGACTTTGCCTTGAGAGGCTCTGCAAAGGGCTAGAGACTCTGGGCTATGAGGCTTTAGTGGTATGCAGCGATGCGCCATACCTGGGTCCCGCGGGGCTAAATCCAAAAATATGCAGGATTTTAGAGCTAGTAGGTAGCTATGAAGGCGGAATAAGCAAACTAAAAGATTTTAATGAAGAAAAAAGGAGATGTGAAAAAAATCAAGCAACTCTGAAACGCATTATTAAATGCTACAAGCCTAGTGCATGCTTGATAGGAAATCTAGATCTATTGGGGATAGAACTAATGGATGTTGTATTAAGCCATAATATCCCAACAATTCAACATGTGGGCTTTATGGGAGCGCCCATGCCACTGGGATCTAGCCAGTTAAACCATCCCGCATACCGCATGGCATTTGCTTCTGCAGAGGTGAAAATATTTCTTCGCAAACAAGGTTATAATGTAATGGAATATCCAGTTGCTTATCCGCCGCTGGCAAGCGACATACCACCACACCCAAGTAATTGCAATTCAACGCAATTTAAGGTTTGCTATAGCGGACTACTGATGCAGTCGAAGGGGGTACATATATTGCTTGAAGCGATAGCAAGGCTAAAACAAATCGGGCATAACGTTAAACTATCTATTGCCGGAAAAGCATTTTCACCAATCTACGAAGATGAATTAAAAAATTATGCCGCAAGAGTAGAAATATCTAATCAGATAACTTGGTGCGGTTTCATGGAGGGTAATCAATTGCAAAACTTTTATCAAGAACAAGAGGTATTAGTATTTCCCTCATTGCATCCAGAATCCTTTGGAATGGTGGTGGCAGAGGCAATGGCAACAGGTGTAGTGCCGATAAGCTCTGGGGTTGGTGGCGCAATTGAAGTTATTACCCATGGGCGAAATGGACTATTGGTTCAACCTGAAAATAGTGAAGCATTAGCTAATCAACTGGCGTGGTGCATTAGCAATAAAACAGTGCTTAAATCGATGGCTAAAAAAGCAATAAAAGACAGCGTAAAGCTGTATTCACCAACAAGGTCTGCAACTGAACTGCACAAATGCTTTAAAAAAATATCAAGAGGCCTATATGCATAATCGATTCTGGTTTTTATATGGGAATGATTTAGAACTTGCAGTTCAACAACTAGAAAGCCTCATAGAATTAAACGAAGAGGATCAGGAAACTCAAATCAAGCTTATAAGCTTACTTACATATCTCGGCGCCTACGATAAATGCGACAAGTGGTTGAAGCAATGCGATGGAGAAAAACATGTAATCGGCCAACAATCAAGATACAGAATACATAGAGCTAGAAGAGAATGCAACCCCTGGAGAGGCTTAATTGACAAGGAAATGCAATGCAACGTAGATAAATTAGTTACAAATAATATGCAATCTAATAAAACAATAACAGTTGATTTAGTTGGCGGAATAGGCGACCAGCTTGAAAATGCTGCCTTGCTATTAGCAAGCCTGAAACAAGTGCCAAACTCAAATTTGATAAAAATGCGAGCCAATGGCGAGAATTATCATGTAGTAAAAAAACTGCTCGAGCAGGTTAGAGGCATACAGCTAGCAAACGATGCTGAGGTGTCAGAAAGCTTGAGAGTATCTATACCTTGGTTTCGCAATTGGTTAGGTAATAATAATCTAGAGAAAATGCCAATAAAATTACTGCAAGATGAGTTTCCGAAGCTAGGCGAAAAAATTCAACTACTAGCCTGCTGGCGCTGCAAAATAGATACTAATAATCCGCTCTCATCATTCAGCAGATCAATACCATTCAGGACAATACAAATACTGTATTCCAAAATGGAGATAATCCAACAGGAAAGGCAAATTAATATAATCGATATTAGTGAATATAGAGAGCCTGAAAAAGCGATATTACTGAAATCACATCCCTGGTTAGTTCTCGCAAGAGAAAATATTAGCTGTTTAGATGATACCAGAAATATAATGAAAAGCTGCAATTATATTGCTAGCGTAGACACATCGTTAGTGCATCTAGCTGTTGCCTGCGGCAGAGATATACAACTATTTCTGAACAAAATTCCAGACGAAAGATGGCTTGATCTATTAACTAATGCAGGAAACTACCGCGATCACGTTGAAGTATATCAACAAGAAAGATTTCATAATTGGGAGAAGCCTATAAACAACTTCCTCAATCGGATGCGTTTAGAATTTTAGACCAAACACTTAAGCATTGCTGGCGTTCATTATCAAAACTATAGCGCTGGCGGAGTGCTAAGGCATAATTAATTAACTTATTAGTTATGAGATCAGGGTTTAGTTCAAACTCCATGAGCGCCGATTCCAAACTATTCAAGAATCCAAGCAAATCACCAAACTCAACCTGATGCAATGCTTCATTACAAAAATCTCTACTAGCCAAACCGTGATAACCAACAACAATGCAGCCACTAGCAATCGCCTCAGCAAGGGGCAATCCGAAACCTTCAGGATGACCAGAGCTAAGAAACACAAGTGCCTCTCTTAACTCACTAGCTAAATCATTGTGGCTTAAACGAGGTAATTCACGAAATTCATACCGTTGGAGAAAGCTTCGCTGGCTAGCCATCAAGTGCACACTTCTTGGATGCTGAACATGCTTGCGCGAAAGATAAACAATTCTGCGCTGCTTTCGTTCTGGGGGATAAAATAGATCTCCATCGATTCCATTTAAAACGGTAAATACACGGCTTACATCTATACCACAACCCTCAACTAAAAAACGACGATTATCATCAGATACAGTTACAACAAAACGAATATCGGGATGCCGGTAAAGATTCAAGGTGTCTGTATTGATATTGCCATCTAAACCAAATGTATAATAGGCATTTTGATTAAAAATTACCTTAGGAATGCCATTTAAGTATGTGGGCACATTAGAAAGCCAAGTTTCAGGTAACACAATGCAATCAGTAGCTGGATTTGGCGGAAGATTCAGAAAAGATTGCAGATCAATAACAGGCGCTTCACTTGAAAACCAATCAGCCCTGAAATTTGGTTTCTCCTGAAGCACAGCAGCATGATAACCAGCCTGAGACAATAATTCAACTTGGCGATAAATTTGTTTTACACCACCAATGGTGGCATTAGTATCTGGATAGCAAACAAAGAACAGCCTTTTGGTATCACTCATGGCTTCATAACACCAAACTTAACAAGAGCGGATAAAACTACCATGGAATTATTAGCATCGATCCCCATATCAATTAACTGCTGGTAAGTTAAACAATCATGTGTTTCAATAAAATTAAGCAATTCTTCAAAATGCGGCCCACATAAGGAACTAAAGAAGGCATGCTGGGTTGTTTGGCGCAAAAGATTAACTGGCGTAGCACTTGGTGGACGATGCAGAACCCTATGCTCAAAACTATTACTGGCATAACCCGAGAATAGTTTCGCTGTGGGTGCTGCGTGAGATGAAGTGAGTTCAGAGTTTGAATAATTTACTCTAATTCCTGCTAACTCCTCCCAAAGGGAACGATATTGAGCAGCAACAACATTCCAACAAAATAATTGCTGCCATCGCAGGCGGCCATTAGCTCCGAAAGCAACACGCAAATCTGGTTGACGATGTAAAAGCAGCAGCGCCTGAACAAAAGCATCTTCATCCACAACCACCTCTAGGCTACGCAAACCAACATAAGTGTCGTAATTTAAAAAGCCGAGCATATAGGATTTATCAGTGGAATCTAGTTGCTGTTTAGAGCCTTGAACCATAGAGGTGGGTATTAAAAAGCCGGTATGCTCATTGATGACAAGGTCGCGATAACCATTCCAATCGCTAACCACAACAGGCAACTCGGCTGCCATGGCCTCGATAACAGATAATCCAAAAGTTTCTTGCAAATTATCAGCAGGGGAAACAAAAACATCGGCGGCGGCAAGCGCCTGAGATTTCTGATCTTCAGTTGCTGGATTTAATCCACCCAAGCAAATACGAGGTACATTAGTAAAAAAACTCTGTAATTGAGTGAATGCATCAGCAACAGATTGATTAAATATATGGCCGCACTCAATAAGAAAAGCATTTGGGGCATTCTGAATCAAGCGAGCCATCGCACGATATAACAAAAGTGGGTGAGCTTTACTATGAAAACTCAAGCGCCCCACAAAAAGAATTACATAAGCATCTTGGGGTATCCCTAGTAGATGGCGCGCTTGGCGACGCAACTCCTGCCTAGTTAAATTAGTTTTAGCTAAACTATCGGCAACAGCAAGGGGAATCAGGGGTAGGCAGGGGCCTTGAGGATGGGGTAATGAACAACCAAACCGCCTTTGTAGAGCCTCGTGATGATGGGCAATTGCAAGCTGAACAACCTCACGCCCTGCCCTAGAAGTGCATATGAGCGCATCCCATGGTTGTAATGGCGCAGTAAGCAAATTAGCTAAACTTTCATAAACAGATTGAGAGCTAAGAGTATGTATTACGCCTGTAAGCGAAAACGCATTTGAACAATGCCCTGATCTAAGAAGCACCCACTTAGCTAAACCTGGATCTGGCACATGGAGAGCACCTGTAGTAGTGAGTGCATCATCAGGAATACCAAAACGAAAAAGTAATTGGCTATCAGCTGGCAGGAGGGACGCTAATAGATTCTTGAGCAATGTTCTCTCAGCCACACTTGTTACCAACAAGGTGAGCTGCTCTCCAGCCCTGAGCTGCTGAGCAATACCTTCTGCAAAAGAGCGACCTGCTACTCGCCTACCCAATAGTTGGTGCTGGGCGGTATCAAAGGCATCAGCTGGTAGCAGGAGAGCCGCTGGAAAAGCACTAGGCATAAAAATCCCGACGGTATGCAAGCCAACAGAGCAAGCTGAGCAAGGCCGCAAAAACCAATGGTGTGGCGGAAAGAAACACTATCCAGCCGTCGGCCACCAAAGACAAGAGCGCCATCATCCCCACCCAAAAAGCAAGCAAAAGTATCGGAACAGTAAAAGAACTGATCCGAACTCTTACCCAAAAACGCCTAAGCCCACGGATCATCGCAAAGCTTTAGAGATCTCCCCAAGTTAAGCAAAGCATCAAACTTAAGAGTGGCAAAGCAAGCGCCTATGATCCCATCTGCTCTGGAACTGGATTGAACCGTTGAAACTACAACTGGCAATAACCCATTACTACAACCCAGAGGGTGGGGGAAAACATGGATCGTTAAGCCCAAATCCGGGCCCGCGAATTAAAGCCCTGAGAGAGGTAGTATTACAAATACACAGATTATTTGGGAACAGCGCTGGAAGCTTGAATCATATGCATCAAAGGCTAGATAAAGTAAATGATGGCGGAGCTGAACTACAGATCTTTATATGCATTTCAGGTGAGAATCATCTGTTGCAAGAGCTATCAGACCTTGAAGATAATGGAGCCTTCACAAGAATAGCAAGTGAACCAATATCGGCAAAACATTTAGGATTTTGCTGTCACAAAATACTCAAAACGTCTCACAAAAACTATGATTATAGCTGCTACCTAGAAGACGATATTCTAATAAACGATGCAGATTTCTTCAGCAAGTTGCATTATTTTAATAAGTGCTTTGGTGATAATTATCTTTTGCAGCCAAACAGGATAGAAACAAGTGAGGATTTACGCCATTTAAACCGCTTTTATATAGATGGAGATTTTAACCCTAAGGCAAGTGAAGCTTATAGAAAAAGCATGCACGAGAAACTTAGCTTAATGCACCTTGGTGAAACAATAAGCTTTAATCAGCCTCTTAACACGCACTCGGGCTGCTTTTTCTTGAATAAGAATCAAGCCGATCTGTATTTCAATGGCTCTTATTGCGATGAAATAGATGTGAGCTTTCACAGCCCGCTAGAGAGTGCAGCAACCCTGAATGTTATGAAACAATTTCAGATAATGAAACCATCACTAAATAATGGAAAATTCCTATCAGTTGAGCATGCAGGCCGGAATTTCATGGGATTAATCACACCAATAACAATGAAATAAATCATGGCTAAAGATCAAATACTCATCGATTGGCCCCTAACGCCCTATACGGGCTGGGGTAGTTATGGAATTCAGCTTGCCCAAGCCTTAATTGCCAGAAATCAAATTCGTGTAGTGGTATCTTGCAAAGCGGATCGGAGCCCACACTGTGATCCAATCTGGATATCACAACTTGATGCGATAGAAGAATTTAGCAAACAACTAATAAAGCAGATTATAGAAGAACCAAATACCGTACTAAAAACAAATTCGAAAATTGCGATGTGTCCAATTGGCAACTTAGTGCCACCATTAAGGATCTATGCTGAACATCAGGTGGGGGTAGCATTTTTCGAAAGAAGCTCCGTAAACGAAAAATTCAAACAAGAATTAAAAAAATATTCCTTAATTATTACAGGCTCAAAATGGAACCAAAAGGTTTTAAGAAATAATGGCGTTAATCATTCTGAAATGGTGCACCAGGGTGTGGATAGGAGCAAATTCAATTCTGTACCAATACCAAAATTATTAAATCGACCATTTGTAATATTTGCCGGCGGCAAGCTAGAAGCCCGGAAAGGGCAAGATATTGTAATTGAAGCATTTAAAAGATTCAATAAATATTGCCCAAATTCGATCTTGATTGCCTGCTGGGGAAATATTGGAAATGTGGGATTAAATACAATTTCAACAAGCAAATATGTAACAGAATCCCCATTAAATGGAGATGCTAAAAGCCTATTTCATTGGTTAATTAAAAATGAAATTACTCCAGGCAATATAATGGTTCCCGAGATAGTGTCTAATGCTCATCTTCCAAATATCATGAAACAGGCAGATGTTGCTGTTTTTACAAGCCGTTGCGAAGGGGGAACAAATTTAATGGCAATGGAAACGCTTGCCTGCGGGATACCAACATTAATATCTGCAAATACTGGCCATTTAGATCTTATAGAAATGGGGATGGATCATCTCATAGCAGTGGGAAGTGATGGAGTTGGGAAAGTGCCCGCCTTAATCACAGCAGATTATGGAGGTGATGAAGCAGCTGAATGGGGTGAAACAAATCCCGATGAACTTGTGGAATGCTGGTTACGATTATGGAAAGAAAAAGAAGCATGGAGAGAAAAGGGGATTATTGGCGCAAAACATATGAATGCAATGAGTTGGCATAAAAGCATGAATGAACTAATTGAATTACTAGAAAGCAAAGGATTGTGCAAACCAAACTCATTCTTGAGCAGTTAACGCTGCCAGCGGGCATGCAGCCAACACTGCTCGGGGTAATCACGCTCCCAACCACAGGCAGCCCAACTGGGAAAAGTGAAATGTGATAGGAGCGGGCTGAAACGCAGAGTGGGATCCTGTGAAATCACACTCTTAATTTGAAAACCGGTTTGCCCTAGCAAATGCTCCAACTCCAACTGGTTACTACTGCCATTGGCCGAGCGATCTGTCTCCAGAATCAGATCAACACAGGCAATTTGATCACTGCCTACCAGGTGCTCCTGCAAGGCGGTAAGCACCTCGGCCTCCGAACCATCCACATCAACTATCACCAAGCCCTGGCCCTTAATACCCTCCATTGCTAGGGCGATCGCAGTAGAAGAAGTGAAACCCACACGGCCATATAAAACATTTAAAGCTGTTAGCTCCTTGAGGCAGCGCTGTACACGGATATCAATATCTACACCAATCGAGCGCAGCTGAGGATTTCGGTAAGCCATGCCAGCCACGTAGTAACCCTCGGCGCAGCCCACATCAATAAAGAAATTGAGCTGGGGTAGTAATTCCTCCAGCAGGGGGCTGAGTTCCGCCTCATAGGTACCCAGCAATTTTGGCAACAAAAGAGAATGCAGGGCAATGGGCAGATAACGCATCCCATCAAAAGGTCCGGCAAGGATGCAGCCTTCACCGTGGTGCCAAATCTGCTTGGTGGTGCGGTTTTGCACAACGGAAGCTGCCTGACCAAGCACAACTGCTTCTATGCCGGTTTCCTTAATTCCCAACTCAAGCAAACGGCGCTCAGATGCTTCAAACTGATGGGTAAAGAAATGATCAGCCCGGTTGATCAAACTATCGGGATGCTCCCACCAAGGAAAAGAAAACTTGTTATCTGAAGTAGCACCAATAGTCATTAAACAGTGATCTGAATAATACGTTGATGCATGTCTAAAATCAGAATATAAGCTGATGCGGCTTCGTTTAAATCCAAATCTTTTTCGGCAGCAGCAGCAATATCAACTTGCATTGCTAAAGCTTTACGCAGCCAAAAGAGCTCATTATTATTAATTTTTTGAAGAAAGTCTTCAAGGTTTGGCCAAGTAAGTTCTGATAGTTCAGCAAATATATCAGCAATTTGAATGGCAATATTTAATGATGGATTTATTTGATATAGCTTTACCTGAGCATCTACCGCTCGCAGCAAAAATGAAACATAATTATTTCTGGCAATAGCGGTGATTTGATCCGTATAATTTTCTGGAAAATCATAAAGGCTATCAGCCACTTGCAAACATATAGCGGTTTCCCTCTGGAAATCAAAAGACGCAGCCGCCTGATCAGCTAATTGCAAATGTATATTAATCAATTTATCCAATGATTGAGGGAAGGAAACCTCACTGCTGTGCTGGGAATTATTAAATTGCGGATTATTGGAAGCTAAATGCTTTGATATAAAGC
>Ga0310328_10070_pt1 | contig 13512 bp, 13 predicted proteins | sample LakSupDCLTotalC7_FD_195542 | JGI IMG/M metagenome (GOLD analysis project Ga0310328, IMG submission 195542) | Enriched freshwater cyanobacterial communities from Lake Superior, Ontario, Canada - SU02.DCL.Total.C7 (v2) (version 2) | ecosystem: Environmental > Aquatic > Freshwater > Lake | place... | reverse complement strand
CCTGCAGATACAACCCCTAAAGCTTTTTTTGAGAATCAAACCCAGATCCGAGCCGTTTTGGGTTCGCTTAATAGCAATCAGATTGCACGCAATGCTAAATACTCTGACGAAAAGCAAATTAATGGATTTAGCGTTGGATTAGGTGGCGACACTACGCAATTAATGTCAGGCATGATTAGTGCCGCAGATTTTGGGGCGAAGCAAGGTGCAAACATGGATGGGTTCCAGCAAGGAGGAGGCACTCCTGGTTTATACCAAACCGTAAAATCAACATATGTTGACATGTTTATTCAATCTGCTCTTGCCGCTGTAAGTAAAAACCCAAATCGCGCCGCAATAATAGAAAACGCGACTCCCACTATGATTAAAGCTTTGTGGCTAACCCCAGCCGGGCCCAATGGAGAGCCGCTTATAACGCAACTTGGCGCACCACCTGAAGTAATAGCACTCCAGATAGCTCGGGGTATGAATAAAGGTCTTAATGCCGATAGAGCGGATTCTGATAGAAACGAGGCCACAATTGGGAAAGACGCAGCTACTAATGACGTAAAGGCAGCCCCAATGGCAACTGCGGGCCAAGTAATGGGTTCAATTGCGTATTTAAGAAAACAGGCTGAAGTAACTTATGCAAATTATCCAGAGCGATTAATCTCATATCGAGCAACGTTAGAGGACTTGTACGCTAATAGCGCTTTAATAGTTGTTAAACCTGTGCAAGAAGCTAAGGCGCGGGAATTTGACCAGCAAGACCCAGCAACAACAACGCCAACGCGAAACTTGGCAGCATTGGCAAGGGCACAAGAACGCGGCGAGCTTAGCCAAGAAGACTATAGGCGCTTAGCAAATAGAGAAAATGCACGAATGGACACTGCTAACAACGCAAACTTTAAACTTGCGAATGAAAACGAAAAAGATTTAAGAGCAAGGCTTACAAGAGAATATACGCTTTCGGGATATGGGGACGGAAAGCTTGGAATTGCAGACTTTGAACATGTTGAAATTAATCAAAAGATAGGTGATTACCGCAGGCAAACTACTGAAGTTGTAATAAAAGCCAAAGGCGCTGACGCCAGTAACGCCTTAAACGATGTGTTCATAAAGTTCACTACTCCTCAAACGCAAAGGGCAGAGAAAAGAGCAGGAGAATCACCTTACAATTCGATTCAAGAGGTAAGGTCTAGATTAGACCGCACTTCAGTGGAAGTGAAACGTGTTTATCGCTCAGGGCCGTTATATCCAAGGCCAATTCTTGAAAAGCAAATGGACGATATCATGACGGGCAAACCAATAGACGACGATACTAAGGAGATTATTAAGCGTTTAGGAGTCACACCGTTGGAATATTTTACGCAACAAAATAGCAAGCACCCGCGACACGAAGCACTTCCTGCCCCAGTGCAGGAGAAATTAAAAGAACTTGGTAAGGTTTCCTTGGCCCTTCCAGTAAGTGGAGGAGGCTCTATGGGATTGGGAATGATTACACCTGATATGGCCCGAGCCCAACGTATCTTTAATGCAATACAACCTAGGCCAAACCCTCAAACAACCATGCCTGGCTCAATCGCAGCTAACAGTTCAGGTCCATCAAATGGATTGCTTGCATTGATCAGGAGTGGGGAGGGAAGCTGGAACTCTGTAAATCGCGGAAGAACAGGTGACAGCTCACCCATAAATCTTACGTCTATGACTATTGGGGCTGTAGAACAGCTGCAGCAACGCAACAAGATATTTGCAGCTGGCGCATATCAATTCACCCCAGACGTATTGAGCTTGGCTCGCCGTGAAGCGGGGTTATCGCCTAGCGACCCAATGTCGCCAGAGAATCAAAACAAAATGGCAATGGCGCTTGTTACTGGCAGCAAGCGGCCTGCCTTAGCCGCCTACGTTACAGGCAAAAACAATAACTTAAATGCCGCCCACTACGACATTGCTAGGGAATGGGCTGCTTTACAAGCTCCTAATGGTCGCGGCATGTACGACGGCGACAAAGCTGGCAATATGGCAAGTATCCCGGCGGCAAAGGTCAGAGCTATGTTGATTGAAGCCCGTCAACAATATCTTTCACAAAGGAACTAACCATGCCATACGTTGACACCAAAGACCCCACAACAGGTTTAGTTACTAGCAAGTATGTGGTTCCTACAGCTGTTGAGGCTTCGGCTGCACCTAAGCCTGTTGCTGCACCTGCGCCAACTTTTGGCCTTCCTGACATTGGAGGGGCAATTAAAAATTTAGCTCAAGGCCCCGCTGGTTTAGTGGGAAGGGATCTGGGCATTGTTGGTTCCGGGATACAGGAGCTTGTGAAAACTGGTGACGTTGGCAAAGCGCTTAGGAAAGGATCAGCGGCAGCAATTACAGAATTAGAAAAATCTGGCTCTGGTGTAGGCCGCATGGCTTACAGCGCAGTGCGTAATACGGCCCAAGAATTAAGTGATGTTGGCACTGAAGTAGTTGCCAAGATTCAAGGAAGACCGTCTCCTACGTCTGCCAAAACGCCAGATGCGCCATTCCTGGGCGTCATGCCTCCGCTGCCTAAAGCTAAAAGCAGTGGCCCTGCCGAGGACCTAGCCGTTGGTATTGGGCAGTTTGCACTGTCTTGGATTCCGGTAGCAAAAGGAGTAGGTCTTGTTGGTAAAGGTTTATCTATGTTGCCTGGTGCCAGCAAGGTCGCAGGTGCAACGCAAGCCGTCACGCAAGCTGTAAAAGCAACTAAGGCAGTACAGCAAATTAGCAAAGTCCCTGGTGCCGCAATTGTTGGTAAATCAATAGCAGAGAACACACTTACTAAAGCCGCCGCTACTGGTGCCGTAATTGATTTTGCTGCATTTGATCAATACGAAGGACGGCTGACAGATTTGCTTGAGAAGATGGGACCGCTCAAACATATAGCTATTGATTATTTAAAGTCTGACCCTAGAGACGTGGGCTTAGACGGCAGGTTTAAAAACGTTATTGAAGGAGCTCTTTTTGGTACTGGAACTGAAGTCGCTTTCCGTTTCTTTAAAGCAGTACAAACAACAAAAGCCGTACAAGGAGCACCAACAGAAGCAAGGAGAGCGCAACTGCTACCTGTAGCCGTAACTGCCAACAATAATTTGGAGGAGGCTGTTGTTAGACAGCAGACGATACTGCCGCCAATTGCACCATTACCTCCCATTGCACCGTTACCGCCTGTCCTTCCCCGCACAGCAGTGCAACCGATGGGGAATGTGGCCGCGGCTGGGATAGAACCGCCGGTTCCTGGGCGGGCGCTAAACCCAGCACTGCAGACACCAAGCCCACAAGCTATTGGGGCACCTTCAACAATTGCTCCTGCTGCTGCCCCTGCGCAAGTTGTGACAATTGACAATGTTGTCTTGCCTAATACTTCATTCCGCAAACTGACTAATGCCAAAGCAAATAGTGCGGCTGAATCGTACAGAGTGTTTTACAACGCAGGCCAAACACCTGATAAGTGGGTTGATACGGCGCAAGCGCTAGCAGTTGTACGTGCGAGAGGCCAAAGGTTTATATCGGACGGCATCCCTGGGCTGAATATTGACCAGGCACTAAGGGATATGCAAGCAAGCCGGTTTACGCCAGAAGTAGAGAAAGTGCGCAATGCGTATATAGAAGCGTACAACCCAAGGCAACTAGCCGCACCTGCTCCTGCTCCTGCAATACCAACAACAACAGCTGCCGCCGGTCCTGCCACCTTAACCTTGCCACCTGCCCTTGCAAAATTGACCCCTAACTACGGGTTTGGCGGGCAAAACTTTAAGGTTATGTTTGAAAGCGAGCTTGATAAAGTTGCTTACACACTGGCTAATGATGTTAAGACACGGTCTAAATCAGCTGCAAAGTACGAACAAGTAGTAGCGGACTCTGGCTTATCACTAGAAGATATCCGCAGCCATGGAGATAAAGTCCGCGCCTATATAAAAACCCTTGCTCAAGATCCCAGCCTGGCCAATAGCGGTGCGCTTGCGGTCCCGAGCCAAACGTATCTTTCTTCGCAAGCTGTCCCAACACCAGCGGCAGCATTGCCGTCAGCTCCCCTCAATCCGGCAGATATGCCACCTGGGCCTGGCGACGGTGGTGATCTGCCACCTTTACCCCCCGACGGTGGAAACTTACCGCCCGTGCCACCAGAGCCTCCAGAGAACGTTAAAACTCCAGTTTTTGACGACGCATGGACAGAACGGTTGATGAGAGAATACACAGCTAACAAGGAAGCTCTTGACTCTGGGGAAATTGAGATTGAAGATCTCTTAGAAAATAATGTGCAGCGGTTTGAAAGCCGTAGCGGCGCAACAGTTTACGTCCCAACAGTTCCAGAAGAAGCAGTAACCGCTTACCGTGCATTTAGTGACGCAATAAGCAGAGTTGAATTAACTGGCATTAACACAATGAATTTGGCAGCGATAGAGGAGAGCGCTGGCAAATGGCTTAAATCTCATAATTACAATGCCAAAGCAATCTTTAAAGCATTAAAGCCGCTTAGTGGAGAGCTAGCTAATTATCAACGCAACGTAACTGCATTGAAAACCTTGCAGTACCTTACCGACGATCGCAATTACAAGGCTGGGATTGCGGCTAACAAATTCCTTAACGCTCAAGCTGACGACAGTTCCAATATGAGCCAATTAATTGCCGAATTGCTAACGGCAGCAGCAGAACAAAAGCTGGCGGTTGGGGCTCTCGAAGGAATTACTAGGCCTATTGGCCAATTGCTTTACAGCCTGCAAGGCCAACGGCCACAACCAGGGACGTTGTCATTTACCAACATGGACGTTGAGGCTGATATTGCCAAATGGCTGACAGCTAATCAAGGCATCCCAATAGACGAATCTATTGGCAAAGCATTAAGCCCAGAAGCTGAGCAAGCAATTAAGACTGGAGATTATGGATCAGCCAAGGTAATGCAAGAGCTTGATTCGCTAGCAAGAGCAATGGCTCAAGCAGCAGTCACCCCTGGGTTTGCTAAAGGCTTTTGGGCTCAAATGAATAAAGTTGTTGCTATTGGTTCAAGGGGTTTAGTAATGCTCCGTGCTTCCCAATTGTTGTCTTCTGGGAATACATTGTGGCGCAACACATTGGGCGGTATTGTCCGGTTAATTCAATTACCAGTATCTCAAGCTCTTGGTGCTGGCTTGCAGCTTGATTTTGATAGGTCAGGCCAAGCTTTAATGATGTACGGTCAGTACAAAAAAAACTTATACGGAGCTTACCAATTAGCCATTGAATCATTTAAAGCTGGGCGTGGCTTATACGACGTTGACGACACTACAATTGACTTCCTAGACAGGGCAGTACGGCAAGACGCTCTTGTAAGAGCTGAACGAGGTTCAATGCTTGAACAAGGGGTTGAGCGGAAATATCAAGGCAGTGGCGAGTGGACCCTTGACACTGTGCCTTGGCTTGATGTTCAAGACAAATCAGCGTGGGCCAGGGCACAGAAAGGGCTTTGGCAAGCATTAAATGTATCAACCCGCACCCAAGTGGCTTTAGATACTTATTTTAAAGTTTTAGCTGGGTCGTCATTTGAATATGTTCGCAATTTAGAGCCTGGTTTAAAGCGTGCGCTAGATATGGGAATGCCAAAAGGCAGCGAAGAAGCATGGTTGTTTGCACAAGATTACGCTCAATCAGCTGTTGATCTTGCAACCAACCACATCACTCTTCAAGACCGTTCAATTCTTGACGCTGTAATGAGTTCGCCCCATGCACAAACAGCTATGCGGTACGCAACTTTTACTGACGATATCATGGCTGAATTTGAACCTGGCAGCGCAATGGCAAAAGCAAATGAAGAAATACCTTTCTTTGCAAGAACATTTAGCGCTATGCCTTTGGTTTGGCAAAATTTAATTAACCTTGCTCCAGTGTTTTCTTTAATCCAACCGTTCAACCGCACACCTGGCGATGTTGTAAAAGGCGCAGCCCGAATGACACCTATCACTGCGCCATTTGTTGATACTTTTTGGCGTGATATAAATTCAACTGACCCCATGACACGCGACAGAGCGATAGGCGATATAGCGGTGGGGACTGGAGCCATAGCATTAGCTGTTATTGGAATGTCACAAGGTTTTGTGGAATTTGTTGGTGGCGGCCCGCAAGAACCTGTTGCGAAAGAGAAATGGAGGCAAGGCGGCAAAATGCCTTATTCATTCCGGGTGCGTATTGGTACAGACGAAAACGATCTTCCAATTTATAGCCCATATTATTCAATGAGCGCTTTCGATCCTTTCAGTAGTTTAGTTGGTGGAGTTGCTGACTATATTGAAATTGCAAACAAATTGCCACAACAAGCAAGAGAACAATTAGGCTCTGGATTAACAATGGATTTACTTGCTGCTGTAGCCGCAGGCCAATTAAGCAAAAGTTATTACCAAGGATTTACTGAACTTTACGAAGCCTTAACTGGCATGGGCGAAATGGAAATGGGTCCAAACAAACGCAATCCAATTGAAAAATATATTGCTCGTTTTGTTGTATCTTTAACTCCTTTTAGCGCTGCTTTAAGATCAGCCCGACGTAGCGTCGATCCATATATGCGAGTTGTGGAGCCAAGCAATGTAGAAGGCGGCTTAACCGGTATGCCAATGCGCATGTTTGAAGAGATTTCAGGCGAATTTAAAAATATAACTCCTGGTTGGTCATCAAGTTTGCCGCCACGGTTAAACTGGATTACAGGCCAACCGATTGTGTTGTCAGGGATTCTGGGCGATCAATTCTTGCCGCCTGAGTACCCATGGATGGGCGCTGTAATGCAACTTATGCCATGGTCGCCAGTTGCGATAGGGCCTAAAATTGACCCTGTAATGCAGGAGATGGCTTTGTTGCACGGTAAAGGCGCTCAGTTTAAGGGCCCTACAGCTGAGGACTGGGGCAAGCAAAACCGGCTTAACCCCCGTGAGTACAACAAATACATTGAGCTAACGGCTTACGTTAGGAATGAACATGGCCAAAACTTGTACCAATCACTAAAAGAAACGATGGAGTCTGACCATTACAGATCCCTGCCACAGGGAGAGATTAGCTCTGAAAGCGCCAGTGCAAGAGCCTCTCTGATCAATATAATCGTCAGTAATTTCAAGCAAAAAGGCAAGCAGCTGTACGAGAACCAGACCCCAGCGCTTACCCGCCAGCTAAACTATATAGACGGGATCAACAAAGACGTCAAAGATAGGGCAACATACGGGCAACCTAACCTTTCCAACTTTGTGGAGACCTTACGCTGATGCCTTATTCTTCTGCGGTTTACACAGGCAACGGGTCCACCACTCAGTTTGCCATTCCCTATCCCTACATCAGGAAGGAGCACATTAAGGTCTTTGTTAACTTTGTTGATACTGTTTACACCTACGTTAATAACACAACCGTTCAGGTAGCAACTGCTCCTGCGTCTCCTTTACGGGTAGAGGTGCGACGGATTACACCGTTAGCCAACGTACTGGTGGATTACACCGATGGCTCAACTTTAGTTGCAGCTGATCTGGATACGACAGCGCTGCAGAATTTATATATTGAGCAGGAACTAGACGACGCATTAAAGCAAACAGTTAACGTTGACCCCACGACTGGTTTGTTGACCGCTGGCAGCGTGCGTATAACTAACGTTGCAAACCCAACTAGTGCCCAAGACGCTGCGACTAAATCTTACGTTGATACTGCCGATGCCTTAAAGGTTAGTAAGGCTGGTGACAGCATGACTGGTGCCCTAGCAATGGGCACAAATAAGATTACGGGCCTTGGCAACCCGACTAGCGCACAAGATGGAGCCACTAAAACCTATGTTGATACTGCTGATGCACTAAAGGTTGCTAAGGCTGGCGATAGCATGACTGGTGCCCTAGCAATGGGCACAAATAAGATTACGGGGCTTGGCACGCCAACTATTAGCACTGACGCTGCGACTAAGGATTACGTTGATACGTTTGTAGCGTTAACAGCTAACATCACAGACCTAAATGTTACGACAGCCAAGTTAGCTGCTGATGCGGTTACCAACGCTAAGTTGGCTGACAATGCCGTGCAAGTAGAAAATATCCTTAATGGTTCAATAACAGTTGCGAAGATGGATGGGGCTGCTGTTGTTACGGCGGCAGAGCAGTCAGCTGCAACTGCAAACGACACAAGCTTTTTTACCACGTCAGCAACAGACGCAAGATTCTTCCGTCAAGACACTTCCGAGACTATATCCAGCGGTGATCCATGGAGTTCTAGTGATTCTTTTATTGCTACGACTGCAGCTATTGACGCTCGGGTTATTGACTTAGTAGACGACGTAGGCGGGTTCTTCCCCATTACAAACGAGACCAGTTTCCCCGCTGCTAACCCTGACGTTAATGACGGTGCAGGAACAATTGTAAGCATCAAGGAGATGGTTACAAGCCGCACGCCAACGACTGGCACGGTAAGTATCTCCAACGGCCAAGGCAGCAACACAGTCATAATTACTGGCTGCGGTACGACCGTACTAGCAGCTGGGTTTGGTGTGCTGGTTGAGACAACCGCAACATTTAATACCTATAGCTTTCACCGGCTTGTACCAAAAGCAACAGAAGTCACAACCGTTGCAGCTATTTCAGCAAACATAACTACTGTCGCTAATAATAGTGCAAACGTAACAACTGTTGCTGATGATCTAAACGAACCAGTTAGCGAGATTAACACTGTTGCTGTAAGCATTGCCAACGTTGACGCTGTTGGCGGAAGTATTGCCAACGTAAACACCGTTGCAACAAACCTTGCTTCTGTAAATAACTTTGCAAATCAGTACAGGGTAGCGGCAAGTGATCCTGTAACAAGTTTAGACACGGGTGATTTGGTATTTAATACAACTGCCAGCGAGCTACGTGTTTATAACGGCAGCTCATGGCAAGGCGGTGTAACAGCTACCGGCAACCTGATTTCAAAAAGCGGCGATACCTTTACCGGCTCAGCTGGCGTTACGGCAGGGACAGTGTCGCTGCCTGGGCTGTTCTTTAGCGGAGACCCCAACACCGGAATCTACAGCGCAGCGGCAGATAATTTAAACGTTACTACTGGCGGCGTTTTAGCAATCAGCGTTAGCAGCGGCCAAAACGTTACCTTTGCCAACAATGTAATTTTAGACAATCAAGCTGATGTCCGATTCCGCGAATTAAATTTTAATGGTACTCACTACGTTGGCTTTCAAGCACCTGCAGCAATATCGGCAGATGTGCTGTGGACACTGCCAGCAACAGATGGCGCTAACGGACAAGTAATAAGCACTAACGGCACGGGTACGTTGTCGTGGGCGGCATTCCCTGTTGCCACCACTAGCGTGGCTGGCATCGTGCAGCTAAGCGATAGCATTAGCACTACCAGTAGCGTATTAGCTGCAACACCAACAGCAGTTAAAACTGTAGCTGATGCAGTAATTGCAACTATTGCTGTTGCAGATGCTGCATTACCGAAAGCAGGCGGCACACTTACCGGCAATGTAATCTTAGATAACCAGGTTGATGCACGATTCCGCGAAGCGACTGCAAATGGCACTAACTATGTTGGCTTCCAGGCCCCGGCAACAATTGCGGCTGATGTGTTATGGACTTTACCGGCGACCGATGGAACTGCGGGGCAATCGTTAGTTACTAATGGGTCTGCTACACTTGCATGGGCAGCAGCTGCTGCTAGTGGAGTTTCTACCGCTAAAGCCTTTTTCTTTTCTGGTTTCTAACTATGGCAAGTGGGATTCTAGGTCAATCAGCCCCAACAGCTAACACTAATACCACCGTTTACACGGTGCCGGCTCTTAAGACCAGCACATTTTCGGTAAGTATCTGTAACACTGGTATTGCCACAATTGTTGCTAGGCTTGCTATTGCAGCATCTGGAACACCAGGAGCTAGCGAATACTTGGAATATGACGCATTAATTCCGGCTAATGGCGTTTTAGAGCGTACTGGCATTGTCGCTCAAGCGGCTAAGCTAGTTGTTGTCAGGGTCTCTTCGGCGACGGCTGCGGTTTCTATCTTCGGATTTGAGGAGGTTTAATCATGGGACGCCAATTAACAGCACCAAATCTACGTAGTGAAGATCGACCGTTTACTGGAAGTTTTGGCTTTGGTGAACAAAGATTTTTTGCTACAAGTGGAACCTTTACAATCCCAGCCAATGTAACTTCTGTAAGAGTAAGAGTTTGGGGAGGTGGAGCTTCTGGCAATGGTGCAGGAGGCACATCATCATTTGGTTCGCATGTTTCTGCTACTGGTGGTAGTGCTTCCTACTCCTTTGGTCCCGGCGGCGCCGGTGGCAGTGGGTCTAATGGCGACATTAATTAATCTGGAGGTAAGGGCGGTAACAATAACGGTGAAAGCACTGCATCTGGCGCTGGCGGCGGCGCCGCAAATCTCTTTGGGCCTGGTGGAGCTGGCGGACACGGACGAAACAATGCCCCCGGTGGAGCTGGTCAAAGTCGTTCCCGCGGCGGCGGCGGCGGTGGCAGCGGCGGCGGCACCAACATTCCCGGCTCACCCGGGGGCAGTGGGTTTTCAGGGCAGGGCGGGCAGGGAAGCCTTTACTACTCCTCCGGCACTACCATAACTTCCTACCCTGTCACCCCCCCTATTTGCGCAAATATTAATACTGACTTAATTGGGTGTGGTAGTGGCGGAGGTGGCGCAGGTACCCTGAACGATAAAGGTTCAAGTGGAGTTAACGGTGGCGGCGGCGGCTCTGGTCATCTGGATAGTACAACCGGGCCAGCCAGCGGAGGGTTTCCTGGCGGTGGGTCAGCAGCAGCTACTGCCTATTTTGGCGGCGGTGGCGGCGGCGGATTTGCTATGAAAGTAGTCACTGGCCTCACTCCTGGTGGTACAGAAAGTGTTACAATTGCTCCCGGAGGCACCATTGCCAATGGTGACTTTCCCGGCGGCGCCGGTCTTGTAATCATCGAATACTGATCTTCATGAAATACGCACGATTTTCAATTGGGAACACCGTCATCGAGGTGTTTATTCCTCCTACAGGTTTCAGCATTGAGGAATGCTTCACACCTGAAATTGTGGCGCAATTTGAACCTGTGCCCGATAATGTAGAGCAGAACTGGATCAGGCAAGAAGACGGCACGTTTGTGGCACCTCCTGAACCTGAGCAACCGTTAGATTAGGCGCAACAGCAGCTTGAACCGTGATCGAAATTCTTGCTGCAGCAGCAGGCGCTTTAATCTCCGCTTGCTGCGTAGTAAGCATGACGGCAGGTAGCCGCAATGAAGAATCTCGCATAGCAATAACAAAATTGACTACAAGTTTGGATCATATTTCTGGGACCCTTGAGGTTATCCATGTTGATATGCGCGAAACCAACAGGGAATTATTCAGCCGGTTGTCGCTTGTTGAGCAACGAGTGAGTAAAGTTGAAGCGACCACCACTTTCTAATAATGATTATTAACGCTGAGGCACTTACCCAGTACGTGGGTGCGGCAATCGGAGTCCACGCTACAGCCGTGGCGGTGGTAAACCTGACGCCAACGCCAAAAGACAATGACAGGCTGGGCCGTTACACCGCTTTATTTGTAAAGCTGTATCGAGCGATTGAAATTCTTGCTGGTATTTTTACCCCTTTGGTCAAGAAATAACATGTGCATTCCTGGTATGCAACAGATGATGGGCCAAATGGGCGGGAAACCCAATTTGCTAATTGCAAATCAAGGGCCTAGCACTCCCGTGAAATATGACGAAAAGATGGGAGTGTTTGCTCCCAACCAGGGAGCGGGACGCCCTGGTCAAGTGCGTTTGAAAAACCCACCCAAGGGTATGGCCTAAGTTATTTCTTCTTGGCCTTGGGTGGCTTAGCTGTCTTAGCTGATTCTTTAAAGTCTTTAGCTGTAGGTGCCCCAGCTGCCCCAGGCTCACGCATTTTTTCTCCAGAGCCTGCCTTAATGCGGGCTTTTTTACGTGCAATGTTGATATAGAGGCCAGCTTTAGCGTCAGCCATTAGTAACCTTTTTTGCCGCCAGTGCCCTTAGAGCCTTTACCGCCTTTCTTCATGGGTTTAGTTGGAATGCAGGCTTATCATACAAGCAATTCCAGTGAGTTATGAGCAACTTCCTTAATGCCGTTAAGGCCACTCATAAACCACCGATGCCCCACCAGATGGCGGCATGGAATTTTGCGTGGGACCAGCTTGACGAAAAGCAACAAGCCGAGTTTTTGGTGTTATTCAGGAGCGACCCACCACAAAAGGCAGCATTAATTAGCAAAGTACTACTTAAGGTCCAATGGTTTTCGCAAAACGACAATGCCAGCGGGACTGGATACAGAGAATGTTTTAGTAGTTCATGCGCCATGGTGGCAAATTTTTGGGGCAAAGTCCCAAATGACGATTTTTACAACAATATTCGCAGCCGTTATGGCGATACGACGGACAGTAATGCCCAAATTTTAGCTTTACGGTCGTTGGGCCTTGACGCAAGGATAGTAACCAACGCCAACCCTGGCGTTTTAGAGGCGGAACTGAAGGCGGGCCGGCCCGTTCCTGTTGGCTGGTTGCACAAAGGGAATAACTGGAACCCCTCTGGGGGCGGTCATTGGTCTGTGGCTATTGGCTTTGACGACACACATTGGATTCAAAATGATCCCAATGGCGAGGCAGATTTAATCTCTGGCGGCTACGCTAATCACAACAATGGAAAAGCAATTCGCTATTCCAAAGTGAACTTCAACCGGCGTTGGTGTGTCAGTGGCATGTCAGACGGTTGGGCGATCCTCTGCAAACCGCTCGATCCCTATGGTTGAAGTCATCCGCCACAGCCCAGAGTTAATGGAGCTACGGATTCCGTACACTTCATCCAAAACTCAGTTTAATTTCTTTCTTGCTTCTGACATTCACCTAGACAATCCAAAATGCAAACGCAAATTGTTTGCTAAACATCTGAATGAGATGCAAGAAAAGGGCGGCAAAGCCCTTTTCTTTGGAGATTTGCTCTGTTTAATGCAAGGCAAGAAGGATCGTCGCGGCGATAAGTCAAGTATTCGCCCTGAGCATTTAGCTGGCAATTACTTTGACGTTGTATTTGAAGAAGCCGCTGAGTTTCTGAAGCCATGGGCCAAGGATATTGTGATGATTGGCGACGGCAACCATGAAACAGCCATTATTAACCACAACGAAGTGAATCCGTTGCGGCATGTGTCACGGATGTTGCAAGCCCATGGCAGCAAATGCGAGCACATGGGCTATCAGGGGTTTGTTTGGTTTACGTTTTACCAAAAGGGTGGCGACGATGCGCATCCAAAGCAAGAAAAAGTACGGCGTTTAACACTAGCTTTTCACCATGGAGCCTGGGGTGGCGTTGTGAGCAAAGGCATTAATGGTGGAATGAGATACTTCTCAATATTTCCCTCGGCGAACATAGTGGTAAACGGTCATAACCATGAGCGGACAATAGTCGAGCATCCGTGTCATTCTGTTATGAATAGCGGCGAGGTGTTTACGGACGTTAGATATCATTGTCAGTTAGGTACATACAAGGAAGAGTTCAGGGGCGGGGGCGGATTTGC
>Ga0310328_10056_pt1 | contig 14586 bp, 18 predicted proteins | sample LakSupDCLTotalC7_FD_195542 | JGI IMG/M metagenome (GOLD analysis project Ga0310328, IMG submission 195542) | Enriched freshwater cyanobacterial communities from Lake Superior, Ontario, Canada - SU02.DCL.Total.C7 (v2) (version 2) | ecosystem: Environmental > Aquatic > Freshwater > Lake | place... | reverse complement strand
GTCACTGGCCCTGGCCCTGGCCCAGGGGCCTGGGGGGTCTTCGCGGAGTCCTCCACATTTAAGTGGATCACCTGGTATTCCCAACGGCTCACGGGCAAACCAAAAATAATGGGGTAATATTAGATCTTAGCGGCAAGTCATCACAATGACAAACGCAGCCGCAGAGCGATCAGAAGGTCCAGCTAAAACCGGCTCCATCACCAACCTGGCTGCAGGGGGAGAAGATCTCCAAATTCGCGGCGGTCCAGAGAACTGCATGGACTCATCAATAAGTGAGCGCGTCAAAGTATTATTCACCCCTTAATAATTCGAACAGTCTTAGCTGGGCCACACCGATCCGCTTCACCTTGGGCTGCTATTTACAGCCTCTGAACATGTGCCTTTCCATGGCTCCGTGACGTCGCTCCCAGCCAGCCAGCCTGGGTTTTGGCGGAACAGGGCTGGCAAGCTGGCTTTCGTGCCATCCAACTCACCGTTAGACAGCTGGCGCAAGCCCAAGTTGGCGTAGGCCTTGGCGAAGTTTGGTTGCAGGGCCAGGTCCTGGGCGGAGCTTGAAGGAGCCAGAAAGTGCCTGGGACCATGGTCTTGGCTAAGCAGGCGGCACACCCAAGCATGGGACAAGGCCAAGCACCGGACCCGGCCGCCAGGCTTCAGTCCCGCAGCAGATCCACTTGCCCTACTGCTGGATACAAAAAATTGATCCGCAAATTGATGCGCAAAGATCTTTGGTAAATTGGGTGTACTGATATTTTTGAAATGAACGAGCAAAACCCCCTGATGCCCCTTCGCGATCTGGAGCTCTCGAGTGGCGAGGGTCGCCATCAGCTCCCATCCCCAGGGGCACCGCCACCGCCACCACCGCCAGCCGCAACCACAAAACAATCCCCAGAAATTAACGCCCCAACTCCTAGCGAATCACAGCCTTCAGACCCAATCCAGACCCAATTATTACTCACCCAATCGTTGGGGCGCGATTCCTTCCTAACTCCCCCCTTACTTCTGGCTGAAAACGCCCCTCCCCCGCCGGCGAATGACGGCTCCCAGCGGCGCCAGTTCGCGCGCAAGCCCATGCCTTTCGGGGGCGTAGCTCCCGTGGGTGAAATGGCGTGCCCGGGGGGCCAGAAGTGGCACATCAGCCTCTGGGACGTGAGTATGGGCGGCATTTGTGTTGTGGTGGATAGCCCTATGGATGAACCCTTTGGCACATCCTTTGCGATTTCTGTCTACGAAAGCTTCGGCCTGGGCAGCGCCTTCTTCAACGCCCATCTGCGCTGGCGCACGATGGAGGCAAATAGCACCTATCTAGGCCTGGAGTTCGAAGACCAGGCCCTGCTTCAAAACGGCTGTTTCCTGATCGACTATGTCAACACCGATCTATCGAACTTCTGAAACTCCATCTTGCTTCGGCGACGCGAAACGATACCCCTGGTTTAGGACCACAGGCCAGCGGCCCCGGCCAAGGGCGAAAAACGCTGCCAAGGCACCTGCGCCGTTGCCGGGCCGTTGATCGCCCCAAAGGGGGGGTGCCAGCAGCGCTGCTCAATGCCGCCATGGGGCTGGAACTCCCCGCATTGATCACCAGCACCAGCCCCTCTGGTGGCGCCGGCGTGGGGAGCGAGGCGAGCTCTGGGCGCTCGATGTTCATGGACTGAGCCGCAATGGGGCCCGGGGGCTGCCGCAGGTTCACCCAGGGAAAGCGGGCCGTCTGCCCAGCTCGTCACCACCTGCCAGCAGCCCAACACCAGTGGCAATTGCAACGCCCTTACGACAGTACGGTGCCGAAAGTAACTGTTTCCTGTCCGAGCCTCGGATCGCCATGACCGATACCCCCCTAACTGCAGCTCCAGCCGGCCAGGCCCATCAAAACCTGGATCCAGGCGCCCTGCTCGCCGCCCTGCACTGGCGCTACGCCACGAAAGTGTTTGATCCCGAGCAGCCGATCAGCGCCGAGCTCTGGGCCAGCTTGGAGCAGGCGATGGTGTTGTCGCCGTCGTCCTACGGCCTGCAGCCCTGGAAGTTTCTAGTCATCACCGATCCGGCGATCAAGGCCGAGCTGCGGCCCCATTCCTGGAACCAGTCCCAGATCACCGATTGCTCCCATTTAGTGGTGTTTCTGGTGCGCCGCAGCATCGAAGCGGCCGATGCCGAGCGTCTGATCAACGCCACCGCGCAGGCCCGGGGCTTACCGCTGGAGCAGCTGGCCCCCTATCGCGGCATGATCGAAAAAGACCTGATCCACGGCCCTCGCAGCCAGGTGATTGGCCAGTGGGGCTCTAACCAGGTGTACATCGCCCTGGGCAACCTAATGACCTGCGCGGCCCTGGTGGGCGCGGACACCTGCCCCATCGAAGGCTTCGCCCCCGGCGAATACGACCGGATCCTCAAGCTGGGCGATACCCCCTACCGCAGCAGCGTCGTGTGTGCCTGCGGCACCCGCAGCTCTGACGATAATCACGCGAAATTAGCGAAAGTGCGCTTCCCCTTGGAAGAGCTGGTAGAACGCCGCTGACCGATTCGCTCGCAGCAAATCAAGCGAGCGCGCTAGATCAAAGGTGGGATTGTCCGTTGGCGGATTGAATAGATTAAAGCATGCAACTCTGGATCTTGCATATAGCCCAGAATTCTTTGGGGATAATCAAGTTTTCCATTATGAAGGTAGGCGATTGTGGCGGCAATTTTAGCGTCGCGGCGGCTGGTACTGACCTCCATGCGGTGTCCCTTGGGAACGCCAAGAAGTTTTTGCAGGCGGGCTATTTGACCCGCCAACACTTTCACGTTTTCGCTAGGGGTGAGCAATTTCTCGAGAGCAGCCGCCACTTCCGCATCGGTGGCATCGGCCATGAGCTTGCCCTGCTTTTGCAATTCACTAATACTGAGCTGGGCCAAACCGTGATCCTGGAATAGGCCCGATTCGGCCAGAATCCGTATATCTTCACCAGGCTTGGCGTGCTGCATCTCATCAAAGAGAATCGCCGCCATCAACATGGCATTCACCTGCTGTTTGCGGCTTTGCTCAAGCACAATCGGCCGCACGGCTTCGAGCCTGGCCAGGGTATGGGCCTTGAGGGGGGCCAGGTGGTCGAGGCCCTTGGTGAACAGCTGACCAAGGCGCGGCTGGGCACCATGGACGCCGAAGCGGCGCTGCAGTTCGCGGATCTCCTCGGCACTGAAATAGGAGGGATTGAGATCTTCGGCCTCGCCCACCAATCGGTCCACCGGGGCCAAGCCGGCCATCCCACCCGGATCAGCCATGGGGCCAGCGAGGGCCGATCCTGGGGCGGGGTTCCCAGGCCCAGAGGCCAAAAACAAGGGCGACTGGGATGGCAGACCCTGCACCAGCAGCGCTGAAACACAACCCGCCAAAACGGTCCTGAGCCTGGGGGGTCGTCGCTTCCACGACAGGATCAAGGGCTGCTTGAGCCGCTTATTTGATATGGACAGGGCTGCGATCACAGGGATTGCGATGGGGAAAGGTCCATTAATTGGGCCGGCCAAAGCAATGGAGGACAAATATTTCGCTGAAATTAGCACCCCTTTCAGTTTGATCCTGCTTTGCTGAGCCTCCCTCGCTACGCCTGTTTAGCTGGCTCCTCCCGGACCCATTCCTGCCTAGGGCCTGCGGGTTAGGCCCCCCTTATCGGGGCCCGAAGGCCTGACCTGGCTCCGCTGTTCCAAGCCCAGCCAGGATTGGCCCCGATGTCTAGCCGAAGCCATGGATACCGATAGGCCGCTTGCTTGTGCTCCCCTGGAGCCCTTGCCACTGGGGGCCCTGCCGCCCCTGCCGCCCCTGGATCTGGCGGTGGTGGGCCATGTGGAGTGGGTGAATTTTGTGGGGGTAGACCACCTGCCCCTCGCCGGAGAGATTCAGCGGGCCAGCCACAGCCAGGACCTGGCCGCCGGCGGCGGTGCGGTTATCGCCGTGCAGCTGGCCAAGCTCACCGGCCAGCGGATTCCCTTCTTCACGGCCCTGGGGCGGGATCGGATCGGCGAGCTGGCGGCGGAGCAGCTCCAGGGCCTGGGGCTTGATGTGCAGGTGGCCTGGCGCGAGGCTCCCAGCCGCCGGGCCGTGACCTTCATCGACAGCAGCGGCGAACGCACAATCACGGTGATCGGCGAGCGCCTGAGCCCTACGGCCGCCGATCCCCTGGCCTGGGCAAGACTCTCGGCTTGCGACGGCGTGTTTGTGACCGCCGCCGATGCCGCGGCCCTGGCCTGGAGCCGCCGCGCCCGCTTTCTGGCGGCCACCCCGCGGCTGGGCCTGGAGCTGATCCAGGCTTCGGGCCTGCAGCTCGATGCCCTGATCGGCAGCGCCGCCGACCCGGGCGAGATCTATCGGCCGGGCGATCTAGATCCGGCGCCAACGTTCTATGTGGGTACCGAGGCGGAGCGGGGCGGCTTCTGCTGGCCGGGGGGCCGGTTCAGCGCCGCGGCGTTGCCGCGGCCAGTGGTGGATTGCTACGGCGCCGGCGACAGCTTTGCTGCAGGAGTCACCGCCGGGCTTGCGGCCGGCTGGAGCCAACACCAGGCGCTCAGCCTTGGCTGCCATTGCGGTGCCGCCTGCATTGGCGGCCGCGGTCCCTACACCAACCAACTGGAACTGGGCAGGATCTGAACGGAGCAAGCAGGGACCTGGGCCCGGGGGGATCTGGCTAACCCAGCCTGAATCGCAATCAAGGGCGAGGGCGGCCTGGCTCGGCGCCAGATTTGGGTTTGAGGGAGCCGGACTCCAGCCTGGGGCCGGCGGCCCCGCCAACCAACCAGAGGCCCAGGGCCAAGACCAACCAACCGAACCAATGGAGCTCAAGCAGCCCCTGGGCGAGCTGCAAAAGCGGCGCAAACAGCCAATGGTTCAAGGTCATCAACAGCAGCAGCAACCAGACCATCCAACCCCCATTAGCTCGTCGGGCCGCTGAATTCCCAGGGTTAAGCCCCTGGCAGCAAGTCCAGGGGCATCAGAGCACCGGCCCGCAGGATCTGCCAATGGCCTGCCTCACCGGCAACGGCTTTTGCAACGGCTACGGCGCTGCTTTCGCGAAGGCCGCCATCTGCTGCAGGGCTGTTTTCTGCTAGCCCAATCCAGGCAACCACGGTGCTGGGTTGGCCGCTGCCCTGGGGCCACGGCACGGGGCCCAGCAGCGGGAGCAGCGGGAACAGGGTCGCCGCCTCGGCCGCCGTGCCGCAAGGAGGTTCGCTAGAGCGGTTGGCGCTAGTGGTGGCAAGGGGGCCGCTGCGGCGCAGCAACTCCAAGGCGACGGGGCAGGCCGGGATGCGCAGACCCAGGCTTGAGCCTTCGCCATGCAAGGCCCGGGCCAGGCGGCCCTGGGCCGGCAGGACCAGGGTTACGGCCCCAGGCCAACAGCGCTCGGCCATGGCCCGCCATTGGGGCTCGATCGGCAGATCCAAGGCAGCCAACAGGGCCTCGGCATCGGCGCCCATCAGGATCATGGGCTTGCGGGCCGGCCTGCGCTTGAGCTGCCAGAGCTGGGCGGCCGCTTCCGGCCGGGCCGCCAGGGCCGGCACCGTGTCGGTGGGGAACAGGGCCGCCGAACCGGAATGGAGCCGGCCGGCCAGCTCCGCAGCCGCCAGAACTTGACCGGGGAACGGTGTCTCAGCCATGGTCCTCTCCCGGCCGCGGGGTCAGCTGGTCGCCAGGGCCAGATCCCGGCGGATCGGCCGCCAAGGCGGGCCGGCGGGCACTCACAAACCGACCGTGGCCCTCCAGGTCGGGGTGGGGCTGAATCGCCTCAAGCCCCTGCTCGGCCAGCAGGGCCTGAACGGCTTCAGATTGGTCGTGGTGGTGCTCCAGCAGCAGCCAGCCGCCCGGGGCCAGGGCCTGGGGGGCCCCGGCGGCAATGGCGCGAAGGGCATCGAGACCATCGGGGCCGCCATCGAGGGCCAGGGGCGGTTCGTGGTCGCGCACTACGGGCGCTAGCTCCTGCCAGACCGGCGTGGGGATATAGGGGGGGTTGCTCAGCACCAGATCCAGCTGGCCCCATTCCGGCTGCAGGGGCTGCCACCAGGAGCCCTGGCGTAGGGCTACCCGGCCGGCGAGGCCCTGGCGCTCCAGGTTGGCGCCGGCCTGGGCCAGGGCCGTTGCGCTGGCATCCACGGCCAGCCCAAAGCTGGTGGGCAGCAGCTGGGCCAGGGCCAGGGCCAGGCAGCCAGAACCGGTGCCGAGGTCGGCCCAGAGCAGGGGGGCCGAGCCGGCCTGAGCCGCCAGCCCCAGGGCCTGGACCAGCTCGATTAGCAGCTCGGTTTCCTGGCGGGGGATCAACACGCCAGGACCCACAGCCAGCTCGAAGTCGCGCCAGGGGGCGATCCCCACCAGGTATTGCAAGGGGGTGGCCGTCTCCAGATGCTGGCTCCAGAGGGCCGCGATCGCGCCCAGGCTGCAGCGCAGGGCCACCGGCTGGCCCGGATCAAGGCGCAGGCGCTGCAATTGGCTCCAACCCAGGCCGCCGGCGAATTCCAATAGCCAATCAAAATCTGCGGAGCTACCGCCCCGCCGCAATTGGACCCGGCGCCAGGCAAGCAGCGCCTGGGCTTCCAGCAACCCGTCCTCCCGCCCTGCGTCCCCATCCCTTGCCAGCACGAAGGGGACCTCCCCAGCCAAGCCATCAGCCAAATCTCTAGCCCACCCGTAGCCCCCTCCGCAGTCCTCCCTGTTGCCCAATCTGCCGCCCAGTGCTTGGGCTGCTGCCAAGTCCCATCCTCAGGCAACTTCTAGGTGAACTCCCTGGCTCCTCCAGACCTCTAACAGGGACTCCACCAAAGGCCGGGTTCGGCCCGAAGCCGCCCCAGAAGCTCCAGCTCCAACAGGGCCCGGGATGCACCGGCGGCACCCAGGTCGAGGCGCTCGCAGACCTGCTCCAAGGAGGCGCCTGGGCCCACGGCCGCAAGCAGGGCCCGTTGGGCTCCAGCCAAGGGTGGGGCGTGCTCGGGGTTGGGAACGCCGGGGCGGGTTGGGCCCGCCGCCATGGCGCCTTGGGCGAAAGCGGCCACTGAACGGTGGCTGGGGGCTCCAGCGGCCGGGCCTGGGCTTGCCGCCAGGGGACCCGGCCCCAGCTGGCGCACCAGGTCTGCGGGATCGAGCAGCACGCTGGCGCCACAGGCGAGCAGGCGATTGCTGCCGGCAGCCGAGAGCTTGCCCGCATCGGCCGGCACCGCCCAGAGCGGCAGGCCCTGGTCCCACGCCAGGGAAGCCGAATGCAGGGCACCGCTCGACTCGGGGCACTCGACCACCACTACGGCCTGGGCCAAGCCCACCTGGAGCCGGTTGCGGCTGGCGAAGTGGCCTGGGCGCACCGGCGTGCCGGGGGGGTGCTCGCTGATGAGCAGCCCTGCAGCAGCCACCTGGGCCTGGAGGCTGTGGTGGTGCCTGGGATAAACCCGTTCCAAGGGGGTGCCCAGCACGGCCACCGGGGCCCCTCCCGCGGCCAGGCAGCCCTGGTGAACGGCCCCGTCAATGCCCTCGGCCAGGCCACTCACCACCGGCCAGCCAGCCTCCGCCAGGGCCACCCCCAGGGCCCTGGCCATGGCTAGGCCGTGGCGGGATGGACGCCGGGTGCCCACCACGGCCACGGCCCGGCGTTGGCGCAGGGGCGCCCAAAGCTGGCCCTGGCCCTGCCAGTGGAGCTGCAGGGGCGGCCGGGCCAGGCGGGTGAGGGCTCCGGGCCAGGCCGGATCGCCAGGCAGTAGGCGCCGGTAGGGACCACGGGCGGCCAAGCGATCAGCGATCGCCGGCTGGCTGAAGGGTTCGGCCCCCCAGCGCTGGCGGTAGGCCCCCACCTGCTCCAGCAAGCGTCCACGGAAACCGGCCCGCTGGGCCAGGGCATCGCCAGGGGCCTGCCAGGCGTGATCCAGGCCGCCAAAGGCCGCCTGCAGGCGGGCCAGCCGCTGCCAGCCGATGCCGGGGCAGCCGCACCAGAGCAACCACCAGAGGCGCTGGGCCTGGTGCCAGGGGCCTGGAGGCGGGAACAGGCCCGGGCTGGGCACGAGCAGCAAGGGCGCCAGGGGTGGGATGGGCTGGCCCTGGGGCGCCGGAAGTTGGCGTGGGGAATGGGACGCCATAACGGCCAGGGAGTCCCCTGGTTCCGCCTCCCCTGGTAAAAGCGCCCCAAAGCGACCAACCCCAACCACACCACCAGCCCCGGCTCGGGACCCCAGAGGACGATTCGCCACTCCCCAATTAGCAGTAGCTTTGTACTATACGTCCCCCTTGGCCCTGGATTGGTCCTGGTTTGGCCCTGCGTTCAACTGCTCGATCGCAGCGGCCAGGTCGGCGGGAGGCTGGCGGATCAGGCGGCGCTCGGCGCCTCCCCCTGAGAGCTCCACCAGCACCAGCTCCACCCGTGCCTCCGCCGCCACGGCCCCATTGGGGGCGATGAACTGGCTCAACCAGGGCAGGCGCAGCCCCGAACGGCGCTCCACCCGACTCAACAGCTCCACCTGGTCGCCATGGAGCAAGGCCTGGCGGTAGTTGATCGCCAACGACACCACCGGCAGCTCCAGGCCCCGGGCCGAGAGCTCGCTGTAGGCCAGGCCCACCTCTTGAAGGGCCTCGACCCGGGCCTCCTCCAGCCAGGCCAGGTAGGCGCCGTGCCACATCACGCCCGCATGGTCGGTGTGCTGGGGCAACACACGGCGGCGCAAGCGCCAAACCCGTTCCATTACGGCATTTTTGCTATCCACTGGCGCCATCAAAAGCAGCCACAGGCTGACAGCAGCCATAGGCTGAGTGCAGCCACCGACTGACCGTGTTTCGCAACCTGCTGATCGCCGATTCCGGCAAGGGTCATGTCGAAGAGATGGTGCGCATGCTGCGCGCCATCCCAGCGCTACGCCAGGCCCGGCTCAACCTCCTGCATGTGGTGCCGGAACAGGTGGGTAATAACTTCCAGGAGAATTGGGAGAAGGCCGCCGGCAGGGTGGCCGAATCCGTGCAACGCCTCGGCCTTAACCCCAGCGAGATCAATACGATCATTCGCCAGGGCGACACCAAGCAGACCGTGCTCAAGGTGGCCGATGAGCTCGATGCCGATCTGATTCTGATGGGATCGCGGGGCTTGAGCCGGCTGCAATCGATCCTGAGCAACAGCACCAGCCAGTACATCTTCCAGCTTTCGACCCGGCCGATGCTGCTGGTGCGCGACGACCTCTACGTGCGCCACATCAATCGGGTGATGGTGACGATCGACGGCACCGGTGTGGGCGATGACGCCCTCAAAATTGCCTGCGAACTGGTGCGCGAGATCCCGGGCGGCAGCCTCACCGGCATCCACATCAGCCGCCAGGACATCACCCCCTCCCGCGGCGGCCTCTCCCCCGCCGATGAGGCGCTCCAAAAGGCGGTGCTGCGGGCCCGCAACCTTGGCGTTGAGCTCAAAACCATCCACACCACCGGCGACATCGGCCGGGGCGTGTGCGCGGCCGCCGAAGCAGAAAAGGCCGACCTGCTGGTGATTGCCTCCCAGGACCGCAGGCCCCTGGTGGCCCGGGCCCTGGTGGATATTGACCGCCTGCTGGGCAGTTCGGTGAGCGACTACATCCGCGTCCATGCCCCGGCGCCGGTGCTGCTGGTGCGCGAACCGGAGGGGAGCCGAGCCTGAGGGCCAGCGGGTCGGGGTAGATCGAAGACAGGCTGCCCCCCTGGCCACTCCCCAACCCAGGAGCTGGCAAGCCAACCCAGCCGGGCAGCAAGAGTCCCCTGGCGCCTTGTCACCGAGGGGGACGGCCGCAACAAAATTGGGCGGGGCCAAGCCCCCAGCCCGATCGGGCCAAAGCACCAACCGGACAGCTTGGCGAACCTCAGCCCTGGCGGCTGTTGGTCTGGATGTAAAGAATAATCAAAAAGACCGCTGGAACCAGCACGAACATCAGGCTGGCCACGAAGCCGAGATCGTTGGTTTCCATTACAGATCGCTGGAGCTGAGAGACCGTATCACCGCTGCCGGGCCCGAACCCGCCAGCTTCATCGCCCGTTGTGGTTGGTCGCCCCCAGCCAAGCCAAGCGAAACCCAGCCCGACCGCGCCAGACCCCGCTTTGCCCCGGATTTGCCTTCTGTTGAGGGACAGGCGCGAACTAGCCCTAGCGCCCTAATTAAGCCGGGCCCTGGGGATCGGCTTCGCCATCGCCGGCCTCCTCTTCACCTGGGTCTGGCTCCAGCACCGGCCAGGCCGTGGGGCCCGCGGGCAGGGGTGCCTGGCTGGCGGCCGCCAACAGGGCTTCGGCATCGGCCAGACCCACCTGGGGCCGGGTCAAGACCAAGACCGACTCCTGCACCAGGGCCTGACAGGCCAGGCGCCAGCCCTCGGGCCGGCGCTCCAGCTTGCGCTCCTCCACGCCGGTGCGAGGCGAGAGGCTGCTGGGCGAACTTTCGCCAACGACCTCGACAAAGCAAGTGATGCACTGGCCGCAGCCGCCGCAATTGCCGAGCTTGCCCTTGAGGCCATACAGCTCAATGCCCTCGCGCAGGGCCACCTCGCGCAGGTTTTCGCCCGGATAACACTCCACATCCTGGCCCTCACGCACAAATCGAATCACGGGCATGGCCAGCTCACTGCGGGGTGGCAACCATTGTGGAACGGCGCCAATAATTGCGTTTTGTAAACGCCCGCCCGGGGCCAAACCCGCTGCCCCATCACGGCACGTTTCAGCTGGGCGCCATCGGGAACGCGGGGCCGGCGGAACCCCTTACGATCGCCAGCACGGATCGAGCCTTCGTCGGTTTCGATCGTTCTGCCGTCAGGTTCCAGGCAACCCCTGGACACGACGGCTGGTTGTTTCCCCGGACCTGAACCCCATGGGATTGCCCTGGTATCGGGTGCACACGGTCGTCATCAACGACCCAGGCCGTCTTCTGGCCGTGCACCTCATGCACACCGCTCTGGTTGCCGGCTGGGCCGGCTCCATGGCGCTCTACGAACTGGCCATTTTCGATCCCTCCGACCAGGTGCTCAACCCGATGTGGCGCCAGGGCATGTTCGTGATGCCTTTCATGGCACGCCTCGGCGTCACGGGTAGCTGGGGCGGCTGGAGCATCACCGGTGAAACCGGTGTTGACCCAGGCTTCTGGAGCTTCGAAGGTGTGGCAGCAGCCCACATCATTTTCAGCGGCCTACTTTTCCTGGCCGCTATTTGGCACTGGACCTTCTGGGATCTGGAGATCTGGCAGGACCCCCGCACTGGGGAACCCGCCCTTGATCTACCCAAGATCTTCGGCATCCACCTACTGCTCGCCGGCCTCGGCTGCTTCGGCTTCGGCGCCTTCCACCTCACTGGGGTGTTTGGTCCGGGGATGTGGGTGTCCGATGCCTATGGCCTCGCAGGACATTTAGAACCGGTGCAACCCTCCTGGGGGCCTGAAGGTTTCAACCCCTTCAACCCGGGCGGGATCGTGGCCCACCACATTGCCGCCGGCATTGTGGGGATCATCGCCGGCATCTTCCACATCACCAGCCGTCCGCCGGAGCGCCTCTACAAGGCTCTGCGCATGGGCAACATCGAAACCGTGCTGGCCAGCGCCATTGCCGCTGTGTTCTTCGCGGCCTTCATTGTGGCTGGCACCATGTGGTACGGCGCTGCTGCCACCCCGGTTGAACTGTTCGGCCCCACCCGTTTCCAGTGGGACCAGAGCTACTTCAAAACCGAGATCAACCGCCGCGTGCAGACGGCCCTCGACAACGGCGCCACCAAGGCTGAGGCCTACGCCGCCATCCCCGAGAAACTGGCCTTCTACGACTACGTCGGCAACAGTCCCGCCAAGGGCGGCCTGTTCCGGGTGGGTCCGATGGTGAATGGCGATGGCCTACCCACCAGCTGGATTGGCCACATCTCCTTCACCGATAAGGAGGGCCGCGACCTTCAGGTGCGTCGCCTGCCCAACTTCTTCGAGAACTTCCCTGTGATTCTCGAAGATGCCCAGGGTGTGGTGCGGGCTGACATCCCCTTCCGTCGGGCTGAGGCGAAGTACTCCTTCGAACAGACCGGCGTAACCGCCACCATCTACGGCGGCGCCCTGGCCGGCCAGACCTTCACCGATCCTGCAGACGTGAAGCGTCTCGCCCGTAAGGCCCAGCTGGGTGAAGGGTTTGAGTTTGATCGCGAGAAGTACCACTCCGATGGCACCTTCCGCAGTTCACCCCGCGGCTGGTTCACCTTCGGCCACGCCGTGTTCGCCCTGCTGTTCTTCTTCGGCCACATCTGGCACGGTGCCCGCACCCTGTACCGCGACGTGTTCGCTGGTATTGACCCCGATCTGGGCGAACAGGTGGAATTCGGTCTGTTCGCGAAACTGGGCGACCGCACCACCCGCAGGCTGCCGGAGGGCTACGTGCCCCCCGCTGGCAGCACGCTTCGCTGACCGCCAGACCCTCGAGGTAACCCATGGAGAGCTTCGCCTACATCCTGATCCTCACCTTGGCGATCGCCACGTTGTTCTTCGCCATCGCCTTCCGCGATCCCCCGAAGATCGGCAAGTGATCCCACCGGGACCCAGTTGATCCAGCCAGCCCCCACCCCACGGTGGGGGCTTTTTCATGGCTACAAATGCGTTGCATTGGCGCAGGCAGCGTCCGGTGCGGCACCTTTGCGGTTAATCAAGCGGGGCCAAGGGGCCATCTTGGGGGGCTAATCCCGGCTGGCGTTGAGACCCATTGCGGCGTAGCCCTTCTCAACGGGCCATTTTGTGTCTAAACTTGCATCGATCGCAGATGCGGTGATTAGGGCATGCAGTGCCCCTCCTGCCAACACACCGACAGCCGCGTGCTGGAGTCCCGGGCGGCGGACTCCGGGCGCAGTGTGCGGCGGCGCCGTGAATGCCTCAATTGTGAATTTCGCTTCACGACCTATGAACGGGTCGAAACCGTGCCCGTGACGGTGGTGAAACGCAACGGCAGCCGCGAAACCTTCAGTCGCAGCAAATTGCTGCATGGCCTGCTGCGGGCCTGCGAAAAAACCGGCCTCGAACCAGCTCGGCTCGAAGGAGTAGTTGATGAAATCGAACTGCAACTGCAGGGCCGCAGTGGCCGCGAAGTGAGCAGCAATGAGATCGGTGAGCTGGTGTTGCAGCAGCTCAGCGAAATCAGCGAGGTGGCCTACGTGCGCTTTGCCTCCGTGTATCGCCAGTTCCAGGGAATCAGCGATTTTGTCGCCACCCTCGAAGGCCTGAGCCGGCGTCCCCGTAGCCGGGCCGCCAAGTTGGCGGCAGCGGTGGGCTGAGGGCTGGGCAACGCGCGCTCTGGCTTTTCGGTTCGGGCTTGGCCGGGCCTGAGCCAGTGGATTAGCGGATCGCTACTCCACTGGCTCTAGCCGACGAGGGGCTCTGGAGCCTGGGAGCCCAGATCCCGTGCCAGTTCAAGACCCCAAATCAGCCTTTTGTATAGTGATCGATTCTGCGCTTGACGTCGGCGGACGTTGGCGCCGATTCCTTCACCCTGCCCCTGGCAGTCCGCCACCACCCCCATGACCGTGACCCCTTCCGACGTCAGTCTCCTAGAGACAGGCAGCCCCATTGACCTGGAACAGGAGATCGCCGCAGAGCTCGATCTCCTCGACCTAGCCATCCCGGAAGAGGTGCCCACCGCCGATGACCCCGGCAGCCGGGCGGCCGTGCGCGACATGGATGGGGTGGGCTTCACCCTGGAGGAATTTGCCTCCCTCCTCAGCAAGTACGACTACAACTTCAAGCCCGGCGACGTCGTGAAGGGCACCGTGTTCGCCATGGAGCCCAAGGGCGCCATGATCGACATCGGCGCCAAAACCGCCGCCTTCATGCCCATGCAGGAGGTGTCGATCAACAGGGTCGAAAGCATCTCCGACGTGCTTGAGCCCGGCGAAGTGCGCGAGTTCTTCATCCTCAGCGAAGAGAACGAAGACGGCCAGCTCACCCTCTCGATCCGCCGGATCGAATACCAGCGGGCCTGGGAACGGGTGCGCCAGCTGCAGAAGGAAGACGCCACCATCTACTCAGAAGTGTTTGCCACCAACCGTGGTGGTGCCCTGGTGCGGGTCGAAGGTCTGCGCGGCTTCATCCCCGGCAGCCACATCAGCACCCGCAAGCCGAAGGAAGACCTGGTGGCCGACTTCCTGCCCCTCAAGTTCCTGGAGGTGGACGAGGAGCGCAACCGCCTGGTGCTCAGCCATCGCCGCGCCCTGGTGGAGCGCAAGATGAATCGCCTCGAAGTGGGCGAAGTGGTGATCGGCACCGTGCGCGGCATCAAGCCCTACGGCGCCTTCATCGACATCGGGGGCGTCAGCGGCCTGCTGCACATCTCCGAAATCAGCCACGAACACATCGAGACGCCCCACACGGTGCTCAATGTCAACGACCAGATGAAGGTGATGATCATCGACCTCGATGCCGAACGGGGCCGCATCTCCCTCTCGACCAAGGCGCTCGAGCCCGAGCCCGGCGACATGCTCACCGATCCCCAGAAGGTGTTCGACAAGGCCGAGGAGATGGCCGCCCGCTACAAGCAAATGCTGCTGGAGCAGGCCGAGGAGAACGAGCCCATGGGCGTGACCCTCGACTGATCCTCCGGCGCGAGCCACCAGGGCCCCTGCGGAAAGCACACGCTTTCGGTAGG
>Ga0310328_10054_pt1 | contig 14634 bp, 19 predicted proteins | sample LakSupDCLTotalC7_FD_195542 | JGI IMG/M metagenome (GOLD analysis project Ga0310328, IMG submission 195542) | Enriched freshwater cyanobacterial communities from Lake Superior, Ontario, Canada - SU02.DCL.Total.C7 (v2) (version 2) | ecosystem: Environmental > Aquatic > Freshwater > Lake | place... | reverse complement strand
GCCTACGGCCAAGTTCCTGCAGTCGCTGCGCACTTTTAGGATCAAGGGTCATTTTAGGGGCATTCCAATGTTTGAAAATGGCTTAAAACCGGCAGCCCGTCCCTCTGCCGCCTGTAGATTTAATATTCGGAATTTTTAGACCCTCAAACAGAAATATGCCCTTGTCAGGTTTCTCGAGAGGGTCGGGGAATCCTTTTCTCCACGAAACCTTCACATCGTAGATTTCTGACTGAAGAGAGGGAATTGGAAAAATTCCAACACCAGAAATCAAAGCACTCCTTTTCGGAACTACCGTCTGTGAAACCCCGGTTTGCATATTGATAAACTCAATTTTGTAAGGGCTTGGCGAAGGATATGTTTCAGCAATATGTATCTGCAAGGGGCTCACTACCCCGTCTACATATTCGCAGGTTACAACGAACTTCGTTACTTTTGGGGGGCGCATGTCCATCGTCCAATCTGCTTGGGCTGGCGCGATCAGATAGATGGTGCTGGCGAAGATGCACGGGGCCAGCCAAAGAATTTTTCTGATAAGGGGTTCCATAGTGATCACATATTGACATAGGTAAATGCCTTGCCTTGCTTTAACTTAATGATAAAAAAGTAATTAAATCATGCTAGTTCGTTGGAGTTGTTCATCGTCATATAGGCAATATGATTTGCTGTAATCACTAAATGCGTTTTTTAAGCTCAGTGTATCTTTGCATGCAAAACTTTCTACTTCCCAGGTATTTTACGATTCCTGCGGGGACAGTGACGTCATAAAGGGCCGAGGAGCTTCCGCCCGGCCCAGATTGGGTGTTGATCTCCAATTTGTAAACGCCAGGAGAAACCGCGAGGTTCACTGGGTTGTAGACATCCGGCGGATTCGGGGTGAACTGAAGGTTTTGGAATGTGCCGCTGTTGGTGCTAGTGGGCGTGAATTTAAAGAATAGTGATTGGCCGTAGAAGGAAGAGGTGACGTTATTGAGGGTCACCTCTACCGTCGTTGCCGTGCCATCTGGCAAGATCTTGCATTGGGCCACTACTTTGGTGGCAATTATTAATGGACCCGCAGCGGCTGGTGTGGCCAAGCCCATGCAAATCGCCCCGGCGATCGCCATTGAGAATCCAAATTTCATAATGTTTTGGTCTTTTTGATTGTCAAATGGTTGAAGAAAATGGTTGCCCATAAATTGGCAGTAGCGTCCCTAAAGTGCAATCAATAATTGTTCTTGCCGGAGCTTTTGTGCCGGAATATTGATTTCTACTTATTATTATTATACTATAGCTTTTCCCCAAAATTACGATCACTTGATCGTGGCGGTCGACTGAGCCTGACGCTGCGGCTGGGAATGCATGGCCCCAGATCCTTCTGGGGGATGGGCATCCAGGCCATCAGTCTGGCTTTGGTATCAGCGACGAACGTCTGCAGCGTCGCCAGGCCGATCTGTACAAAGCTCAACCCCCTCTGTCAGTGGGGATCTAGGCGTTAGCACTTGTAGTGCTAACGCCTAGTTGAAGGATTGCTGAGCCGCTTTGCCCTAGCATCACTTCCACTATTTCCCACCATTAAATACCGGCCTAACTATCCCAACCGGCCATTCAGCAGCAAGGAGGAAGCCTGCCTCTAGGTTTTCTCGTTTGTGGATTAGTAGAACTACCAACACCCCAATAGCGGTAGCAATTTGCAAAAAGCAAGCTGCCGTTTATAAACAGGATCACCAATTTTATCCCTGGTGCTGGACAACAACCACATGCTGCTGGCGGCAACCAGAAGTTGTGTGGATAAACCCGCCAGCTGGTTATTTCATCCCTCAAACGGGTAGGTTGGCAATAACCTAATGGGCGGCAGAGAAGTTATTTTTCCTGATAGTTACCGACCCTTAACATGCTTCCACGTTTTTGCGGTTTGTAGTGGAAAGTTAAACATGCGCTCACAGTTGATCTTAGATTAGTCCAAGATGAGAGCTTTGCCATAGAGCTACTTATTAATCGTACCCAGTCCATGGTGTTGGTGGGCAGGGAGGCTTATTGCATTTTACATTTAAACTGCAGTAACCATCTTTGGTGTAATTGAGATTGCCAACTTTTGTATCAAAATAAATATTATCAAGTCTTCCTGCACTGCAAATAGCTTGCATATTCTGGCTACCTACGGGAGCATATGAAGGTAGCAAGGCTTTGATTTTTTGTTCTTTTCTGCAGTTGTCAATAGCTTTCTGCTTGCAATCTTTACGTTTTTGTGGAAAATATACCTTGCCAAGATTAATCCACCCCGTACTAATAGTACCATTATTTATGCTATAGTTTACTTCGCATAAAGAGCCAGAATCAGAATCAGGCCAACCTTTCTTCAAGCCTCCTCCTTCTGCTTCGTCTTTTGTAGTTCCTGGAACGATCCCAGATGGTTGTTCACTTTTATTACTTGGGACCTGGGAAACTGACTTAATTCTCGCATCCTCGGCGCTTTTGGTGTTGTAGGCTTGAGCAAATGCCACTCCATTGAGAGTGCAAGCTACAGATATTGTGAAAAGGCTAAAAATAAGCTTGGGTTTTTTGTTCATGGGGTGAAGAAGAGTTGTGAACGGTTTAATGATCGGCCTTTCTGAGATAGCAAGGCGAAAATTGTTGACTCTGAGAGTATTTACATATTTAACGCAGTTAAACTGCTTGAAAATTTATTTTATTTACAAAAACATTAAAGATTCGCAACACCTATGGCAATGGGTTGATCTAGCTGGCGATCAGTAGGTGTAATAGGTCACCTTGATGGCATTCACGGTTGTATCGTCTTGGACAGAGATGTCCAGCGACGGATTGGGGGCAGCCATCAACCATGAAGACCAGTTGAGCCCTGTGATGGAAATGGTTTTGGTGAAGGCACCGGAAACGGCACTGAGCGAAGCTCCTCCAAGGACGGGAAAGTTCCACGAATAGCTTGGAGCGAGCGCATTCTGCAGTCCAGGATTGCGGGAACCAACCACTGTGATGCTGTCGTTTTGGATGCTGCCTGGATTAACGACACCGCTCACCTGAACTTCAACCCCGCAGACCCGACAACCCTGCTTGGGGAATGCGGGAAAACTATCAAGGAACCACTTATTATTACCTGCCTGCCCATAGGCCCTAGGGGCCAGAAAGCTCCCAGGGCGCGGGCTGGTCGGGCTAGTGACACCAGAACCTGGATTGACGCTCTTGGAGTAACTCGATTGTTGAATTACAGCTCCTTCTTGGCGCAGCTTCCTGCATTGCTCAGGCATTCCTCCAGCTGCCTGGCGTTCATCAGCCTCTTGACCATGGGCGGTTGGAGTAAGGGCTAAGACGCTGCAAATGCAAGCTGCAATTCCGATCAGTTGCGCGCGATGACAAAATCTGGACTTGCTTAGAAACAGAGCAAAATTAGAGCTAAGCATTTGTTTTTTTAAACATTAGGAAAAATAAGCATAAGCCCATTTTATGTATTTGGACATAACACGGACAATTCCGTTTCTGCTGAGCTCTTGACAACCCCAGGCCAGGAAATTGTTCACCCCCGTCAACTAAGCCCCCAGGTGTGTGACGGCCAATTCAGGCAATTCAACTAAAAGCATTTATGCCTACGGGTAAGGGTGCTCGCAGGCTTTTTGGGGCCTTATTTGGGTGTGTAGGACAACCTTGGGATCCCTTGCTATATCTACTTTAAAGGGCCCTTCCAGGCCCAATGAGTTGTTTGGTTGATAAGAATAATTTGAATTATTAAGGTCCCTTGTGGCCACCCCAAAAGTGCCCCGAGCCCTGGCAAAAGCAGAAGCGCCGCGAAGACCCCGACGAAAGGATCGCCAAACGCATTGAGAGCGATAAAAAGAAGAGGTCTAAGGCAAGCTTTTAAGTTTTGTGTCTAACAAAGATTTACTAAATTCAATTGATACCAATCAGTCTTGCGAGTATCTCTAACCAACACTGCCATTGATAAAGCGTTGAACGATGAATACCTAATTCCTTAGAAATTTGAGGCACATCCTGCCGATTGGGAGGGCTCATCCTTTTACGTACATCAGCTTGAACAGCACTTCAAGATGAACAGCCCAGCTGTAAGCAGTCATTAAGTTGCTCCATTAAGCCCCCAAAGATTGAATTAACAGGGGTGACAACTTTCTTGGCAGAGGGGGTGGTGATCTTGACGCGGGTGCTGCATTTTCATCTGATCTGGCTGGTTGCTGAAGCCGATCGCATGGAGCGGGCAGCGGCTTTGGCGTTGACAACCGTTGTTTATGTCAGCGCTGATGTCAACGGCTGAATGCTGACAACGGCCTGAAGGAACCAAGATACAAGTCGCTGAAAACGAATTTGCGGAGCAATAGGGCCTAAGGGCATTCCAATGTGTCGAATGTGTTTCGGCCAGTGCTGTTATTGATGCCAGAGGCTACAGCGCAAAGGGTTTTTAGGGAATCGCCGCGCAACGGTACGTTAGTGAAATCCGCTCCAATAATACTTACATTTTTAAATTTGGTATTAAAAGCAAAAGCATCCTCAAGAATTGCTTGATCTAAATTTGTACCATCAAATACTGCAGAATCAAGGGTTGCCCCCCTTAAATTTGTGTAGCTCAGATCTGCATCCTGAAGTTTTGCGCCAAACAAACTCCCCCCTTCTAAATTGGCACCTTTGAAATTTGCCTCTCGCAAGTTGGTGAGGCTAAAGGTGGTGGCCCGCAGATCGGCATCATGAAAATCAGCACCGATTAAAACCTGCTTATTAAATTCTTTTGCTGCAAATACAGGGCTTGTAAAGCATACAAAAAAGCCGATTAATAGGCACGATATCGTTAAAATTCGGAAAATTCTTGCCATTGCTTCGCTTGCATAAGAGCTATGGGGAATCTTAAATGAAATTCCAGTCGTTTTGATTTGCCAGCTACCAATAGCCCCAGCAACCCCCAAAAGCACAACAATAATCCAGTTGGCATTTCCGCAGAATTGGAGGTTTTGCAAGTGCTTTTAGGCAATGGCTGGCAAGCACTGGAACATCGTTGGAATTGCCGTTGGGGTGAAATTGATCTACTTGTGGCGAAGCCTGAACGCTTGCTCCTTGTGGAGGTGAAGGCCCGCAGCCGAGTGGGGCCTGATGGCTGGGGTGCTGGAGCATTTGGAATTCTGAAGAGGAAAAAATTAGAGCGCAGTTTTTCCTGTTGGTTGGCTTTGCATCAAAGTTGGCATAACGCTTCTGTTGAAATCGTGTTAGCCCTTGTGCCGATAGTTTCGTTGCCCAGCCAACGACTACAAAAACCGATCCGCTGGCTGATTTGGCATGGGTGATGTTGCACAGTGATTAGATAAGTAACTGGAAAAAGCCTTTTTTTATGGGTTTTTCAGGCCACAACGCCCGTAAACGCTTTGGGCAGCATTGGCTCAAAGATGCCGCTGTTCTAAATCAGATCATTGAGGCTGCTGAATTATCAGCTTCTGACATTGTTTTGGAGGTTGGCCCTGGTCGAGGCGCCCTTACCCAGCGCCTATTGAATCAGCCCCTGTTTCGCCTTGAAGCAATTGAGTTGGATCGTGATTTAGTGCAGGGTTTGCAGCAGCAATTTGGAGCTGATCCGCGCTTCCATCTGCAGCAAGGCGACGCCCTAGTAGTGCAACTTCCAGAGGCAAATAAAGTGGTTGCAAATATCCCTTACAACATCACAGGCCCCCTACTGCAGGTGCTGCTTGGCCGCCTTGATCAACCGGCGCCCCATCGCTTCCAATCATTGGTTTTGCTTTTACAAAAGGAGGTGGCGCAACGTATTACGGCAGCACCTGGGGATAGCAATTTCAGTGCCTTGAGTGTGCGGATGCAATTGCAATGCAATTGTTATTCGATTTGCGAAGTGCCGCCCCGTTGTTTTGAGCCCCCTCCCAAGGTTATGTCTGAAGTGATTTGCCTAAAACCACGTGCAACTTTGCTTGATGCTCAGATCGCTAAAATTGTTGAGCAACTTTTGAATTCCGCCTTCGGTTCTCGGCGCAAAATGATACGTAATACATTGGCAGCATTTGCGGAAGGGGAGAAATTTCAAAACTGGCTTGAACAAGCATGTGTTACTCCCGAACAAAGGCCCCAGGAAATTAGCCCTGATAAATGGGTAGCTTTAGCATCTTCATTACCATAAACACTTTGAATACAAGCACTTTAATAAAAGCACCGGCGAAGCTCAACTTGCATTTAGAAGTTTTGGGTTTACGCCCTGATGGCTTCCATGAATTGGCCATGGTGATGCAGAGCATCGATCTATTTGATTTGATCAGTGTTGAGGCTGCAGATCCAGGTGTGGTGTTGCTTGAAAGTTCTGATCCTCAGCTAGCGGTGGATCAGAGCAATTTGATTATTAAAGCTGCCCATGCTCTTAAAACCCATTGTGGTCGCCCTGAACTAGCGGCGAAATTGCAGCTTAAAAAAAATATTCCAATCGGGGCGGGGCTAGCTGGCGGCTCCAGCGATGCCGCTAGTACCTTGCTCTTGCTAAATAGGTTTTGGCAACTTGATGTTTCGATGCTGGAGTTGCGCTTGCTGGCAGCGGAGCTGGGATCTGATGTGCCTTTTTGCCTTAGCGGTGGCACTCAATATTGTTTTGGCCGTGGCGAAAAACTAGAGCCGCTTCCGAGCACACCAAACCTTGCTGTTTTGCTTATCAAAGATCCATCGGCTCAGGTGAGCACCCCATGGGCCTATAGCCAATGCCGCGAATTGAGGCAGGAGTTCTACCTAAAAGAGGAGCAGGATTTTGAACATCGACGTTCTCAACTACGCAATAAATCAAATCAGCAATGGCATGAGCTGCGTAATGATTTGCAGGAGGTGGTGGCTCCATCTGTTGCAAGTGTGCGCTCTGGCTTAGCACTGCTAAAAAGCAGCGCACAGTTGCTTGGGTGTGCCATGAGCGGATCAGGCCCAAGCCTTTTTGGTTTGTTTTTAGATCGCAGCTTGGCTTCCGCAGCCGAACAGCAATTACTGCCTGCGTTGCGGAAGAATGGATTCGATCATTGGGTGTGTGAGTTTGAGCCAGCTAGAAATTTCTAAAAGCGCCGAAAAAGCAGCCGAAAAAGCAGTAGTTAAAAAGGGCCCCTTGAGCTATTTGAGTGGCAGTCTTACCAGTGCTCTTTTTTGTGGTTTGGCGATCAGCATCACTTGGCGCATCATTGGTTACTACAGCGACAGACCGCCCCAATACAGCCAGCGAATAGCTCAATCCATTGCTACGGCTGTGAAAACATTATTAATAGGCAGTGGTTGCCTCGCTACATTCACCTGTGGCTTGATCAGCATCGGTTTGTTTTTGCTCTTCATCCGCTCACTCCTACCTACTAAGCCAATACCTGCCGATTAAACTCACTTCACACAATCTAAATCTATGACTCCCCACGACCTGGGGCTACTGGCCCTGCTGCTTTCCCCCGGACTGCTGCTATCGGTTTTATTGCTCACCACCTTCGCTGCTGGTGGCTAGGGCCCTGTCCCGCTGATAGGTTGGGCCCTGCCGGAACAAGCCGGCCTTCTGTGTGCCCTTACTTTTGTGGCTGAAACCCTTCTTTTTAACGCTCTACGCGAAGCTATCGATGAAGAGATGGCTCGCGACCCATACGTTTGCGTGATGGGTGAAGATGTCGGCCAATATGGCGGGTCTTATAAAGTTACAAAAGATTTATATGAAAAATACGGAGAATTAAGAGTACTAGACACGCCTATTGCTGAAAATAGTTTCACTGGAATGGCTGTTGGTGCAGCGATGACCGGGCTGCGGCCAATTGTTGAAGGGATGAATATGGGATTTTTATTGCTTGCCTTTAATCAAATTTCCAACAACATGGGAATGTTGCGTTACACGAGCGGTGGTAATTTTACAATTCCCACTGTTGTACGCGGACCAGGAGGTGTGGGTCGCCAACTGGGAGCAGAACATAGCCAAAGATTAGAAGCTTACTTTCATGCCGTCCCCGGTATAAAGATTGTTGCCTGCAGCACCCCAAGAAATGCAAAGGGGCTGATGAAGGCTGCAATTCGTGATAACAATCCAGTTCTATTTTTTGAACACGTGCTTCTTTATAACTTGAGTGAAGAAATACCTGAAGGCGAATATACCTGCGCATTAGACAAGGCGGAGTTGGTCAGAGAGGGTAAAGACATAACACTGCTTACTTACTCGCGTATGCGTCATCATTGTTTGGAGGCAGTGAAGCAGGTGGTTGAAAAGGGCTACGACCCTGAACTAATTGATTTAGTTAGTCTTAAACCATTTGATATGGAACTTATAAAGCAATCCGTTGCCAAAACGCATAGGGTTGTAATAGTTGAAGAATGTATGAAAACAGGTGGAATCGGAGCCGAGTTGATTGCCTTAATTGTTGAGAATTGCTTTGATGATCTCGATGCACCTCCAGTGCGTTTATCTAGTCAGGATATTCCAACTCCATATAATGGAAAATTGGAGAATTTAACAATTATTCAGCCTCATCAAATCGTATCAACCATTGTTTCTATGGTGCAGAGATGACTAAATCTCAAGGCTGGTTAGCTTTAATATTAGCTCTTGCTATTGGCAGCGTGCTTGTTTTACGAAGCTTGCCACTTTCGCTGGGGCTAGATCTCAGAGGCGGATCACAATTAACACTTTTAATAAAACCAGCTGGTGCAATAAAAAAAATAGAGCCCAACAAATTAGAGGCGGTTAAGGATGTTCTTGAGCGCCGCGTTAATGGCTTAGGGGTATCGGAGGCAACGGTAACTAGTTCCGGAGACGACAAAATTATTGTTCAATTGCCTGGTGTGCAGGATCCTCGCAAAGCAGCGGAGGTGCTTGGCACTACAGCGATGCTGGAGTTTAGGGCTCAGAAACCTGATACCGAACAAGAGATGACAGGTTTAATGAGGCTTAAGCGCTTGCTAGTTGCCAAATTAGATCAGTTGGTAGGTAGGGATAAAAAAGGGCCAGATGTGGATAAATCATTAAACGAATTGCTTAAATCACTAGATCTCAATTCACCTGAAGGGGCATCTGAGCAGCAGCAATTAGAGGCGATTCTTGCCGACACAAATAGACGGATAGTTTCTCTTTTCGAAGCTCCCGCTTTCACAGGCACCCACCTAATAGATGCTGGTAGGCAACAGCAGCCCAATAGTCAAGCTTGGGAAGTAACCCTGAGATTTGATCGTATTGGTGGAGATGAGTTTGCAGCATTAACAAAATCCATTGCTGGCACAAATCGTCTGCTTGGAATCATGCTTGATGGCAACTCAATTAGTGAAGCCAGTGTTGGGCCTCAATTCGCCACAGCTGGTATTACCGGTGGTTCTGCAAGTATTACCGGTCAATTCACTGCAGAGCAGGCGCGCAACCTTGAAGTGCAGTTAAGGGGGGGAGCATTGCCATTGCCTGTTGAGATTATTGAAAATCGCTCCGTTGGCCCCACCCTAGGTGCTGAGAATGTACGCAATAGCCTGGTGGCAGCAGTGCTTGGAATTGCACTTGTTGGAGTATTTATGATTGTTATCTATAGAGTGCCAGGATTTGTTGCAGTGTTGGCACTTTGTTTATATGCTCTTTTTAACTTAGCAATTTATGCACTTATACCTGTTACTTTAACATTGCCAGGTATCGCTGGTTTTATATTATCTGTTGGTATGGCAGTTGATGCAAATATCTTGATCTTTGAGCGCACAAAAGAAGAACTTCAAGACGGCAACAGTTTATTTCGGTCTGTTGAAGCTGGATTCTCTAGGGCTTTCTCATCCATATTTGATGGTCATTTAACAACACTAATTAGTTGTGCAGCTCTCGGCTGGTTGGGAACGGGTCTTGTTAGGGGTTTTGCTATAACCCTTGCTGTTGGTGTTCTACTAAGTTTGTTTACAGCCCTCACCTGCAGCCGAACGTTGTTGCGTTTAGTTCTTAGTTATCCAGCCTTGCGCAAACCCGAGTTCTTTTTGGGTTCCCCTTCTCACCCATGACATCCTCCAGCGGCGCTTTGCTGCGAGAACCCTCTTTCCGCATTAATAAATACCGGCGCTTCTGCATGGTATTAACAATTGTTTTGCTCATTTTAAGTGTTTTGGGATTGCTTTTAAGTTGGCTTTCACCAATTCACGCTCCGCTTAAGCCAGGGCTTGATTTCACTGGTGGCACTGCAATCCAGGTGGAGCGCATCTGTAGCCCAAGCTGCAAGAGTTTTTCTATGGAAGAATTACGTAAAACGCTCCCTGCAAATGCTGTAGTTCAAACTCTTGATGCTGGCAAGGCCATCAGCGTTCGTACAGTTGCCCTCAGCCCTGCAAAAAGTGGGGAAGTTGTTGAATCCTTAGATAGGGTGCTTGGCCCGATCCAAGCCAGTGACACTCAAATAAATACGATTGGACCTTTGCTGGGCTCCCAACTTCTGCGCAGTAGCTTACTTGCGCTGATTGTTAGTTTTGCTGGTATCGCTATTTATATTTCTCTTAGATATGCCCGTTTATATGCTGCTATGGCGTTAATGTGCCTTATTCATGATGTAATTCTTACCTCTGGCATTTTCGCTTGGCTAGGTTTGCTTGCAGGGGTTGAGGTTGATAGTTTATTTGTTGTAGCGCTTCTTACAATAGCAGGATATTCAGTTAATGATACTGTTGTTATTTTTGATCGTATTCGTGAGCAGCAACAAGTGCTGCCAGATCTTACTGTAGAAGACCAGGTTGATCGTGCTGTAGCTGGTACTTTAAAGCGCTCGTTTTATACAATTACCTCAACCATCTTACCTATTATTGCTTTAATTTTCTTTGGAGGGGAGAGCCTATATTGGTTTGCGGTAGCTTTATTGGTAGGGGTGTTAATCGGCGGTTGGTCTAGCATTGGTTTGATTCCGCCACTACTTCCATTGTTGGGCGGAAAACTCCCTTCAAAAAGTTCAACAAACAACCCTGAGCTAGCTGCGTGAGATTTAAGCAATTTCTAGCTCTAACTGTTTGGTTCCTAGCTATAAGTGAACTTCGTATCGAACTAATATTACTGTTTCAGCACTTCACATGGACGAGCTTTTTATATGCAGTTTCAACAAATAAATTAGCAACAATAATGTTGATTATTTCTCCACTTTATTACGCGCGGGCAGGTAGGCCTTTAAGGTCCAGCGATCCATAATTTCCTTAACAAAAATTTCCTCAAGTAAGACCTGTAGTACTACTATTGTTGGTAGCGCTAATAATACCCCAGGAAGACCCAGCAACGCGCCAAGGCTCAATTGAGCCATAAGAGCAACAGTTGGCAACAAATTCACAGTATGCTTTAAGAGAATTGGCGTTATTAAGAATGCTTCTGCGTTTTGTATTATAAGCCTCATTATTATTACTTGTAAACTCAGCAATGGAGATATTAGCAGTGCCACTGCCGCTGGCACTAATGTTGCTACCGTTGGCCCGATAGTTGGTACAAACGTAAGTGCACCGCAGATCATGCCACTTAATAATGCCAACGGAACTTTTAGCCATGCAAGACCAGCCCAGGTAACTAAAAACACCAATGATGCAGAAATTGTCATTCCAGCAAGCCAGCCACCAAGGGCAGCTCTGCACTCTCCCAGCAATCTTTTGACGTGTTGCCTATAGAATCGTGGGCTTGAGGAAATAATTAAACGGGTATGACTCGGTGGATCTAAACATAACAAAATAGCTAATAAGGTCATTAAGATTATTTGCAACGAGCTGTTTACAGCTCCTCCAGCTAAGCCTAATAATTGACTGCCAAACGGTTGAAGTTTTTGTAGGTTAGAGATTGAATTTAAAGATTTTAAAGCGATTTGAAGATCTTGCAACCCGTTTATTTCCCCGGTAAGTAGAAATAATTTTTGAATAAGAATAGGGAGTAATTGATTTAAGGTTTTAATTTGCTCCAGTAGATCCGGCAACAGCATTGTGCCTAATTCCCAACCCAGGAAACATAGCAGCACTAATACAACTAGCAGTGCTTGTGGTCTTTTTAATCTCAACCGTCGAATTAATATTTGCACCGGAACATCCAGTGCAACAGCCATCACAATTGCACCAAATAAAACCAGGAGTACCCAACGTAATTCCCAGGCCAATATGCCAAGGCCTAGTAGGGCGATGCTCCCAAGCAATGCAGGCCAATTAAAGGCTTGGCTCGGGCGATTCATGCTCCTAATGGCCTTTTCCAGCCATCAAGTAAATCATTAATTAATAAATCTCTAATCAATACTTGAAAACATACAGCCATCGGCAAAGCAAGAATTAAACCCAACGGACCAAAAATTAGCGTGAACCCCACCTGCGCCGCTAGGGTTAGGCCAGGTAATAAACGTAATTGGTGATGCATTACAGATGGGGTAATTACATAACTTTCTAAATTTTGAATTATTATGTAAAGAGCTAAAACAGCTGCTGCCTTCCATGGCGATTCCAAAACAGCAACAGCCATTGGAAAAATCGTTCCAATCGTGGGACCAACATTTGGTATTACATTTAATAATCCAGCTAAAATACCATTTGCAATTGTAAGTTTGACCCCTAGCAAACTAAGCCCAAAAAACGCCAGTAATCCTACACATATTGAACTCAATAACACGCCAAACATCCAACTTTTTAAGGCTAATCCGCATCGATCAAGCACTAGCGCAAACTTTTTTCTGTAAAAGGATGGTGCTAGTGATACCGCCACTTGATAGTAACTCTTGGGTTGAGCTGCAAGCATTACTGTAACGGCCAATACAAATAGTGATTGCAAGGCAGCGGCGCCAATATTACCTACAAATCCAAGTATTGGTTTAACTCCTCCCCCCAGATTTAAATTTGTTTTTTGACCCATTTTTATAAAATAATTATCTCCTAATCCTGTTAAATACGTTGCTGCTTTTGGTAATTGATCAAGCAATTCTTTAAATTGTTCTATAAATGGTGGAACAAGTTGGGATACCAACAATGTTACTAAAAGTATAATTAGCCCCAAAGCCATAAATAAAGCCTGCCAGCGCTTTATTTTTAGGCTCTGCTCAATACCGCTCACTAAGCCTGTTAAGGCAACACATAACACCACAGCAGCAAATAGTTGTATTAATAATTCCCGCAATTGCCAGCAAATTGTTGCTGCAGCCAGCAGGGCAACCAGGCTGCACCATTGGGCAAAACCCATCCGAGCTTCAGCTCTGGTTGAATCCAAGTTCATGGCCTTCTGCGTAGCGCTCAGCAAAGCGCATGAAACGCTCAAAGTCTGCCTCACTTTTCCAGGTATAGGTAGCTTCAAGGGCGCTGGCTTTGCCATTCACAAAGCGACCTTTTACATCTCTTGTGATTAATTCCCCTTCATCATCGAGCAGAAACATGCCTGTGATGTCGCCCACGGCGTTTGGTGCTAGAGCGTCTGGCTCCTCAAAAATGAATAGGGCCTGACCCGTCATGCCGTCCCGTGAACGGGTGAGCTTAATTTCTGGAATCACCGTCTCATCAACACCACGAAAAAACTGAATTGAGGCAGCCATCACGTCACCTTTAAAGTGAGAAGCTTAAGCACCCTCAAGCTGCATCAGCATTTCGGCAATTGTTTCGGCATTTTTGCCCTCCCCTGCGATGCGTTTAAAGCCCATCTGCCTTTTTTGCAGCTCCTTTATGTAGTAACGGTCGTAGTAGTCAAGGATTTCTGCGCATGCAGCTTCAAGGTTGCCGTTGCGGATATTGGCAACTGCAATTGCGGTGCGTTGAGGCCCGAGCCGGCGGCTTAATCGCTGCGTAGCTTCAATTAAGCCTTCAATTTCCTGCCTGCCGTAAACCTCCACAAGCAGGTTTATTCGTTCTGGCTTCGGACGCTCAAGCAAAACCAGCGGAGCCGTCTGCATCTGGCTCCAAATACCGTTTGGTATGCGGCAACGCCCCACCTGAGCGCTCTCGGCCTCCAGCCAGATCACACTCTTGCCCTGTTGCTTATGAAGGCAAATAGCAAGGCAATTCTCAAAATGTTCGCTACTTGGCTGCGCTGGTAAGCCAAGGGCACCAAAACTGCTGCCTCGATGGCTTGCGAGCGCCTCAAGGTCGACCATTGCTCCCCCTTTTTGTGCAATGGCTTGGAGCACTTCAGTTTTACCGCTGCCGGTGCCCCCTCCAAGTATCTGCAGAGGCCATTGCTGCTCAAACAATGCAAGGGCCCAGTTCCTGAAGCGTTTGTAGCCCCCATCGAGCAATTGCACCTCAAGGCCAATTGTTTTTGCTAACCAGCCCACGCTGCCGCTTCGCATTCCACCGCGCCAGCAGTAGATCTTCAGATTCCCCTCAGTTGCTACACCTTTTATTTTTTCTGCAAGTTTTCCAAGCCGGGGCCCCACCAGCTCTAGGCCCAGCTGAGTAGCAGCATTTGAGCCCTGTTGTTTATGGGTGGTTCCAATTAAACAGCGTTCTTCATTGCTGAATAGCGGCAGGTTGCTAGCCCCTGGGATATGGCCCTGTTCAAATTCTGCAGGGCTGCGCACATCAATGAGAGGTGCTGAATTTTCGAGAAAAGCATTCACTGCGATACTTAGCACTGGCCTCTATAGCGATGTTGACTGTTCCACGTCCCGAGGAACTACTTGAGGGGTTTCTTACTGGTAATGAGCGTCAACAGCTGCGTTTTTGGCCCCAGCTGCAGGCTCAGGCACCACAGCTAAAAGAGTTTGCCTG
>Ga0310328_10047_pt1 | contig 15348 bp, 18 predicted proteins | sample LakSupDCLTotalC7_FD_195542 | JGI IMG/M metagenome (GOLD analysis project Ga0310328, IMG submission 195542) | Enriched freshwater cyanobacterial communities from Lake Superior, Ontario, Canada - SU02.DCL.Total.C7 (v2) (version 2) | ecosystem: Environmental > Aquatic > Freshwater > Lake | place... | reverse complement strand
TTGGTCATATCGGCAGTTGTTTTGGTGCCGCTGGAGTTAGTTTGCAATCAATCGTGCAATTCCAATCCCAAGGAAGCGGTGCTGAAATTGTTGTGATCACCCATGAGGTGCAAGAAAGCAACTTTCGCCACGCCTTAGAGATGATTCTTTTGCGCTCGGAGGTAGAAGCTGTTGTGAGCTGTTTACGCACCCTCTAGGCAAGGCAATAAGTTGGGGTTGCAGAAAAGAAACTCTTGCCTGATTCCCAAAAAAGCTGGATTTTCCCCCTGCTTGGCTTGTGGTTCGGGCTGAGTGGCTGCAGCAATTTGCAACTGCAGCAGAAACAGGCCCCAATTGTGGTGGCCAGCTTTGGTTCTATCGACACGATCGATCCCGCCCAAGCCACTACCACTGCTGCCATCCAACTGCTGTCGTCTTTGGGGGATCCCCTTTACGGAATTAGCGCTGATGGCCAGATAGAGCCGAGGCTGGCACTTGCCTTACCGCAGATCAGCAACCAAGGGCTTAAGGCGGTGATCCAGCTGCGCAAGGGGGTTATTTTTCATGACGGCACCGCATTTAATGCCGAAGCGATGGCTTTTAGCTTGCGGCGTTTTATCGCGATTGCAAAACTTAGTTATGTGGTGGGAGATCGCATCACAGCGGTAAAAGTGCTCGGCCCCTATGAATTAGAACTCACCCTGCGCAGACCCTTCAGCCCCCTTGCGGCACTGCTCAGTTCCACCAGCCTCACCCCTATTTCACCAACTGCTTATAAAAAGCATAAACGCAGTTTTTTAACAGGCAATTTTGTTGGTACAGGCCCTTATCAACTCAGCTTCACCAGCCCGCAATTGCAAAGGCTGACGCCGTTTAAAAAATATTGGGGGCAAAAACCAAGCAACAATGGAATTGCAATGGTGAGCATGGGCACTTCCACAACCCTGTTTGGCGCATTGATGGGTAGGGATGTGGATGTATTGCTATCGAGCAGTATCGAACCGGATCAGCAGAAAACATTACGCAAAGAGGCTCAGCAGGGCGTATTGCGAGAAGGGGTGGGGCCAGCACTAGAAATCGGTTATCTCAGCGTATTGAGCGACCGCCCCCCCTTAAATCGCCTCGGATTACGACAAGCCTTGGCCTATAGCCTCAATCGCCCCCAGATCAGCGCCAGGGTGAGCGACAACATCCGTACACCGCTTTATGGCCTTGTGCCGCCGAGCTTGGCCGGAGCAAAAGCGGGCTGGCCGGAGCAAAACCTTGCTGCCGCCCGCAAATTATTTGAGCAGGAGGGCTACTGCGCAGGCAAAACCTTGGCCTTAAATCTCACCTATCGTTCAAATGTGCCAACCGATCGTCTCTTTGCCCTTACTTGGCAGGAGATGTTGAATGCAAAGCTCGGCGATTGCTTGCAACTAAAAATCACGGGAATGGAATCCACCACCGCCTATCGGCAACTTGGAGATGGTGCATTTCAGCTGATCATGCTGGATTGGTCGGGAGATTACCCCGATCCTGATAACTACCTCGTGCCATTACTGGCCTGCAAACGCCCCCAGGGTTATGTGTGTTTAGAAGGTGAAAGCGCCGCGAGCGGTAGTTTTTGGGCCGCACCAGGTTTGCAGAAACAACTTTTAGAAACTGAGCAAATTACTGGCCCCGCCCGCTTAGAAATGCTCAAAACCGTGCAGCAGCGTGCAGCCCTTGGAGTTCCTTATTTACCAATTTGGCTAGTGCGTTCAAGGGCCTGGGCGCGGCCGCCGATAAGTACGCCACGTTTTGATGGCAGCGGCCGCTTAATCCTTGCTCAGTTACAGATACAAAAGGGGGCTCGATAGGAATGGATCGCAGCAACAAGCTCTTGCGTTATCTCGCTAGCAGGCTGCTGCTGGCACCAGTGATGCTTTGGCTGATCTCAAGCTTGGTATTTCTATTGCTACGAGTGGCACCGGGTGATCCGGTAGATGCCTTACTTGGCAGCCGCGCCAGCGCTGCCGCCAGGGAACAGTTGCGACAGCAATTGGGCTTAGATCAATCACTACCAATGCAATATTTAGATTTTTTAGGTGATCTGCTTAAGGGTGATCTCGGCACCTCAATGGTTAGTGCCAAGTCTGTGGGGGCAATTGTGCGGGATGCCTTGCCCGCCAGCATTGAATTGGGATTTGCAGCCCTAATAATCGCAATCGTGTTGGGCTTAATCGCTGGCTTTAGCGGTATTGCAAAACCAGAGGGAAAAATTGATTTAGCGGGACGCTTATATGGAATCGGCACCTATGCGTTACCAAGTTTTTGGGCCGCGATGGTGTTGCAACTGATATTTGCGGTGGGCCTGGGTTGGTTTCCAGTGGGGGGGCGATTCCCGCCAACCTTGGTGCCACCGAGTGGCACAGGCTTCTATCTGCTTGATGGGGTGCTGCAAGGTAATTGGCAGGTGGTAAGCGGCGCATTGCGCCACCTCGCTTTACCAGCTTTCACCTTGGGGCTGTTATTAAGCGGAATTTTTGATAACGCCTTGCGACTAAATCTGCGCCGTGTATTGCGTTCCGATTATGTGGAAGCGGCCCGCAGCCGTGGCATCAGCGAAACACAAGTTGTATTGCGCCATGGCCTGCCAAATGCTCTGTTGCCGATGCTCACAATTGCTGGTATCACGGTGGCTTCTTTAGTGGGAGGGGCTCTTTTAATCGAGGTGATTTTTTCCTGGCCAGGTATTGCAAATCAATTACAAGAAGCAATCAATCGGCGCGATTACCCCCTAGTGCAAGGAATTGTGGTGGTGGTGGCAGCTCTAGTGGTGCTGGTGAGTTTGGTGGTTGATGTGTTGGTAGCCCTATTGGATCCCCGCCTCAACTTCTGAAAAATGCTGCTGAGGCCGCAATTGCTTGAGCAGCTTGCGATCGATCACATAAGCCTGCACTGCACCCTCATTAAATACACCCAGCGGCGCTGATTGCCCCTCCTCGATACTGCGCAAAAAGCTGATTTGGATTTCCAGCAACATTGTTTGCACCTGTTGCGGATCCTTACCAACAAAATCTGCACCCAAATGCATTAACGCTTGTTCTTTTTCAAGGCCCACTGCAGAAAAATGGCTAGCACCTTCAATTACTGCTAAACGACTGCGGGGATTTGGTAATTGCTGAAAAGGTAGCAACTGCTCCCGCAATGGAGATGTAACAAGATCGAGGCTGCCCCCCAACATCAAAACAGGTAAATCCAAAGAACGTAAACCTGCATCACCCCAAAGCAAACTGCCAAAACCATTTATTGCTACTACTGCTGCAAGATTGAGTGGAGGATTTATTTTCGGCAGATTTAATGCTGTGAGTTGGCATTGCAATAGGTAAGAACTATCTAATACAGGAATGCTCAACATCGCTTTTGCGCAACGTTGCTCCAGGCCAGCTTCCAATTCAGCACCCGCCCATAGCAATCCAGCTACTCCCCCTAAGGAATGTCCCAGCAGCATTAGCCGTGGCGGGGTGGGATGGGGGCCAAACCGCAACTGCTGGCTTGCGATTGCTGCACTAATTGCCTCAAAATCCTTAATCCGATTAGGCAGGCTTTCAATGCCTGGCAGGGCAGCTCTCCCCTCCAGCAGGCCTCTCACCGCCTCAGCATCACTGCCTTGATGCTGCACCAAAACCACTGGCCAACCCTGGACTGCAAGACCCCGCCCCAACCAGGCCAACTGATCAATCGAGCCACCTAAGCCATGGCTAAGCAAAAGCCAATGGCTTGCAGAGCTTTTCCCCTTTGGCCACCACAGCTGCAATGGGATGGGAGCTAGCCGGTGCGCAACGGTGAGGGTTGTTTGTTTTAAATTTTCTGCATTCAGGGGCGCAACAGGCAAGGAAGCAAAAGTGCTGGGGGTTAGGGCAAGGCTTCTTAGTTGTTTTTGCAGGCTGATCTGCTGTTGCAATTGAAGCCGCAGCCGTTCTGCTAATTCAGTTAGTGCATCAAGATCAAGGCGTAGTTCAGGCACAGGTGCTGCCTTAAGTAAGGCGAGCACATTGGCAAAATTTGATTGTTGCAACAAATTGAGCAGCAGTTCACCCCCATCTCCTTGGGGAGAACGCAAAAGGCTGCCTAGTTGTTGCACCAACTGTTGCCCAGCCCAGCTGTTAATTATCGGCGCCACTGAACTTCCCTTTAACTGCAGCGGTTGCAGTAACAACTCACGAATACTGCGCTGGGTATTTGGATCCAACAGGTTTAACCAGGGGCCTAGCTCCTTGTTGTCTTTTGGCTGAAGGGCCCAAGCTTCCAATTGTTGAAGATCTAGGGGAATCTCCAAACCAGCTGCCTTCACGGTTAGGCGTTCAGCTGCTAACAGGGGTGGATGCCATAAACAAAAAACTGCTAATGCCAAGAAAACCTTGGCTAAAGGTTTATGGATCAGAGTTAGCGAACGAAGCAGAAACAATGGTGCAACTTGCCAGGTGGTGGCTGCAATTTCCGCGCACCTTACGCCGAGTGGCGCAGATTCGAGGTGTAGCAGCGTTAGGGGCTGGGGGAATTTTGTTCCTTGGCCCGCTTGTATTCAACCGTTTGGGGCTTAGCAGCAGCCAAATAGGGCTGGCCTTAGCACTATCCAGCGCTGTTGGCCTAGTGGCAAGGGCAAGCAGTGGCCTCCTGCTCGATCGGGGCACTGCTTTAGGAACTCCTTTACGGCTGGGGGCGATTTGCTCAATCGGCGCAGATGTGCTGCTATTTCGTGCTCATAGTTTTAATGCCTTTGTGACGGGTGAACTACTGCTCGGTTTAGCGATGGGGCTTTATTGGCCTGCTGCCGAATTGGCCAGCGCCCAATTCAGTGCTCCACTGCCTTCTAGTGAAGGATTTGCACTTGCCCGCACAGCAGATGCCCTTGGAATAGCTGCCGGTGCGCTAATCGGCAGTTGCATCGCCTGGGGCCTAGGGGCCCAGGCATTGCGGTTGATCTACGGAGTGGATCTAGTGGGAATGCTGGTTTTGTTATGGCTGATAAGGGGTTTACCAAAACGCGGATTACCTCCAGCGCCAGCAAAATTGGCGCCAGGCCAAAAGAGAAGCTGGTGGGGGCAATCATTACTACCGTTATTGGCGGTGTCGTTATTAGGAACCGGGCTTCTAACACTGCAACAAAGTGCGTTGCCATTGGATCTTGCTAACGGCGGCTTAGCCAGGCCGGGTTTACCAGAAGCAGGCGGTGGATTATTAATTGTGTTGCAACTATTGCTGGTGCTGTTGTTGCAATGGCCAGTGGGTCATTGGCTCGGCAGCAAACCAGTTGCAAAGGGACTGCGATTGAGCTTGCTCTGCTTTAGCGGCGGCTGCATTCTGTTGGCCTTTTCAGCTTTGCATCCAAAAGGGTTGTTGTTGCTGTTGCTGGCTCAACCTTTATTGGCATTAGGCACAGCTGCTTTTTTACCAACCATTACTGAAGCAGTAGTGGAATCTGTTAGCAGCAAAAATCAAGGCTTAGCTTTGGGTATTTATTCACAAACCTGGGCAATCAGCGGGATCAGCTTGCCGCCTTTAGCTGGTTTGCTAATGGAGTTTCAAGGTCATGGCTTAGGGCTTTGGCTTGTGATGGCTGGGCTTTGCTTAGCAGCATTGGGGTTACTCCAACCTTCATGGGGCAAAGGTTCCGTGCCGTATTCCCAATCGTCGTAATCGGGATCGTTGCGAATTTTTTGATGCAATTCCTTTTGCACCTCAAAATCGTGGGGCAATGGCAATTCAGGGGAATCTGGAGATTTGCCGGAAGCGTTATCTGTTTCTGCTTGCATTAGAACTAAAAATAATTTGAAACTAGTTTGACCCATACCGGCATAGCCAAGCAAGCTTTTGCAACGCTGGAACAGCTGATAAAACAAAGATCAGGGTCATAACCATGGTAATTACGATGTTTAAAAATTAAAAATCCCAGCGCAATGACTCAGATCAGCGCCAGCAAATTCAAGGCATGCTGCCTCAGCCTTATGGATGAAGTGGCCAGCAGTGGCAACGTGCTGGTGATCACCAAGAACGGCAAACCCGTAGCAGAGCTGCACCCATGCAGAGGTCAGCTCCGCTCCAGCCCCTTTGGCCTGCACCCGCAGTTGCAGCTGTTGGGTGATGTGATCAAACCCCTTGATGAACCCTGGGCCGTGCTCCAATGAGCAAACCGTCGCTACTACTTGATACTCACGTACTGCTTTGGCTTGATTGCGACGATAAGAAGCTGGGGCCGGAATCCCGCAACACCATCAGCGCAGCCTGGCGAGAAGGCTGCGTAGCCGTGAGCGCCAACAGTTTTGGGGAGGCCGCCATGCTTCAGGCGCGAAAGCGAATCGCACTGCCGATCAGCGTTTCGCTCTGGCGCAGCGACTGGTTGGCCGCGGGGCTACAGGAGTTACCTCTCAATGGAGATATTGCACTAGCAGCAGTTGAACTGATCGAGTTTCATGCCGATCCAGCAGACCGCTTCATCACAGCCACAGCCCAGAGGAACCAAGCTCAGCTGATTACCGCCGACAGCGCAATTCTCAACTGGCCCGGGTCGCTGCCCCGCCTTGATGCGCAGCAATAATTAGCTTCACACTTAGTAAAAAATAGTATTAATTATTGGAGGCTAAAATGGAACAATCTGCAGACATTCGTTGGCAACAGCGTTTGGTTAGCTTCGGCAAAGCTTTAAAGCTCTTGCAAGAAGCGATGCTAAATGGCCCCGGAGCATTGAACCAACTGGAAAAGGAGGGAGCTATTCAACGCTTTGAATATTGTTTTGAATTGGGCTGGAAAACTACAAAGGATTACATGGAAGCCAACGGCTTTGTATTTGCAGTACTGATGCCCCGCCAGGTGTTGAAGGAAGCTTACGCAGCAAAAATAATTGCTAACGGAGAGGCATGGATCGCCATGCTTGATCATCGTAATTTGTTATCACACATCTACAATTCAGTTTTATTTGAGCAAGTGGTGGAAGCAATTCAGGAACGCTATCTTCCAGCCCTAGAGCAGCTAAGCGAATTCATGCAGCTGGAGGCTATGCAATGAATAATTTGCCTCTGCAACCTACAGAGTTGGAACAAGTGTGCCTTGTATTAAGCCGCCACCCAACCGTATTGAATGCAACCATATTTGGATCCCGTGCCAAGGGCACCCACAGCAATCGTTCAGACATAGACCTTGCATTGGCTGGCCCACTCGATGCACTTGGCGCAGAAGCAATCGCAGCCGAACTTGAAGAACTGCCTCTGCCGTATCTTTTTGACGTACAAGCTCTCGATAGCATCACATACGAGCCATTAATAAAACATATTGAACGGGTAGGTATTAAGATCTATTTCCGGAAAGATCAAATTTATATTAAACAGCTTATTGCTTCAGATTGATAACTATGCAATTGCAACGCCGCCACCGGGAAGCCCATAAAAGCCATCGAGCCGGCTGGTTGCGGGCGGCGGTGTTAGGGGCAAATGATGGCACCATTTCAGTGGCCAGCTTGGTGGTTGGGGTTGCAAGTGCAGGCAGCAAACCAGAAACGCTGCTAATTACCGCCTTAGCTGGATTGGTGGCTGGAGCTGCATCCATGGCAGCTGGTGAATATGTGTCGGTGCAAAGCCAGGCGGATACAGAAAAAGCAGATCTGGCTAAGGAAGCGGCGGAATTGATATCTGATCCAGAGGGTGAATTAGAAGAACTCAGCTCGATTTACAGATCCCGGGGGTTAGAGGCCAGCCTCGCCAGGGCTGTAGCTGAACAACTAAGCCTTCAAGGGGCCCTAGAAGCCCATGCCCGCGATGAATTAGGTATTAGCGAAACCCTTAGGGCAAGGCCTTTGCAGGCAGCTTTTGCATCAGCTGTGGCCTTTGGTTTGGGTGCACTGGTGCCATTGCTGGCGATATTGCTAGCTCCAACAAGCAAGGTGGTGCCCTTCACGGTGTTGCTTTCCCTTGGCAGCCTTTTGATATTTGGTGGCATGGCCGCAGCGGCAGGTGGTGCATCTGTGCGTCGAGGCGCCCTGCGGATGGTGATCTGGGGCGCCGTTGCCATGGGGCTCACCTCAGCGGCCGGCCATTTATTTGGTGTGAAATTGTAGAAAACGCATCAAGAAAAACCGCAAGTTTCTTGCTAAAATGACGGCATAAACTCCATTTTGGCTGCATAAATGGCGGTTGTACCGCGTTTTTTGCAGCCTCAAGTCTGCCCGCATCGATAAGCATGCTCTAGTTGGCTTAAAGGCTTTTGGCGTTGATGGCATCCGTTGCGAACCGCTGGAGCCCTGGCTGCGGCAGTTGCAGCCGAATAACCTGAATCCACCTAGGCCTTAAAGGCGTAAAACTTTAAGCTAAACATTGAATAAGAATTCCATTACATCACCTTCTGCCACTACATATTCCTTACCTTCACTGCGCAACCAACCCTTGGCCTTGGCTTCTGCAAGTGAACCTGCTTCTAGCAATTGGCCATAGCCAATTGTTTGAGCGCGGATAAAACCCCGTTCAAAATCAGTGTGGATCACCCCAGCTGCTTGCGGTGCGGTCATACCTGATTTGATGGTCCAAGCGCGGGTTTCCTTTTCACCTGTAGTGAAATAAGTACGGAGGCCAAGCAGTTGATAGGTGGCGCTAATCAAACTGCGTAATCCACCTTCACTAACGCCCAAGCCGTCAAGGTAATCATTGCGTTCATCTTCGCCAAGTTCAACTAATTCAGCTTCAACTTGAGCACTTACTTTTACAGTTTGAGCAGCCTCTTTTTTTGCTAATTCAGAAACTGCATCAACAAATGGATTGCCGCCCGCCAGGTGATCTTCACTTACATTGGCCGCATAAATAATCGGCTTTGCAGTTAACAAACCAAGCGGTTTAATCAAAAGATACTCTTCACTGCTTATCTTTAAATTACGCGCTGCGCCGCCGCCATCAAGTTCCACGCCAATGCGGGCGAGTAAATCATCTTCTAGCTGGGCTTCCTTACTAGTACGCAGTTGTTTTTTTAGACGCTCTCGCCGTTTATCAATTTGAGCAACATCCGCAAGAGCAAGCTCCAAATTAATTATTTCTGCATCCCGCAAAGGATCAACAGAACCGCTTACATGAATTACATCGTCGTCTTCAAAACAACGAACTACATGAACAATTGCATCCACTTCACGAATATTGGCCAAAAACTTATTTCCTAAACCCTCCCCCTGGCTGGCCCCTGCCACCAAACCGGCAATATCAACAAATTCAACCCTGGTGGGCACCACATCTTTTGAATTGGAAAGCTGCCTCAATTCCTCAAGTCTTGGATCCGGCACCGCCACAGTGCCCACATTGGGCTCAATCGTGCAGAAAGGAAAATTGGCAGCCTGGGCTTGGGCGTTAGCCACCAGAGCGTTGAAGAGGGTGGATTTGCCCACATTGGGCAGCCCCACGATTCCGGCTTTAAGCATTTCTTTAATTTAAAGGGTGAGCCGCACTCGCCAGTGCTGTTGTTTTCATGAAGAATGATTGCAGCTAACACAGCAACCATCAACACACCCACCTTGCCTCAATCCTCATCAGCCCCATGGCGGCGTTGGTGGCCGGCTGCATTGGTGCTGCTAGTGCTCGTTAGTGGCGCTGGTTTTGTGTTGCTGCCTTTGCTTAAAGGGCCAAAACGAGATCTAGGGCCCTACGTAACCAAGGTGAGCCAGGGCAGTTTGGCGGGGATCATCACTGCTAGCGGCGAAATTGAGGCAGAGCAGCGGGTAAATGTGAGCCCAAAAAGGCAAGGGCAACTGCTAGCGCTTTATGTAGATGAAGGCGACCAGGTAATTGCTGGCCAACCACTTGCCCGCATGGATCCAAGCGACATTCTCAATCGCCTGGAAGAACTAAGAGCTCAGCAAGCAGTGGCCAAGGTTGATTTAAATCGTAGCCGCGGCGAATATGAAAGAAGGCGCCAATTGTTTAGCCAAGGCGCCCTCAGTGGCGACGATCTTGCACGCTTTAAAGCAAACTTTGAAAGCAGCCAAGCGGCTTACAACGCAGCACTTCAGCGACTTGCCCAGCGAAAAGTTGAATCGGGTGATCTAGTAGTGCGTGCACCATTTGCAGGCACCATCACTAACCGATATGCAGATCCCGGTTCCTACGTAACCCCCACCACCGCTGCTAGTGCAACAGCAGGAGCCACAAGCTCTTCGATTGTGGAATTAGCTGCCGGCATTCAGGTAAATGCCAAGGTACCTGAAAGTGATATTGGCCGGATAAGAAATGGCCAGGCTGCAAGCGTGAGAGTGGATGCATTTCCTGATCAACGCTTTGCAGCGCAGGTAAAACGCATCTCACCGCGCACAGAAAAGAGCAGCAATGTAACTACCGTAAAAGTTGAATTAGAGCTAATTAATCCAGCCTTAAATAAATTGCGAATTGGCATGACTGCTGATATCGACTTTGACGCCGGCCTCCTACCACCAAAGCCCTTGGTGCCAACAGTTGCAATTGTTACTGAAAATGGGAAACCAGGAGTACTGGTACCAGGGCCTGGCAGCCAACCACGTTTTGTGGAGGTAACCCTTGGCAGCAGCAGCGGCCGCAACACGCAAATACTTACAGGGGTAAAAGCCGGTGAACAAGTATTTATTGATCTGCCGCCTTGGGCGAAAAAGCGTAAAGAGAGTTAGCGGTTTGCCAAATATGCCGCACTTGTGGCAACGATCCGTGCACTCGCCTTGCCATCACCAAAGGGATTGTGAGCTTTTGCCATAGCGGCATAAGCTTCACTATTTTCGAGTAGCAGGCAGGTTTCCCGCTCAATCGCCTCTGAGGAAGTACCTATTAATTTTGCGGTGCCTGCTTCAACTGCTTCTGGGCGTTCGGTAGTGCGCCTTAGAACAAGCACTGGTTTCCCTAAAGATGGTGCTTCTTCTTGCAAACCACCTGAATCTGTAAGTAATAATGTGCAACCGCGAATTGCAGCCACCAAGCGGTCGTAATCAAGCGGTTCGGTGAGAAATACCCGTGGATGATCGCCAAGCCATTCTTGTAATGGTTCCCGCACCGTTGGATTTTTATGTAGTGGCAATAGCAATGCCGTATCAGGGTGGCGTTCCAGCACCTTTAAAAAACCCGTCGCGATATCTTTTAAAGGGGTGCCCCAATTCTCACGGCGATGCACTGTGGCAAGAATCACCCGTTGCTTTTGCCAATCAAGACCCGGCACTTCACAACTAGGCGCTGCTGCTGCCATCAACAGCAACGCATCAATCACCGTGTTGCCCGTGGTGTGTATTTCACCCACCACCCCAGAGGCTTGAAGATTTTTTGCCGATTGGGCAGTAGGGGCAAAATGTAACTGAGCTACTTGGGAGATCAAACGACGATTCGCTTCCTCCGGGAAGGGGTCGTAAAGATTATCTGTGCGCAACCCCGCCTCCACATGGCCCACAGGGATTTGATCGTAAAAAGCAGCTAAAGCAGCCGCAAATGCAGTGGTGGTATCACCTTGAACAAGCACTAAATCAGGTCGATTTTCGCCAAATTCTTTACGCAAACCCTCCAGGGCAGAGCAGGTCACATGGGTGAGTGTTTGCCTTGGGGTCATTAACTCCAAATCGCGGTCTGGAGTTAACTGAAAAAGTGCCATCACTTGAGCCACCATTTCCTTATGTTGCCCAGTTAGAACAACTCGGGTTTCAAACAGGGGCGAGGCCTGGAAAGCCAAAATTACCGGCGCCAATTTGATGGCTTCCGGTCTGGTGCCAAGCACCAGAGTGACGCGCGGTAATGAAGCCAATGGCAATTCTCAAGCAGCTTGATATTAAAGAGAGCTACCTGTTGTGAGCTCTAGGTTGTGGCAATTAAACGCCAAAGCACCAATACGCCAATACCAACGGATAAGCCAAGCATTGCTAATCGGCCGTTCCAGATTTCAGCTTGAGGTGTAAAACCCCTGCGCCAGGCATTGAGTTCTGTTGGATCGAGCTGATTGGTGGGCGACACGGCAAAACGGAAATATTTCGGAAATATTAAGTGATTTTTTTTATTAAAAAGGCGCTTTGCCATAAAGCTCAATCGCCTTAGCTAAGGGCCAGCGGGGGGCCACGCCAAGGTTTAAAGCTGAACTTTGCCCCATTTGCAAGCGTTTACAGGCAGCCAATCCGATCATTGCTGCGTTATCGGTGCACCATTCAAGGGGGGCTAAATGCAAATTGAGGCTCGCGGCAGTGCATGCCCCTGTTAATTGGCGCCGCAATTCTGCATTTGCAGACACACCCCCCACCACCACCAAACCAGGCAAAGCTTGATCAGTGGCACAGCGCACACTGCGCTCCACCAACACCTTGCAAATTACTTGCTGAAAAGAAGCAGCTAAATCACTCACCGGTAGGGGCTCTCCGGCAATTTGCCAGCGCTGCACTTCCCTCAGCACTGCAGTTTTCAAACCACTAAAGCTGAAGTCGTAGGGATGCACCCCCCCATCTGGCAGAGAAATACGCCCCGGAGGGAAGCGAAAACGCAAGGGATCTCCCCCTTTTGCTGCAATTTCTAGGGCCGGCCCCCCTGGATATGCCAACCCAAGCAAGCGAGCAACCTTATCGAAGGCTTCTCCAGCAGCATCGTCGCGGCTGCCAGCAAGGCGTTCGTATTGGCCAAAAGCTCTTAAGGCGATTAGTTCGGTGTGGCCGCCACTCACTAATAAAACAAGCATTGGCCCCTGGGAAGCTTGATCACCACTTAGAGCAGAGCAAAGATGACCCTCTAGATGATGAATACCAATAAAAGGCTTCTGGGCTAACTGGGCTAAGCAACGACCCGTAACAGAGCCCACCATTAAGGCTCCGAGCAGTCCGGGGGCCACGGTGGCGGCCACTGCATCTAAATCGCAAAGGCTTAGGCGTGCATTGATTAGTGCCCTTTCCACTAAATGTGGCAAAGCCTCCACATGGCGGCGGGATGCCAGCTCTGGCACAACCCCGCCAAAAAGGGCGTGTTCCTCCACTTGGCTTGCCACTTCACTGCTCAAAACAGCCCCATCGCGCACCACCGCAGCCGCAGACTCGTCACAACTTGTTTCGAGGGCCAGAACCGTTGGCATTAGAGCTGGAATTCACAGATAAACTATTGGGAGCAACCGCTAAGCGGGCCTGCCCATCATGCGCATCATGCAACAACTGATCTCAAAGGCATTTTCAAAGTTTTTTGCTGTAGCTCTTTGCGGCTATCTGCTTTTGGGTTTTGTTCCGTTAGCCCATGCCGGGGTAGCTGGATTAACTCAATGCAATGAAAACGCCCGTTTTCTATACCGGGCCAAAACCGCCAAAACTGTATCTGCCCAAGCGCGTTTCGAGCGTTACGGCCAAGCCCTTTGCGGCACTGATGGCCTTCCCCACCTGGTGGTGGATGGTCGCTGGAGCCATGCTGGCGAATTCATGCTGCCAGGCATCGCCTTTCTTTATATCGCCGGCTGCATTGGCTGGGCCGGCAGGTCTTATATCCAAGCAATCAAAGGCAAGGATGCAAACATGAAAGAGATTCAGATCGATCTCCCAGTTGCTCTTAAGTGCACCTTGGATTCCGCCAAGTGGCCTTTGGCTGCTTTTGCTGAACTCACTTCCAATAAACTCACAGAAGTAGATAGCAAAGTAACAGTTTCACCTCGTTGATTTAAAGATCCGAGCAACTCACTAAATCATTCGAATTTAATTTCAAATCATGAAAAAATTTCTGACCACCGCACCAGCTTTTGCAGCAATTTGGTTCATGATAACCGCTGTAATCATGATTGAATTCAATCATTTTTTCCCGGATATGTTATTCATTCCCGGCTAAATTCATCAACAGCTCAAGTTGAACTAAAGCATTATCAATATCATCGTTTACCACTACCGCATCGAATTCAAGCTCTGCCTTTAATTCTTCTTCTGCCCTGTTAAGGCGTTTTTGGATCGCAGCTTCTAACTCGGTGCCCCGCCCCCTAATTCTGGCCTCTAATTCAGCCATAGATGGGGGTTTTAGAAATATTTGGAAAGCTTCAGGGAAGGTTTTACGCACCTGCCGTGCTCCCTCCAGCTCAATTTCAAGTAGCACCGGTGCACCAGCAGCTAATTGCTGCTCCACCGGTTGGCGGGGGGTGCCATAGGAATTACCAGCAAACTGCGCCCATTCCAACAAACCGCCGCATGCCACCAGTTGCTTAAATTCATCATTACTTTTAAAAAAGTAATCAACAGCTTCCAGCTCCCCCAGCCTTGCCGCCCGGGTAGTGGCAGATACCGAAAGCCAAAGTTGCGGATGATTCTTTCTTAACGCTTTCACCAAAGTTCCTTTACCCACGCCACTAGGGCCGCTCAATACGGTGAGCCTTGGCTTTTGCTTTTCCATTGGCCGCTTCTCCCTTTAAGTGGTGAACGCTTGGCGAAACTAGTACCGGGCATCCTGAGGCCATGCAACCCCAAGACACCACCTGCCTCAAAGCAGTGGTTGAAGAACTGCAGCCCATGCTGCTGCCAGCCAGATTCGAAAAGGCCCAGCAACCCAGCTCCAGCTCAGTGCAGCTGGGGTTTCGCACCCTTACGCAACGGCTCTGGCTTGAATTGCGTTGGCAAGCAGATGGCGCTCGATTCCATGGCTTACCTGCCCCTCCGCGCCAAGGCGAAGGGAGCACCTTGGCCCAACAGTTGCAACATGCCCTAGGGGGCCTAGCCCTCGTGAGCCTGGAGCAGCCCCCTTGGGAACGGGTGGTGCAACTCGGTTTTGCCGAACGGCCCGGAGCAACCCCAAAGCGCTTTGTGGTGCTTGAACTAATGGGCCGCCACAGCAATTTATTTTTGCTCGATGAACATAATTTCGTAATTGCTATCGGCCGCCAAGTGCAGGCCCATCAATCACGCTTAAGGCCCATCGGCACTGGCGACTGCTACAGCCCTCCTCCGCCATTACAAGGGGCATTTCCCAGCAGTATTGAATCTTTTGAGCAGTGGCGGCAACGGCTTTTATTGCGCCCAGAAACTCTGGGTAAAGCTCTTTTGCAGAGCTATCGCGGCCTCGGCCCTGCCCTGCGGGAGCAATTGTTAGAAGCTGCAAATCTCAGCTCAACACTAGAAGTAACCCTGCTTACAGAAGCTCAATTGCTTGATCTCTTCAGTGCGTGGCAGCGTTGGCTGAATGATCTAGAAACAAACAAGCTCAGCTTTAGCCCCTGGGGCACGGGTTATCGCTGCTGGGGCGCAACAGCAGAAAAAAAAGACTCTGCGGATCAAGATGCTGCGGATCAAAAAGCGGATCAAAAAGATGAATTTTGTTTTAACTACGCCCTTGCTGCTTTTTATGGTGCAGGCGAGCAGCGCCGTCAATGTGAAATTGCGCAGCAAAAACTCAACCAGCAATTACAGCAATTGTTAAGCCGCGAACAGCGGGAACT
>Ga0310328_10046_pt1 | contig 15427 bp, 9 predicted proteins | sample LakSupDCLTotalC7_FD_195542 | JGI IMG/M metagenome (GOLD analysis project Ga0310328, IMG submission 195542) | Enriched freshwater cyanobacterial communities from Lake Superior, Ontario, Canada - SU02.DCL.Total.C7 (v2) (version 2) | ecosystem: Environmental > Aquatic > Freshwater > Lake | place... | reverse complement strand
GTCTTTTCCGAAGAAACTATTTTGAGGAGTGGAGCCAACTTTTGGCACCCAACTTTCGAGATCAGGGTCTTCTTGATCAAGAGCTTCTGAGGTTATTATTCCTAGGCCTTCAATTGTATTGTCTGTTGTAGTAGATTTAATCTGGTGAGCATTGCCGGATTTTTTAACGCTTAGTTGAGAATCTGCCGATGTTGATATGGCTTCGAGCAGGTCGTAACCGGCGCTGCCAAGGGACAGGGTTGCGGAAGCCATGGGTTAAGAATGAATGGTACGCCGAGCCTGGGCAAAAACTCCCCAGGACGTGGTCAAACCATAGTACACCTTGTTGGTGACATTCTGGAGTTTTTATGGGTTTGGGATCGCGAGGGCGGGGCGGCTGGCGGCTTAGGCACCCTTGCCATCGAGGCAGTGATGCCGGGCTATGACAGCGAGGAGGCTGGCCGGCTGCTGCGGGCGGCCAGGGCGGCTGCTCAAGGGCAGGACTGGGATCTGGCCAGGGACCTGTATGCCAGTCTGCAGCAAATTGGTATTGATGATTACCGTTTGATTGCCAATCAGGCGGAGGCGTGCTGGTTTGCCGATCAGCCCCAGCAAGCCCATCGCTTGTATTCCGAGGCCGCCGGCCTTGCCCCCGCCGATCCCCTGCCCTGGCGGGGCTTGGGCAATGCCTTGCGCGATCTCAATCGATTTGCCGAGTCTCGAGATGCCTATCAACGCAGCCTGGATCTGGCCCAGGACCCGCTCACGGCCTGGAATGCCAGCCAGCTGCTGATCGGCCTGGAGGATTACGAGCAGGCCTTTCGCCTCGCCGAGGCCCGCTTCGACCATCCCGGCTTTAGCCCCTATCGCCCTCCTGGCCCGTTTCTCGAAGGTACCTTCGGCTCTGGCCGGCGGCTGGTTCTTTGGACCGAGCAAGGGTTTGGTGACAGCCTTCAATACCTGCGTTGGTGTGTGCCGTTGGCTTGCGAAAGCCGCCATAGGCTGGTGCTGGAGCTCGAACCGGCGTTGCTGTCGCTCTTCCGGCTCGGCCTCTCCTGGCTGCCATCAAAGCCCCGTGTGCGAAGCAAGGGCCCGAAGCCCACTCCCTTGGCTAGGGGGGAGCAGCCTTGCTCGCTGATGAGTCTTCCCCACCATTTCGGCGCGGCTCCCTTGGGTTCGGTGTTTGAGCCGACCGAGCGACCTGGTCACTGGAGTGGGTATTTGCGCCATCCCTCCTGGCCTCTGGCGGTTCCGGCCCGGAAGCCCAGGGTGGGTCTGGTGTGGGCGGCCGGCCGCAAGCTCGACGATCCTTTTACTGCCCGGGAATATCGCAAGCGCTCCCTGCCCCCGGATGCGCTTGGCCAGCTGATTTTGGGGCTGCGCAGCCAGGCTGCCGAGCTGGTGGCTCTGCAGATCGGGCCCGACCACGCCCTGGCGCAGCCCTGGCGGGAGTGCTTCGAGGCAAGCATCCCCCAGCCTGCCGACTTTGCCGAAAATGCCCGCTGGATCCGCCAACTTGACCTGTTGATCTCGGTGGATACGGCCTCAGTCCATTTGGCTGGCGCCCTGGGCCATCCCTGTTGGACCCTGTTGCCCTACAGCGCCGACCCCCGCTGGCTGCGCGATCGCAGTGATAGTCCCTGGTATCCAAGCCTGCGTCTGTTCCGGCAACCCGAAAGCGGCCAATGGCAGCCCGTGATCGAGCAGATCCTTGAGTTCTTCACGCCCTGGTGGCACTCAGTTTCAGGCTGAGGATCAGCTGTTCATAGGCGTCGCTGGCCTGCTCAATCCGATAGCGCTGCTCCACCGTGCGTCGCGCCCCAAGCCCCAGTCTCTGGCCCTGGCCTTGATCCGCCAGGAGTTCAAGCACGACCCTTGCCAATTGCTCGGGGTCGTTGAACGGCACCAGCCGACCGTTTTCGCCATCGCGGAGCACCTCCGTGACGGGATCATTGGCCGATCCCACCACTGGAGCCCCGCAGGCCATGGCCTCCAGCAGGCTCCAGCTGAGGGCATAGGGATAGGTGAGATAGACGTGGGCAGCACTGATTTGCAGCAGGGCCAGCAACTGCTCATAACTCACCCGGCCGAGAAAATGGAGGCGCGAGCGATCCAGGCGACGGCCCAACAGCGCCAGCATTTCACCCTGGTACCCCTGGGGGTGACTGGAGGGTGGGCTGTAGCTGCTGCCCAGGGCATCGCCCACGATCAGGGTCTGGGCGGTGGGGTGCTGGTCCTGGATCTGGGGCAGGGCGCGCATCAGGGCCCTGAAGCCCCGCAGGGGTTCAAGGGTGCGGTTTACAAAGGTGATCACGGGATCGCCGCGGCGCAGCATTAGCTGCTCGGTAAGCTGCACATGGCGGTTCGGGTGCGGTTTCACCCTCTCGAGATCCACCCCTTCATGGATCACCTGGAAGCGACCACGCAGGTGGGCAGGAAAGGTGTCGCGCTGGAACAGGGTTGGCACCACGGCACCATCGGCATCGGCAATGGCGGCTAGGGCCATGAAGTTCTGTCGTTGCATCGATTGCCGCAGCCCTTCCCCCGGGGAGCCCAGATCTGGATCAAAGCCGTAGCCCAAGAGTTCGGGCCTGGCATAGAGCTCCGGGTAGGCCAGCAGGACCGCCCGGGGCCACACGTCCCGCAAATAGAGACCCTCGCCCCAGCCACTGTGAAAGATCACCGCCTCGGGCGCAAAGCCTTGCTCGCGGAGATGGAGGGCTAGGCCATGCACGCGGGCTGCCCGCTGCAGATTGCGCTCCAAATCAGGGTCCATGAGCCGCCTGGGGGGGTCGGCGGCATCCCAGGAATAATGGAGATATTGCAGGCCCTGGGGTGGACGCGCCATCGGCTGTTGGCCGATGGCCACCACGGTGTGTCCCCGAGCGATCAGCTGGGGAGCCAGCGCCCGGAATTGTCCGGGAAAATTCTGGTGGATCAGCAGGATCTGCATGGTTGAACCCTAGGTATGCCCGTGTGGCAGGAACCCTTACTCAGTAGGATCAATCAATAGTGGCAAAGGAGAGCTCCATGGGGCTTTGGAGTCGGTTGTTTGGAACGGGCCCCCGTGCCACCTTTGCCCCCAGTAACGACCGCTCCCTAGTGGAGGGTCCCCGTCGCCCCCCGTTGGGCCGGGGTACGGAGCTGCAGGTGACCCCTTGGTCAGCGGTAAGACTGGGTTCGATTTTTGCCGAACTGGCGGCTAATCCCACGTTTGAGCTGGCTACTGAAGCCCGCAAAGCACGCCACTGCCTTAGCAAGTTTTGGTTGGCGGCACCGGTGGATCAGTTGGAGATTCTCTACCGATCCCCGATTGGCCAGAGCTACCGGGCGCTGGTGAGCGGCCCCCTGCCTAGCCAAAATCTGGAGCGCAGCGAACAGGAGTGGCGTGATGGCCTGGCTCGACGTCTGATTGAAGACTTTGATCGTCCGGAAAAGACCAACCTGCTGCTGGCCGTGATGCCCTACTTCGATCGCGGCAAGATGCGGGTGGCCAACCCCTTGCAGCAGATCCCCCAATGGTTGTTGGCCGACTACGCCGCCCTGTGTGATCCTGCGTTGCAACAGCGTTTGCAGCGCCCCGTTGGCTTGCTTGGCCCCGCTGGCACCGCAGTTCGGGGGATGGCCTATCCACCCCAGTCGCTGGTGGGGCAGCAAAGAGCCCAGCCCATGGCCGCCCAGCCCATGGGGCCCCAGCCGCCGGCCGCCTTGCCGCTGCTTGCCGCCCGCCGCGGAAACGAGGCTCTGGCCCTTATTCAGAACCAGGAATTCATGGGCCGCATGAGTGGCTTGATCAACCTCTATACAATTGACCCGAGCGACGGCGAGCTGAAGCGGGAGCTGATCGGCCTGCGTCGCCAGCTGGGCCAGGTTTGGCTCGATGTGAATCCTGCCCAGATTCAGCAGCTCTATCAGAGCTCCTTTGGCCAGCTGTTCCGTAATTTGCTCAGTAGTGGTTTTGCCCGCGAGCCCCTGATCCAGGAGGATCAACAGCTTCGCAGCCAGCTCTCGCAGGTGGTGGCAAACATGAATCAACCCCGGGCGGTCAATGCCCTGATGGCCGCCTTGCCTTTTTATCCCCCAGGCAAAATTCAATTTGGTGGTGGGGAACAGTTCATTCCGGCCTGGTTGCTTACCGATTTGAATCGGTTGGGAGCCATAGCCTCGCCTGGCATGCGATGAGCCGCTATTTGTGGAATTCTTTGTATACAACCCCCCAGCATAGCCAGCCGATTGCGGGCATGCTGAATAGGGGGATCAGGGACAAGCTAAATGCCAGGATGTTGCCTTTGGCTAAGAGGCTCAAACACCAAATTACGTAGACGGCGATACAGAGGCAGATCCAGAATCCACGCCTCCGTAAAAATTGGAACCGCCGTAACTGGCGCCGTTGGGATCGCCTTTTGCGGATTTCCTCCTCCGGGAGGTACTCAAGCCAATCTCGTGGCATTCTTAGCGGATCTGCTCGAGGCTACGTAACCTGTCTTCGAAGAATGCCGCGACCACGTTAATCATCCGCCGCTGGCGGAGCTGGATGTCGGCGGAGAGGCTCATGCCAGGCAGAAGCGGAATGGTTTTGTTGCCGGTCTGAAGCGACTGCCGTTCCAGCGTTAATAAACCAGTATAAAATAGGCCACTTACATCGTTGCCGAGGACCTCCTTTTGCTTTTCAGGGGTGAGCGAATCGGTGTCGACTCGCTTCACGCGTGCGGGTAGTCGGCCATAATCACTGGCCGGGAAGGTATCAAGGGAGAGGTCTGCAATTTGGCCAGGCTTGATGAAGCCGATCACGGAGCTGGGTAAATAGACCCTGGCCTGAAGGGACTCTTGGGGGACGACCCGAAGCAAGCTCTGGCCGGCTTGGGCCACCGTGCCCCGTCGCACATCCAAATCAAATACTAACCCCGTGGCGGGGGCCCGTAGTTCTCCGTAGGCCAGTTGCTGGCGGGTCGAACTGATGCGAGCATCCTGTTCGGCGATTAGGCGGCGGTTGGCCTCGATCCTGCCGCGCAGGTCGGCACTGGGGGTGGAGCTGCTGTTGCCTAGTTCTGCCTGTAGCCGCAGCACCTCGCGCTGCTCTTCGGCCAGGTTGGTGGCCAGTTCTTGCTGCTTGTTGCGGGCTTCGAGCAGCTGGACTTCACTGATGGCACCAGTAGCGACAAGCTGCTGATAGCGATCAGCGATGTTGCGGGCCGTGGCTAGGCTTTTTTCGAGACCTGACACCCGCACCTGGCTGCGGCGGAACTGCTGCAGGGCTGCCTCCTGGCGATTGACGAGCTCCTCCTTCTGGCTGATCAGGCGTTGACGTTGGTTTTCCGTGAGTTGCTTCAAGGCGTTTCCATCGCCTAGGGCTGCTGCATAGGTGGCACTCTCGTCTTCCAGTTGCCGTTTGATGCTTTCAGAGGAGGCCAGCTGATTTCTGGCATCACGGAGATCGAAGCGCAGCAACACTTGGCCCTTCTGCACGGATTCACCTTCCTCCACTAGCACTTCGTCTACTAAGCCAGGCACCGGTGTCTGGATCAGTTTGACCTTACTGCTGGGTTCGAGTTTTCCTTTCACATTGACCGTTTCATTCAGGGGTGCGACCACTACCCAGAGCAACCCGGCGGCGCTCAGGCCGAGAGTTGTGTAGAGCAGAACCCGGGAGCCCCTTTGGCTGCGCTGCAGCACGACCGTTTCGCGGAAACTCCAATCCCGTTGCAGGGCGAAGCCCCCAGCCACCATTGTGGATTTGGCCGGTGCGGCCGCGAAGGGATTCACCGCTTCTGGCCGCTCAGCCGCTGCCAAAGGCAGGGGTGAGCGGTTGTGCCCGACCAGGTCCACCTGAACAGGAATGATGTCGTCAAATAGCTGGCTTTGGTGGGTTTTGCGGGAGGGGATGCGATCAGTGATTGCCTCGAAGAACCGCTGCAGAGCGGTGGCATTGAGCTGATTAGAACGGTTGGCTTTGGCCATCAACTAAGGCCCTCCTGGTTCTGACTATTGAAGAGGGCGTAGTACCAGCCTTGTTTGTTGATCAGTTCTTTATGGCTACCCACTTCCATCACAGCTCCGCGATCCATCAGCACGATAAAATCTGCTGGGCGCACGGTGGAGAGGCGGTGGGTGATGAAAAACACGGTCCGACCCCGAAAGGCCTCAAAGAGGTTGATGCAGACTTGCCGTTCGGTGCGGGCATCAAGGGAGCTGGTGGCCTCGTCGAGGATCAGCATGCGGGGATTTTGGAGCACGGCTCTGGCTAAAGCAAGTCTCTGGCGCTGGCCACCTGAGAGCCCAGCACCGCGTTCGCCTACATCGGAATTGTAGCCCTTGGGCATCTCCATGATGAACTCATGGGCACAGGCGATCCGAGCCGCCCGCATCATCTCCTCTGCCGTGGCATCAGGTTTGACCAGCAGCAGGTTGTCACGAATGGTTCCGTCAAAGAGCAGGGAATCCTGGGGGACAACTCCGATCTGTCGCCGCAAGGAATAGAGCTCCACTTTGTTGATGTCAAGCCCATCGATTAATACTTTGCCGCTGCTTGCTTTGTAGAAGCGGGGTAACATCTTGAGCAGGGTTGACTTGCCGCTGCCGGAACCTCCCACCATTCCCACAAAAGATCCCACTGGCACTTCGAGGTTGACTCTTTGCAGCACTTCGGGCCCATCATCAGTGTAACTAAAGCTGAAGTCGACGAACTGAACTCTCCCCTGCAGTGGCGGCATTGGGATATTCAGGGCTTCGGCATTGGTTTGCTCAGGAACCCTGTCCATCACGTCGGCCACCATTTCTAATTGTTGGGACGTCTGTTGGAACTGCTGCCAGGTATTGGCAAGCTTGACCAGGGGGCCCGTTACATAGCCATCTAGGATGAAGAAGGCGATCATGTCGCCAGGATTTATCATTTTTTGCATGATTAGCCATACGCCTACACAAATCACCAGGACACGATTGATGGATTGGAGGAATTCGGCCAGGTTGCCTACGGTTTCTCGGCTGAGGCGTAATTTGAAATCTTCGCCAAGGTAGCGGGCGTAGCGATTTTGAAATTCCCAGCGGGTTTTGAGCTCGGCGTTTTGGGACTTGATCGTTTGGATCCCAGTAATGGCTTCGTTCAGGAAGCTAAATGTGCGAACGGATTCCTTCATCGATCGCTTGATTTGGCTATAGACAAGCGGATTGGCGGCTATGGTTAGCCCGAGGATGAGGGGTAGGGTGCTTAAGGTTACGAGGGTGAGTAGCGGGCTGATTGAGAGCAGGATGGCCAAATAGATTGGTGTAAATATTGCATCAATCACCAAGGGTAGGCTCTGGCCCACCAGGAATTCCCGTAGGCGATCAAGCTGGTTGAAGTAGAACATCACCTGGCCCACTGGCCGGCTATCAAAAAAGCCTTGAGGAAGGCGCACCAGTTGATCTAGGATTGTAATTTTTGCGTCTTGATCGATGCGATTGGCTGCTTCAATGAAGATGTACGTACGCAGGGTTTTCATCACGCCAACCCCAACGGCGCAGATCAGCATGATGGCCGCAATGCTCACTAATGAACTCATGTTGCTTTGTTGCGACACGTTCATCAGCAACTGGAAGCCAAGGGGGTTGGCTAACATCAGAAGATTGATGGCTGCCGAGGTCACGAGCACCTCCACTAAGGAGCGGCGGTGTTGGAGCAGGAAGGGGAGGAACCAGCTCCAGCTAAATTTTTCTTCTTTGGCGTCGCTCTTTCTCTCTAGAAGTAATAGTTCAGCGAGGCCGCCCTCGAGGGTGGCTAGATCGGCGCATGGCACCCGTAGGGGGCCCAGCTCGGCCTCTAGGAGCCTGGCGCTGCCATCGGGATCGACGCCATCAAGCACGCCAATGTGGCCGTTCTGCATGAGCACCGCCGGCGTGGGTACCCGGCCCAGTCGATCGGCTGGCACCCGGGTGAGCATCACCCTCAATCCGAGGGAGTCGAGGATCTGGCCGAGGTTCACCAGGTTGACCTGGCCCTGACGCTGAAGCACCGCGTCCACTTGATCAGAGAGGGCATCGCGGTTGATCGGAATGCCGAAGTAGTCGGCCAGGGCCGTGCAGATGGCGATAGGGATATCTCGCGGACCGCTCGCCCGAGCAAGGCTCACATAGTCGCGCCGGCCTGGGCTGCGCAAGGCGGGGGTTTGCGGCGACAGGCTGTACTCCCCATCTGGGAGCAGTTCTGCCAGCACGTTCACGGCGTCCTGGAGGGAGCCGGGCCGATCCGAGGGGCTGGTGCCCAGATGCAGGGAGCCTTCGCCCTCGGCGGGTTGGTTGGCAAGGGGATCGGGTAATCCGATCAACCGCAGCCAGGGGCTGCTGGCGGGCAAGGGGTCTAGCGGGCGTTCAATCCACGTTTCGGCGACTGGCAGGCCGCTGCTCGCAAACCAGCAATACCCCTTGGGAAGGGCAAGGGCTGTTTCAGGCCCTGGAACCAGGCTGCGCAACCGGGCTCGCTGCAGCGCTGCCGGCCAGTCCTGCAGCTGGGGCAGCCACAGGGGCTCCCGGGCCACGAGGGCAACCAGCATCGTGTGGAGTTCCGCGGCCCCCAGCTGTTGCTGGAACCAGGCCGTGATAGTTGGTTGGGCGGAGAGCAGGTCGCGGAAGGCGGCTGCAGGAAAGAGCAGGGCCTCCACATCACTAATGGCGCGCAGGTGTTCGCAGGCACTGCGGCGCAGTAGGCCTGCCCAGCCGACGATGGCCCCCGCTTCAAGCCGTTCGATCGTGCGCAGACCTGGGCCACCTGGCTCTTCGCCCAGGCTTCTCACCTGGCCACGAAGGATCAGCAGCACCCCCTCTGGCAGCACCTCAGGCCGGAGCATGGTCTGGCCAAGCCGAAACCGTTTGGCCTGAAGCAACGGTTCGAGCGCAGTGCAGGCTTCCTCGCTGAGCTGATCAAAGGGCGCGAAACCCTGGAGCAGCGTCGCTGGGTTGGCGGTGCCCTTGACGTTCGATGGCACGGAGGAGGTCACGATGCTGGGGTGGCTGTTGGGGCGTCTAGGGATTCGTCATCTGGGGGCAGATGGGGGAGTGGTGGCAGCGGCTCCCCCTCCATCAGCAGTTGAACACGCTCTCTGAACCATAGTTGAAACAGCTCGTCAATCATCCGTCCGCGCATCTCCCTATCCAATTGGGCGGGCAGCAGTTGTTCAAATCGCACAACCACCCACACATCCACCACTAAAAAAGGCGGCCAGAGTTGGCCCGGTTGGCTGATCCGTAGCTTGGCGGCTAGCTCCGGGTGGCCGGCGGCAAGGGGCACTGGTCCGATTAAGCCCCGGGTGTTTTTCTCCTTGCCTTGGCTGTAGCGCAGCGCTAGCTCAGCAACATCCGATTCCCCTTCCTTGAGCTGGTGGTAGAGCTCCTCGGCCAGCTCCTGGTTAGAGACCCTCAGCATGGAATAGACAACCTGATCCAACTCCAGCTTGCGCTCGAGAAAACGCAGCTCCGCTTCTTCGCCATAGCGCCGCCGCTGCCAGCGCTTGATCCGCTCTCCCTTCGTTGCAAAATAACGGAGGTCTTCAAAGTCGAGTCGTTTGCTCTTCAGCCAGACGGCCAATTCCTCGTCGCTGTTAACCCGCTGGGATTCCATATATTGCCGGATCAGGGCCTTTTCTTCCTCGGGTTGTAATGAAATCACGGCCCCGATCTCATCGAAGATCCAGGCTTGGGCTACAGCTAGGGAAAGGCCTTGCTGGCGAATCAAGCGGTTCGTTTCAGCAACGGTTAGCCAGGGACGACCAGGGGAGATCTCAATGAGGGGAGGATCGGGCACGCCGCTGAGCGGCTCGGGCGGATTGGTGCGGGGAGAGAAGGTGGCCATGGGGCTCAGCGGGTTGGTAGCCCTAGGCGGCTCAGGGCTTCGCCCATTAGGGTCAGACCCCGGGCGCGGCTGTAATGTTCGCGGGCGAAGCCGTGGGCCGCTGCGCTCATGCCTTGCCAAATCTGCGGGTCATTGCAGAGCGTTTCGATTGCTCCCACCCACTGTTCAGGGGTGTTGGCGATAAAGACTTCCTGGCCATGGCGTAGGCCTGTGGACTCTGCTGCCAGGGGACTAAGCACCTGGGGTAGGCCGTGGGCTGCCGCTGCCATCACCTTGCCCTTGATGCCGGCCCCGGAGCGTAGGGGCGCTACTAGGAGCCGGTGCCTGCTGTACAGATCGCCCACATCGGCGATCCAGCCTTCTACCCGTACACCAGCTGTGGCTTGCCAGGCCATCGCCAGTTCACGGGTAAGGCCACTGCCATAAAGATGGAGTTGCAAGCTCGGGTGCTGCTGGTGCAGTTGGGGCCAGATCCTTTCCAGGAAGTACTCCACCGCATCGCGGTTGGGGGGATGGGCGTAGCTGCCTAAAAAGGCCAAGCCCGAGCGGCCGGCCAGGGGTGAGGGTTGCTCCGGCCCCTCCACCACCCAGGGGCAGGCTGCTGTGGGGGCCTCGCCCAGGCTTTCGGCTTCAATCACCGCCCGCTCAACTTCGCTATAGCTGAGGGTGAGATCCACCTGGCGCATGACGCCAAGCTCCTGCTGCTTGACGGCCTTGACCGCTTCGATCGCCCGTTCGCCAGCGTCGCCGGAGAGGGCTTCAGCACGGGCGGCGCGCAGTTGACGCAGGTAGTGGAGATCGGCGTTGCAGAATAGAAGTTTGGCCTGGGGGGCGTATTGGCGCAATAGGGGCAGGCTTTCGGCTGCAATCGTGTAGCGAGTAATATAGATAAAATCGAATTCGCGCCCCCGCTCTTCTAGAAATTGCTGGCGAGAGAGCATGAAGGGTGCATGGATCACCTCGATCCCCTGCCGCTGAAGGGTTTCTGTGTAGCTGCCCAGCCAGGCCAGATTTGCAGGCAGAAAGGTGATCTTGTATCCCAGGCTTTGGACCAGATCCATCTCCACTAGGGCCGCATGGCTGCCGGCATCGCGGTCGGGCCGGGGGGTGTCGTGGTCTAGGAAGAGGGCCCGGCCGAGGATGCCGCGATCCTTAATGCGTTCTGCCTCGGGGTAGCTGGGTTCGCTTGGTCCGTCGAAGCGGGCGGCCCACTTTTCTTGAAACAGGGGGCCGTTGATGGCCTGGTATTTCTTCAGCCCTTCCGTTGACTCGGGATTGGCACCATTGCTGAGGCCCTCATGGTGAATCACCCGGGCCAGGGACGCGTAGCGCACCGTGAAGCCGGCTTCACGCACCTTGAAGGCCAGGTCGGTGTCTTCGAAATAGGCAGGCGAAAACTCGGGGCTGAAGCCGCTCACTTGGCGCCAGAGCTCGGCGCTGATCATCAGGGCTGCGGCACTGACGTAGTCAACTTGGCGGCCATAGGCATAGGCCGGTTCATAGGGATTGCGGTTGCGCCCGTAGTTCCAGGGACTGCCATCTCCCCAGACGATGCAACCGGCTTCCTGCAAGCGGCCATCGGGTAGCACCAACTGGGCGCCGACGATGCCCGTATCGGGCCACTGTTCGAATGGATACAGCAATTCCTCAAGCCAGTTTGCACAGGGTTCCGTGTCGTTATTGAGCAGAACCACAAAGGGGGCCTTGGCCTGGGCCACTCCGGTGCAGCAGGCCTGGTTAAAGCCTCGCGCGAAATCGTGGCGCACAACCTGTACTCCCGGAGCCTCCCGCGCCAGGGCCTCGGCGCTGCCGTCGCTGGAGCCGTCGTCCACCACGATCACCTCAAAGGGCACGCGGGTGGGGGCATAGGCCAGGGCCGCTAGGCAGCGGCGCGTGACCGGGTATTGGTTGTGAACCGGCACCACCACACTGACGCGCGGTTCAGTGGCGATCGGCAGCTGGAGCGGTTGCCGAGGGACTGCATCGCCAGCGGGACCGGGTTCCGTGCCGGGGGGTAGGGCTAGGCCGTCGATATCCCGATCAAGCCGTACCGGATGGCTTAGTAAGCGCTGCAGCAGCGGTAGATCGGGCGGTAAGGGGGTGCCTTCGGCATCGGCCCACTGCAGCCAGGTGGTCAGGCTGCGGTGGTGTTCGCGGGCCAGGGGGGCGAGGTGATCGGGAAAGGGGGGCCGGCCATGGATCTGGAGAGCGGCCCAAGGGGTGAGCTGGGCCGGCACCAGGTCGAAACTTTCGTCGATCGGGCTGCCATCCTTCTCGAGCTGGAAGTGGTGTACGCCGCCATCGCAGCAGCTGGCTGGCAGCCTGAGTTGCAGGGGCCATTCATGTTTTGGCAGCGGATCTGGGGTTGGAATCGAGATGGGATCAGCCCCATCGATTCGCAATTGGTAGGGGCCAGGACCGATGGCCCAGCCTGCCAAGAGGGGGCCGTGCACTGGCCCAAGGCAGGCATCGCGGCCCAAGCCGGTACGGCAGAGCTGACGCAGCATTTGGTAGCGCTCGGCATCAATCCGCAAGGGGCTGCCTGGCAATTCCAGGCTGCGTTCTTCATCAAAAAAGGCGCGGACCACCATGCCGCTGGTGCGGGGTGGCAAGTCGCGGCCGTTGTGCCCTAAGAAAGCGAAGCCACAAGTGCCCGAGAGCCCCTGACTGCGCAGGTCGGGCCGGGCACGGCTGGCTTCCAGTTCGGCCAGTTTCCAGCGATGGGCGGGATTAAGCAGATCCTCCAGGGTGAGCTGAATATTGAGTTGCGCTGGGCTGTCTGGCGGGTCGCCGGTGCCAGACGGAATCTGCAGAGCCCAGCCCACCAAGCCGCTGCGTTCATCGAGGCCCTCGAGTTGGCCGAGGAATGGCCCGCGGCGGAAGCGGTTGAGGGCGGGGTCAAGCGGGCTGGCGATGGCAGTGGTAGAGGGCAGAGCCGGGAAGGTCTGTCAATATTGTCACCCCATCTCCTTGCCCGATCCTGTCTCAACCGCCCGGCCTCTGGCTGCCGTTGGAGCAGCTCCTCACCCTTCCGGTCGACAGCGATGCAAGGGCCCAGCTCTGGCAGTTGGCTGTCGACCAAATCGATGGCCCCGATGGCACCCCTCTGCGCGTGGCCCTTGCCCGCCACTGCGGCCAGGCCGCAGCCGAGGCCTCTAGCGAAGGCCATTGGGCGGTGGCCAACGACCAGCTTCAGGAGGCCGTTGATCACTACGGTGCCATCGCAAACGGATGGCCGGAACGGCGCGAGGTGGTCCAGCAGGAGCTCGCGGGTCTGTTGGCCAGGCTGATCGCCGACCTGCACAGCAGCGTCCACGCGAGTGAGCCACCGCCCCCGCGGGAACGGGGAGAGTTGTGCTGGCGGGGCTATGGGCTGGCGTTGCGCCACCGGGCTCTCCTGCGCGAGCGGGAGCCGTGGCTGGAGGCCCTAGAGGAGCAGCTCGTGCGGGAGGGTGGACTCACCCTGCGTCAGCTCGCCACTGATCCGGAACAGCCCCTAGCGGCTAACGATCGCCAACGGCTGCGCCGCCAGGCCCTCAATCTGTTGCTGCACTTGGCAACCCTGCATGAGCCTTGCCCCGAGTGGATCGGTTTGGCGGCCCGCGAACTCCTGGTGGTTGAACTGGAGCCGCTTCAGGCGGGGGCGCCCGAGGCCTTAGAGCCCGAGGCCCTGCGACTGCTGATCGGTTGGCTGCCCCGGTTACCCCTAGGGCCTGCTGCCGCGGCAGACCTGGCCCTGGCCCTGGAGCGGGTGCGGTTGAGCCTGGAGCTGCTGGAGCGGGGCCTGGGACCGGAGCCCAGTCCTAAGCCTGCCGGGCAGCCGCGCCCGGCCTTGCGTGCGGCACTGCCAAAAGCAGCAGCGGCGAAGGCCGCAACACCGGCGAAGGCCCTTGCAGCGGACACCCCAGCTCAACCCCTAAGGCCAGATTCAGCCCCATTACTTCGCTTCAGCCAACCGGGTGAACTGGCCCGCCACCTGCAGTTGGAGAGCGCGGGCTGGATGCGGAACCATGTTGGTGGCCGCACGCCGGTGCAGTTGAGCCTCTGCCTTGATCCCCAGGCAGCGCCCCTGCGGCACACATCCAATCAACTCCTTTTAAATCTGGCACCCCTGCTTGAGTTTCCTGAGGTGGAGCAGCTCGATCGGCTGCTGCCGGCCTTTTTCTCGCCCCTGCAGGGGGATACCGGTGCCCGGTTTCGGCTTGAGGAGCCGAATGGGGCCGTGTATGGCGCCCTCACCCAGCTCTGGCAGCGGGGGGGCAGCCTGGCCCCGGGGCTGTTCCCGGCCCTGATCTATGCCACTGAACTATGGACGCGCTGCGGCGGGGTTGGCGGCCTGGGTGCAGCAATGGACCCATGGCAATTGCCGGTGGCGGAGTTACGGCCTGGGGCCAGCTTGTTAAGACCTGGCAATGTGGAGCTTGCGGCACTCCAGAGCGTGTTGCAGCAGTCTGCTGGGCTGGACGAGGCGCTGGTGGAGATTCGGCGCCACCACCACGATCGGCAGTGGATGGAGCGGCGCTCGGAGCGCTGGTGGATGGAGCCTGCCGATGTGGCGGAAAACCTTTGCCGCCTGCACACCAATGCCGGCTTCTATGCCAGCAGCCATGCACCCCTGGAGAGCTTGCAGCGCTGGAGCCAGGCCTCGATCGCCGCCCTGCTATCGGGGCCCGTGCTGTTCGGGAACGACTCGATTGTGCGGATGTTCCTGCCGGTGGCCCAGGCCCTGCAGCGCCAGAGCGGCCGCGTGCCAGAGCTGGTGCAATGGCCAGGGCCCCAGGCCTTTTACAACTTCATCGCCAATCAGGAGGTGCTGTTTGTGACGCCCCTGGCGGCCGAGGTGGAAGCCCATCACCGCAGCGGCCGGGCCTTTGGCTTGTTTACGGATGTGCGGATCCGCCCCTATGGCCTGCGCTGCACCCCGGCTCCCATGTCGATCTATCCAAATCGACCCGATCGGGGCTTCGAAGACAGCCTCGAGCGCAGTTTGGAACAGGTGGAGCGGGCCCATCGCCAGCGCCCCTTCACCGTGTTCACCGCAGTTGCCGGTGCCTATGGCTTACCGCTTTGCCAGGCCGTTCATCGCCGTTATGGCGTGGCCTGCCTCTATATCGGCAACGCGATGCATGCCTATTTTGGTGTAGAACAAAATACCACCGCCGACTGGATGGTGAGCCAGAGAAGGCCTGAAAACTGGGTTCGGGCCAAGGGTCTGAATGACATTCCAGGTGTGGAACGGATCGAGGGGGGGCGTTATCTGGGCTGACCCACCACCTAATGCGGGGGGGCTGCACCGATGAGCAATCTGGATGGGCGCTGGCAGCAGCGCTTCAGCAATTAGCGCAGGGCCTTGGAACAGTTGGAAGGTTTTTTCGAGCCCCCCACGCTCAACGAGAGGGAGCAGCAGGGCCTGATCAAGGCCTTTGAATACACCTTTGAATTGGCCTGTAACACGCTTAGGGATCTGCTACGCAGCCAGGGCAACGCCGATTTGCTGGGCTCCCGCATTACCCTGCGCGAAGCCTTTAGAGTGAACTGGATTAGCTATGGAGAGGCCTGGATGTTGATGATTCAAGATCGCAACCTCACAAGTCATTCCTATGATCGTTCTACGTCTCTAGACATTGA
>Ga0310328_10038_pt1 | contig 16114 bp, 13 predicted proteins | sample LakSupDCLTotalC7_FD_195542 | JGI IMG/M metagenome (GOLD analysis project Ga0310328, IMG submission 195542) | Enriched freshwater cyanobacterial communities from Lake Superior, Ontario, Canada - SU02.DCL.Total.C7 (v2) (version 2) | ecosystem: Environmental > Aquatic > Freshwater > Lake | place... | reverse complement strand
AAAAAATTGCCGCCTATCTTGATGGTGGTGGTATTGAGGCCCTAGGGACAAGGCGTTGGCAACGTTTGAGGCAGCTGGCGGCAATCGCTTGGCCGATGCGCCCCTTAGCTCGATTTGCCCAAAAATATTTACTGCAGGGCGGCTGGCGAGAGGGGTGGCAGGGATTTTTATTTGCCCTACTAATGGCCACCTACGACCTGATCACAGTGGTGAAGGTGATCGAACTGCTGCGTAAACGGGATGGATTGCCACTTTGAATAAATTACCAACGCGAAAAATATTGCTGATAACTGAGTATTTCGCCCCTAGCCACGGTGCTACAGCTCAGTTGATGGGCGACCTTGCCTTGGGGCTTGCCGCCCAGGGCAAGCGGGTGGTGGTGCTCACGGCCACTGCTGATCCCGAAAATCAAGTTTTTACCGGCCTGCAGTTGGTGCGCTTAGGGGCAGCCCCTGGTGAAACGCCGCGGCTGTTGATTAAGGCCTGGAGGGGGCTGCGCTTTTTTTTGCTTGCCTTCTGCTGGTGCAGTTGGTTTGGGCGCCGCGGCGACAAGTTGTTAATTGCTAGTAACCCGCCTTTTATTGGACTATTGGGCCCTTTATTGCAATGGCGTGGTATCAAATATGTGTTCCTATTTCAGGATCTTTTCCCACGTTCAGCTGTTCTTAGTGGCCTGTTGCCAGCTGATGGTTTTCCCACGAAAATATTGAAATTGTTAATGGGCTGGGTATGTGGCAGTAGCCATCGCACAGTGGTGTTGAGCGAGGCGATGGCAGAGTCTTTGCAAAATGATTACCGCCGGCAATTACCAATCCAAGTAATTCATAATTGGGCTGTGGAAAAGGCTCTTCCCGGCAGCCGTGCTCAGAATGCATTTGCCCAAGAATTAAACTTAGCTGATTACTTCTTGGTGCAATATTCAGGTAATTTTGGGAGGTTGCATGATCTAAACACCCTATTAAAAGCCGCCCTATTGTTGCGCGAACATCCGCTACGCTTTTTATTTATAGGTGGTGGTGCTAAACAGGTTGAACTGCAGGATTTTGTGCAACGGCAGCATTTAGATAATGTTATTCAACTTCCCTATCAAGCTAGAAACAAATTAGCGATAACCCTTGGCGCCTGTGATATAGCTGCTATTGCTTTGCGGCCTGGGGTAGAAGGAACAGTTGCCCCCTGCAAGTTCTACGGCATCCTTGCCAGTAGCCGGCCTGTTTTGTTAATTGCTAATCCCAATTGCGATTTAGCCCGTTTATTAATTGAAAATCAATGTGGCCTTGTGGTGCCACCAGGGGATGCCAATGGCCTGGCCCAACAACTGCTTGTTTTGCAGCAGGATCCTGAGCGCTTAGGTGTCATGGCACAACGGGCCCTTGCCCTTTATGAACAACGTTTTGGCCTAGAGAGATCTCTGCATGCCTATGGGGCTTTATTGCAGTGAAGATCCTTTTAATTAGCTACAACCTTCGCCGCCGCGGTGGAATTGAGCGGCTCAGCCTTGATGTTGTTGAAGCATTGCAAGCCCAGGGCCATCAATTGGTGCTGCTAGGCACCATGCGCTTAGGGCCGGGTTTGCTCGGGCGACTACTTGGTCAGCTCTGGTTTTTGTGCCGCCTAGCAATAGCCAGCCGCCGGTGCGGGCAATTGTTTTGTATGCATGCTTTGTTGCTTGCCCAGGTGGAGTGGCTATTGCCGCCCACCATGCCGCGAATCTGCTGGCTCCATGGGGTGGAAGTGTGGGGAACGGCATTGGCTCCACTGGCTGCTGCCTTATGCCGTTGCCGTTTATTAGTGGCAAGCAGTAATTTCACCTGCAACAAGGTTTTGGAGCAATCCCATCCCTGGCCGCCAGTGGTGGTAATTAATCCACCGGCCCGGCTTTGGTTTGGGCAGGTTTTGCCGGAACCATTGCCAGCTCAAGCTCAGGGTTTAAGGATGCTTACGGTTGCCCGCATGGCAGCGGATGAACGCTATAAGGGCCATGATCTGATTACCGATGCGCTGTGTTTGCTTAAAACAGCTAATTGGCATTGGCAAATTGTGGGCATTGGTGATGATCAACTTAGGCTTAGGGCGTTAGTAAATAAATTTGGCCTAGCTGAGCAAGTGTGTTTTAGTGGTGCCCTTAACGACGATCAATTGCGCCAGGCCTATCAAGATTGTAATTTGCTCGTGATGCCAAGTAGTTATGGATTACGCACCGATGGCAGTGCCACCGGCGAGGGATTTGGTATTACCTATCTAGAAGCAGCGATGGCGGGACGTGCTTCTTTGGCTTGCATCGAAGGTGGGCAAAGCGATTTAATTCAAGTTGGCAGCACTGGTTGGCTAGTGCAACCCAATGTGGAAGATCTGCTGAAAAACTTGCAATCAATTATTAATAATTCCCATGAGCTGGCCCGCCGAGGAGCTGCGGCGCAAAAATATGCTAATTTATTATTTACTTATCAAAATTTTCAAAACAGGTTAGATAATGCTGTTACTGAAGATTAAATCTATTTTTTCTAAGCCTACGGATGATATTGATCGCATTGCCGGATTTCTAGGACCCTTTGCAGAGCTGCTTGATCCATTGAAAGGCTTTTTGTTTTGTTTGGGGCTTTTTTTTATTGCTTTGCCCCTATTGCCTCAACCCTTAGAGCTTGCGTTTTGTTGTTGGAGTATTTATTTAGTAATGATGGCAGCAACTATTGAAAGGAAGTGGTTTTCTCTAACTAGTTTGCCCCCTTTGTTTGTTGTGCTTTTGGCGGGAAGTGTTCGCTGGGGATTTGGAGGTGCACTTATCTTGGCCGGAGGGGAATACCCAGTCGATAGCTTTTATAAAGTTTTTTCAGAGCATCTGTATCAGGCACAGTTGCTTTGGGCGATTTTTAGCACTTTGCTGGTTTTGATTTTTGCGCTTGCGCGTAAATCTCAAGTTAAATATGCAAAGAATATTTTTAAACGCCGATCAGATACTAATCATAAACTTATTAGCCAGGTTGCCCTAGCTACCGGAGTGTTTACTCTCTTGTATGTTGTCACTGGGGTTTTTAGCGGAACCCTTGATCGATCTGGAGTTATTTATAGCTATTGGGTTGCCAAGGTTTGGAGAGCTGATTCATTATTTGTTATATTCTTAAGGCTGAAAGATGCTTTCTTTTTTATAGCTCCGCTTGCCATAAGTTCAACTAATAATACGAAAATACGCGTATGTATAATTGTAATTCTAATTGCAAGCATTGGCACGGCCTTCTTAACTGGCGGCAGAGGGATCATTCTTTACCCGCTTCTATATTTGATTTTTGGCCTTTGGCTTACACCTTTAAAACCACGCCTAATGCGTATTTTTATTTTATTATTTCTAGTTATATCCTTGGCTTTAATACCAGCTGTAGCTATATATCGTTCCACTTCTGGCTTTGCTCAGTCTTCTCGCTTCGATATTCCCCAGCGAATTAAGCTTATTTCTGAGGCTATTGTTGATTATGATTCAGCCGATCTAAAATCTAGAATTCAAGATACTGGAGGGGCTTTATATGCATGCTCTGATCCTTATTTGTTTGTGGATCCAGCGCTCTCCGCACCGCGTGCTGGTTTTGCGAGAATAAATAGATTATGGCAAGCTTGGCTTCCAACAATGATTGCTCAAAATAAGGCTTCATTAAGGGATGCTCATATGATTGCAGCTGAGATCACTGGCACTCCTAGAATTCAGAGTGAAAATCAGAAATATACTAGTTTTATGTGTGTTTCATATGTCGGCGATCTTTACTGGCGGGGTGGTTGGTTGTGGGTTGTTTCTGGTTCACTAGTATTCGCGCTATTCTATCGTTTTATATCCCAGTTCTGGTATAAATTGGCAGGGATGAGCGGGCTTTGGAGCCTTTTTGTGTTGATATTCCCTGTTACCTTTTTAATAGTGTATCCAGCTGGTTCATTGGGAGAAACTTTTTGGCTTTGGCTTTGGGATTTTCCTAAATATGTAGTGTTAATTGCTTTTATCGGCTTTGCTAAGTTAGGCTGGAATTATTTTAGCAATTTAACTAACCATTCTGCTTAATTAGATTTTGAACTTCGCACTATTTTATTATTTCTAATTTTATGTGCGGTTTGTTTGTTCGTTTTGGTTCACCTATTTCCACTACTCACCAAAAGGCGGTATTAGCTGCTCTCAAGGGTCGAGGCCCCAATGCTCAAGGCAGCCACCTTGAATGTTTAAACGATAACAATAATCAATGGATTACCCTCTTGCATACACGCCTGGCGATCCAAGATCTATCTCCATTGGGTAACCAACCAATGGCGTGCCCAGAAGCAAAGCTATCTCTGGTATTTAATGGTGAAATTTATAACCAATGGGAACTACGCCAAGAGTTGGAACGCTCTGGTATTTGTTTTCGTTCAAATAGTGATACCGAGGTGTTATTACATGGCTATCGCCATTGGGGTGCAGATTTATGGGGCAAATTAAATGGCATATTTGCAGTTGCTATTTGGGATGGCATTCGCCAGGAACTATGCCTTGCAAGGGATAGTTGTGGCGTGAAACCATTGCTTTGGCAAAGGCAAGGAACTGCTGTAACCGTAGCTTCTGAGCTAAGTGCTTTTGAAGCAGCATCCCTTGCCAGCCGCCGCAAGCTATCAATTAACGGCCTGCATTCCTATGCCCTTTGGGGTGCAGTGGAGGCTCCCCACACTATGTTGCAAGGGGTGGAAGTATTTCCAGCTGGCCATTTTGTTATTTGCAACGGCCATGCAGAACAGGCTCCGCAACCATTTGCAGCACCATTAACGGCCCCTAAGCCCCTAGATGAATTATTAGCCCAGGCTGTTGTTCGCCAGGCAATTGGTAATCAGCCGGTTGGCTTATTTCTTAGTGGTGGTTTGGATTCCGGCCTTTTGGCAGCACTACTACGTAAACATCAACGGGGCCAAATTCATAGCCTTGCAATAGGTTTTGAACAGTTGCCTGGAGCGGTGGATGAAACAAATCTGGCGGCCCTCACCGCAAATCATTTACATCTAAGCCATCAGCGGGTGTTGATTGGAGCTCAATCCTTGGAGGCTGCTTTTGAACCTTTTCTTGCTGCTATTGATCAACCCAGCATCGATGGTTTTAATACTTTTTTGGTAGCCCAAGCCGCAAGGGCCCAGGGCATGGTGGTTGCTTTCTCAGGGCTTGGGGCTGATGAATTGTTTTATGGCTACGGCCATATGGGATTGCCTAAGTCGTTGCAAAGGTTGGCCTGCCGCCGTATACCTGCAAGTGGCTTAACACCTTGGCGTAAACATTCTCTTTTGCGCCAGCGTGCAGAGCGCTGCGGCAGCTCTGGTGCTTCTATTGAAGAATGCAGCACCTACATGGCCGATACCCTTTTGCGTGATAGTGATGCCGTAACAATGGCCCAAGGCTTGGAACTACGGGTGCCTTTTCTGGATCCAGACCTAATCGCCTTTGCCAAAACTAGAAGCGCTGCCGAACATCTAATGGCAGGGCCCAAAACTTTATTAAGGGAGCAGGCGAAGGCCCTATTACCCACTGAAATTCTGCAGGGCCCTAAACGTGGTTTTAATTTACCCTTAACCCCTTGGTTAATTAGCAATAAGCGATTTAGCCCCAGACGTTTGGTTCATAAGCTCGCCCAAATCGATATTCCCGCCCAGGCAATCTGGCGTAGTTGGTATTTGATGCAGCTCAGCCCCAGGCGTTATGCTAGCTATTGGCGTTGGGTGGTGCTCAGTGAGTGGATTAGCGTATAACAATATATGTGAGTTAAAGAAATTAGTAAAAATTACATTTGTTTTTTTTACGGCGGTTGCTATCGCTTTCTTGCTTTTGCAATGTTTATCGCAGCTTGGGTTGCAACAGGAGGTTTGGGATAATGAAAAACTTCTCTTGTTTGATCATATTCACCGATTGCAAGATGGCGATGAACTCACCAAATTAAACTTAGCGCGAATACCTAGCTTGTTCCCGGATTATATTTTGGGCTGGTTAATTTCTGGCTTAACTAAAGATATTAGAACTCAATATATAATCTACATATGGCTGATTTTAGCAATGCAGCTGTTGATGGCAGCTGTATTGCTAAAGAAATTAGTTCCGATATCATTTTTTAAGGCTGTAATTTTAATTGGTTTTTTGCAATTAATTTTAATATGCATTTCACGGGCCTTTGCCTTTAATTTGCAACTAGCCGTTTTGCCGTTAAACCACGGTGGGAATCTTTTGCTCTATTGGCTTTTCCTTTTTTTGCTGCTGAAGGCTTTATCAAGTTATGGTGATGATAATGTCTATGCGATAACTATTGGGTTGTTAGCATTTCTGGCATGTATAAGTAATCGTTTGTTTTATTTGCAGGCTATATTGCCAGCGCTTTTAGTTTTACTTGCTCTGAAAAGTAATATAAAGCTGCGATTGTTTTTTGCTATTTTAATTGGAGGTTTCTCCGCTTTGCTTGTATCGGAGGCTGTATTGCGCACTGGTTGCTTGCCCCCCGCTCACAGCTCATTTGCTGACGTAATAGTTCATTTGCAAGATTTATTTCAACTTGAGCTCATGTCGCTGAGAAAATGGAATATTGGTGGGGGCTACTTTATTCTGATTTCAATTATTTTGGCTATTTGGTTTTGGTGTGGTTCGGTGGAGGGATTGATCGTAAATAAAAAATTATTTAGATGGGAGTTTTACCCTTTAATCAGATATTATGGTTTATTTGTTTTTCTAGGAGGATTATTTGTTATTTTGCCCTATCCTTTCTTCTTGCGCAGCCAGTGGGGAGATCCCGCTAATCTGCGTTACTTAATGCCTTTACTTCTAGGTATCCCAATTTCATTTGCGTTACTTTTTGCTAAGTTACCAGTTTTTAGAATTAGCCCTAAACGGCAGCTGATAATGGCTGGTTGTTTATCAGCTTTGATAATTGGTAGGTTTAATATTCCTGTTATACCTTCTTTGGGTTCTGCCCTTGTTTGGCCAATTAATTTTTTAAATTGGAGTAATTCATATGCAAAGAAATTAGAAGATTTAACACCTAGAGGTAGCGCTATTCTTGTGGCGTCTAATTATAATAGTTTGCTTTCTGCCCGTGCGTTAAAAGCTAATAATAATTGGAGTATGCGAATTTCCCAAATTGCTTCTAATGGTCACGCTGATCCTTGGGATCAAGGTAAAGGGGAGTTTTTGGATTCTTCTAAAATGCAAATAATTTATAATGCAGTTGTATTTAACTATGTTGATAAAATTAATATACTTCGTGCCTATGGGCCTCCAGTTATTGAACATAAATTGGACGAGATGGGTAATGTATTATGGCTATTCGATGATGCTGGGATTAAGCGTATTTTCAATGTTTTGGAGCAGGATTTGAAGGAGCCTTTCCGAGTGCAATGTGGATGAGCAGATAAGTATTAATTTTATGTATTTGCATTACTGGTTCCCAGTCATTAATTAAGATTTCTAAATCAAATTTGCGAGAGTTTTGTTTAGCTCCAGGCTGCGGACCACGGCCTGCGCCAGTTGTTCGGGCCTTGGCAACACCTGGTTGGGAATGGGCCCTGAGCTTGCCCGGGTCCAGGGGGTCTTCAGGGCTTGGGCCAAGGCCTGGGCATCTCCACTGGGGAACAACTGATGGGGGGCTTTCCCCAGCAGATCCCGCCCGCAGCCCGGATGGTCACTGGCTAGCACCCGTAGGCCAAATTGCAGCGCTTCGTTCACCACCAGCCCCCAAGTTTCCCCCTGCACGGAAGGAAACACCAAGGTGTCGGCAACGGCGTAAAAACGCCCCAGCTGCGACTGATTCTGAAAGCCCACAAGGCGGCTACGACCAGGCAGCACGGCTTCGACAGCCGCGGCTAAGGCCTCCCTCAAAGGGCCATCGCCCACCACCACCAGCCAAAGCTGCCTTTGGCGTTCCGGTGGCAGCAGTGCCAGGGCCTCGGCCAGCAGCAGCGGCCCCTTCGCCGGGGTGATCTTGCCCACAATTAGCAGCACCTCTGCCGTTGCCGGGATCTGCAGGGCCCCGCGCAGTTGGTTGCGCTGGGGAGTCCAATGTTCCATTTGCCCCTGGAAGTACTCCACATCCACGGCAAAGGGCACCGGCTGGCGGCGGCGGGCTGACACCCCTAGGCGGGTGAAGTGGTCGTTGGAATCGCTGCCGATCGGGAATACATGGGCAAACAGTCGGTAGTAACACCGCAAAAGCAGATCCTTTAGCAAACTTTTCCAGGCCGGCCGCCGGAAGGCTCGGTCGGTGCCATCGGCCCGCAGCAGTAGCTGCTGGCCCCGGGCCGCCAGCAGCAGGCTGCTGGCGGTGATGAATAGGGGGCTGTAGGCAAAGATCAAAACAGCATCGGCGCCCCAGGCTCTGATCTGCCGGCAGGCTTTTCCAGCTAGGGGCAACCCCTTCCGAGCACTGCTAAGGGCGGCCAGGGGGGCATGGCTTAGGAACTGATTTGGGAAGCCTTGGCTGGGGGCGCTGTCCCAGGCAAAGGACACGCCAAAATCAGGGTCATGGCTGGGGATCAGGCCATGGTCACAGCCAAAGAACACCATCAGCTCCACCCCTTCGCTGGCGGCCAAGGCCTGGAACACGGGCTTGAAATACTGCACCGGATGGGTGAGCAGCACCGCCAGTCTTAGGGGGCGCGCGCTCATCTTTCCCCTAAGGGCTTGGCACAGAGCCGCCGGGATAGTGCCACCGCGGCTAAGCGATGGCCGTTGGCATTCCAATGGCCCAGGCCGGGTTGCTGGCCCGGGAAGCCATGCAGGCTTAGGCCCTGGATGTCCGCCTGTTGTTGCAGCGTTGGCGCCAGGGGGAAATAGCTAATTCCCAGGGGCTGCAGTAGCGCTTCTAGCTGCTGTTCCCTGGCAAACGGTTTGGCGGGCCTTTGGCGGCGATTGGGCCACACCTGTTCTGGGCTGGTGAGGCTGATCACGATCAGTTGTGCCCCTGAGGCTTGCACCTCTTGGTTCAAGCGCTTGATCAGAGCAGCGGTTAGGGCCCAGCCACTGGGGCTAGCGGGGGCTGCCCGTGGCGGCCCTTCATTTCTTTTGTTCGGTCTGAGCTGGGGGACAGCTGGGTTGGCGGCCCGATTCTTGGCCGCATTCAGCAACTGCACCAGCCGGCTGTGCTCCACAAGCCAGTTGAGGCTGCGCCCTGGCCAGCTCTGGCGAAAGCGGCTGGCGGGCGATTGGCGGAAGCTGTTGTCGAGCTGCAGTTTTCCGCTGGGATCGAGCCGAAACACCGGTCGGTCATCCCTGGATCTGGGGGTGTTGTCGTCGAGGTCGTTGCCTAGGAACATGGCCAGCAGTACGAGCTGCGGTCGGCTTTGGCGCCCATTGGTTAGCCAGGTGAGGAGTTCCTGGCCGGTGCCGTAGGCCCCCACCCCAAAATTCAGCAGCTCGATGCCTTTGGGGTAGGCAGCCGTAATGGTGCAAGGACGGGTGCCGTTCACCTGGTTCTGCAGCTGCTGCCACCAGGTTTGGTTTTGGTTCACCTGGAAGGCCTCGCTGAAGGAGTCCCCCAGCACGGCCACCCGCAGGACCCCGGTTATCGGCTGGGCACTGTGATCACCGTCGCGGAAGCCAGCCCTGTTGATGCTCACCCAACCAGTGCCCTCCTCGGTCCACCAGCCCCTCGCCCCCGGTCGATGGCTGAAGCCCCTTACAGGGTCGTAGCGGTAAAAGGCTGGGCGGGCGATGCCCGCCAGCCGCAGGCCCCCCTCCGCCAGCAGCAGCAGGATCACCATCACCCCCAGGTTGATGGACAGCAGCCGTGCAAGGGCAAGTAGGCGGTTCAAGGCAGGCGGACTCAGGCTTGGATTATCAGAAAAGATTTCATCAGAACAGGGTGTAAATGAAGGGCGCCAAGGCCGAGCCTTGGGTGAACACCACCAAGGCTCCCAGCACCACCAGGGTGAGGATCAGGGGGAGCAGCCAAAACTTCTTGCGTTCATTGAGAAATCCCCAGAGGTCACCAAGAAGTTCGAACAGGTCATTCATTATTAATTAAGGGCTCGTGCTCAGAAGGGCTTAGCCATGTGACTGCCAGGACGCACCCGCGAGGTCAAACGGTAGCTGGCCGCTGCAGGATCAAGGCGCCGCCGCAGGGGGTCGTAACCCCTGGACCGCATCACTGCCCCCATTGGTGTGAACACCCCGTAGAACAACAGGGTGAGAATGATGCGGCTGTTAACCGCACCTAGAACTAAGCCAAGACGCATCCAGAGCCGTTCCAGCGGCATCAGGCTTCGGGGCGCTAGCAGCGCCAGAATCACAAGCAGGCTGTTCAACAGCCACAGCCAAAGGGGGGCCGGGTGATGCCGCAGCCAGGGGCCCAGGATCCCGAAGATCAAGGTGAGACCTCCCGCCATTACGAAACCAAATTCGCGCAGTTGCTTGAAACGGGATTTAGGTGTCATTAGTAAAGATCAATCCAACTCAAAGGTTTCCTGCCAACGCTCGCTGTCGGCGAAGTGGGGCTGCTCGCTTTTTAGTAACAGCGTGTTGCCGATTACCAGGGCATCCATCTCGGTGCGCATGAAGCAGCGATAGGCATCGGCGGCGGTGCATACGATCGGTTCGCCGCGCACATTGAAGCTGGTATTTACCAGCACCGGGCAACCCGTAAGCGCCTCGAAGGCGCTGAGCAGCCCGTGGTAACGAGGGTTGGTGTGGGCATGGACGGTTTGGATGCGGGCGGAGTAATCCACGTGGGTTACCGCCGGCAGCGTCGAGCGGGGCACGTTGAGCTTGTCGATTCCAAACAGGGCCTCCTGCTCCGGGGTCATGGCCTGGCGGTGCTGGGGCTGTACCCCCGCCACCAGCAACATATAAGGACTGGTTTGGCCTGGCTCCAATTCAAACCAATCACTTACCTTTTCTGCAAGTACAGATGGCGCAAATGGCCTAAAACTTTCCCGATATTTAATTTTTAAGTTCATCACACTTTGCATTTTCGCAGATCTCGGATCTCCAAGTATTGAACGACCCCCAAGGGCCCTTGGGCCAAATTCCATCGGCCCTTGGCACCAGCCCACCACTTGCTCTGCCGCTAATAATTTTGCCACCTCTGGTAGCAGTTCATCATCTTTAAGTTCACGGCCAACGGCCCCTTGGCTTTTGAGGGTTGCAGTTGTATCTGCAGTATTTAGATTTGGCCCTAAGTAACTACCTTTTTGGCGATCTAGCTTGCCTGTGCCTTTTAGGCTGGGTCTGGGTTGATCTTCATAGCGATGCCACACAGCCAGGGCCGCACCGAGGGCGCTGCCCGCATCACCTGCCGCTGGTTGAATCCAAATTTCTTGAAATGGTCCTTCCCTCAGTAGGCGACCGTTAGCAACACAGTTCAGGGCAACACCTCCCGCTAAACAAAGATTTTTGAGGCCTGTTTGGGCTTGAAGGCTGCAGGCAAGTTGCAATACCAAATCTTCTGTTACCACCTGAATTGATGCGGCTAGATCCATATGACGTTGCTCCAGTGGAGACTCCGCCGCACGTGGTGCTGAACCAAATAATTTGTGAAATGGTTCAGCGGTCATTGTTAAGCCACTGGTGTAATTAAAGAAGCGTTGGTTTAACCGAAAGCTTCCATCTGCTTTCACATCCAGCAGTTCTTTCCGGATCTTATCTACATAAATTGCTTGGCCGTAGGGGGCTAAACCCATCAATTTATATTCTCCTGAATTAACCTTGAAGCCGCAGTAATAAGTAAAAGCGGAATATAGGAGCCCCAAGGAATGAGGGAAATCAAGTTGCCATAACTGTGTTAATTCCGCACCTTTGCCAACCCATGCGCTACCGCATGCCCACTCCCCCACCCCATCAAGGCAGAGCACTGCGGCTTCATCAAAAGCACTGGGGTAATAAGCCGCAGCAGCATGGGCTTCATGATGTTCGGTGAATAACAGCTGGGGCAACTGTTTTGTGCTGCAACTAGCCAGGTCTGCTAGTTCTCTTCGCAATACACTTTTTAGATAAAGTTTCTCCTTAAGCCACACAGGCATCGCTTTTAAAAACGAGCGTAACCCTCGTGGCGCTGTGGCTAGATAGGTTTCTAGCAACCGTTCAAAGGTGAGCAGCGGTTTTTCGTAAAATACGATGCGATCTAGATCTGTGAGCTCAATTTTTGTTTCTGTAAGGCACCACTGAATAGCTCTGGCTGGGAATGCTGGATCGTGCTTAATGCGGCTAAAGCGCTCTTCTTGAGCAGCGCAACGGATATCACCATCAACTACAAGAGCCGCGGCGCTGTCGTGGTAATAAGCGGAAATGCCAAGAATTTTCATGGCTGTGAGCTGTTATGGAACTGCGGGCTGAGATCCAGAGGTATCGAGCCTCGGGCAAGCACTACCAATCGGATTGTTTTAATTAAGATCAAAATATCTAGCAATGGATTGCCGTTTCGTAGATAGTAAAGGTCGTAGCTGAGTTTTTCCCGAGCATCTGCCACGCTTGCTCCATATGGGTGGCATACCTGAGCCCAACCGCTCAACCCTGGCCTTAACCAATGCCTTAAGCGGTAATGGGGAATTGCGCGTTCTAATTCAACTTCAAATTCTGGTCTTTCAGGGCGTGGGCCGATCAAACTCATATCTCCGCGCAGCACCGACCAGAGTTGGGGTAACTCATCAATTCTGGTTCGTCTTAACCAGTAACCCAAGGGAGTAATTCGTTGATCTTTATGGCTTGCCCAACGGGGGCCCCCTTGTTCAGCGTTCACCTGCATGCTGCGCAGTTTTGCCAAGGTAAATATCTGGCCGTATAAACCTGATCTTATCTGGTAGTAAAAAATTGGCCCGCCATCCTGCAATTTGATTAATAAAGCCATTAGCAGCAGTATTGGGGAGCTTAGTAGTAGTAAACTGGCTGCAATAAATACATCGCCACTGCGTTTTAAGCGCCAGCTAAAACGTCCGGGTTGAAATTGGAAGCCCTCTCCTAGTAATAAACTTTTGCGGCAAAACAATTCAGGTGGCACTCTTTGCAATTGGGCTTCACACCAATTTACCAATGTTGTGCAAGGCAAGCCTTGGCTGCGAGCAAGCATCAATTCTTCTAGATTCTCAAGGCTTAGGGGTAGTTGTTCACTTATAGCTACGCCTTGAAATTCTGTTAATTGGTTTGCGCTGCAATGCTCTAATTGTTCCAAGTTCCATAGTGTTGCTTTTAAAGTAGGTAGTAAATCCCGCAGCATCTGTTGTTCCGTATCACTCGCCACCATTAGCCAGCGCCGTTGATCAACAGCTGCCCTTAAAAGCAATAACTGCCCGCCCCAAGAGCAAAAACTAGCGATTATGAGAAATGGCAATTGTTGGCCGCGAAGCCCTGTGATGGTTAGTGGTATTTTCAGCAGCCAGGCGCCCCCCAGTACTGATGTGAGCAACAGCACGATCAAAGCGATTAAGAGCAACAAACGGCTGGGGTTGTTTTTTGAATGCTCAGATGTTTTTGAGTAGCGGCCCAATAAGTAAGACCAAGCCAGCCAAAGAGCTAAATAAACAGGTAAGGCAAAACCCCCTTGCGGCCAGTTGCCATGGTGCCAGCGATAAACAAAGCCATAACTCAAGGGAACAACCAAGGCATCCCAGCCAGCACTAGCTATCAAAGGGATTCGTGCTTGCAACCATGGGGCACGAAACTGCATTAATTGCTGGGGATTAAAGCGCTGGGTAAGTTAATAATCACTTTTTTCAATCCTTCGGCTAAGGAAATGCTTGCACTCCAGCCCATCGATTGCAGCTGATCCACATCAAGTAGTTTTTGTGGTGTGCCATCAGGCTTGGAGATGTCCCAATTTATTAAACCTTTAAAGCCAATCTTTTCTGCTATTAATTCAGCCAGCTCTTTAATCGTTACATCGCTGCCACTACCCACATTCAAGTAGTGCAATGGCTCTCCGCTTTGATCTTTTGGCGCTTCAATGCTGCTTGGATCCCAATTCTTAAGGCAAAAAACTGCCGCTGCGGCTAGGTCGTCCACGTGCAAAAACTCCCGTCTTGGTGTTCCGCTACCCCAACATGTAACGCTAGCTGCATTAATTTGATGCGCCTCATAGAACCTTCTTAATAAGGCTGCTATTACATGGCTGTTGCTTGGGTGATAGTTATCACCTAGACCGTAAAGATTTGTTGGCATCAGGCTGATTGCATCAAAGCCGTGTTGTTTACGCAGGGCTTGGCATAATTTTATGCCGGCAATTTTAGCGATTGCATACCACTCATTAGTTGCTTCAAGGGGGCCAGTTAATAGGGATTCTTCTTTAATTGGTTGGGGTGCAAATTTTGGATAAATGCAACTGCTGCCAAGAAATAACAAACGTTGCACTCCACTACGCCATGCGGTTTCAATTAAGTTTGTTTGAATTTTTAGATTTTCTAGTAAGAAATCTGCTGGATAATTATTATTTGCAAGAATCCCACCCACCTTGGCTGCCGCTACCACCACAACATTTGGTTTATTAATTTCAAACCAATATTTCACGGCTGCTTCATCCAATAGATTTAGATCTGCCCGTGGGGAAGTGAGCAAATTTGAGTAGCCAGCCTTGCTGAGTGCCCGGCAAATGGCACTACCTGCCATGCCACGGTGGCCGGCAACATATATTTTATCGCTTTGCTTAATTAATGCCTGGGTGGGATTCATTCCTGCGGCGCTCCTACCACGTTAAAACCTTTGCGGCGTAGATATGCCTCCTTTTTAGCTTCTTCCAAATCGGCAGTTACCATTTCTGCCACCAACTCCTCCAGGCTTGTGGTGGGTTTCCAGCCCAATTTGGCATGGGCTTTTGTGGGATCCCCCAATAGCGTTTCCACCTCCGCGGGGCGGAAATAACGGGGATCTATTTTGATTACCACTTCTCCACTATCGCGGCGCCCAATTTCATTCACTCCTTCCCCTTCCCATTTGATCGGGCCCCAACCCAATTCCTTGGCGCTTAGCTCAATAAAACGCCTTACTGATTCTTGGCGGCCGGTGGCGATTACAAAATCCTCCGGCGGCCCTTCCTGCTGCAACATGCGCCATTGCATTTCCACATAATCGCGGGCATGGCCCCAATCCCTTAACGAATCAAGGTTGCCCATAAATAAACATTGCTCAAGGCCAACATCAATGCGGGCCAACCCGCGGCTGATCTTGCGCGTTACAAAGGTTTCGCCGCGTCTGGGGCTTTCGTGGTTAAACAAGATCCCGTTGCAGCAATACATTCCATAGCTTTCGCGGTAATTAACAGTGATCCAGTAGCCATAAAGCTTGGCAACGCCGTAGGGGCTGCGGGGATAAAAGGGGGTGGTTTCAGATTGAGGTATTTGTTGTACTAAGCCGTATAACTCACTGGTTGAGGCTTGATAAATACGGGTTTTCGCTGTTAAACCTAAGAGCCTCACAGCTTCTAAGATGCGTAAGGTGCCGAGGGCATCGCAATTGGCTGTGTATTCCGGCTCCTCAAAGCTCACCGCCACATGGCTTTGGGCGCCAAGGTTATAAATCTCATCGGGTTGCACCTGCTTGATGATTCCCACCAAATTGCTGCTATCGGTGAGATCGCCGTAGTGCAGCACCAACCTTGGATCGCATTCGTGGGGGTCTTGGTATAGATGGTCGATGCGGCTGGTATTAAAACTGCTGGCTCGGCGTTTTATGCCATGAACCTGGTAGCCCTTCTCCAGCAGTAATTCCGCTAGATAGCTGCCATCTTGGCCGGTGATACCAGTAATTAAGGCCTTTTTAAGCATCCCCTTGCAAGCAGTGTTTTGCAGTGTATGCACCACAATGCCTGTTACTGGCAAATACTTCATGGCTATTGCCGCAGTACGCAAAATTTGTTGTATCGGAGCTGGCTATGTGGGGGGGCCCACCATGGCGGTAATCGCTGATCGTTGCCCAGAAATTGAAGTAACGGTGGTGGATCTCAATGCTGCCCGTATTGCCGCGTGGAATGCTTTAGATCTGGCCCAGCTTCCCATTTATGAACCCGGCCTAGATGCAGTGTTGCAACGGGCACGGGGCCGCAACCTGCATTTCTCAACAGATGTGGATCAGGCGATCGCTAATGCTGATATGGTTTTTTTATCGGTTAATACCCCCACTAAAACCCGGGGGGTGGGCGCCGGCCAAGCCTCAGATCTGCGC
>Ga0310328_10031_pt1 | contig 17254 bp, 14 predicted proteins | sample LakSupDCLTotalC7_FD_195542 | JGI IMG/M metagenome (GOLD analysis project Ga0310328, IMG submission 195542) | Enriched freshwater cyanobacterial communities from Lake Superior, Ontario, Canada - SU02.DCL.Total.C7 (v2) (version 2) | ecosystem: Environmental > Aquatic > Freshwater > Lake | place... | reverse complement strand
GCCAGCTCCTGGCCGATGACTCCTACAGCTTCAAGGGCTTTGCCTTCCTGCACGATTTCGCCATCACCCCCAACTGGGCGGTGTTTCTCCAAAACGCCGTGGCCTTCAACCCCCTGGGCTTCGTGCTCGGCCAGAAGGGGGCGGCCCAGTGCCTTAGTTCCAAGCCCGGCCAGCAGGGCCAGTTCTGGCTGGTGCCCCGCGCCAGTGGTGCTTTTGCTGGCCAGAAACCACGCCTGATCAAGGCGCCGGAAGGCTTTGTCTTCCACCACCTCAATGCCTTTGAAGATGCCAGCGGCGAAGTGGTGGTGGATTCGATCTTCTACGCCGATTTCCCCTCGATCGGCCCAGACGTCGACTTCCGCACGATCGATTTCGACAGCCTGCCGGAAGGCCAGCTCAAGCGCTGCCGCATCGACCTCAACACCGCCAGCGTCAGCTTGGAGCTGCTGGAGCCGCGCTGCTGCGAGTTCGCCATGGTTAACCCGGCCCACCAGGGCCTGGCGGCCCGCTATGGCTGGATGGCGGTGGCCGAGCGCGAGCACGGCAACGATCCCCTGCAGGCGATCGAAAAATTTGACCTGCTCAGCGGCGAACGGCTGGTTTGGAGCGCCTCGCCCCGGGGCTTTGTCAATGAGCCGGTGATGGCGCCCTACCCCCAGGCCGCCGGGGCCGCCGGCTCAACGGTTGCTGGCGCCCCAGCCGCGGGCCAACCGGAAGATCGGGGCTGGGTGCTGGTGCTGGTCTGGAACGGGGCCCGCTGCGCCAGCGACCTGGTGATCCTCGATGCCGCCACGATGGCGGAGCAGGCCGTGGTGGAGCTGCCGCTGGCCCTTCCCTACGGCCTGCACGGCACCTGGAGCCCGGCCTGATCAAGCTGGGGCTCTGGGGCCTGCTTTGGCGTCAGCCCCTAACCCTGGAGCCCTGCCATGGCCTGGTTCATCAAAACCGAAACCTTTCGGCTGCCGCGCCCCCAGCTCCTGGCCCATCTCCAGGCCCACCACGCCTGGGTGGCGGAGCTGCGCCAGCAGGGCGTGGTGATCACTAGCGGCTACCTGGTCGACCAGGCGGGCCGGCCGGGTGGGGGCGGCTTGCTGCTGCTGGCGGCGGCGGATTACGCCGCCGCTGAAGCCCTGGTGCTTCAAGACCCCCTAATCGCTAACGGCTGCGTCGACTGGCAGCTCCAGGGCTGGATCCCGGCGGTTGGTGATCTGGCTGTCGGTGATCTAGCTGCCGGTGACCTAGCCGTGGGCGATCTGGCCTCAGCCGCGGATGTGGCGGCTGAGGGTGGCGGCGGAGAAGTTGTGCCCTTCGGTGATGGCAATCGCAACCACGGCATCGGGGCCGGCGGCTGAATCGACCCGGGCCTTGAGGGCGGGATCCGCATCCACCTTGAGGAAAAAGGCGGAGAGTTGGGCTTTGGACATGCGGAACCAAGGGTGGGGACCCCCTTAGTGCTAGTGCCATTAGCCAACCGGCGCCGCGCTGGGCTGGGCGGTTACCCGCTGCGTCAGGGGTACTGGGCGCCGGCTTAAGTGCCCAGGAGGGAAGCCAGCCTCGGAGCCAGTTGGGCAAAGGCCCGGCCCCGATGGCCGATGCGGCCCTTGAGCGCCTTGTCCATCTCGGCGAAGGTTTGCCCCGTTTCCGGCACGAAAAATACCGGGTCGTAGCCGAAGCCGCCGCTACCGCGGGCGGCCTCCAGGATCGTGCCGGGGCAGTGGCCTTCCACGTCCAGCACCACCTCGCCAGCCGGGTTGGCCAGGGCTAAGGCCGCGGTGAAGTTGGCGCTGCGGTCCGGGGCCAGGCCGGCATTAAGGCGCTCCTGGTTGGCGTCCTCCAGGGCCGCCAGCAGCCGGGCGATGCGGGCCGGATCGCTGTCGGCGTAGCGGGCCGATTGCACCCCCGGGGCGCCGCCCAGGGCCGTGACGGCCAGGCCCGAATCGTCGGCGAGGGCCCACTGGCCGGTGGCCTGGGCCACGGCGATCGCCTTCAGCCGGGCATTGGCGGCAAAGGTGTCGCCGGTTTCCTCCACCTCCAGGCCCTCGGGCTGGGGCTGGATCTCCAGCTGGAACGCCGCCAGCAGGTTGGCGAATTCGCGGATCTTGCCGGCGTTGCCGCTGGCGATCACCAGGGTTGTCAGGCCGGCCGGCGCGGGAGTGGCCTTGGCCGCCTCGCTCGAATGGGCGTCCATGCTCAGATCGCCTCGGCCAGCTGGCGCGCCCAGGCCAACACATCCGCCACCCGCTCCGGATCGGGGGCTTCGCAATAGAGGCGCAGTAGGGGTTCGGTGCCCGAGAAGCGCAGCATCAACCAGTGGTTGGGGCCCAGGCGCAGCTTGACGCCATCGGTGCGAATCACCGCCCGCACCGCCACTCCCGCCACCTGCTCGGGCGGCTGGTCCGCCAGCAGCTGCTCCAGCCGCTGGCGGCTGGCCATGTCCTTGAGGCGCAGGTCGAGGCGGTCGTAGTGGCTGGCGCCGCCACAGCGCTGCTGCAGGGCATCGATGCGCTGTCCCAGGGGCAGGCCGCCCTCCACCAGGGCCTCGAGCAGCAGCAGGGCGGCAAACAGGGCATCGCGCTCGGGCAGGTGCATGCCGAAGCCCACCCCCCCCGCTTCCGCGCCGCCCCCCCGCCGCGCGCTTGTAAGCATCTCGGCGGCGATGTACTTGAAGCCCACCGGCATCTCGATCACGCTGCGGCCCAGGTCTTCGGCCACCAGCTGCATCAGGTCGGAGCCGCTCACGGTTTTGATCACCGTGCCCGGCAGCTGGCGGGCCCGGGCCAGGTGGTCGATGAATAGGGGCATCAGCAGCTGGGTGCTGCAGAAGCGGCCGCGCTCATCCACCGCCGCGATGCGGTCGCCATCGCCATCAAAAACAATCCCCACCGCCGGCAGGCCGGCGGCCGTGGAGGCCTTCACCTCGGCGATCAGTTGCTCCAGGTAAGGCGCCAGGGGCTCCGGCGGGTTGCCGCCAAAGAGGGGATCGCGGTTGGAGCGGATTTCGCGCAGCACCCCGGCGGCGCTGGCCCCGGCCAGTAGGGCGCCCAGGCCGCCGGCGGCGGAGCCATGCATGGGATCCACGATCACCCGCAGGCCCAGGCGTTCCAGCCCCTGGGAGAGGGCGGCGGTGTCGATCCGGCTGCCTAGGCCGGCCAGGTAGGTGCCCATGGCATCGAAGCGGGGCGTGGGGCCGTCGATCGGCACGCTGATGCCGCCGGCCGCCAGGCGGGTCTCCACCCGGCTGGTGAAGTCGCCCTCCACCGAGCCGCCGAAGGGACCCTTGATCTTCAGGCCCAGCCATTCGGGCGGGTTGTGGCTGGCGGTGATCACCAGGGCCCCAAGGGCGCCCCGCTCCACCACCGCCCAGCTGCAGGCCGGCGTGGGCACGGGCGTGTCGCTGAGTAGGGGCTCCAGGTCGGCGCCGCGCACGGCGGCGGCAATCGCTTCGGCCAGCTCCGGCGCCAGAAAGCGGCGGTCGTAGCCGATCACCACCTCGCGGCTGGTCAGGCCCGCCGGGGCCGAGTAGGCCAGCTCCCGAGCGGCGGCGGCCGCCACTGCTAGCAGGCGCTCCATGGTGATGTCGACGCCAAGAATGCCGCGCCAGCCATCGGTGCCGAACTGGATCGGACTGGCTTCCAGGGGAAGCGGCGCGGACGCCATCGGAGCTGCAGCAGGTGGGCTGGTGCTAGCAGCCGAATGGGGGCTAGCGGGGCTTCAGGGTGCCGGCCCGGCGGCAGGCCACCGGCGGTTCGGGCCCGGCCCAGCCCCTAGCCGCAGCAGGACGCCGCCCTAGCGTCCAGATGCGGCCCTTGGCGGCCCTGCCCCTTCCCCAATCCTTTGGCCGTTTCCCCCTTGGCCCTTTCCCCGCTCACCGACCGGCTCCTGGGTAGCTGGCTGCGGTGCAAACGGCGGGCCTGGCTTGATCGCCATGGCGATCCCAGCGAGCGGGTCTGGAGCGCCCATCGCAGCCTTCAGCTCGATGGTCAGCGCCGCAGTTTTTCCAGCTTGAGCCCCGAGCGGCCCCGCCATGGCCTGGCCGCCTGCGAGGCCGGTGCCGCCGCGGTGGTGGGGGTCAGGCTCTTTGGTGTCGGGCCCGCCGGCCTGGCGGTGGAGGCCCATCCCGCCCTGTTGGTGCGGGGCGCCGGCCAAAGCCGTTGGGGCGCCTTTGCCTACCAACCCGTGCTGGCCCGCCAGGGCTACCGCCTCAGCCGCGAACCCCGCCTCAGCCTCACCCTCTGGGGCCGCCTGCTTGGGGAGGCCCAGCAGGCGCCGGTCAGCCATGGGCTGGTGCTGGCGGGGGTGGGGGCCGGCCAGCAGCGGGAGTCCCTGGCCCTGGGCAGCAGCCTCCAGCACCAGCTCGATGAAAGCTTGCAGCGCCTGGCCGGCGACCTGGAACGCTCCAGCCCGCCGCCCCTGGTCAACGACCGCAAAAAATGCGTGCTTTGCAGCTGGCGCAGCCTCTGCGACCGCGAAGCCGCCGCCGAAGGGCACCTCAGCGAGGTGAGTGGCATCGGCGGCAAGCGGCGCGAGTTGCTGCAGCAGCTGGGCCTGCAGCGCCTCGGCGACCTGGCCGCGGCCGATCCCCAGCAGCTGGCCGATGCCCTGGCCGTGCATGGCGAACAGCTGCGCGAGGTGGCCTCTGAGCTGATCACCCAGGCCCAGGTGCAGCAGGGCGGCCAGCCCCTGCGCCGCGATCGCCGCCCCGCCCTGCCGGAGCTGGCCCAGGCCCCGGGGGTGCTGATCTACGACATCGAGTCCGATCCCGATGCCCGCGACGATTTCCTGCACGGCTTCCTGCGCCTCGGCCGCGATGGCGCCGGCGGTTGGCTCGATCCCAACGAGGCCCCCTACCACCCGCTCTTGGCCCTGCAGGAACAGGGCGAGGCCAGGCTCTGGCAGCGGTTGAGCCAGCTGCTGGCGAAGTGGCCCGAGTGGCCGGTGCTCCACTACGGCGAAACCGAATCCCTGGCCCTGTTGCGGCTGGCCCAGCGCCAGGGGGCGTCCGATTTGGAGCAGGAGGCCCTGCGCCGCCGCCTGATCGACCTGCACCAACGCATCCGCCGCTGCTGGTGGCTGCCGGTGTCCAGCTATGGCCTCAAGGCGGTGGCCAGCTGGCGGGGCTTCCGCTGGAGCCAAAAGGGGGTGGATGGGGCCCGGGCCCTGCTCTGGTGGCGCCAGTGGCGGTTGGGCTTCGGCGGCGCCCATGGCCGCGGCAGCCGCCACAGCCTGCGCCGGATCTTCACCTACAACCGCGACGACTGCCTGGCCACCTGGGCCGCGGCCCGCTGGCTTCTTGATCAAGACCAGGGGCCTGACCAGGCTCCCTAGGCCCCCTTCCCCGCCCCCACTGGCGGCGCTTCGAAGGCCGCCGGGGTGCTGATCTCCAGGGCTCGCCCACCGGCCAGCAGACCGGTTGCGGCCAGGGCGGAGCGGCGCACCAGGGCTAGGCCCACCACCGGCCCCGCCGGATCCGGAGCGCCCAGGTGCAGCACGGAGGTGATCACCCCGGCCCGTTCGCCGGCGGTGGTGACCAGTGCCGTGCCAGGGCTCAGGGGATCTCCATCTGGGGGGCTTCCAGGCGGAGTTCCCGTTGCGTCGGCCCGCCAGATCCAGCGCCGCAGCTGCTGTTTGACGCCGTCGTAGGTGGCGAGCTTGGCCAGGGTCTCCTGGCCCACGTAGCAGCCCTTGCTGAGGCTCACCCAGCCGGCCAGGCCCAGCTCGAAGGGATTGCAGCCGTCGTTGAGTTCGCCCGGGGAGGCGGGGAAGCCCTGGCCCAGGCGCCAGTGCTGCCAACCAGCCGGGTCCAGGGGGCTCAGGTCATCGAGCCAGGCCGGCCGATCGTCGCCGCAGCGCAACAACACAGCCGGGCTGCCGGCGGTTCCGCCCAGGCTCACCTCGGGCTGGAGCAGCAGTCCAGCGCCTCCCGGCACCGGCTGCCACTGGCCCGATGCGCCGCTGACAACCCCTGCTGACAGGGGCCCCGCCAGGCGCATCAGGCTGGCGGGTTGGGGGGCGTCCAGGCGCACCCGATCGGCGGGAAACAGCACCCGATCGAGGGCCTGGTGGATGGCGGCGCCTTCGCCCTCCAGCACCACCAGATCCAGACCCGTGCCATCCACCAGGGCCAGGGCCAGGCCCCGCAGGCGGGCCGTGGGCGTGATCAGGCAGGTGGCCAGGCAGGCCCCTGGCGCGGCCAGCTCAATCGCCTGGCTGCTCTGGCCATGCAAGAAGCGTTTGCTATCGGCACCCTCCAGCCGGATCAGGCTCACGGGGCTGGTCCAGTGGGCCGGATTGGTTGGCCCGCCCCAGGGATCGGCATTGGGGAGTGCTTGGGGGCTGCTCATGGCTGCTGGCGGGCGGCGCTGGTGGCGGCCACCTCCTCCAGCAGGAACAGGCTGACCAGCTCCAGGCCGGCGGCGGCCATGGCGGCCCCACCCCCTTCCTGGCGGTCCACGATCGTCACCACCCGGTTCACCGTGTAGCCGGCCTGGCGCAGCTGGGTCACGGCTTTAAGCGAGGAGCCGCCGGTCGTCACCACGTCTTCCAACACGGTGATGGCGGCGCCGGGTTCGGGCAGGGGCCCCTCCAGCCAGGCGCCGGTGCCGTGGCCCTTGGCCTCCTTGCGCACGATCAGGGCATCCAGCGGCCGGCCGGCCAGGGCCGCCGCCTGGGCGACGCCACTCACCAGGGGATCGGCCCCCAGGGTGAGTCCCGCCACCGCCACCGCCTGGGGCTCCACCAGGTCCAGCATCCGGGCCGCCAGCAGGGCCAGCCCTTCGCCGCTAAGGCTCACTGGTTTGCAGTTCACGTAGTGGTTGCTGCTGCGGCCCGAGGCCAGGGTGAAGCTGCCATGGCGATAGGCCCTTTCGGCCAGCAGATCGAGCAGGCGCTGGCGTTGTTCAGGGGCGGTGCTGGGAAGGGGGGGCGCCATGGTTGCCTTTGGTGGCTGGCCTTTTGAAGAGTGTTTGATTAGTTTGCTTCTTAATCCTGCGTCGAACCAATGGCCCGCCCTGTAGGCCCTAGCGCGGTGGTTCCTCCCCAACCGGCCGCCACCCTGTCCAGGGACCGTGGCCAGGGCCCCCGCCCAGGCCAATCCCCTAGTCATGGCCAGGATTGCTCCCGTACCCTGACCCTGCTTGCGGCACTGTTCGGGTCTGCCCTGGCCCTGGCCCCATCGGCTCCGGCCCAAGCCGGCCCGGTGGTTTGCGTCAGTTCCCTGGAAGCTCCCCTGCCGCTGAAGGGGGCAGCCGCTGCGGCATCGTCCCCCCTCTCGCCGGTGGTGGTGACCCGTTGCGGTCCCGTCGTGACGACGCCCCAGCTGGTGGAGCGCCGCGCTTACACCTGGACGGCGCCCTTCGCCCAGGGGGTGGACCTGGTGCACCAATTCACCGATGTGCTCGGCATTGCCGTGGCTGGACGCGATGGCAGCACGGTGATGGGGCTCGGCTTCCCCGACCAGACGCTGATCTGGGATGCCACGGCGATCGAAACGACGAATCGGGTCCTGCTGGAAGCCCAGTCGAATCCGATGCCCCTACGCACCGCCGATGTCTTCAACGGCTACTGCTCTGGCCTGGCCCAAGGGGGCTGTGGACTGCCCGTTGCCGTCGAATCTGCCGCCCCGGCCCCCATGCGGGGCTCCTGGTAGGCCAGCATGCCCGGGGCGCTTCAGCTGGCACGCCCCATGTCGGGGGTCTAGCAATCTGGTGAATGCAGCGAACTCATAATTCGCCTTAGCCGGGTTCGATCCCCGGGACCCCCATCCAGAGCCCGATCCATGCTCTACCTGGCCCTGGCAGCACTGCTTGCCCTGCTGGCCTTCTTTGCCGCCGGGGAATTTGCCCTGATCCACCTGCGCCCCAGCCGGGTGCAGCTCCTTGCCGCCGATGGCCACCGCGGCGCCCGCTCCGTCGCCCGCCTGCAACACCGGCTGCGCCGGGCCCTGGTCGCCACCCAGCTGGGGGCGGCCCTGGCCCTGGTGGCCCTGGGCTGGGCCGGCCGCGGCGTGGCGGTGCGTTGGGATCCCACCGCCCAGCGGCCCTGGATCGACCTGGGGGTGTTTCTGCTGTTGGTGGTGCTGGCCACCCTGCTGGGCGGCCTGGTGCCCAAGGCCTGGGTGCTGCACCGGCCGGAAGCCTCGGCCCTGCGGCTGGCGCCCCTACTTGAGGCGGTCAATGCCACCCTCGCGCCCCTGCTCATGCTGCTCGAGCGCCTCGGCGATGGCCTGCTGCGGCTGCTGGGGTTGCCGCGCAACTGGGATGAGCTCGTGCCAGCCCTGTCAGCTGGCGAGCTGGAAACCCTGATCGAGTCCAACAGCGTCACCGGCTTAATGCCCGATGAGCGCAGCATCCTTGAGGGCCTGTTCGCCCTGCGCGATACCCAGGTGCGCGAGGTGATGGTGCCCCGCAACGGCATGGTCACCCTGCCTTTGGGGGTGCGCTTCGCCGAAATGATGGAGGCGGTGCACGCCACCCACCACGCCCGCTTCCCGGTGATTGGCCAGTCCCTCGATGACGTGCGCGGCATGCTCGACCTGCGGCGCCTGGCCGAACCGATCGCCCGGGGCCTGCTCCAGAGCGACACGCCCCTAGCCCCCTACATCAGCCCGGTGGCCCGGGTTCAGGAAACCGCCTCACTCGCTGACCTGCTGCCGGTGATTCGCAGTGGCCAACCGCTTTTGGTGGTGGTGGATGAACACGGCGGTACGGAAGGTCTGGTCACCGTGGCCGATCTCACTAACGAAATCGTCGGCGATGGCGCCGATGCCGAGAGTGCCGATGACGACCTCCAGCAACTGCGCGATGACAGCTGGCTGGTGGCCGGCGATTTGGAAATCGCCGAACTCAACCGGCAACTCCTCTTCAACCTGCCGGAGGCCGATGGCCACCACACCCTGGCCGGCTTTTTGCTCGAGCGGCTGCAGCACATCCCAGCCCCCGGCGAGAGTTTGCGCTGGCAAGGCCACCAGTTCGTGATCGTGGCCATGGATGGTCCGCGCATCGAACGGGTTCAGATCACCGCCCGCGGCCGCGAGCCGGCCAGCTGATCGTCGATAATCGTGGCGCTGGCTCCAGGGAGCACATCTGTTGTTCCCCCGTCTGCCGTGATCCTCAACCCCGACCCCAGCGCCATGAAGCCCGTCCGCGTTGGCGTCATTGGTATCGGCAACATGGGTTGGCACCACGCCCGAGTGCTCAGCCTGCTGCGTGATGCCGAGCTGGTTGGTGTCGCCGACCCCGATGCCGAGCGCGGCCAGCTGGCAGTCGAGCAGTTTGATTGCCGCTGGTTTCCGTCCTACACCGACCTGTTGCAGGAGGTGGAGGCGGTTTGCATCGCCGTGCCGACCCTGCTGCACCACCGCGTTGGCATGGCCTGCCTGCAGGCGGGCCTGCATGTGTTGATTGAGAAGCCGATCGCCGCCAGCCAGGAGGAGGCCGCCGACCTAATCCGGGCGGCAGAAGGCTCGGCCCGGCTGCTGCAGGTGGGCCATATCGAGCGCTTCAACCCCGCCTTCCGCGAACTCACCAAGGTGGTGGCCAATGAGCAGGTGGTGGTGCTCGAAGCAAGGCGCCACAGCCCCAATGGCGACCGGGCCAATGATGTGTCGGTGGTGCTGGATCTGATGATCCACGACATCGATTTGGTGCTGGAACTGGCGGCGTCGCCGGTGGTGCAGCTGGCGGCCGCCGGTGGCCGCAGTGGCGATGGCCCGATCGACTACGTCAACGCCACCCTCGGCTTTGCCAATGGGGTGGTGGCCAGCCTCACGGCCAGCAAGATGGCCCATCGCAAGATCCGCAGCCTCAGCGCCCATTGCCGCGACAGCCTGGTCGAAACCGATTTCCTCAACCGCAGCCTCCATATCCACCGCCGCACCCACCAGTCGGTGTCCGCCGACCACGGTGAATTGCTATATCGCAACGATGGCTTCATCGAAGAAGTGAGCACCACCTCGATTGAGCCCCTCTACGCCGAACTCGAGCACTTCCTCCAATGCGTGCGTGGCCGGGAAATTCCCGCTGTCGATGGCCTACAGGCCTCTAGAGCGCTCCAGCTCGCCGACCTCATTGAGCAGTGTGTCGAGCAACCCAACATCTGCATGACCCTCAGCGCCCCGATCTGAGTCCGGGCTGCCGCCGGCCTCGAGCCCCTCTGCCGCTTCGTCGTCATCAAGCCCATCGACCTCGTCGACCATGGTGAGCCCGCCCTCGGCCAGGTCCTTAAGGGCGAGCAGTTGCCAGCGCCGGCATTGGCCCGGTGAGGAGACATAAAAGCGATCCCAGGCCTCCGCCTTGTGTTGTCCATAGACGGCGCTGGGAGTTTCGGGGTGTTCCTGTTGCCAGCCCACCCGCACCGCATGGCCGATCACCACATCGAGGGCCAGGTAGTCGTTGAAGCGCACCTCCGGATTGGCGCCCACAAAGGCCACCAGGGTCAGCAGGGTTTCGGTGCAGAGCTGGCGGTATTCCGAAGCGTTGATCTTGCTGAGCAGGTGTTCCACCAGGCTGGCGAAGTTGCGTTCGCCCGGAGTTTTTTCGCTGAGCAGGGGGCCACTTTCCAGCCGGTTGCGGCGATCGAGCTTGTCGCCGATGACTAGGCCGCGGCAGTGGTGCAGCAGGTCCCAGATGCCGGGGTAGAAATCGCGGGGAACCTGCTGCAGGGCCCCAAGCCGCTGGCGGTGCTGCAGCCAGCCGCTGCCGCGGGGAAGTTCTTCGAGGGGGTCGGGCACGTCCCAGCGCACCCGGCCGCTGACATGGAGCTGCTCCTTGCGTTGCAGGATGGCCTTGGCCTGTTCCACGTCGGTGAGCACGGTCCGTAAACGGCGCCGGATCACGTGGGGCGCCAGGCCGCAAAGGGCCTCGAAGGCCTCGTCGGCAGCCAGGTCCCGTTCCGCCGCCAGTTCGCCAGTCAGCAGCAACAGCAATTGGCCCAGCTGCAGGGTGAGGCTGCCGCTGAGTAGGGCCGGCTCCAGCCGGGCCAGGCCATCGAGGGCGAGCAGCAGTTCCTGTTGCAGCACCCATTCGCGGCCGTCCACGCCGCTGAAGCGCTCGATCATGGCGGCGATCGCCTGGCTGCCCTGGGGCTGGCTGATCAGGGACTCGTGGGTGTAATTGCGGCCCACGATCACCTGCTTCTGGCGCACCAGCAGGTCGGTGAGGGCATCCTCCAGTTGGGGATGGACCAGGCCAATTGTGCCGGCGCAACGGCGCACCACCGTCCAATCTCCCTGGGCGAGGCCGCGGCGGTAGATCTCCTCCACCAGCACCTGCAACGAGACGCTGTCGCCTACGGCCGGTCCCTGGAGCAGGGTCTGGGGTCCTAGGCGCCGGACCAACTGCTCCAGCACCTCCGCCTGTTCGCTTAGGGAAGTGCTTCGCCAGAGCCGTTCGGCCAGATCGGGGATCGGGATCTCCTCGAGTTCTTGCTCCTCCAGGGCGGTGAGGGGCTGCTTGCTGGTGCTGGCCCGCAGCAGCGGTCGCCCGAGGGGACGGACGCTGCTGTTCGCTTGGGCCCGGGCGGGTAGGTCCACCCAGCCGGCCAGGTCCTGGAGCTCGGCCAGGTTGCCCAGTTGCACCGGCACCCCCTCCAGCTGGCCGCTTTGCAGCTGGGCTCCCAGGCGCAGGATGGCCTCGGGTGTGCGTTGGAAGGGCCCCTCGGCCACGGGGATCAGCAGCAGGGGCGGCTGGCTGTGGTGCCAGTGGCGCTGCAGCAGGCGCAGCTCGGCTCCCACCGCATCAACCAGCTGTTCCGGATCGTCGGAGAGGTAGAAGGTGCTCTCCTCCAACACGGCCGCCAGGAAGGCCAGCCGTTCGTCGCCACAGCGATAGAGGCGGGCGGTGGCCATCGCTTCCATCCGCACGTCGGGATGGCCGCTGAGGCCCAGCTTCGGGTTCGCCCCCACCGCCGCCATCCGTTCGCTGAGCTCCTGGGAGCTGGCGACCCGCAGGCTGTTGGGGTGGTCGGCGCAAGGCCCAGGCGGTGTCACTGGTAACCCCGCCTGGGCCAGGGCCTCGGCAATGGCGGCGTTGGCTGGCACCAGGGCCACTAGCACCCGATCGGCCCCCAGGGGGCTGGCCAGGCGCCGGCCGCAGGGATCGAGGTCTTCGCTCAGCAAAAGACCCTGAAGCATCAGATCTCCAAGCCAGGAGAGGCTCTGGGTCCAGAGCAGGGGCACATTCGGGTTGGCGATCCGCACCTGGCTGCCTGGCTGGCGCCGTTCGGCACTGATGGCCGCCTCCGGCACCAGGTAGAGCTCGGGGAGTTGGGGCACCCCCTCCACATCAACGGCTAGGCGGTCGAGCTGGTCGCGCCAGCTCCAGGCCTCGGGCCAGCGCCCTTCGCAGCAGGCCGTCACCAGCTCATAGGCAATAAAAAGGGGCCATTCGCATTCAATGCTCTCGAACTGGGCCAGCTCTTCGCGTTGGTAGTGGAGCCGGGTGTGGTCCTCGATCACGGTCTGGTGACCATCGCGGCGGAAGCGCTTGTAGCCATAGGTGCCGCCCAGCTCCTCGCGGATCTTCTGGCGGGTGCGCTGCACCAACGCCGGGTTCTCCACCGCCCAAGCTGGGTAGCCGATCACCGCCAGGCAGGCGCTGTCCACCTCCTTGCTGGCCGATTCCCGCGGCAACAGGCTGCGCAGCGCCCGCCGTAGGCGCACGATCGCATCGTGGGGAATGAGAAGTTGGCAGCGGCCGTCGCCATGGGGGCCGTAGAGGTCGAGGCCATCAAGGGCTTCAAGGGCCGCTTTCACCAGGCCGATTGAGCTGGCATTGCGCTCCGGTAGGCCGTGGTTGCCCTTGTCGCCCCGCTCCCAGATGCCGTAGTCCGCCACCCGATAGGCGCGGCTCACGTAGTACACGAGGTTCTGGAGGAAGTCGCGCTCGTGGCTGGTCTGCACCACCACCAGGCCCGAGCGGGTCAGCTGGGCCAGCTGCAGTAGGAACAGGGCCGTGGCATCCAGCTGCAGGTGGCCCCAGCCGTCATCGGCCACCACCGGCTCACCACTGGCGGTGTCGAACTTGGCGTGGATCGCATCGAGGGGGGCCAGGCTGGCTTTGAAGCGCTCCACCTTGGCGGCCTGGCGCAACATCGCCGTCAGCAGGCCGCGCATCAGCTGCAACACCCGTTGCTCGAGCTCGAAGGCCCGGGTGTCGTGGCCGCCCAGGCGCCGGTAGGCCAGGGCCAGCCCCCAGACACATTGGATCGAATAGACGCAGTCCCGCACCCAGGCATCGCCGTAGTTGCCATGCACCGTGTGGGCGGTGCTGGCCGGTAGCAGGCCGCTGATCGGGTGCTGGCGGGCCAGCACCACGGCCTCGATCTGGGCATCGAGCGCTTGCAGGCTGCGCCGGGCCTCGGCCGGATCCAGCTGCAGGGGGGTCTGGCGGGCGCCGGCGTTGGTCTGGGTGCTGCACCCCAGCTCGGACTGGGCCGGCGTTCCGGATGCGGGCGAAGAGACCATGCCGGCGGGGTCTAGGGCAAGGGCCATAGATTCTCTCGCGCCGACCGTCCAGCCCCTGGCATCAATGGCGACTGCCCATCCAAGCCATCCGGCCGCTTCTGGCCATAACAACAGCCTCGCCCAGGGGACCGTGCTGGGGGTGCCCGTGGCGGTCTGCGCCGACGTGTTTGCTGCGGCTCTAGCCCTGCACCAGGGCGGCGGCGGCCAGGTCGTCACCCTTAATGCCGAGATGACCATGGCCGCCCGGGCCGACCGGGCCCTGGGCGAGGCGATCGCCGCCGCCCAGTTGGTGATTCCCGATGGCGCCGGCGTGGTCTGGGCCCTGGCCCGTCAGGGCCGGCGCGTGCGCCGCAGCCCCGGCATTGAACTGGCCTGGCGCCTGCTGGAGCACGCCGCCCAGAGGCAGTGGCGCGTGGCGCTGGTGGGCGCCAGCCCCGAGGTGATGGCGGCCCTGCGCTCCCGCCTGGCCCAGGACCTGCCCAGCCTGCTGCTGGTGATGGCGGTGCACGGTTACCAGGAGCCTGGGGCTTGGCCAGCCCTGGAGCAGCAGCTGCTGGCCTTGCAACCGGATCTGGTGCTGGTGGCCCTGGGGGTGCCGCGCCAGGAAACCTGGACCCAGCGCCTCCACCAGGGCCGGCCGGGCCTGTGGATGGGGGTGGGCGGCAGTTTCGATGTCTGGGCCGGCGTCAAGACCCGGGCCCCGGGCTGGATGGGCCGCTGCCAGATCGAATGGCTCTTTCGCCTGATTCAGGAACCCAGCCGTTGGCGCCGCATGCTCTCCCTGCCCGCCTTCGCCTGGCAGGTGCTGCGCCAGGGCTAGTCCACCTACAACAAAACCGACCAGAAAGCCAAGGCTTCTGGCCGGTGTGTCAACCTTCTTGCCGGTTTGTCAACAGTGATGGGGCATGCCCTGAAGGGGCTTCAGGGCCCAAAAACTAGGGCCGCCCCACCTCCGTTCTGGGCGGTCAGCTCAGCGGAAGCCCACCGAGGCCTGCCACACGAAGGCCAGCAGCAGGAAGAAGAAGGGAATGATCGGCAGGATGTCCACCAACGGCGCGAAGGCCTGGTAGGCCTCTGGCAGCTGGGCCAGGGGGTGAACAGCGGAAGCGGCCAGCAGCGCGGAGAGGGCCATTCCTGGGTGCAATAGGTGATCGGTGAGCGGACGCTACCACGTGTGGGCGGCCGGGGAGTTGGCTTCCCAGGGAGCGAAATCCTCTGCAAAAGAACCCTCGGCAATCGCCTGGCCCATGGCGGTGGTGAAGCGGATCAGGTGGGTGAGGTTGTGCAGGCTTAACAAGGTGCGCCCCAGCAGTTCCTCAGTGCGGATCAGGTGGTGCAGGTAGGCGCGGCTGTGGTGCCGGCAGGCCGGGCAGCCGCAGCTGGGATCGAGGGGCGTGTGGTCGTGGCGGAAGCGGGCGTTGCGTAGGTTCCAGCGCTCGCCCTCCACCAGGGCCGTGCCGTGGCGCCCCAGCCGGGTCGGCAGCACGCAGTCGAACAGGTCAAAGCCCTCAGCCACGGCGATCGCCATTTCGCGCAGGCTGCCGACCCCCATCAGGTAGTGGGGTTTGTCCTCCGGCAGCAGGGGGCCCACCTGGCGCACGATCCGGTGCATCTCCTCCACCGGTTCGCCCACACTCACGCCCCCCACGGCGATGCCTGGGAGGTTCATCGCCGCCACCACCCGGGCCGATTCGGCGCGCAGGTGGGGGAAGCAGCCGCCTTGAACGATGCCGAAGAGGGCCTGGTCGGGGCGGCTGTGGCGGCCGATGCAGCGCTCCAGCCAGCCGTGGGTGCGGCGGCAGGCGGCGGCCACATCGGCCTCACTGGCCGGGTAGGGGGGGCACTGGTCGAAGGCCATGGCCACATCGGCCCCGAGGGCCATCTGGATCTCCATGGCCCGCTCGGGGGTGAGCTCGATCCGGGCCCCATCCCGGGGCGAGCGGAACACCACGCCCTGGTCGTCGATCTTGTTGATTCCGCCCAGGCTGAACACCTGGAAGCCGCCGGAATCGGTCAGCAGCGGCCCCTGCCAGCCCATGAAGCGATGCAGGCCGCCGGCCTCGGCCACCACGGCCTCGCCGGGCTGGAGATGGAGGTGGTAGGTGTTGGCCAGCACCATCTGGGCGCCGGTGTCGGCCAGTTGGGCGGCGCTCACCCCCTTCACCGTGGCCAGGGTGCCCACCGGCATGAACCGCGGCGTCGTCACGACCCCATGGGGGGTGTGGAAGCAGCCGCAGCGGGCCCGGTTGCGCTGGCTACGGGCGGAAATCTCAAAGTGGAAGGGCGCCGCCGCTGGCTGGGCGGTCTCGCCCCCGGAGAGCGGGGTCTGGGTCGGGCCGCTGGAGCTCAAGGGAGCGCGCTGGATCAACAAGACCTGGAACTTAAGAAGGCGTGGCGCCAGGATCGCTCTGCCGGCGCTAGAGGCTTTGCGTTGATGGCTTCACCCCAAGCGCCCTTGCGGTTGGCAACAACACCTGGCTGGCTCGCCGACCTGGCCGGGGCCTGGATCTTTTACAGCGTTCTGCCGTTGCCGCCCTGGCCCCGACCACGCTTTGAACGCATTGCCCGCTTCGCCCCCTGGATCGGCGCCCTGCTGGGCGCGATCGAAGCCCTGGCCTGGCGACTGGGCCAGGGCCATCTGCCCTTGCTAGCCCAGGTGGCCCTGGTGCTGGCCCTGGCGATCTGGCTCAGCGGCGGCCTCCACCTCGATGGCGCCATGGATACGGCCGATGGCCTGGCCGCCGGCGACCGCTGCCTCGAGGCGATGCGGGACAGCCGGGTCGGGGCCAGTGGCGTCCAGGCGCTGGTGCTGCTGTTGTTGCTGCGGGCTGCGGCCCTCGTCACGCTCGCGGCTGCGGCCCCCTGGGCCCTGGTTTGGGCTTCGGTGTGGGGGCGGATCGCCCCCCTGGTGGCCATGGGCGCCTTCCCCTATCTGCGCGATAACCCCGGCCAAGGCGGTAGCGCCGGATTCCACCGCCGCCACTGGGCCGGTTTTGGCCAGGAGCTGCTGCCGGCGTTGCTGCTCCTGGGCCTACTGGGCCCCTGGAGCGCGCTAGCGGGCTTGCCTTGGCAGGGCTGGCTGGGGCTGGTGCCGGCCGTGCTGGTGCCCTGGGGCCTGGGGCGGCGCCTGGGGGGCCACAGCGGCGATACCTACGGGGCCTGCGTGGAATGGACCGGCAGCTGGACCCTTCTGCTGATTGCGTTGGCTCTTGCCGTGCCTGGCTCCTAGATAGGGGCGACTGCGTCGCCGGGGCTGGTCGCTGCAACCGGCGGCGCCGGCAAGCTCAGGCGAAAGGCGTTGCCCTGGGCCGGCAGGGCTGGATCAACGGCCTGGGGTGGCACCACCAACTCCAGGTCGCCGCCGAGCCGCCGGGCCAGGTCCCGGGCCAGGGCCAGCCCGAGGCCGCTGCCGGGGATGGCGCCCTGGTCCCGGCCCCGCACACCGCGCCCAAAGATCCGCTGCCGCTCCCCAACCGGAATCGCCGGACCGGTATCCCAGACAGTGAGGCAGATGGCGGTGGGTTCAACCCCGCCACAATCTCCAGCACCTCCATCGGCATCGCTGGCTAAGGCGACGCAGTGCAGGCCAATGCTGGCTTCGATCGGGCTATAGCGAAAGGCGTTTTCCAGCAGGTTGGCCAAGATTTCGGCCACGGCTCCGCCGGCGCCCCGCCAGTTCGGCAGCTGCTGGGGCCCCTGCCAGAGCCGCCCCTGCAGGCTGGCGGTGGCGGCGGCCCGCTCCAGCAGGGGCGTGAGCCATTCGGCCAGGGGCTGCTGGGCGGGGCCATCCAGGGA
>Ga0310328_10030_pt1 | contig 17268 bp, 16 predicted proteins | sample LakSupDCLTotalC7_FD_195542 | JGI IMG/M metagenome (GOLD analysis project Ga0310328, IMG submission 195542) | Enriched freshwater cyanobacterial communities from Lake Superior, Ontario, Canada - SU02.DCL.Total.C7 (v2) (version 2) | ecosystem: Environmental > Aquatic > Freshwater > Lake | place... | reverse complement strand
GGTGGAGGTGGCGGTGCTCCCCGCGGCGGTTATGGCGGAGGAGGAGGTTATGGCGGCGGCGGTGGTGGCGAGCGCAGCTCGGGTGCCCGCGGTTGGGAAGATCGCAGCTACGGCAATCGCGATTCAGCTCCAGCTCCAACCCCTGCCCCTGCAGCAGATAACTGGGGCGCTCCAGCTGGCGAACCAAGCCGCGATGGTTTTGACGACGGCCGCAGCCGCCGCCGCCGCGGTGGTGGTGAACGCCCAGCTACCCCAGCCCCTAGTGAGGATTGGGGCGATTACGGCGGCGCTGAAGGTTGAATTTGCTTTAAAGCTGGCGGCTCTCCAGCGCTTTGGCGAGCCGATCGGTAATTGCTAGCTATAAACCGCGCTCCTCTAATTGCAGGCAAGCGCTCTCCAGCACCTCTGGCCCAGCATTTGCTTTGGAGGCTTTTTCTACTAAGGCTCGGCGCCAATGGCGAGCACCACTAACCCCTTCCACTAAATGAACTAAGTGGCGAGCAATGGGCCACAGCTTGCCCCCATCCCTGCACCATTGCTCCGTATGGGGCATAAGGCCCCGCAGCACCGTTGAGGCTCGAGCTGGAATCGCCTTTTCATCATTAAAAAGCTCTCGATCCACCTGGTTCCATTGCAGTGGGTGATGGTATGCAGCCCTTCCCACCATCACTCCATCAGCCCAATGCAATTGCTGCTGGCAATTTTCTAAAGTTTCCAAACCACCATTTAATTCCAATAAAAGTTGGGGTCGATCTTGTTTCAATTGCTGCACTAGGTCGTAACGCAGGGGGGGAACCGTGCGGTTTTGTTTGGGATCAAGGCCCTCAAGCCATGCTTTACGGGCATGAATAATGAATCGCTGGCTGCCGGCTGCAGCAACCGTATCAACGAAATTAAGAAGTTCCGCGTAGCTGTCGTGGTTATCAATGCCAATGCGATGTTTCACCGTGATCGGTAAGCCTGAGGAAGCAGTCATAGCTTCAACGCATCGGGCCACCCTTTCTGGATCAGCCATCAAGCAGGCGCCAAAACGCCCCTGTTGCACCTTGGCACTAGGGCAACCCACGTTCAGATTTACCTCGCTGTAGCCCCAGGTTTTTGCCCATTGAGCTGCTGCAGCTAACAGTTCTGGGTCGTCGCCCCCAAGCTGTAAAACCAAGGGCTTTTCGATTGGATCAAAGTTGAGCAGTTTGTTCTTATCGCCGTGATGTAGCGCCTGAGCTACCACCATTTCTGAATACAAAAGCGCGTGGCGACTCACCTGCCGCATCAGCACACGAAAGTGGCGATCGGTGTAATCCAGCATTGGCGCCACACTGAAACGATGGGCCGGAGGCTGATTTGCAGTAGCGCTTGAGGGGGTCACTAACCCATGCTGCAGCTTGATGTGCGTTTATTCAGCATGGCCGATTGGCAACGCCGTTCATTGCTGCAAGCCATTGCTGCAGCCTTTGCCGCTTTTTGGCGCCCCGCCCCTACCCAAGCAGCAACAGAAGCAACTGATCCCGCCTGGCAATTAAGTCCAGCCCAATGGCGGGCCCGGTTAGCTCCAGCCGCGTTCAAGGTTTTGCGTCAAGAAGGCACTGAAAGCCCCTTCAGTAGCCCCCTAAATGCCGAGAAACGAAAGGGTATTTATCAATGCGCCGGCTGTGAATTGCCGCTATTTTCCAGTGTTACTAAATTTGATAGCGGTACAGGTTGGCCAAGTTTTTGGGCACCACTTCAAAAGGCTGTGGTTAGTAAAGTGGATTTCAAATTAATTGTTCCCCGCACTGAATATCATTGCCGTCGCTGCGGAGGTCATCAGGGCCATGTATTTAATGATGGGCCAAAACCAACGGGAAAGCGCTATTGCAATAACGGCGTGGCTTTAACTTTCAAGGCCGATGCCTGAGCTGGTGGTGGCAGGTGGAGGTGCTGCTGGCTTTATGGCGGCTATTACGGCTGCAGAGGCAGGTCTTAAACAGGTGCAGATTTGGGAAGCCACTGCCGAACCTTTGGCCAAGGTGCGCATTAGTGGCGGCGGGCGCTGCAACGTTACCCATGCCTGTTGGGATCCAGCTGAACTGGTAAGCAACTACCCAAGGGGTGAAAGACCATTACGGGGCCCATTTAGTCGATTTGCAACAGGGGATGCGGTGGCCTGGTTTAGTGAGCGGGGCGTCGATTTGCATGAGGAGGCTGATGGCCGCATGTTTCCTGTGAGCAATAGCTCTGCAACGGTGGTGGAAGCTCTGCGTTCCAGGGCGCAAGCTGTTGGCGTTCAGCTTTATACCCAGCGGGCGCTGCAGGGGGTGAAACCTTTAAGCAATGGGGGTTTTGAACTGAAAGGTAGAGGCTTAGATAGCTCCATTTGCTGTGATCAGTTGCTGCTTGCAACGGGCGGACATCCCAGCGGCAGACAGCTTGCCCAAGCATTGGGCCACAAACTGGTGGCGCCGGTGCCATCGCTTTTTACCTTGCGTTTAGATGCGCAGTTTTTGAGGGATTTGGCGGGGGTATCCCAGGGCTTGGTGCCGCTGGAATTGTTAGTAGGAGGTGAAAGTTTTCGTCAGAGGGGCACCGTTCTTATCACCCATTGGGGGGTGAGTGGTCCGGCGGTGTTGAGGCTTACGGCGTTTGCGGCTAGGGCCTTGCATAAACATCAATATCGCGCTGAATTACGCATTGATTGGTGTGAAGGGGCAAGTTTAGAAATCTTGCAGCAACAACTAAAACAAGCTCGCCAGGATTTAGCGCGCAAACAATTGGCTAACGGACGCCCAGAGATATTGCAGGGTCTTAAGCGGCGCCTTTGGTTGGCATTACTAAATCAAGCGGAGTTGAATCCAGCTACGCCGTGGGCAGAGTTATCACGCCAAGCTGAGCAACGGCTGCTTCAAGTTTTACAACGTAGTGTTTATAAAGTGTTAGGGAAAGGTCCGTTTGGGGAGGAGTTTGTAACTGCGGGGGGAGTTGCGCTTGCGGAGGTGAATTTGGCGCGGATGGAAAGCCGAAAACAACCTGGTTTATTTTTTGCAGGTGAAATAATGGATGTGGATGGGGTAACAGGTGGTTTTAATTTTCAGCATTGCTGGAGTAGCGGTTGGATTGCTGGCAGGGCGATTATGGCAAATCACAATTTATGAGTTTTCCATTTCGGGCTGATATCGAAGCGCTGAGGGGGGTGGCGGTTTTAGCGGTGGTGATATTTCATTTGTTTCCTAATATCTTGCCTGGTGGTTATGCGGGGGTGGATATATTTTTTGTAATTTCTGGTTATGTAGTTACCTATGCATTGCTTGCTAGGCAACAAAAAGATCAACAAAAAGGGATGGGGTTTGCCACTTTTTTGCAGCGCCGTTTTCAGCGGATTATGCCTCCTTTATTGGTAGCATTAATTTTGATTGCAGCAGTAAGCTATACGATCCACGAAAAGCGTTCATTTTATAGTTTTTCTGGTTTTTCAATTACTAGTTTGCTTGGAATATCAAATTTAAAACTGCTTGCGCAGCAAACAAACTACTTTAGTCCCGATCAATATTTAAACCCTTATCTGCATACTTGGTCTTTGGGGATTGAGGAGCAATTTTATTTAATTTATCCGCTGTTCTTTCTTCCTTTTGTGCGCGGTGAACGGCGCTGGCGATTTTGGCTTGCAGCAGTTGCACTTTTGCTTGCTTCTTTGCTGATCGCTTGGCATTGGTCTGAACTCAACGCCCAGCGGGCTTACCTATCTCCAATTAGTCGTTTTTGGGAGTTAGCAACCGGAGTGTTGCTTGCTTTGGCGGGGGTGTTGCCAAGGCTGCAACAACGATTAGAGAAGCTTAAAAACTTTGCACCTTTGGCCCAATGGCTTGCAGTGGCAGGCTTGTTAATTAGTTTTTGCCTGCTTTCAGACAAAGCTCCCTATCCACTTCCAGGCGTATTGCTACCTGTTTTTGCCAGTGGGGTATTGCTCAGCTTTGGAGTTGTAGCCCCCCTTACGGCCTTAGTGCAGTGCCATCTGTTGCGGTTTTTAGGAAGGATTTCATATTCGCTTTACCTCTACCACTGGCCGTGCATTGTGTTTTCCCGTTATCTATTTGGAAGCCAATCTGGCTATTGGTTGCCAGCAGCGCTGGTTGCCACTTTGATTTTTACCTGGCTTTCTTATCGCTTTGTGGAACAGGGCCCTTGGCGCAATGCTTCCCTGGCCCAGCTGGCTGTGGCTGGGGGTTTGGGATTAGTGAGTTTGATTGGCTTCGAAAGCCAAGCGGAACGTTTACGTGGCCCCCTTGGCTTGGCAACCTTTTCAGAATTGGCGTGGGATCCTAATGATCCGCAACCTATTAATCAGCTGCTCGGCAGAAATGCAAAATATACAAATGATGCTGTCACTATCCCCCTCACTCCTGCGCAAATTAAGCAACTAATGCCCGGGCTGGCCCTGCAGCTCCTCCTGGTGCAGTCATCAAAAGTTAGCGTTTTGGATACGCAGCAAGTGTTGCGTGGTGGGGAGAAGCGTTTCTTTGTTGTGGGTGATTCCCATGCCGGTTCTTTGGCGGCGGCGGTGCGCAGCATGGTGGCTGCAAAACCTGGGCTGGTGGGTTTGCTTGTAACGCCGCCTGGAATGGGGGGTTGTTCATTACTTTCTTATAGCTTTGATCTTTCCCGTTGCAGCATTTATGAAGCTCAAGCTCTTGCTTTAGTGCAGCGCTTTGCAAAGCCCGGTGATCGTTTGCTTTTGCCGAGTTTACGGATGCCACGCTTATCTCCGCGGCTTAGTTTTGCTCCATATATCAATCCAAAAACTCCGTTAATGGGGCCAAGCTTTGAACCAGGGTTGCAGAAATTGCAACGCCAAGGGGTGCGCATTGGCTTGCTTGCCCCCTGGCCTGTTTATAACGTTTTAGGTAAACAATGCCTTGGCTGGCAGGAAAAATTGAAGCTGGAATGCCATCAATCCCGCCAGGATTTTGAAAAAGACCGAAATCCTGCTCTCCAGCGCTTACTGCAGCTGCAAGAGCGCCTGCCGGGGCTGGAAATTATTGATCCCATTAATTTATTTTGTGATCAACAAAAATGCAGCAGTAGCCTTGGCGGACGGCCTTTCTATTCAGATCACGACCACCTCAGCGCCTACGGCAGTGCAGCCCTCGGCGAATGGTTGCAACATCAGCCTTAATTAATCAACCAATTTTATTGAATACGCTAAACATTGGTAGATACATTGCAAGTAAAATTGAGCCAACAATTCCGCCAACAATAACAATCATTGCTGGCTCAAGTATGGTGGTAATTGTCTTTATAACAACAGCGATTTCATCTTCATAAAAATCAGCAATTTTTGAAAGCATCACATCCATTTGGCCGGTTTCCTCTCCGATTGCAATAAGGCTTAATGCCATTGCTGGAAATAATCTTTGTCTACCAAGTGCCTGGCTCAGGCTGCCCCCTTCCTGCACCTCTAATCTTGAGGCCACCACTGCATTTGCTAATACTTTGTTTCCCACACTATCAGCAACAATTTTCAGGCTCATCAAAATTGGTACCCCAGCTCGACTCAGGCTGCTGAAGGTGCGACAAAATTGGGCAGTATCCGTTTTTTCAATTAAATCGCCAAATACAGGTAATTTTAAAAGTAACCCATCAATTTTTAAGCGACCTTCTTTACCCCTATAGGTTTTACGTATTAACCAATAGACAAATATTAGCATTGCCCCAAGCAAAATAATAAGCGGGGAGCGTAGAATAGCGCTTAAGTTAAGCATTAATATTGTAAAAGCAGGCAGCTCTGCGCCTAGTTCTTTAAATATTTCTGCAAATGTTGGTATTAATAATATTGTCATTCCAAGAAATACCAGCACAGCAATCAGCAGCACCGTGAGGGGATAGCCTAGTGCGCCGCGTATTTGATTTTGTAATTTAGCATTATTTTCTAGTAACTTTGCCAGCCGTCTTAACACCTCTTCTAATACTCCACCCGCTTCTCCAGCTTCCACCATTGTTATCATTAGCGGGTCAAATACTTGGGGCCAGAGCCTTAAGCTATCTGCAAGTGAACTGCCTTGATTTACCTCTGTTGACACTTTTTGTAAGGCCCGTTTAAAAAGGGCTTGGCGTTGTTGTTTGGTAATTAAATCCAGGCTGCGAACTATTGGTACACCCGCTCCAACAAGTGCGGCAAGTTTATTTGCAAATAATGCTTTATCCTTTACTCCGGGGCGCTTCTCAAAGTTAAACTTAATTTGTGGAATAGAAGCCTGTAACTTTTCTTTATTTTCTGCTATTTTTAGATCTAAAGCTAATATGCCACGTTGGCGTAGATTGCGCTTAGCCTCGGCTAGGTCGTAGGCACTTACCCGAATAAGTTGTTCTCTTCTGTTTGAATTTAGGTAGCTGCCTATATATGTTTGTTTATTCATGCTGCCCCCATCAATAGATTTTGTAGTTCGGCTGGCCTCGCGGTTTTTGTTAAGGCTTCACCAATACTAATCTGCTTATTATTGATGAGATTTGCTAAACATTGTTCCATCGTTTGCATGCTAAACTTGCTGCCAGTTTGCAATTGAGAATATATTTGTGCTGTTTTACCTTCGCGAATTAAGTTTGCAATAGCATTATTATTTATCATTATTTCTTGTGCCATCACCCTGCCAAAACAACCGTCCCTTTTGTTAATAGCTCTACAAAGTGTTTGAGCGAATACCGCCAGTAAGCTGCCACTAAGCTGCATTCGGATCTGGCTTTGTTGAGCGGCCGGAAATACATCAATTAGCCGTTCAATCGTTTGGGCAGCTGAATTGGTGTGCAATGTTGCAAAAACTAAATGGCCTGTTTCTGCAGCGCTTATTGCTAGCTGAATTGTTTCAAGATCCCTTAGTTCGCCCACCAGGATCACATCTGGATCCTCCCGTAGCGCTGCCCTCAGAGCATTGGCGAAACTGTGGGTATCCTCGCCTAACTCCCTTTGATGAATTAAACTTTTGGCTGGTTGATATAAAAATTCAATCGGATCTTCTACTGTTATTATGTGATGCGCTTTATTTTGGTTTATATGTTCAAGTATTGCTGCAAGGCTGCTGCTTTTACCTGAGCCGGTGGGGCCTGTAACCAGCACCAAGCCATTGGGGCGATCGATGATTTCAAGTAGCGATTGCGCCAGGCCGAGTTGCTTAAAACTTGGTATTTTATTGCCAAGGGATCGCAAGCAGGCGGCCAAGTTATTTTTCTCCTTGTAAATATTAAGCCGAAATCTTGAAACGTTTTTAAGCTCATATGCACAATCTAGTTCGTAATTCTTCTCTAATTGCTGCTGCTGCTGGCTACTTAATAATGAGTAAATTAGTCGTTTGATCTCCCCGCTGCTAAATCTATTTTCTGTTAGAGGTTGTAATTCACCATTGATGCGTCCGTAGGCAGCTGAATTTGCTGAAATATGCAGATCGCTGCCACCAGCTTCCAGCAGCGCCAACATCAAGGCACTCATTTCTGGATCGATTGATGCAGCCATACCTTTTATCGCTCTGTTGCTGCAGTGTTCCCCCCAACCTGTTTATCTCGTAGTTAGGCAATACGGGCAGTCGAGCCATTCGTCTTGCAAGCCTGCATTACAGCCTTTGCAGGTGGCATTATTAACTTGTTTTTGGCGTATTTCCTGTTGCAAGCCTGAATCTGTTAACAACACCCTTTCCACTTCATCAAGGCTGGTGTGACCCTGTTTAGCCAGGCTGATGCCACTGCCTAGAAGTGTTTTCATGCCATTAGCTAACGCCAATCTGCGCAATTCATTGCTACTGGCCCCTTTGCCAATTGCTGCCGATAATTCATCGTTGATACGCATCAGTTCAAATACACCGATGCGGCCCCGATAGCCCAGGCCGTTGCATTGATCGCAGGAGTTTGTTTTTGGTGCACGTTTGAAGTTGATGCTGCTGCCCTCGCTTGCTTTTAAACCGAGGCGAGCAAGTTCAATTTCCTCGGGTTGGTGCACCTCGCAGCAATGGCTGCATAGTCGCCGCAGAAGCCTTTGCGACAGCACACCCACAAGTGCAGCACTAAGCAGAAAGGTTTCTACCCCCATTTCGCTAAGGCGGGCGACAGCGCTTGGGGCATCGTTGCAGTGCAGGGTTGTGAGCACTAGATGGCCGGTAAGTGCTGCTTCAAGGGCGGTTTTGGCGGTTTCCAGATCGCGGGTTTCCCCCACCAGCAACACATCTGGGTCTTGACGCATAAATGCTCTGAGGGCCTGAGCAAAATCAAAGCCCTTTTCCCTGTTTACCTGGGTTTGGGTGATACCCGGCAGGGTGTATTCGATTGGATCTTCAACGGTGGAAATATTTAGTTCCGTGTGATTGCGTTCTGCCAATAAGCCGTAAAGAGTGGTGCTCTTGCCCGAACCAGTGGGGCCGGTAACCAGCAAAATGCCGTATGGCCTCCGACCTAGCTCCCGCAGTTCTGCAAGCACCAAGGGATCACTGATTAATTGCTCTAAACCCAGCTGCGTGGTGCTGGAATCCAGCAAACGTAAAACCAGTTTTTCGCCAAACCGGCTGGGCAGCACGTTTAAGCGGAAATCCACAGTGCGGCCTTTGTAGTTCCGGCGTATTCGACCGTCTTGGGCTAAGCGCCGCTCAGCGATATCAAGATCGGCCATGATCTTGAAACGGCTCGTGAGGGCAGGAATAACTTTTGCGGGCAGGGGTTCAAAGGCGTTTTGCAACACCCCATCAAGCCGCAGCCTTACCCGCAATTCATTTTCCTGGGGTTCTATGTGAATGTCGCTGGCTTTGCTATCGAGGGCCTTTAACAAAATGCGATCTGCTAGTTGCACCATTGGTGGTGCATTGATATTTGCCGCACTTTCTTCCAGAGGCGGCTCTACAAGAGCTTCTGGGCTTGCAAAATTGTCAAATTTGTTGCTTAGTTCAAATTTTTCCATGCCGCTCCACACCGCAATGGCTCGTATTTGTTTTCAGGATGGCGGGGTTTCCCGACCTTGATTCAGGGGTAGGGACCCCAGCAAAATAATGAAATCTGTTGGGTTGCCGCATGAACGAAGATTCCCCCGCTTCCCCCGCTCCTGAGCAGGCAAGCATTGATACGCCCATATCTATGGAGGAACAAACGATTCCTGCGGCCGAAGCAACTGTTGAAAGCGAATCAGTTGCTGCAAACGAATCAGTTGAAGCTGATCTAACCAGCCTGCGGCAGGAGAATGAAGTGTTACGCGGGCAATACATGCGTATTGCAGCAGATTTCGATAATTTTCGTAAACGGCAGCAACGGGAAACGGAAGATTTGCGGCTGCAATTGATCTGCAGCACCCTTAGCGAAATTTTACCGGTGGTGGATAACTTTGAGCGAGCCCGTCAACAGCTGAATCCTGAGGGAGAAGAGGCCCAAGGATTGCATCGCAGTTACCAAGGTTTGTATAAACAATTAGTAGATGTGATGAAGCAGTTGGGGGTATCGCCAATGCGGGTGGAGGGTGAAGCTTTTAACCCCAGCCTCCATGAAGCTGTACTCAATGAACCAAGCGATAAATACCCAGAAGATGTGGTTATTGAGGAACTTCAGCGCGGATATCACCTCGATGGCCGTGTGTTGCGCCACGCCATGGTGAAAGTTTCTATGGGTCCTGGCCCTTCAGGCGAAACCAACGATTCAAACAGCGATGCAGCCACCGCTGAGGGTGAAGGTAATAACTAATGGCTGATTATTACGAACTGCTGGCAGTGCCTAGAGATGCTGATGCTGAAACTTTAAAACGTGCTTATCGGCGTTTAGCGCGTCAATATCACCCAGATGTAAATAAGGATCCTGGCGCAGAAGATAAGTTCAAAGAAGTTGGAAGAGCTTATGAAGTATTAGGAGATCCCAAAACTCGGGCCCGCTACGACCAATTTGGAGAGGCTGGGGTTTCTGGCGCAGCCGGCGCGCCAGACATGGGCGACATGGGTGGGTTTGCTGATTTATTTGAAACTTTCTTTAGTGGTTTTGGTGGTGCTGCAGCGCCGGGTCAAAGGCAGCGAGGTCCCCGTCAAGGCGACGATTTGAGATTTGATCTAAATATCAGCTTCAAAGAGGCGGTATTTGGTCAAGAAAAGGAAATCCAAATTCGTCATTTGGAAACCTGCGGTACTTGCAAAGGCAGTGGCGCAAAGTCTGGCAGTGGTCCGGTGAATTGCAGCACCTGCGGTGGCGCCGGCCAGGTGCGCCGCGCTACCCGCACCCCCTTTGGCACTTTTACCCAGGTAGCGCCATGCCCTGCTTGTGAAGGTAGCGGCCAGGTGATTGCTGATCCCTGTGGCGATTGCGCCGGCCAAGGAGTTCAACAAGTGCGTAAGAAACTAAGAATTAATATCCCCGCTGGTGTTGATTCTGGTACGCGGCTAAGGGTTAACAGCGAAGGAAATGCCGGCGTGCGCGGCGGCCCCTCTGGTGATCTTTATGTGGTGTTATTTGTGCAGGCCGATTCAAAATTGCGCCGCGATGGTATCCATATAAATTCGGAATTAGCAATTAGTTATCTACAGGCAATATTGGGTGATCGCCTTCAGGTGGAAACTGTTGATGGACCTGAAGAGTTTCAAATTCCCCCCGGTACTCAGCCCGGCACTGTTCTCACCCTCAAAGATCGAGGTGTACCTCGCTTAGGTAATCCAGTAGCCCGTGGTAATCATATGTTTACAGTGAAAGTAGTAGTGCCTCAGAAATTAGAAGCAAAGGAGCGTGAGTTACTTGAAGAACTTACTACTATTGCTAGAAGCCATCCCAAAGGCAAAGGTTTATTTGGTGGTCTGTTTCAATGATTAGTTTGCCATTGCGGTTTTTATAACAGTGCTTGATTTACGCGGCACCCCATGTCCGCTTAATTTTATTCGCACCAAGCTGGCCCTTGAAGCATTAGCACCAGGCAAGTTGTTGCAGGTTTGGCTCGATGGCGGCGAACCTGATCGCATGGTGGTGGAATCACTTGAGGGATCTGATCAAGTGCAAGAACTAATAAGAGATCCGCAATTAGATGGTTCGGTGCAATTAAGAATTCTCCGTGGTTGAACTGCCGCGGGCTCAAGTGATGGCCCTAGAGGCAAATTTTTGTAGGGTGAGGTTAGAAAATCCCGGGCCCGCAGAGCAGCGTTTACTGCTATGCACCCGTCGTTCCCGGCTTGCCCATGAAGGTGCCCAGGTGATGGTGGGGGATTGGGTTGGCCTTGAGGGGATCGATTGGCTTGATGGCCGCGCTGCAATCGCAGCCCTTGAGCCGCGGCACAGCTGTTTACAAAGACCAGCACTAGCAAATGCTGATCGGGTGGTGGTGGTGGTGGCTTTAGCCCAGCCCAGCCTTGATCTTGATGGCCTCAGTAGATTTTTACTAAGCGCAGAAACCACAGGTCTTGAGGTGTTACCGCTGCTTAGTAAGGCGGATCTTGTTACACAACAAGATCTAAACCAATGGCTAGAGCGTATAGGAAGTTGGGGATATGAACCGCTTAGTTTTAGTCTTAGTGATTCTCAAGCTATCGAGCGGTTGAGAGAACGTTTAGATGTTGGAATATCAGTTCTTTGCGGCCCCAGCGGTGTTGGTAAGAGCAGTTTATTGAATTCCTTATTGCCTGAGTTGCAGCTGCGCACAGCTGCGGTTTCAGGCAAGTTGCAACGGGGACGCCACACCACGCGCCATGTGGAATTATTTCCATTAGGTAATTCCGCATTATTAGCTGATACCCCTGGATTTAATAGGCCGGAATTGCCAATTAAAGCAAAAGATTTAGCTTATTTATTTCCTGAGATTCGCAATCAATTAAAGGCTGGAGTTCTTTGTAAATTTAATGACTGCCGCCATTTGCAGGAGCCCGGATGCGAATTGGAACGCAGCTGGGAGCGTTATGGCTTTTATGCGGATCTAATTAGCCATTAAATCCTGGCAGATTTAGATTTAATCCACCGGTAAGTTCTTCCATCTTTCCTTTCATCGTGGCGCTTGATTGGGCATAGGCATTTTGTAAAGCTTCCAGGGTGGCGGATTCGGTGGCTTCTTTCCCTTGACTCAATAATTCAGCGGCAAGTTCTACCCGTAGGGGCTGTTGGTTCCCGGTTAGCCAAATGCTGGCTAGGCCATTAACGCTGGTGCCTTCAATTTCCATTGCATCCAGCTCTTCTTGCAGCTTTTGCGCGTCCTGCTGGATCTGCTGTGCCTTTTTGAAAGCTTCTGTGAGCTGTCCAAAGTTGGGTAGTCCGAATCCAGCCATTGTTCTTTTGTTGTTTTGTTTATTTTAATCCGCCACCTGCTAGCTCTGTAAAACTTCCTAATCGGATCACCTCAGGATGCAGGCAAATACCATGGGCTTTGTTAACTTCTATTTGTACATATTTAATTAAAGCGTCGATGTGAGCTGCTGTTGCGCCACCATTATTAACAATAAAATTTGCATGTAGATCCGATACTGCCGCTGCGCCGATGCAATAACCTTTAAGGCCAAGCGCCTCAATTATGCGCCCTGCTTTTTGTGGTTCAGGGTTGCGAAATACACTGCCGCAACTGGGTAAATGATACGGTTGCGTACTGGTGCGGCTATGTAAATTTGCGCTGGTACGTGCACTAATTAGGCTTGGATCTTCACCAATTTGAAGTTGAAAACGTGCTGAAAGTACAACCCAATTTTTAGCTTGTAGGCAACTGTGGCGATAGTTGTAGGCCAGATCTTTGTTATTAATAACGAAAGTGTCACCCCCTTTTGGATCGATCACGGTGGCTGTGAGCAAGCGCTCAGCAATGCAGCCACCTTGGGCGCCAGCATTCATTACCACCGCACCACCAACAGTGCCTGGAATCCCAACAGACCACTCCAGCCCCCCGAGGCCAGCCTTGGCGGCGCGGCGGGCCAGGCTTGGCAGGGGCTCACCGGCAAGGGCCTCCACTACCCCGCTATTGCTATCCAGCTGGGCCCCCTGCAGCCGGCGAGTGCAGATCACCAACCCGGGTAAACCAGCATCGCTAATTAACAAATTAGAGCCCGCCCCAATAATTTGTAGGGCCTCACCAACCTGGCGATGCTCTTCTAAAAGCTGCCTTAACGCATCTATTGAATCGGGTTCAGCTAAATTTCTAGCAACGCCACCTACTTTCCATGTTGTAAAGCCGGCTAAAGAAATTGCTTGCTGCCGCACGATTTAAGCCGCCGCGGCCAGGGATTGATTATTGCTTTGATTGTGTAAATGATCCCAGATATTATTAACATCACCTGCTCCCATTACCAGCACTAAATCGCCGGGCCGGCTTTCGGTATGTAATGCATTTGCAAGTTCATCAAGGCAGCTGTAGGCATTTGCTTTTACGCCTCGATGTTGTATCGCTTGAGCTAGAGCCTCGCTGTTGATGCCGGGAATAGGTGATTCACCAGCGCTATAGAGCGGTGCAAGCAAGATCTTTTGGGCCGGGCATAGGGCCTGCGCGAAGCGTTCTAAAAATTCCGCTGTGCGGCTGTAGCGATGAGGTTGAAATACCGCTACTACTCGCTTTGGCACCCAGGGCAGGGTGCTGCGGCCTGAATTCACCATCAGTTGGGCCATGCTGAGGGTGGCAGATACTTCGCTGGGGTGATGGGCGTAGTCGTCTACTACCAAACGCCCCTGCCATTCACCCCGCAGATCAAAGCGCCGCCCAGGTGGCACCAAGCTGCCAAGGGCTTTTTGTAATTCACTGAAAGGCGCCCCCACAAGGCGGCAGGCGGCAATTGCGGCAAGAGCATTGCTGAGGTTGTGTAAGCCGGCTAGAGGCAAAACAAGTTCGCCGATCAACTCACCGTTTTCGATGTAATCAGCTCGGCTGCCATCCCCTTCCATACTGATTGGAACGGCTCGAAAGTTTGCATTATTAGTTTCTTCTAAACTCCACCAATGTTTAGCCTTGATGTGTTCTTTAAGCACTGGGCAATCAGCGTTAGCAAGCACTTCGGTGCAATTGCCGGCAAAACGCCCCATCGTTTCTATCAAGGCTTCAAGGTTTGGATAAAAATCTGTGTGATCTAGTTCCAGGTTGGTAATTAAGCCCAATGCGGGTCGAAATTGCACCAATGAACCATCGGATTCATCGGCCTCTGCCACCAGCAGATCACTGCTGCCGGTGCGGGCGTTGCTGCCAAAAGCTGGCACCACTCCACCGATAATTGCCGTGGGATCCATGCCAACAGCGCCCAGCAAACTGGCAATCAAGCTGCTGGTGGTTGTTTTGCCATGGCTGCCTGCCACAGCAATGCTGCGTTGAGCGCTGATCATCCAGCTCAATAAAGCGGCGCGGTGGCAAATCTCTAAACCGGCAGACTTTGCTGCGATCAACTCGGGGTTGTTGCTTGGAATCGCGCTGCTGATCACCACCAAGGGAGAGGAGGACACTCCACTGCGAATGGCATCCACCGTGGCTTTGTTCTGATCTTTAAAAATCCTGGCGCCTCGCTGACGCAGCCCCTGAGATATGGCTGATTGGCGTGGATCTGATCCACTCACAGCGTAGCCACGGTCCGCCAGGATCCCTGCAAGGGCGGACATACCAATGCCACCCACACCAATGAAGTGCACAGGGCGTTCAGGGGGCAGGGAAAGGGGGCGGCTCAAAAGTGCTCAAAAGTTCACCAGAACTTAAACCCTTCTGAAAGAGCTGTCTTGTGAATTGAACAAAAACCACGTGAATGTCTGTATGATTCACAGCCAAATTCCCTTTTTTACTGGGATTCCCTCAGAGCTGCTATGACCCTTCGTGTTGCCATTAACGGATTTGGCCGTATCGGGCGCAATTTCATGCGTTGCTGGCTGAGCCGCGGTGCCAACACCGGTATCGAAGTTGTGGGTCTAAACGACACCTCAGATCCCAGAACAAACGCGCACTTGCTCACCTACGACTCAATGCTGGGCAGGATTCGCGACACCGAAGTGGGCTACACAGACGACACGATTACGGTGAATGGTCGGCCGATCAAATGCTTCTCCGATCGCAATCCCCTCAATCTGCCTTGGAAGGAATGGGGCGTTGATTTAGTTATTGAAGCCACCGGCGTATTTGTAGATAAAGCAGGCGCTGGTAAGCACATTCAAGCCGGTGCAAGAAAAGTATTGATCACTGCTCCCGGTAAAGGAGAAGGGGTTGGCACATTTGTTGTGGGGGTTAATGCCGATCAATATCGCCACAACGAATTCGACATCATCAGCAATGCCAGCTGCACCACCAATTGCATGGCACCCCTTGTGAAGGTGCTCGATCAAACCTTCGGCATCGTGAAGGGCACCATGACCACCACCCACAGCTATACGGGCGACCAGCGCATTCTCGATGCCTCCCACCGCGACCTGCGTCGGGCTAGAGCTGCTGCAATCAACATTGTTCCCACCTCCACAGGAGCTGCGAGCGCTGTTGCTTTGGTGTATCCACCCATGAAGGGCAAGTTGAGTGGCATTGCAATGCGGGTGCCTACTCCCAACGTGTCTGTTGTGGATATGGTGCTTGAAGTGGCCCGTTCTACCAGTAGAGACGAAGTAAATGCAGCGCTGAAAGCAGCCTCTGAAGGTTCCATGAAAGGGATTATTAAATATTCCGATCTACCTCTTGTTTCTTCCGATCATGCCGGCACAGATGAATCCACAATTGTTGATTCCGAACTCACCTTGGTGATGGGCGACAACATGGTGAAGGTAATTTCCTGGTACGACAATGAGTGGGGCTACAGCCAGCGCGTGGTTGACCTTGCTGAAGTGGTGGCGCGCAACTGGGTTTAGTTCTAAAAATATTTAGAGCTTTGCAAAATGTTCATAACCCTTGCCTATTGGCAGGGGTTTTTTATTATTTGCCCAACAGGGGGGGCCAGGATTTTCCCCTAACCAACCGATGCATTGAGCCCCCGGCAGTTGCGCTACGAATTTTTCAGCCCAACTTGCCTCAAGGGCTAAAACCAATTCAAAATCCTCGCCGCCATCAAGGCAACAGCCTTCAGTGAGCGCAAAAGGCTCATCAAGTAGGGGCTGATGGCCGCAGGCGTTGCCAAGGAGCTCCAAGCTGCGGCGTAAGCCGTCGCTGCTGTCGGTGCCGGCCACGCGCCAGGGCGCAGCCTCTGGGCGGCTGCGGTGGAGAGCTGCTACCGCATCAAAACGAGGCACTGGAAATTGATGCGCTTTGATCGCCGCTTTTCGCAGGGGCTCACTTAATTGCTGCAAGCTGATATCGCTTGGATTTTGCAGCAGGCGCAGGCCCAAATTGCTTAGCCCATGGGCACCTGAAACCACGAGACGATCGCCTGGTTGGCCGGATTCACGCCTGATTACCGCATCGGCGGCCACCTTGCCAATGGCAGTGATGGCCAGCATCACCACTGGTGCCCTGGTGCAATCGCCCCCCAGCAATTCACAGCCGTGGCGTTGTAGTAGAGCTGCCAGCCCCTCGTAAACCTCCTCCAGCCAATCGATTGATGTATGTCCTGGAGCAGCTAATGCAACCGTTACTCCTTCAGCTTCTAGGCAACCCATAGCAGCCAGATCGGAAAGATTCGCGCTGCCAGATCGCCAACCCACACTGAATCCAGGGGTGGTGCTGCTCGAAAAATGCACACCTTCCACAAGAGCATCGGTGCTAACAACCCGCAATAAATGCTGATCTGGGCTGAGAAGAGCGGCGTCGTCGTTAAATTGACCTGGCTTAGCGAAACGCCGTAGCCTATTTATTAATTCCGATTCTCCTAAATCTGCTAGATCAGCCATGGGCTTGCAGATTTTCGGCTCCACTTAACAGGGTAATTGTTTCAATTTTGTCGTCTACACCTAGCTCTTCAAGTACATCAAAACCATCCACCACATAACCAAATACTCCATAGCGACCATCTACCAAATTCAAGCCAGCAGGGGTGAGTTCTGCTTCGTAAAGAAAGAAGAAAAATTGTGAAGAACCATCACCGAGGGCTTCATCTGAATGGGCCCAGCCAAGGGTACCGAGGGTGGCAAAAGGTAATACGGGAGTGGTTTTAAACAGGCCAAGATCTTCAAAAGTTTTGTTGTATTGAGGTATTTTCTCGCCTGGCACCATGATTTCTAGCGGCACCTGCCGTTCGGTTTTGCTGTTTTGGGCTACGTAGCCGCTGGCGGGTCCTACAGGATCACCTGTTTGCAAAACATAAAAATCTTCGGCCCGATTGAAAGGCAAGCCGTTATAGAAACCGCGTTGCACTAAATCAATAAAAGCGCCTGCGGTTAGCGGCGCGTTGTAGCCATCCACCACTGCGGTGAGGTTGCCCTTATTGGTGCGAATTTCAACGCTGGCACGCC
>Ga0310328_10028_pt1 | contig 17386 bp, 19 predicted proteins | sample LakSupDCLTotalC7_FD_195542 | JGI IMG/M metagenome (GOLD analysis project Ga0310328, IMG submission 195542) | Enriched freshwater cyanobacterial communities from Lake Superior, Ontario, Canada - SU02.DCL.Total.C7 (v2) (version 2) | ecosystem: Environmental > Aquatic > Freshwater > Lake | place... | reverse complement strand
GCCACACCGCTAGGGGCCCCGGCCCAGGCCGGGTGGTCCCATGGCGACATCATTGAGAATCTCGCCCAGGGGCTTGGGCCGGACCCGCTTGCCCCGGCCCGGGTCGTCGCAGCCCAGGGGGGGCGCCATCACCAGCGATTGGCGAGGAGCAGGGGAAGAGCCGAAGCGGTAGCGCAGGCCGATCAGATAGGCGTTGCTGCCCTCCGACACGCCGCCATAGGTGCCGAAGGCGCCGGAGCGGTGGTGCACCCGGCCCACCAAAGACCATTGGGGCGCCACCAGGGCCTCGATTTCAAAGCCCAGGTAGTTGAGAAACTGGCTGTAGTTCTGGCGGAAGGTTTTTTCGTAGTTGCTGGGCGCGCTCAGCCAGCTCACCCCCTGGACAAGCCCCAGGCTCAGCCAGGGTTGCACCCAGAGGCGCACCCCCAGGCCGGTGGTGAGTTCGCCGAAGGTCTGGCCAGGGGAATTGGCGTACTTGACGCTCTGGTTGAATTCGCCGCCCGCCTGCTCCAGGGCGCGATGGCCCAATAGGTTGCTGTCCCATTCCAGGGCCACGGGGCCGGCATCGATCAGGCGCTTGTTAAAGCCGAGGCCCAATTCGTATTCGGGCCGCAGCCTCCCCTTGAATTGGAACGTCTCGCCGAAGTTGGAATCGATGCTCTTGCCGCCCCAGAGGGTCACGGCCAGGGGGTAGGGGTGCCAGTTGGGGATTGGCGGCAGCAGCAGCGGGCAGGCCATGGACAGGGCCTGGGGCGCCAGGGCCACCGGTGGCATGGGCCAGTCCCTGGCCTCCAGGGGGCGGACCGTGGCGGCCACGCTGCGGTAGCTCTCAATCCCAGAAGCGGAGTTCACTCCCCCAGGGGTCAAGGGTTGCCTGCCTAGGGCCTGCAGCACCTGGGCCCCGGGTGCCGGGCTGCCATCGGCCACGGCAAAGCTGGCCGGGCCGACCAGCAGCGGATCCGGATTCTCCCAGTAGCTGAACGTGAGCGGCAGCAGGGCGCCACTGGGCTGGCGCGCCAGGTCGAAGTCGGACTCGGCGGTTTCGAGGTCGAGGACGCCGTAAACATCCTCCAGCTCCCCTTCGGCCTGGATCAGGTTGAAGCGCAGGCGGCTGGCCTGCAGATATTGGTGGCCCCGCTGGAAGCGCACGCTGCCGCTGGCATAGACCGTGCGGCTTGTGGGGTCGAATTCGAGCCGATCGGCCAGCAGGCGGCCGCCATTGAGCAGGGCCTTGACCTGGCCCGTGGCAACAAACCGGTTACGCAGCAGGTCGAAGCCTTGCTGATCGGCTTGTAACTCCAGCTCCAGCGGTGGCGCCTGTCCAGGACTGGCCTGGGTGGGCTGGCGGCCAGGCTGGTCGGCTGGTTTTGCGATGGGCTGGGCTTGGTTTGCCGCTGGAGTTGGGACCGGAGCCGCCTGGGTCAGGGGCTGGTTCTGAGCTCCTGCTGGGGGCAGGGCCACCAGCAATGCCGATCCCATCGCCGCAAATGTCCAACAAGACAGGGTGGGCGAGGGCACCGACGAGGCGGAAACGGCGCCGATCCTGCCATGGGGTTTGGATCAGATCCAGGTGGCTAGGACCGGTTTGTGGTTCCGGTTGGGCTTCAGTCTTCCAGGTCCTTGCGGCTGGGGGTGCGGGTGGGATCACTGGCTAGGAAGCCGAAAACGAAGATCCCGATGAAGAAGAAAACGACTGAATAAACCGAGATCTTGAGGGCGAGCATGGTCCGTCCAGCGGGTGACAGGGAGTGACAGGCGCCAGGTGGGCCCTGGTACGACCCTGCGGCAGCGGCATCATCCTATGGGGCACAGATGGCGTTGATCGATGCCAGAGGGCCTGGAGGGGGTGGTTCGCCCCTGGATTGAAACGTTTCAGTCACGGACGGGGCGCGATCTGCAGGCCCGCTGGCGGGCCGCAGGCCCGGAAGGAAGCCTGGCGCCGGCGATCGAAAACCCTTGGGCCGCCAGCCAGCGGCCCGAGTGGTTTGCCCGGGGCCTGCTGAGCTGGCCCCGGGGCGGCCAGTGGTTGCGCTTGAGCCTGCGGCTGCAGTGCCCGTCCGACTGGCGGCAGCTGGCCCACCAGGCGGCCGAGCAGGACTGGGGCCAGGCTGAGCGGCCGCTACGGGCGCGGCTGGTGCTGCGCTGGTGGGCCGAGGACGTCCTGCTGGCGGTCGATGGCCAGGAGGTCCATCGCGGGGATCTGTTCGACTCCGCCTGCCGCTGGGTGCTGCCAGAGCGCTGGTGGCGGGGCGAAGCCTTGGACCTCAGCCTCGCGCTGCGCAGCCCCCGCCACGACGACGGTGCCCTGGTGGAGAGCCGCTTGGAACTGGAGCCCGCCGATCGCAGCGATCCGGCGGGATTACTGGCCGGTACGGCCCTGGAGCTCGTGACCCTGAGGGCGGCCAGGGGCCAGGACCTTATGGCGGCGGCCTCGCTGCAGGCCGCCCTGGCCGGCGCCGATCCCCAGGCGCCCGCGGCGCCAGGGCGGCTCGGCGCGGCGCTTCAGGCCTTCCAGGCCCAGCAGCAGCAGGGCCAGGAAGGCTTTCACCTGCTGGGCCACGCCCACCTCGATCTGGCCTGGCTCTGGCCGGTGGCGGACACCTGGCGGGCGGCGGAGCGCACCTTCGAGTCGGTGCTCTCTCTGATGGAGCGCCACCCCCAGCTCCATTTCGGTCACTCGACCCCGGCTCTGTACGCCTGGATCGCCCAGCACCGGCCGGCCCTGTTCGCCCGCATCCGTCAGGCCATGGCCTCGGGCCGCTGGGAGCCGATCAATGGCCCCTGGGTCGAGAGCGATTGCGTGTTGATCGCCACGGCCTCGCTGCTGCGCCAGTTTCAGCTGGGCCAGGCCTACAGCCGCGCCACCTTCCCCGAATGGGAGCACCAGCTCTGCTGGCTGCCCGACAGCTTTGGCTTTGGCGCTGGCCTGCCCGCCGTGGCCCGAGCCACTGGCGTGCACTGGTTTTGCACCCACAAGCTGGCCTGGAACGCCACCAACCCCTTCCCCCATCGCCTGTTCCGCTGGCGCAGCCGCTGCGGCGCCGAGGTGCTGGCCTTGGCCACGGCGCCGATCGGCACCGGCGGCGACCCGGTGGCGATGGAGCGCTATCGGCTCGAGTGGCAGGCCAGCACGGGTCTGGATTGGGCCCTCTGGCTGCCGGGCGTGGGCGACCACGGCGGCGGCCCCACCGCCGAGATGCTCGAGCAGCTGGAGCTCTGGCAAGACCAGCCCCAGGCCAGGCCCCAGCGCCACGGCACCCTCCGCCAGTACCTGGCCGAGCTGGAGCCCCTAGCGGCGGGATTGCCGGTGTGGCGCGATGAGCTCTACCTGGAGTTGCACCGCGGCTGCGCCACCAGCCGCCCCGACCAGAAGCGCCATAACCGCAGCCTTGAGCGGCTCCTGCGCGAGGCCGACATCGCCCGGGCCCTACGGGCTAGCCAGGCTGGTGTAGCGCTCAGTGAGCCCGCCCCGGATTGGCGGCCCCTGCTGTTCCAACAGTTCCACGACATCCTGCCGGGCACCTCAATTCCGGAGGTGTTCGAGCAGGCCGAACCCCAATGGCGTGCGGCCCGCCGGGCGGCGTCCCGGGGCCGGGATCAAGACCTATTGGCCTGGCTTGGGGCCGCCGCTGGCTCCCGAACGCCGGCTCCTGGGCCGGATCAGGGGCCCGAGCCCTGGGCCCTGGTGCAGCTCCAGCCCCTGGCGGCGGCCCCTTTGACCCTGCGCCTGCCCGCCGGCCAGTGGACCCTGGCAGGCCAGCCCCTGGTGGGCCAGCCGGCCCCGGGGGGCGGCCAGTGGCTGCAAGTGCCCCTGCCCGCCGGGATCAGTTATCTGCCCTTGCAGCGCCAGCCCCTGCCAGCGGCCGCGCGGAGGGTTGCCCTGGGTGAATCGTCGCCCTTGCCCGTGCAGCATCCGGTGAGCCTGGTGGCGGAGCCCGCACCGGTGGCCGACGATCTTGCGGCAGGGGCCGTTGCGGCGGCTGGCCGCTGGCGCCTCAGCAATGGCTTGGTGACCGCCCTGATGGGGCCCGCTGGGGTGGAGCAGCTTTGGGGGATCGATGGCCTAGCCCAGCTGGCGGCGCCCCTGCAGTGGTGTCGATGGGCCGACCGGGGCGAGTTCTGGGATGCCTGGGACCTGGCCGCCAACTACCGCAGCCAGCCCTTGCCCTTGCGCTGGGATGGTCAGCCCGAGCTGGCCGAAACCGGCCCCCTCTGCGGGCGCCTCGTCTGGCGGGGACTCTGTGGCCGGTCGCCGCTGCGGCTGGATGTGGTCCTGAGGGCGGCGAGTCCCTACCTGGAACTCACCTTGGCGGTGGATTGGTGCCAAGTGCATGAACTGTTGCGACTAGAGCTGCCCTTGGCCCAGCCGGCGCTGCGCTTGGCCGCTGACACCAGCGGCGGCGTGATTGAGCGGCCGGCGGCGGCCGCCACGGCCCGGGAGCGCAGCCGTTGGGAGGTGCCGGTGATCAGCTGGCTGGCGGCCGAGGCGGCCGGTTCGGGCCTGGCGGTGCTGCTGGATGGGCCCCAGGGGGCGTCCGCCACGCCAGAGCGGCTGGGGGTGTCGCTGCTGCGGGCACCCACCTGGCCCGATCCCGGCGCCGACAACGGACCCCAGCGCCTGCGCCTGGCCCTGATGCCCTGCGCGGAGGGCTGGCGCCAGGCCGGTGCGGCCGAGCAGGCCGTGCGCTTCCGCGAACCGCCGTGGCTGCGGCCCCTGGGCCCGGGCGGCGCCGAGGTGTTTCAGGCTGGTTCCGGGTTGGCAGGCGAGGGGCCGCTCCAGCCCTCGCCAGGACCGACCCTGGACCTGGGCGCTCCCCACCTGCGCCTGATCGGCCTGCGCTGCTTGCCTTTCCAGGGCGGCAAGCAGGTCCTGGCCGCTGCTTTGCCGGCTGATTCAGCCGAATTGGCGCTGAGCGTTCAAAACCTCAGCCCCCTACGCCAGCGGTTGGACCTGGGCCCTAACTGGCAGCTGCTGGGCCGGATCGATGGTCTCGATCAGCCACTCCCCCAGGCGCCCGAAGTCTTGGATCGGCTGGCCGAGATGGCGGTTGTGCGGCCTTGGCAACTGGCCAGCTATCGGATCAGGCGCCGGGCTTGAGGGTTTCGACCTGGCCAAGCTCTCGGGGTCGCTGATCCCTTGGTGGGGCTGACCCCAGGCCTGGGCTCAATCCTCGTGCTCGTCGAAGGGATCGGTGAGTTGCTTGGAAGGGGGCCCAAAGGCCGTGTAGATGCCAAACCCGGTGAGCGACAGCAGCACCGCCAGCACGGTCAGGGCCACGGAGAGGGCGGGAGACGAGGTGCTTTCCATGGGCGCGGGGGCTGGGGTGGTGGCGAAGCCGGCCGGAAGGGGCGTACGGGGCCCGCTTCCATCACAACTCTCGACAGCTGGGCTCGGTCGGGGCCTCAGCACCCTTAAAGTAACCAGACCGATCCCCTGCCAGAGAGGAGCGAGCCGTCATGGCCCAACGCACCCGCCTTGGAGACCTTTTGCGTCCCCTTAATTCTGAATACGGCAAGGTTGTGCCGGGTTGGGGAACCACTCCGGTCATGGGAATCTTTATGGTTCTCTTCCTTGTCTTCCTGCTGGTGATTCTGCAGCTCTATAACAAGTCGCTGCTGCTGGACGGCATCACCGTCAACTGGAACGGCGCCGGCTGAGTGCTGGCCCCCTAAATCGGATGTCATGCCCGCCTAGACCCTTGGTTGTTTGACCAATGGCCTGGGCGGGTTAATGCTGGATCCACCCATCGGTGCTTCGAAACGATGAATATCTTTGGAATCGGCCTGCCGGAAATGGCCGTGATCGCGGCTATCGGCCTGCTCGTATTTGGCCCCAAGCGCTTGCCAGAGCTGGGCAAGACCCTCGGCAAGACCCTCAAGGGCTTCCAGTCCGCCTCCAGCCAGTTCGAGCAGGAATTCCGCAAGGCGGTGGACACCGTTTCCAATGACACGGTCTCCGTGGCCGCTGTTTCCCCTGAGGTGGTCTCCCCTGAAGAGGTTTCCCCGGCAGCCGTTTCCTCCGCAGCCGTTTCCCCGGCAGCCGTGTCAACCGAACCTCTGGCTGCCAGCCAGGTGAGTTCAGCTGGCCTTGGGGTTACGGACCTGGTTACCGAAAAGCCCGCCACGGCCCCAGCCTCGCCGGTGGCTTCTAGCGCTAGCGATAGTCCAGCGGCCTAGTCCAGTGGCCTAGGTCAGCGGCGACGCTGGTTTAGCAGCTGCCGGCGGCGCAATCACCGGGGCGGCCATGCCCCTGATGTTCCGGTGAGTCAGCCCCCGTACGGGATCCTGCCCCCTGTTGTTGATCGTTGTTGCTTGCCCGATGACCGCCTCGCCCGCCGGGTCCCTGCAGTTGCTGGTCGGCCTGGGCAACCCCGGCGACAAGTACGCCGGTACCCGCCATAACGTCGGCTTCATGGCCCTGGAGCGGCTGGCGGCCGCCGCGGGGGTGCCGTTCAAACACCAGGCGAAGTTGCATGGCCTCTTCTGTGAAGTCGGGCAGGGGGCCAACCGGCTGCGGTTGCTGATGCCCCAGACCTTCATGAATGACAGCGGCCGCTCGATCCGGGCCGCCCTCGATTGGTATGGCCTGGCGCCAGGCCAGCTGCTGCTGCTGGTCGATGACATGGACTTGTCCCTGGGCCGGTTGCGGCTGCGGGCCTCCGGCGGCGCCGGTGGCCACAACGGCCTGCGCAGCACGATCGCCCACCTGGGCGGCCAGGACTTCGCCCGGCTGCGCATCGGCATCGGCGCCCCCTCGGCGAATCCGGTGGAGCGCAAGGAGCGCACGATCTCCCATGTGCTCGGCCGGTTCCAGGCCTCGGAGCAGCCGATCCTGGGCGAGGTGCTGGCGGAGGTGAGCTCGGGGATCGATCTGATCCAGCGCCTCGGCCTGGAGCGGGCCGCCAACCGGCTGAACAGTTTTGGGGCCCCCTCTGCCGCCAAACTGGTTGATGCTGGCGCTCCGGCCAAACCCCAAGCCAGTTCTGCAGCCAGTTCGCCCGCCCCGAGCCGCCCGTCCCCTTGAGTCGCCTGCCTACCACCACCGCCCAGCTGCGGGTGCTGCACCAGAGCTTCAGCAGCAAGCTGCTGGAAGGGGAGGTGGCCGCCGGTAGCTTCCGCTGGACCTTCCGCTGGGCCTTCGATCGCGGTGAGCTGACGGTGGAGCCCTCCCTCGGCCGGGCCCTGATTCAGGACGCCCTGCTGCGCTTCTTGCTCAAGGCCGATTACCAGCTCGAGCCTGGCGGCGACTACGTCTTCACCGTGCGGGCCAAGGTTTAGGCACCAGGCCCTGCGCTTGGCAGCCAGGACGACGTCAGGCCTGGCCCCAGGGCGTGTCGCTTTGGCCTTGGGCCAGCCGGCGGGGGAGAGTGCGGCCCAGGTGCCGTTCCAGCAGGAGCTGGGCGACCACGTCATCCCAGTCTCGGGGTGGTTGGCGCAGGCCCCTGGGCAGCAGGCGACGCCAGCCCTGGGCCGGTTCCAGCTGCCAGTAGCGCTGTCGCGCCGCCAGGGTGGTGCCCGCTTCCGGCACCACAATCAGCGGTGCGATCGGGGTGAGCCATTGGCGCCAGGGGCCACTGCCGGTGCCGTTGCCAAGGAGAACGGCCACCAGGGGGGAGTTCCGCTCCTGCCACTGGCGCAGCTGGGCCAGGGCCCGCTGCGGCGGCAGCACGGCGGCATACAGGATCGCTCTGGCCTGGTCGTCGCTGATGACGAGGCCACATTTGCTGCGGCCCGGATCGATCGCCGCCAGGGGGCCCTGGGGGGCCTCGCCGGCTGGGTCGCTCAAGGCTGGTTGCGGCCGGCCGCCGCCCCAGCCTGGCCATTGCCGGGCGCTTGCAGCCAGCGCAACTCGATCACGAGTGGATCGGCGATGTCGCTATCCCGCAGGGACACGGCCTCCAAGCGCACCGTTTGGCCGGCGGGACGATCACGCAGCTGGTTGCCGAGCCGGTTGAAGTTGTTTAAGTCGTATTGCAGACCATCGGCCAGGGCTCCCTGGCGCTGGGCCCTTGTGAAGGTGGCGGCCAGCAGCAGGTTGAGCCGGCTCTGCACCTCCTGGGAACTGCGTTCCTCGGCCTCGAGCACGGTGGTGGCCATCTGGTCCCCCTGGCGCACCACCTGGCGGTTGGGCCGCACGTCGGGGAAGGCCACCACCCGTCGTTCGCCCCGCAGCACGTTGCCGGCCGACACGATGCTCACCACCCAGGTGCCGGGCTTGGTAATCACATCTTCCAATTTGGCGATGTCGCCGCGGGGCACCAGCAGAACCTGGCGTTCCTGGCTCTGGCCGGGCAAGACCCGCTGGAAGGCCACTTTGTTGGCCTGCTGGAGGAGGGCTTCGATCACCTCCTTGCTTTGGGAAGACTTCTGCAATTTCACCTTGGCGATCACCAGGGACTGGCCACTGCTGATCACCACATCGCCGCGGCGCAGGGCCAGCAGGTTGGCTTCCAGTTCCTTGAGTTCCTTCCCCGCCGCCACGATCCGCCCCTTCACTTGGGCCAGTTCCTGTTGGTTGCGCTGGATGTCGGCGTCCTTGGCGCGGATGTCGCGGTTGAGTTGGTCCCGTTGCTTTTCGAGGGCCAGGCGCTGCTGCATCAGGGGTCCGAGCGCGGCCCGCAGCGATCGGGCCTGGCGTTCGGCTTCGGCCAGGAGTTGGCGCGCCTGCTTGCGGCCCTTTTCGGCTTGCAATAGGTCGCTGTGGCTGCGCTTGAGGTCCGCCTGGCTGCGGCTCAAGCTCGTGCGGCTGTCGCGCAGGCGATGCTCGATGCGATCGAGCTCGAATAACCCCACCCGCAGCTGCTGGCTCACCAGCAACATCAGCCCCAGGGACAGGGCGCTGATCAGGCTGCCGGTCAACACCGTGATCAACACGGCCGTTTTGCGGGGCCGCAGGTTGAACAGGCTCAGCCTCGACTTGCCCACCAGGCTGCCGAGCCGGTCGCCCAGGGTGGAGAGCACCCCACCGAGAACCAGCAACGCCAGGATTAGGAGCCAGCCAGTCACGGAAGGGGGCGGGGAAAGTCAGTATCAACCGCCGGGCGCGGGGCGGCTTGGAATCGGGGTGAAGTTTGGCGGCAACCTTGCCCTTAGCCCCTAGATCAGAAGGGAGATCAGGACCCAGGCATCAACCCAGCCATCAGCTTTGGGATCAACTGAACCGTTTGGCCAGGGCCAGCGGGTCAAACACGGTGATTTTCTTGCGGTCGATCTGGACCAGGCCGGCATTACGCAGGTCGCCGAGCAGGCGGGTGATGGTGACCCGGGTGGAGCCGATCGCTTCGGCGATCGCCTGGTGGGAGAGGCGCAGGTCGATGGTGATGCCTTCGCCGCCGGGCACGCCGAAGTCGCGGCAGAGCACCAGTAGGAAGCTCACCAGCCGGGAGGACATGTCCCGGTGGGTGAGGGTTTCGATCATGGTTTCGGTTTGGAGAATGCGGGAGGAGAGGCCTTGCAGCATCAGCAGCCCCACGGCGGCGTCCTGTTCGATTGCCCGTTTGACCGAGGTCGCCGGGGCCGTGACCATCTCCACCCGGGTGAAGGCCACAGCGTGATAAAAGCGGTCTGAGCGCTGGCCGGTGAGCAGGGACAGCACCCCGAACAGGCTGTTTTCGCGCAGCAGGGCCACGGTGATTTCCTCGCCGGATTCGTACACCCGCGACAGGCGCACGGCGCCACGCCGCAACAGGTAGACCTTCTCGGCGGGATCGCCGGGAAAGAAGATCGTTTTGCCCCTCTCCACCGTTTCCGTGGTGCTGCCGGCTAGGCCCCGCATGACCTCCAGCAGGTTGGTGCTGGTCGCTGGCGCGGCCACCGCTGCGGTCGGTAGGGACTGGCCCCCAGACGCAGGGCCGGAATAGCGGCTGAAGCCGGCGTTGGCGCCAACCATTCCTACGGTTCGAGTTGGGGCGACCCTAAAGATCGCCCAGGGCCCGCCTTGTAGCCATTGACACCGATGGCTTGTCGGCGCTGCCATCGCCGCGGCGGCCTGCTCGGCCGGCGTTCGGCTGATCTGGTCCAGCTTCTGGCCCAGCGAAGGCTTGGATCCGGTCCAGGGCGGAAGAGGCAGTGGTGCAAATGTTCGCACTACCGGTAGCGGTTGCGGCTTGTTTCGCGGCCCGCCGCCGCTACATTCGGTTGCCACCATCGGTGCGCCCGGCCCAGGGATTGATCCCTTAGCAGTTGATCCCCATTCAGTTGCTCTCCAGTCGCTTTCTCGACGACCAGTCGATCGCCTGCAGACCGGTGCCAAATCGCCCAGTTCCGAATCCGTTGAAAACAAGCCAGTTGATGGACGGCCCCCCCAAGCCAGATCGTTCGCTTAAGCCAGGCTGCGGGCCTAGGCGGCTCCAGGCCGTTGGGCTGGAGGCTGGGTCCCGGCAGCCTGCCGCTTGGCAGGCTGGCCAGTCCAGGGGTGGGCAGCCATGACGGCCAGCTTGATCCAGCACCAACCGCGGCGGGAACCGGGCCGCTCCCTCGGCCCGGCGGGGCGTCCCCAGGCGGCAGCCCGGTCCAGCACCAGCCACAGCCTGCGTTTGGTGGCCCAACAGGAGGGCCTGATCCAGATCCACACGGCCCCCTTCCGGGGCAGCTTCGGTGGCGTGTTCAGCCAGGCCCTGCGCAGTGCCGGCCTGGGCAGTCGGGTGCTGATCACCCAGTTCCTCAAGGGTGGGGTCGATCAGGGGCTCGAGGCGAGCCTCTGGCTCTGCGGCCGCTTGCAGTGGCTGCGTCCCGCCGTGGCCGGTTGCCTGTCGGATCCCTGCGCCCCGGCTGATCTCTGCGCCCCAGGGTCCCCGTTGGCCACCGCCAGAGATGCCGACCGGGAGGCGGTGGAAGCGGTCTGGGCCTACAGCCGCGACCAGCTGCTGGGCGGCCAGCTCGACCAGCTCGTGCTCGATGAACTGGGTCTGGCCGTGGACCTGGGCTACCTCTGCGCAGCCGAGGTGACGGCCACCCTGGAGCGCCGCCCCAGCCATGTGGATGTGATCCTTACCGGCCCGGCCATGCCGGCGGCCCTGATGGCCATGGCCGACCAGGTGACCCAATTGCGCCGCGGCTTCTAGCCTGCCCCCACCAGCCCCTGCGGCAGTCCCATGCTCAAGAACGACCGCTGGATCAATGCCCAGGCTGCGGAGGGGATGCTCGAACCCTTCCAGCCCAAGCTGGTGCGCCATCTGGACCCCGACCAGGGCACCTCACCGGTGCTCAGTTTCGGCTGCAGTTCCTATGGCTATGACCTACGCCTGTCGGCTAAGGAGTTTCTGATCTTTCGCCACGTGCCGGGCACGGTGATGAATCCGAAGCGCTTCAACCCGGCCAACCTGGAGCCGGCCCCCCTGCATGAGGACGCAGATGGCGCCTATTTCATCCTGCCCGCCCATTCCTATGGCCTGGGTGTGGCCCTGGAGCGCATGCGGGTGCCGGCCAACATCACGGTGATCTGCCTGGGCAAGAGCACCTATGCCCGCCTGGGCATCATCGTCAACACCACGCCGGCCGAGGCCAGCTGGGAAGGCCATCTGACCCTGGAATTCAGCAATTCCTCCGGCGCCGATTGCCGCATCTATGCCAATGAAGGCATCTGTCAGCTGCTCTTCTTTGAGGGTGATCCCTGCGAAACCACCTACAGCGATCGCAAGGGCAAATACCAAGATCAGGCCGAACGGGTCACCCTGGCGCGGGTCTGACGACCACCCGCTGGCTTGCTTAGCTCCAGCGGCGCGGCCACCAGGCCCACAGCACCAGTTCCACCACGGTCCACAGCAACACCAGCCCCACCAGCCAGCCGGGCAGCAGCACGAAGGGCCACCAGGGGCGCAGCAGCAGCACTAGGCCGGCCGCGGCTAGGGCCGTCAGGGCCCGACGTCGCTGGCGCCAGCCCGGCAGGCTGGTGAGGGATGGCGGCAGCGTCGGGCGCCGCAGCTGGGGCAGAGCCATGGCGGTGGGCAGGATGGGTTGGGGAGAAACCTCCCCACAATGGCAACAGCCATGTTCCGGCCCTTGTTGCCCCAGCGCCCGTCGCCCCAGACCCCGTCAGCCCAAGGCCTGCGCCTGCTGCTTGGCACCTGCTTGGGCACGGCCCTGGCCCTGCTGGCCGGCCGGGCCCTGCTGCTCCAGCTCACGCCGACGCCGACGCCGGACACGCCGCTCTCCAGCCTGCGGGCCTGGCGGCTGCTCAGCCCCGATCCGGCCCTGCGCCGCGAGGTCAGCCTGCTGCTTGCCAGCCGGGAGCCCACCGGCAGCGCCAGGCAACGCCAGGGGCTCTGGGGCCAGGGCTGGGGCCGCGACCCCCTGGCTGCCCTGGTCCTGAAACGGGCCGCCCAGGCGGCCGAGGCCGCCGGCGAGGCCGACCAGGCCCATGGCCTCTGGCAAAGCCTTTGGCAGCGCTTTCCCGGGAGTCCGGCCAGCGCCGATGCCCTCTATAGCCTCGGCCGCCAGCAACCCCGCTGGCGCCAGCTGCTGCTGCAGCGTTTCCCGGCCCATCCAGCGGCCCTGGCGGCGGCCCTAGAGCTGGGCCGCTCCCCCGCTAGCCGGTTGGCGGCCAGCCTGCAGCTGGCCCGTTGGGGCCCCCGCTGGCCCGGGGCCGAGGTCCTGCTGGTGCAAGCCTGCCGAGGACGGGATGGGGCCCTGCAGCCCCAGCAACGGCGCCAGCTGGCCCTGGGCTTGGCCCAGTTAGGCCGCGGCCAGACCGCCCTGGACTGCCTTAGGGGCCTTTCGGGGGATCCGGCGCTGGAGTTGGCCCTCGGCCAGGCCTTATTCAAGGGCGATCTCAGCCAGCAGGGTCTGGCGGATCGTCGGCTGCTGGCCCTGGCCCAGCGCTGGCCCACCACGGCCGCCGCCCGGGAGGCCAGTGCCCTGCTCAGCCAGCGGGAGGGAGCGGAGACCAGGGCCTGGTTGGTCCAGTTGCCCGCTTCCCTGCAGGACAGCGCCGCCGTGCAGGCCCGGCTGGCCCTCGATGGCCAGCGCCCCTGGCAAGGGGTGCTGAAGCGTTGGCCCCGGGATCCGGCCAGCTGGGAGCTGCAGTGGCAATTGGCCCGTCAGGCGCTGTTGCAGCAGCGCTGGAGCCAGGCCGCCCTGATCCTCCAGGCCCTTGCCCCCGATCAATTGGCACCGCCCCTGGCCGCCCGCCAGCTCTTTTGGTTGGGCTATTGCCAATGGCGGCTGGGCGATGGCGTTCGCGCCCAGCGCCTATGGCGCCAGGTGTTGGCCCTGGCGCCCGGCGGCTACTACAGCTGGCGGGCCCGCCTGCACCTAGGCGAGAAGGAGCTTGATCTGTTGCGCCCCCCTGGGGCGCCGGCGGCTCCCCTGGCCCGACCCCTCTGGCAGCCCCTGGCTAGTGGTGATGCGGGCCTGGATCGGCTCTGGCGCCTCAACCAGCCCTTGGAGGCCTGGGAAAGCTGGCGCTTCTGGCGGGGCGGCCGGCCGCCCCAAGTCGCCTCGGACCTGCGGCTGGAGGGCCGGCTGCGCACTGGGGTGGGCGACGACTGGATCGGCCTGGGCCAATTGGAGCAGGCCAGCCTGCGGCTTCCCCAGGGCAGCTGCCAGCAGCAGGCCGACCTGGAAGGTCAGCTGAATCCCCTTCGCTACGGCGAGTTCTTTGGCGAGGCGGCGGCGGCGGCGGGCCTTGATCCGGCCCTGCTTCAGGCTGTAGCCCGGCAGGAATCCCGCTTTACGGCTGGGGTTGAGTCGCCGGTGGGGGCGCTGGGGCTGATGCAGCTGATGCCCGACACCGCTAATGAGTTGGCGGGCCGGCGGCTGGAGGCGGCCAGCCTTAAGGATCCGGCCCTCAACAGCCGCCTCGGTGCCCGCTACCTGCGCCAGCTCCTGGAGCAATGGCAGGGCAATCCGGTGTTGGCCGTGGCTAGCTACAACGCTGGTCCTGGGGCCGTCGCCCACTGGCTCAAGGCCGGTCTCGGTAGCGATAGCCCGAAACCAGCCAGCGGCGCGATCAGTCTGGAGCGGGATCCTGAGCTGTGGATCGAAGCGATTCCCTACCCGGAAACCCGGCTGTACACCAAGAAGGTGCTGGGGAACCTCTGGAGCTACCGACGCCTGAACCAGGGAGCCGGTTCCGGCTGTTAGCTGCATTCCTATCCCCGAGTCGGGCGCAACCCGGACCGCTTTAGGGGCCGCTCAGGGATGGAAGGGGGCCAGGCCGGACCGGTGGACCTGCTGGCCAATCCATACCCCCGTCAGAAGTAGGGCGCTGAGACCCGTTGCCACCCCAATCGGGTTCATCGGTAGGCGCAGGCGGATCAGATCCAGCCGGGCCAGCAACACGGCCGCGCCGAGCAGCAAGACATCGGTGAGCACATTGAGATGCATCAGATACACCACGCCAGTGATCATCAGAAACAGGGTCGTGACCAGGGTGAGCACCTTGCTGCGGGCCATGAAGAAGGAAATTTCCCTCAGTAAGAGGTCTGGCACCGTGCAAATCACCACCACCGCCACGGCCTGGAGGCACTCCAGGGGCATGATCAGGTCCTGGAGCCAGACGACGTGTTGGCCTTTGCCCGCCAGCCAGGGCAGCGCCACGGTCTGGGCAGCCAAGCTTGACCAGTTCAAACCCAGATAGGTGCTCACCATGAGCAGCACCAGCAGCATTGGCGCCCGAAACGGCAACAGCAACAGGCGCAGAATTGGCATTCAGGGTCCCTTCAGCTCCAGGGCAATGGCCCCCAGGGGACAGCTGGGGATGCACTGCTCACAGACCAGGCAGCGTTGCGCATCGAAGTGCAGCTGCCAAGTGGGAGCCTGGCTGGCCAGGGCGCCACTGGGGCAGAGACTGGAACAAATGCCACAGTCCACGCACAGATCCGGGTTGATCGTGATCTGGCCTGGCGTGAGGTTGATGCCCAGGCCCTGGGCCTCCAGCCACTGTTCGGCAGCGGCTAGGTCATCGATGTCACCGGAGAGCTCCACCACCATGGTGCCGCTCTGGTTGGGTGCGATTTGGGCGCGCAGGATTTTGGCGGCCACGTCAAACTCCACGGCCAACCGATAGGTGATCGGCTCGTGAACGGCTTCCCGGGGGAAATGGAGCGTGATCCGGCGTTTCAAGGGTGCACCGTCGCCCGCTTTGACCTTCGCCCGCGTTGACCGTAGCAAGGGTGCCGGCTGATGCGCTGTTCCGGCTGGTGGCTCTGGATCCCAGAGCTTGTAGTGGGCCGGGCCAGCCCATTGCCAAGCTTGATCGACGAGCTCCATCCGCCAGTCCAATCCCCAGCGGTTTCTGGAGGACGCTGGCAAAGTGAAGGCGAAGCCCATGCCACTGTCCGTGTCCGAGCCTTCGCCAGCCCCAGCTCCGGCCCCCGCGGGTCCAGGGGCTCCCCTGCCCCTGGCGGGGACCGGTGGTCCCCTGGCTGGGCGGCGCGAACGGATGCTGCTGGCGGCCGTGGCCGCGGCCCTGGCCCTGATGCTCTTTTTGGTGCGGGGTGGGCTCCATCCGGCGGCCCCTCTGGAGCAACTGGCCCGCCAGTCCCTCGACCTGCCCGTGGCGCTAGCTGACGGCCGCCCCACCCTGGTGGAGTTCTATGCCGACTGGTGTGAGGCCTGCCGGGCCATGGCCCCAGCGATGGCCTCGCTGGAACAGCAGCACCACGGCGCCCTCGATGTGGTGCTGCTCAACGTCGATAACCCCCGCTGGCAGCCGGAGATCGACCGCTATGACGTGAACGGCATCCCCCAGCTGGAACTGTTCAATGCTGCGGGCGATGCCGTGGGCCGCTCCCTGGGGGCCCGCAGCCGGCCGGAATTGGAGGCCCTCACCACCGCCCTGCTGGCCGAAACGCCCCTGCCCGACCTGGCGGGGGTCGGTAACGTCAGCAGCCTGGCGGGTGGGGCTGCTGGCGGCTCCGGGCCCCCTGCAGCCTTAGCCGGTCCCCGCAGCCACGGCTGAGCCTGGTTCGCCCCGATGTGTCCCTTGTTCCTTGTGCCATGAAGCGCTTCCGGGTTGAGCTGATCGCCGCTACCCCCAACCCCCAGCAGTGCATCTTTGCGGCGATGCACCAGGACTACTTCGAAGGCTTTGTGGCCTCGGAGCGAGAGCAGTGGCCCGAGGAGGCCAAGGCCGGTGAGATTTGCGTTAAACGCCTGCTGGCCGGGGAGCGGGGCCACTACGGCCCCCTGGAACACCCCCAGATCACCCTGAATGTGGGCTGGTTTCCCCACTCGGTGATGCAGCAGGCCCGCACCCACCGGGTCGGTGTCAGTTTCGATGTGCAGTCGATGCGTTATACGGGCGAACGCATCTCCCGGGCCGCCAGTGGTGAACTGGAGCTCGAAGAGGTGTTCTACCTGCGGCCGGTGGGTAGCTATAGCGATCGCCAGGGCAAAAAATACGATTACACGCCCGAGGAGCGGGCCAAGGATCTGGCCCTTTGCCGCATGGCGGCGGAGCGCTATCGCGAGATGTTGGCGGCCGGTTTTGCCGAGGAGCACGCCCGCGGCATCCTGCCCTTTGACTACCGCCAGCACTTTGTGGTGAGCTTCAGCCTGCGGGCCTTCCTGCATTTCATGGACCTGCGCGCCAAGCTCGATGCCCAGCAGGAGATCCGCGAACTCTGTGATTTGATGTGGCCCCATTTTCAAACCTGGGCGCCTGAGATTGCGGCTTGGTATGAGAAAACCCGGCTGCACAAAGCCCGGCTGGCGCCTTAATTAGGCTGCTACATGGAGGCCCCCTGCAAGGGGCGCCCGATGCCACCCCTTAGCCTGGGCTCCAATGGTTTCTGGAGACCTCCCCATGGCGGAGCTGGCCCGCTTCCCCTTGGGTGAGCCCCTTCCGGCCGGTCAGGCCCGCTTCGGCACCGATGGCATCCGCGGCCGGGTTGGCTCCGTGATCACCCCGTCCCTGGCCCTGCAGCTGGGCTATTGGTGCGGCCAGGTGTTGCCGGACGAGGGGCCGATCGTGATCGGGGCCGATTCGCGCAGCAGCGGGCCGATGCTGGTGGCGGCCCTCAGCGCCGGCCTCACCGCCGCCGGTCGCGAGGTGTGGGACCTGGGCCTATGCCCCACCCCGGCGGTGCCAGGCACGATCCGCGCCCAGGGCTGCGCCGGTGGGCTGATGGTGTCGGCCAGCCACAACCCGCCCCACGACAACGGCATCAAGGTGTTCGGCGCCAGCGGCGCCAAGCTCAAGGAGCCGCAGCAGCAGGCGATTGAGGCGGGCCTCCATGGCGCAGGCCGCGAGCGCAGCCCCTTTAGTGGCGTGGGCCTGGTGCGCCATCGCCCCGATCTTTTGGCCGCCTATCGGGACAGCCTGATCGCCAGCGTGGCCGGTGCCCGGCTCGATGGCTGCAAGCTGGTGCTCGATCTCTGCTGGGGCTCGGCCACGGCCTGCGGCGAGAGCGTGTTTCGGGCCCTCGGCGCCGATCTCACCGTG
>Ga0310328_10020_pt1 | contig 18820 bp, 18 predicted proteins | sample LakSupDCLTotalC7_FD_195542 | JGI IMG/M metagenome (GOLD analysis project Ga0310328, IMG submission 195542) | Enriched freshwater cyanobacterial communities from Lake Superior, Ontario, Canada - SU02.DCL.Total.C7 (v2) (version 2) | ecosystem: Environmental > Aquatic > Freshwater > Lake | place... | reverse complement strand
ATGGCGGTCCATGGCCAAGCCCAACTGGAGCAGGCGGCCACCTTTGCCAGCCTGGCCGCGGCGATCGCCGACTGCCGCCGGGTGGTGGCCACCAGCGGCCGGCTCGAGCGCGAAGAGCTGCCCCTCGAGGGTCCCGGCTCGGCCTTGAGTTGGTTGATCGAGCCGGAAGCGGACCCCGGCGTTGCTATCAACCCAGGCGGTGCCATGGCCCCGGTGGCCCTGGTGTTCGGCCGGGAGGATCGGGGCCTGAGCAACGACGAACTGTTGCATGCGGGCAAGATCCTGCGCCTCGAAAGCAGTGCCGACTACGCCTCCTTGAATCTCTCCCATGCGGTGGCGATCTGCCTGCATGAGTTACGCCGGATCCCAGCCGCCAAGGAGCCCCCTGGGGGCTCGGACGGGGCGGGGGTCACCAGCTTGAGGGGCGTCCTGGAGTCCACCCTGGCCGATGGACAAGACCTGTTGCTGGAGGTGGGCTTTCTCCATCCCCACACCGCCCATGCCCGCATGGCCAAGCTGCGGGGCCTGTTGCAGCGGGCCCAGATCCGCGAGGGCGAAGTGGCCTTGATTCGCGGCATGGTGAGACAGCTGCGCTGGGCAACCACCCGTGGGACCCCTTAGGGTCGGCCTAACTAAAGGTTTGCCAGGCGATTCGTGAGTTTCAGTCGCCCTGACCGCTCCGGATCCGCTGGCTGGGGCCAGCCCCTCAGGCTGGTGTTGCGGCTGCTAGTGATGGGGATTGGTCTCGGCGTGATCGCCGGCACGGTCCTCAAGCTCCTGGCCCCACGACTGGCCAGTGACACCATCAATGGCCCCCGGGCCCTGCCCGCCACGGCGTCCCCCCTGCAACCCCTGCCCCAGGGCCTCCCCCTAGGGCGCTTCGAGCCCCGTCTCGAGCTCACCGGCCTGAGCCAGGCCTGGGCCCGGCTGGCAGCGGTCGACAAGGACCTCAAGGCTTCCGGTTTTGTGCTGGTGCTCGATGACGGGCGCTTTGCCCAGCTGCGCAGCACCGACCCCATGCCCGCCGCCAGCTCGATCAAAACGCCCGTGTTGCTGGCCTCCATGGAGGACCTCGACCAGGGCCTGCTGCGCTGGAACGAACCCCTCACCATGACCAAGGAGGTGGTCGGCGGGGGCGCGGGCTGGATGGGTGGAAGTCCCCTGGGCACCCGCTTCCCCGTCCATGAGGCGGCCGCCGAGATGATCCGGGTCAGCGACAACACCGCCACCAACCTGCTGATCAAACGGCTGGGCGGCAAGGCCAAGCTCAATGCCCGCTTCCGCAGCCTCGGACTCCCCGCCACCAAGGTCAACAACTGGCTGCCGGATCTGGGTGGCACCAACACCACTAGCAGCCGCGACCTAGCCCGCACGATTGCCCTGGTCGAAACGGGCGAGCGGCTCAGCCCCCGGGCCCGGGACCTGTTCCGCGAGGTGATGGGCCGTACCGTGACTCGCACCCTGATTCCGGCTGGCGTCCTGCGCGGCGTCACCGGCAGCAGCACCTATCCCCCCGACAGCGAGCTGCGGGCCAAGGGCATCACCGTGCTCAACAAAACTGGCGATATCGGCATCGCCTACGCCGATGGGGCCCTGATCCAGCTGCCCAACGGCCAGCGGGCCGTGGCCGCCTTCATGGTGAAGGGCCCGTTCAATGACCCCCGCTCCACCGAACTGATCCGCTCGATGGCCGCCGAGATGTCCAGGGTGCTGATCAAGGAGCCGGCCGCCGCCGCCAAGGCGGCTGAAGCCAAGCCCCCGCTTTCTAGGGATCCAGTGTCCAGGCCCCCTGCTGGCGCCGGCGTCGGGAGCCGCCCATGATTCCCTTCCTCCTTGCCCAGGCTGCGCCGGTGCCCCTAATGGCCCAGGCCCTTCCGGCTAGTTCGGCCGCTGCCGCAACGGTGTTGAGGCCCCAGCAGGTGGCGCCCCTGCCTGGGGGGCTGGATCCGGTGTTGATGGTCAATGACAACAACCCGGAACTGATCCTCGAGCCCGGGATCCTGCTGTCCACCTTCGAGGGCAAGGGCCGGCCCTTCCCCGAGGCCCACCTCAACCTGCCCCTGAACGGCCGCTTCGACCTGTTCAGTCACCACGTTTACGCGGGCACCGCCCAGACCCTGGAGTCCACCCTCTGGCTGGCGGTGGTGGCGATGCCGCGCCAGGCGGCGCCGGTGCAGTTGCGGCTGGTTTCCGGGGCCACCTCCCTCTCCCAGGCCACGTCCCCAGGCCAGGCCTCGGCCCCGTTTTTGCCCCTGCCCCGCCTGCTGCCCCAGGACGGCAGCACCTACGCCGGCCCGGGGGATCGGGTCACAACCGAACTGCTCAGCCAGCAGACCAGCCCCCAGCTGCCCCAGCGCTGGAGCCTGCCGGCCGGCCAGCTCACCCCCCTGCTGGTGCTGCCGATTCCGGTGAAGGGCCTCAGCCCCCTGCTCAATGGCATCAATCTGCAGCTGCGGCTCGAAAGCAGCGGCCCCATCAGCCTGGCCACCCTGGCCAGCGTCGGCGGCGACCAGCCGCCGGCGCCTGAGGTGTGGCAGGCCCTGCTCAATGGCCCGCTCAGCCCTAAGGAGCACACGGCTTCGCCCCGGGGCAGTCAGGGGCCCTTTGCCTATTCCCGCGTTAGTGGGGTCCAGATCGGCAGCGTTTGGCGGGGCCAGGTCACCGATCCGGGCAAGCCCTTTCTGTCGGTGAGCCGGGCGCCGATCTCCTGGCCGATCAGCTCCCTGGTGCGCGGCAGCCATGGCACCGGCCAGGTGCAAACGGCGGAGCTGAAGGCCTCTTACCCCGGCACGGCCTGGGCCGCCCATGGCAACTACGGCGTCGAATACGACCTGCGCCTGCCCCTGCGCAACGACACGGGCAGGCCCGTGAGCCTGCAACTCGCCCTGGAATCGCCCCTTAAGGGCGACAAACCCTTGGGAGGCCTGAAGTTCCGCCAGGGGCCCGGCGGTTCGATCTGGTTCCGCGGCAGCCTGGAGGTGGCCGGCCTTGATGGCCCCGAGGGCAAGCCCCTGGGCCGCGAGGGCTTCCACCTGGTGCTGCGCTCGGGGCAGGAGGGCCCCAGCCTCGGCACGGTGACCCTGGCCCCGGGCGGTCAACGGCAGCTGCGGTTACGGCTGATCTATCCAGCTGACGCCACCCCGCCCCAGGTGCTCAGCCTGCTGCCCCTGGCGCCGCCAGCGAACCCAGCGGCCAGCCCCCCGGCCCAACCAGCTGTGAAACAATCGCCAAACCAGCTAGCCAGCCCACCGTGACACCAGCCCGCAAGCGCCGGGTCTTCCCCTTCACCGCCATTGTTGGCCAGGAGGAGATGAAGCTCGCCCTGCTGCTCAACGTGATCGATCCGCGCATCGGCGGCGTGATGATCATGGGCGACCGGGGCACGGGCAAATCCACCACGATCCGGGCGCTCGCCGATTTGCTGCCCGAGATCGCTGTGGTGGCAGGCGATCCCTACAACAGCTCCCCCGACGATCCCGACCTGCAGAGCGCCGAGGTGCGCCAGCGGGCCGAAGCGGGCGAAACCCTGCCGGTGGAACCGCGCCAGGTGCCGATGGTGGACCTGCCCCTGGGCGCCACCGAAGATCGCCTCTGCGGCACGATCGACATTGAAAAGGCCCTGAGCGAGGGCGTGCGCGCCTTCGAGCCCGGCCTGCTGGCCAAGGCCAACCGGGGCCTCCTCTATGTGGATGAGGTGAACCTGCTCGATGACCACCTGGTGGACGTGCTGCTCGATTCGGCCGCCTCGGGTTGGAACACGGTGGAGCGCGAAGGGGTGTCGGTGCGTCACCCGGCCCGGTTTGTGCTGATCGGCTCCGGCAACCCAGAGGAAGGCGAGCTGCGCCCCCAGCTGCTCGATCGCTTTGGCATGAGCGTGGAAGTGCGCACCGTGCGCGATCCGGAATTACGGGTGCAGGTGGTGGACCAGCGCACCAGTTTCGATCAGGACCCCGACCGCTTCAATGACGCGGTGCAGGCCACCCAGGACGCCCTCCAGGCCCGGGTGGTGGCGGCCCAGCAGCTTCTGCCCCAGGTGGCCATCGACGACGACCTACGCCTGCGCATCTCGGCCATCTGCGGCGAGCTCGATGTGGATGGCCTGCGCGGCGACATTGTGACGAACCGGGCGGCCCGGGCCCTGGCCGCCTTTGAGGGCCGCGCTGAGGTGGGTGAAGACGATGTCGCCCGGGTGGTGGCCTGCTGCCTGCGCCACCGCCTGCGCAAGGACCCGCTGGAGCAGATCGACTCCGGCGATCGGGTCGTCAAAATGTTCTGCAAGGTGTTTGATCGGGCCCTGAGCGCCGATCGGCGCGAGTTTGAGCTGGCGCTTGCGGCCTAATCGCCGCCGGAGCCCGATTCGATGAGGATCCTCGGCATTGATCCCGGCCTGGCCCGGGTGGGCTACGGCGTGATTGATTTCGAGGCGGGCCAGCAGCGCATGCTCGATTGCGGCATGATCCGCACCGATCCGGGCCGCTGCGAGGGAGATCGGATGGTGGAAATCGCCTCCGACCTGCGCCAGTTGCTGCGCCGCTGGCAACCGGATCTGGCGGCGGTGGAGAAGTTTTTTTTCTATCGCTCCAGCACCACCATTTCTGTGGTTCAGGCCCGCGGCGTGCTGATCATGACCCTGGCCCGCTTCAAGGTGCCGGTGGTGGAGTTTCCGCCGATGCAGATCAAGCTGGCCATAGCCGGCCATGGCCACGCCGATAAGGGCGACGTGCTGGCGGCGGTGATGCGGGAGCTCAATCTTGAGGAGCCACCGCGTCCCGATGACGCCGCCGATGCCCTGGCTGTAGCCCTCACCGGCTGGTTCCAGCGCTGAGCATGGATGGGATCAAGGAGCAGGCCAAGGATTTCCCCAGCGCCAAGGCCCTGTGGCGCCAGCGGCTGCGCCCCCTGCGGCTGGATCGGTCCAGCCATTGCCAAGCCGCGATCCTTGCCGTGGCCCGGCGCGAGTTGCGGGGGCTGCTGCCACCAGGCAAAAGGCTGGGCCTCTATTGGCCCTTGGCCGGGGAAATCGACCTACGCAGCCTGGTGGAGCTGGCGGGCGAGGGGCCTGACACCGCCCTGGCCCATCGGCTGGCTTTGCCGGCGGTAGCTGGCGTTCCCGGCGAGGGGCAGCTGGAGTACCGGGCCTGGCAGCCGGGCGAGCCGCTCGAGCCCGACCTCTGCCGCATCCCTGCGCCCGGCGGGCCCGCCCTGGCCCCAGGGGCGCTGGGGCTGGTGTTAGTCCCTGCCCTCGGCTTCGATCGCCAGGGCATCCGGCTCGGCTCCGGTGGGGGGTGGTACGACCGCCTGCGCGCCGATCCGGCCTGGCGGGCCGTGCCCAGCCTGGCGGTGCTGCCGGCGGCCTGCCTGGTGGAGCAGCTGCCCCGGGACCCCTGGGATGTGCCTTTTGATGGCTGGCTTGATGAGGCGGGGGTTCATCGACTGCCCGCTGCAGGGAGCTTTCGATGGACCGCTGGCAAGAGCACCTGACGTCTCATTAACGATTTCCCCAGGGGCCAGCGCTTCGTCCCGTCCTTTGCCAGGATCCATGGGTTGACCGTTGAGCTGCCTTGGATTCCCTGGCCCCCCACCAGCTGCGTTCCCCCGCCAGCCGCCGTTCCAGCAGTAGTTCCGCCAGCGCGGCCGAGCGGGTCCTCCACGCCGAACTCAAGGGCAGCCCCCAGGACAACGATGCCCTCTCGATGATGGTGAGCTCGATGGTGCATATGGTGCAGGCCGGCAAGGGCAGCGACAGCCGCTGGTCCGCATCCTGAAAGAAGCCCGCTCCCGGGTCAGACTTCGCTTGGTGGATCTCCTCAGCAGAGTTGTCTCCGGATGGGATCTGGCGCCAACCGGCATAGCTGCCGGTAGCGTTCTGTGGCCCATTGCGCCTTCGCCATGACCCGCTCTGCAGCCCGGCCTGCTGCTGGCCCGTTCCCTGGCGTTTGCCGCCGTGCTGGCGTCTCCAGGCTGCAGGTCGGGGCCGCTGTGCTCTCCGCCCTAGTTGGCGGCGCAGCCCTTCTGGCAAATCCTTCCCGGGTGGAGGCCCACGCCATCGAAAGCAGCATCACCCGGCTGGCAAGCCTCAGCAACGGCCTGCTACTCAGCAGCCAGTTCGGCAGCGGTCAACCGACGGTGGCTGCCAAGGTGCGCCTGATTGCACCGGATGGCGCAGCGATTGAGCTCGGTCGCACCGACGGCCAGGGCCAACTCAGCTTTGCCCTGCCCAAGGGCGCCAGTGGCGATTGGGACGTTCAGGTGGATGGGGGCCCTGGCCACCGCGACTACCTCACCGTGCCGGTTCAGGCCGGCATGGCCCAGCTCGATCGCCTCAGTGGGCGGGAGCTGCCGGGTCTGGGCGATTCCCTAGCGACCCTGCTCCACCCGGGTGTGCTGGCCCTGGGCGGGCTCTGCGGGGTGGCTGGCGTGGTGATCGGCCTGGATCGTCGCCGCCGGCGCGGCTGATGGCCACTGGTAGTCCGGCTTTGGATCGCATGGTCGAGCGGCTTAAGGCCAGCTCCGATCCCAAGCGTCGCTATGAATACGTGCTCTGGCTCGCCAAGAAGCTGGAGCCCTTGCCGGAGGAATTCCGCCAGGAGGCCTTCAAGGTGAAGGGATGCGTCTCCCAGGTCTTTGTGGTGGGCCAGCTGCAAGGGGGCCGGCTCCATTGGCAGGGCGATTCCGATGCGGCGATCACCAAGGGGCTGCTGGCCTTGCTGATCGAGGGCCTCGAGGGTCTCGATCCCGCCCAGGCGGCCAACCTTGATCCGGCCTTCGTGGCCGAAACGGGTCTCCAAGCCAGCCTCACTCCATCGCGGGCCAACGGTTTTCTCAACATCTTGGCGATGATGAAGGCCCAGGCCCGGGCCTTGCAGGCTGGCACAGCTGGGCCCCAAACCCCCGTCGAACCGTGAGTGGCCTGGGGATTTCTAGGATCCCTTCTTTGTAGGCAACGCGGCCATGACCATCGGCATCGGCTTGTTGGGTCTGGGCACGGTGGGGGCTGGCGTTGCCGCCATCTTGGCCACCCCCCAGGGGCGCCATCCCCTGGTGGCCGACCTCGCACTCAAACGGGTGGCCGTGCGCGATCTGGCCCGGCCCCGGCCCGTGGCAATTGCCAACGAGTTGCTCTGCACCGATCCCGAAGCCGTGGTCGATGACCCGGCCGTGGAGATTGTGGTGGAGGTGCTGGGCGGCCTGGAGCCGGCCCGCTCCTTGATCCTGCGGGCGATCGCCGCTGGTAAATCGGTGGTCACCGCCAATAAGGCCGTGATTGCCCGCTATGGCGATGAGATCGCTGCCGCCGCCCAGGCCAAAGGGGTGTATGTGTTGATTGAGGCGGCCGTGGGTGGCGGCATCCCGATTATTGAACCGCTGAAGCAATCCCTGGGTGGCAACCGCATCCAGCGGGTGAGCGGCATCATTAACGGCACCACTAACTACATCCTCAGTCGCATGGCCGCTGAGGGGGCGGCCTATGGCGCGGTGTTGGCCGACGCCCAGCAGCTGGGCTACGCCGAGGCCGACCCGGCGGCCGACGTGCAGGGCGGCGATGCGGCCGACAAGATTGCGATCCTGGCGGGCCTGGCCTACGGGGGGCCGGTGGATCGGTCCGCCATTGCTACCGAAGGCATCGACCGGCTCGATGCCCGCGATGTGGACTACGCCGCCCGGCTGGGCTTTGTGGTGAAACTGCTGGCCGTGGCGGAGCATGTCGGCCAGGACGACGACGGCGTGCAGCAGCTCGATGTGCGCGTCCATCCCACCTTGTTGCCCAAGCACCACCCCTTGGCCGGCGTCCATGGGGTGAACAACGCGATCCTGGTGGAGGCCGACCCGGTGGGCCAGGTGATGTTCTACGGGCCCGGCGCCGGGGCGGGCCCCACGGCCTCGGCCGTGGTCGCCGACATCCTCAACATCGCTGGCATTCGCCAGGTAGGGGGGGCCTCAGCTGGCCTCGATCCCCTGCTGGCGGCCAGCAGCTGGAACCGCTGCCGCCTGGTTGATGGCCTTGATAGCCAGCACCGCAACTACCTGCGCCTGCTCACCCGCGATGAGGCCGGCGTGATTGGCCAGATCGGCAGCTGCTTCGGCGCCGCTGGCGTGTCGATTCAGTCGATCGTGCAATTCGAAACCGATGGCCCCGGCGCTGAGATGGCCGCCGGCGCTGAGATCGTGGTGATCACCCACCAGGTGCAGGAGGCCCGCTTCCGCGGTGCCCTGGCGGCAATCACGGCCCTTGATGCGGTGGAGTCGGTGGCGGCCTGCCTGCGCACGCTGTAGGCGGTGGCCATGGTTGCCCTAATGGGCCGAGGTTGTTTGCTGCCGCCAGCCAAAGGCCCTGGGGCTGGGCCGATTCCGGCTAGCTGCTGGGGGCTCCCTCCTTAGCGGAGGAGGGAGGAGGTTTAGGGGTTGAGGCATCCCTGGCTGGCGACCACGGCCTGGGTCAATAGGGAAGTAAAACTGAATGCTTTAGGCCGGGCTCCCGACTTCCCAACGGTCTGGGTCCCCCCATCAGGGGCCAGTTTTGTATCACAGCGAACAGTCGAGCGGCCCAGACGAGTAATCCTGGGTGTGGTGTCAGTTCCCTGCTTTCCCAACCGCCCTTGCGTCACGACCCGTCATTCCCCCAAGCGATGACCCTCCATCAGGGTGACTGTGTTCACCTCACCAGTGATGAGCACCTTTATCAGGTGATCGGTGTTGACGACCATCTGAACCGTTGCTGGGTGCGCCGCTGGCCCATGGCCCGCCATGGATCGCCAGTGTTTGAAATCTCCCTCCACCTGGTGGATGGCCAGGGCCAGCCAAATGCCGGCCATCCCAGCCCCAGCTAGCCCGACCCAGCCCCTGCCCGCATCAGTCAGGTGGGGTCTTGAATAGGACCCACTGACCAGGCCCCGCGCTGGACCGCCCCGACCTTCCCCCCGTTCCATTGCTGGCCTGGCTAACCGGCGTGGCCTTGGCCGTGCCCCTGCTGGGGGGCTGCCAGCCCGCCCAGCCCCCCGGCCAGCTGGTGGTGGCCAGTCGCAGCAGCCTTGAATCGGTCGATCCGGTGGATGTCACGAGCTTCGCTGGTACCCAGCTGCTCAGCGCCCTCGGCGATCCCCTCTATGCCAGCGATGCCTCGGGCCGCATCCAGCCGCGCCTGGCCTCCGCCCTGCCGCGGTTCAGCAAAGGCGGCCTGGTCGCCCGCATCCCCCTGCGTCAGGACGTGCGCTTTCAGGACGGCAGCCGCTTCGATGCCGCCGCCATGGTGTTCAGCCTCCAGCGCTTCCTGGCCCGAGCCAAGGTCAGTTATTTGCTCGATGGGCGGGTGGCGGCCGTGGCGGCGAGCGGGCCGTTCGAACTGGAACTGCGGCTGAAACGACCCTGCGCCTCCCTGGCGGCCGTGCTCAGTTCGATCAACCTCACGCCTGTTTCGCCCCGGGCCTACCGGGCCCACGCCCGCCGCTCCCTGCGGGACCGCTTTGTGGGCACAGGGCCCTACCGGCTAGCGGCCTTCACCCCCCAGCAGCAGCGCCTGTTGCCCTTTGCGGGCTACTGGGGAGCCCCCCCCGCCAACCGGGGCCTGAGCCTGGTCACCCTCAGCAATTCCACCGCCCTGTTTGGCGCCCTGCTTAGCGGCGAAGTCGATGTGTTGCTCTCCAGCGGCCTCGACAGCGACCAGCAACGGGACCTGCACCGGCGCGCCGGCCGCGGCACCCTGGTGGAGGGGATTGGTCCGGCGGTGGAGATTGGCTACCTCACCCTGCGCAGCGACCAGCCGCCCCTGGCCAACCCCGACCTGCGGCGGGCCCTGGCCCATGGGCTTGATCGCCGCCTGATCAGCGAACGGGTTAGCTACGGCATGCGCGATCCCCTGCGCAGCCTGGTGCCCGGTCCGCTGCCAGGCAGCCAGCCCCCCAGCTGGCCCGCCTACGACCCGGCCCGGGCCCGGGCCCTGTTCCGCAAGGCTGGCTACTGCCAGGTGCGGGGGCCTGGCCAGGGCCGGCGCCTGAGCCTGCCCCTAACTTTCCGCTCCAACGTGCCGGCGGATCGGCTGTTTGCCCTCACCTGGCAGGCCCAGCTCCAGCGCGACCTAGGCGACTGCATCAGCCTCGAGATCAGCGGCATTGAATCGACTACCGCCTACCGCCAATTGGGGGATGGTGCCTTCCCCCTGATCCTGCTCGACTGGAGCGGTGACTACCCCGATGCCAATGCCTATCTCCAGCCCCTGTTGGGCTGCCGGCGCGCCCAGGGCAATCGCTGCCTGGCCGGCGACAGTGCCGCCAGCGGCAGTTTCTGGACGGCTCCTGGCCTTGAGGCGGAGCTAGCCGCTTTGGAGAGCGAACGGGGCCAGGCCCGCCAGCAGCTGGTGAGCCGAATCCAGGCGCGCGTCGCCACCGCCAGCCCCTACCTGCCGCTGTGGCGGGTGCCGCCCAGGGCCTGGGCCCAGCCCTGGCTCGCCACCCCCCAGTTCGACGGTTCCGGTCGTCTGGTGCTGCAGGCCCTGCACCGGCGGCCCCAGGCTGGTGGGGCCGCCGGTGCCGCTGGTTCGACAGGCCTGGTGAACGCCCCTGGCCGCCCCGGAGACACCCGATGAGCCGGCGCCGCCAACTACTCGCCTACCTGGCCAGCCGGCTTTTGCTGTTGCCCGTGATGCTCTGGCTGATTGCCAGCCTGGTGTTCCTGCTGCTGCGGGTGGCACCGGGCGATCCGATCGATGCCCTGCTCGGCACCCGGGCCCCGGAGGCGGCCCGCACGGCCCTGCGCCATCAGCTGGGCCTGGACCAACCCCTAGCCAGCCAATACGGCCATTACCTCTGGGACCTGCTCCATGGCCAGCTCGGCACCTCCCTCACCAACCAGGAGTCGGTGCTCAGCGTGATCGGCCGCAGCTTGCCCGCCAGCCTGGAGCTGGGGGTGCTGGCCCTGCTGATCGCCGCCGTGCTGGGCCTGGCGGTGGGCTTCAGCGGCATCGCCCGGCCGGAGGGACGCCTTGATTTGGCCGGGCGCCTTTATGGCATCGGTACCTACGCCTTGCCCCCCTTCTGGGCCGCCATGGTGGTGCAGCTGGTGTTTGCAGTGTGGTTGGGCTGGTTGCCGGTGGGCGGCCGCTTTCCGGCCACCCTGGTGCCCCCCAGCGGCACGGGCTTTTACCTGCTCGACAGCCTGCGCTCCGGCAGCTGGAGCCAGTTCAGCGCCAGCCTGCGCCACCTGGTGCTTCCTGCCGCCACCTTGGGGGTGCTGCTCAGCGGCATCTTCGACAACGCCCTGCGGCTCAACCTGCGGCGGGCCCTGGGCTCCGACTACGTCGAGGCGGCCCGCAGCCGCGGCCTCAGTGAAACCAGGGTGGTGTTGCGCCACGCCCTGCCCAATGCCCTGCTGCCGCTGCTCACCATCTCCGGCATCACCGTGGCTTCCCTGATCGGTGGCGCCCTGCTGATCGAGGTCACCTTTTCCTGGCCCGGCATTGCCTTTCGGCTCCAGGAGGCGATCGGCCAGCGGGACTACCCGGTGGTGCAGGGGATCGTTGTGGTGGTGGCGGCCCTGGTGGTGGCCGTGGGCGTGGCAGTTGACCTGCTGGTGGCCCTGCTCGATCCCCGCCTCAAGTTTTGAGGGCAGCCCGCCAGCGGGCCGCGGCAGCCCGATCGAGCACATAGGCCTTCACTCCCCAGAGCTGGCGCCGTTGGGGTGGCAAGGCCATCGGTGACTTCAGGCCCAGGAGGAACTCACTGGTGAGGCTCAGTTCCATCCCTTGCACCCGTTCGGGGGGCAGCCCCACGAGGTTTTCCCCCAGTTGGAAGAGGGCTTGGGAGCCGGGACGGATCCGCACCGGTGAAAAATGGCTGGCGCCATCCACCAGGGCCAGGCGATTGCGCGGATTGGCCTCCGGCAGGAAGAGCTCCAGCTGCTCGCCCAGCGGCGGGGTCACCAGATCGAGGCTGCCGCCCAAGAGCAACACCGGGGCGTCCAGGCCGGCGAGGCCCCGGTTTGGCCAGAGCAGGCTGCCGAAGCCGTTGAAGAGCACCAGGCCCGCCACGGGCTCGGCTAGGGGTTGGTGCGCCGGCAGGGTCACCCGGGCTAGCTGGCATTGCAGCAGGCGCGAGAGGTTGGTGAGCGGTGGCTGGCGCAGGGCACGGCGGCAACGGCCCGCCAGGTCGGCTTCGGGCCGCAGGCCGGCCGCCAGCAGGGCGGTAAGCCCGCCGAAGGAATGGCCCATCAGCACCACGGAACGGCCTAGGGGCGGTAGGCGGCCGGCCTGTTCGGCCGCCACCACCGCCTGCACGTCCTGGAGCCGGATCAGTAGGGTCTCGGCCCCGGGGGGCGGTTGGAGCCCATCGAGCAGGGCCCGCACGGCCTGCTCATCGCTGCCTGGGTGCTCCAGCACCAGCACGGGCCAGCCCCGTTCCGCCAGGGCCGCTCCTAGCCAGCCGAGCTGGGCGGCGCTGCCCCCCAAGCCCGGCATTAACAACACCCAGCCCGAGGGTCGGTTCGATCCCTGGGAAGGCCAGAGCACCAGTTGCAGCGGGCTGCTGCGATGGGCCACCGGCAGGCTGAGGACCTGGCTGCGGGAGGGGGCCAGGTTGGACCTCTGGGCTGGAGCCTGGCCGGCGAGGCCCGATGGGCCGTTGGCGATCGCCAAGCCATCGGTGATCGCCAGCAGGGGGCCCCGCTCCGGCAGGGGCAGGCGCCGCAGCACGGCTAGGGCCTGGCGCTGGGCCTCCAGTTGCTGGCGCCACTGGGAGGCCATGGCCACCAGGGCATCGAGGTTGAGGTTGATCCGGCGCGCGGGCAAGGCCAGCAGCAGGTCGATGGTGGTCACCGTCGGCTGCTGCTCGAGCAGCTGGCGCAGGGTCTTCACCAGAAGGGGGCCGCCAGCCTGCAGCTCGGGGGCCAGGTCCCGCTCGGCAGCCGCAGCGGGAAGGGGGGGCAGCGGCCCTGGCGGCCTGGTGGCCCCTACGGCGGCCCGGTGTTGCCAGACCGCTGGCACGCCAGCGCCGCTGATCACTTCGCCCATGGCGCCCAGCACCTGCTCGCCGGTCCAGCTCTCGATCAGCTGCCTCCCTAGGGAGCGGTCCTGTACCAGGGGCGCCCGCAGCAGGCGCAATAAATCCTGGCGACTGCCGGGTTCCAACAGGTCGAACCACACCCCCAGATCTCCCTGGGGATGGGCTGGATTGCGGGCCCAGGTGGCCAGTTGGTCAATATCAAGGGGCAGGTTGAGCCCATCGAGCTGCACCAGCAGCTCCTGGGCAGCGTGGGCCGGTGGGACCAGGCTGACCACCCCCACCAGCAAACTGGCCAGGATCGGGCCAAGGCGTGGGGCGAGACGTGGGGCGAACTGGGAAGGGGCCGCAGGCAAAGGCGCCGCCAGGGGGCTGGTGGGACCAGTTTCCCCCATCCCTGCGGGATGTGGCGACCGCGCGCATGGTGGCCAGTCTTGGCGCAGGGGGGGTCCTCTATCTCACCCCCATGGTGTTCCATGGCGCAGCCTTCACGGCCTCCCAAGTGGGCCTGGGCCTCGCCCTGGGTGCTGCGGTGGGCACCCTGGGGCGCTTTGCCAGTGGCGCCCTGCTCGATCGGGGGCTGCGCTGTTCAATGCCAGTGCTGCTGGCTGCCCTGCTGGCGTTGGTGGCGGATGGCCTGCTCTTCGGTGCCCACGAGTTCGGTACCTACCTGGTCGGCCAGGTGCTGTTCGGCGCGGCGGCGGGGCTTTACTGGCCAGCCATGGAACTCGCCGTCTCCCTGAGCTGCGAGCCCTTGCCCTCGGCCCGGGGCTATGCCCTGGCCCGCACCGCCGATGCCCTCGGGATCGCCGTGGGTGCCTTGATCGGAGCGGGGTTGGCTGCTGCGGGCCACCTGCGCGGCATCTACCTGGTGGACATCAGCTGCCTGGCGCTGGTGGTGGCCCTGCTGCTAAGGCGCCCCCTGGCGGCGCGGGCGCCTTTGGCGCCAGAAGGCCGCCGGAGCGATTGGCACCTCTGGCTACCACCCCTGCTGCCGATGCTGACCTTGACGGTGGTGGCAACGGCAATTCCCGCCCTGATGCAGAGCGCCTTGCCCCTGGATCTGGTGCGGGGGGGCCTGCAACGGCCGGCCCTGCCCGAGGGCACCGGCGCCCTGTTGATCGGCGGCCAACTGGGCTTGCTGCTGTTGATCCAGTGGCCGGTGGGCCAGTTCCTGGCCAAGCGCCCGCTGAGGCTGGGCCTCACCATCAGCCTGCTGAGCTTCTCCCTGGGCTGCGCCCTGTTGGCCTTCTCGGCCTTGAGTTCAGGTGGGGCGGGCCTGGTGGCCCTGGCCCTGTTGCCCGTGGCCCTAGGGGAGGCGGCCTTTCTGCCGATCGCCACCGAAGCGGTGGTGGACCTGACCCCGATCGATCACCAGGGCCTGGCCATGGCCCTGTTTTCCCAGTGTTTTGCCGTTAGTTCCTTCGCCGCTCCCCTGCTGGCGGGCTGGTTCCTCGACCATCACCACCATGGGCTCTGGCTCTGGCTGGGCATGGCCCTGGCCTGCCTCCTTGGGTTGCCGCTAGTGGCGCAGATCGGTCGCTACGACCAGCAGCGTCGCCAAGCCGGGCTGGGGACGGCCAGGAACGGGGGCTAGGGCCGGCAGGAACGGCCTTTAAACCTGGGTACTGGCGTTATTTTCGTCGGCCCCAGCCCCGGCGATGGCCTGCTTGGAGTTGCCCACCCAGGCCTCATGGGGTAGGGGTTCGGTGCCGTATTCCCAATCGTCGTAGTCGGGATCGTTGCGGATTTGTTGGTGGATTTGCTTCTGCACGTCGAAATCATGGGGATGGGGACCTGGCTCCTGGGCCCCATCACCGCTGCTCCCCCCAGGGGACTGGAGGACGTCCTGCTCCTGGCTCATCACGGGCAACCTCATAGCGCTTAAAGCCAGTCTGACCGATCGGCCCGGCGCTGGCCACGCAGCCCCCGGTGCCGGGCTGCCTCCGTTGGCTGGGGGGCTGCGGCAGCATTGCTGGACTTGGGGCCGTGGGCCGTAGGGGGGAGGCGAGCGATGGCCTTGCAGTTGATCGGCGCTGGCTTTGGCCGCACGGGGACCCTGTCCCTTTACACGGCCCTGAACAGCCTGGGCCTGCCCTGCTACCACATGGTCGAGGTGCTGCAAAACCGGGCCAATCGCCACCATCTGGCCTTCTGGCGCCGGGTCGGCCATGGCCAGCCCGGCGAGCCCTATCCCTGGGATGAGGTCTTGGGCAATTACGTGGCGGCGGTGGATAACCCGGCCAGCTGCGTCTGGCGGGAGCTGCTTGAGGCCAACCCCGGCGCCAAGGTGATCCTCACCCTTCACCCCCGCGGCGCCGAGGCCTGGTACGAGAGCACCCTGGAAACGATCTATTTCAGCGAACGGATGTGGCAGTTCCAGCTGCTCGCCGCCGTCAGTCCCTTCGCTCGGGCCCTGGGGGACATGACCCACCACCTGGTCTGGCAACGGGCCCACCGCGGCACCATGGCCAACCGCCAGGCCGCCATCGCCCACTATCTCCAGCACATTGAAGAGGTGAAAGCCGCTGTGCCGCCAGAGCGCCTACTGGTTTACAGCGTCGACCAGGGCTGGGGACCCCTCTGCGCCTTTCTGAATCTGCCGGCGCCCGAATCACCTTTCCCCCATGTCAACGACCGCGCCGAGATTAAGGCCACGATCGGTTTAATCAACTTGGCAGCTTTTGGCATCATTGGCGCGGGGGCTTTGGGCGTGGCCGCTCTGGGCTGGCTGGCCCAAGGCGCTGGCAGATTCAGGCACTGAGGCCACGGAATTTGAAGTGTAAGAGATGGTAGAAATGATCAGACTTAGGGTCTGTAAATGACGGACCAAGGACGGTGCTGCTAAATAGCTCGAAGGCATCAATCTGGGTCCCAGCCATTTTTTCTCAAGATCTAAGGCTCCGCAAGGGGTTTTCTCGGTGGGGTCAGGTCGCTCAAGGTTCGGGTTGGGTTTCAAACAGGATCTCGGTGGACTCAGGCGATTGGGGCTGTTGATAAGCATTCAGGAATGCCTCACCAATCCGCTTGGGATTTTCAGTTGTCTGGCGATGCACCAGACCCTTGATAATGAACAACACGGAGCGCACGCCGCTGCCTTTTAGGTCCAAGGCAACCAAGCGTGCTAGTTGATGCAAGGCTGCTTTACCGATCGAGGGGGCTGCGAATGCGGGATTAGGCACTTCTCCCCAATGGCTGCCAGTAAACATGATCGTGCCATGCCCCCTCTGCTTCATCCCAGGGATCACCGCATTGGCCGCTGTTAGGGCGCCACCAACCATCACCTCCAGGTCAGCTAGCACGTCCTCACTACTGACACTCCCCAGGGGGCCTGGCCGCACAGAAGATGCGTTATAGATAAGTACCTCGGGCTCGCCCAAGGTTGATGATGCCAGCGCAATGGCCGCCTGGATTGATGCCGGCTGGCTGGCATCAGTAGCAAAGGCTTGGGCCCGAACCCCTCCAGCGACCAGGCCATCAAGTAGCTCACGATGATTGTCTGGATGGCGCGAGAGCAGCGCCAGTTGAAATCCTTCGGCAGCGAAGGCTTGGGCAATCCCATGGGCAACGCCGGGTCCATAGCCGACGATTATGCAAACTGGCGAGGCCATAACCTTTTATTTTTTGATATCAATAGGAACCTAGCTGGATCGGCATTGATCCGCAAGTAAATCCTCCGGGATGGGACCTACTCCTGGCGATTAGTAAGCATGCAGTTGAGGCTAGATGCTTCGCTTAGGGAGTGCTCAGGCCTGGAAATCCTGAACTCAAACGTTAAACAAAAACTCCATAACATCCCCTTCCGCTACCACATACTCCTTGCCTTCGCTGCGCAGCCAGCCGCGGTTGCGGGCTTCGGCCAGGGAGCCGGCTTCGAGCAGCTGGGCATAGCTCACGGTCTGGGCGCGGATGAAGCCGCGCTCGAAATCGGTGTGGATCACGCCGGCGGCCTGGGGGGCGGTCATGCCGGCATGGATCGTCCAGGCGCGGGTTTCCTTTTCGCCGGTGGTGAAGTAGGTGCGCAAGCCCAAAAGCCGGTAGGTGGCGGCGATCAGGCTCTGCAACCCGCCCTCGCTCACCCCCAGGCCCTCCAGGTAGGCGTCCCGCTCCTCGTCGCCCAGTTCCACCAGCTCCGCTTCCACCTGGGCTGAAATCCGCACGGTTTCGGCCCCTTCCTTGGCGGCCAGCTCAGCCACCTGCTCCACCCAGCCATTGCCGCCGGCCAGGTCGTCTTCGCTGACATTGGTGGCGTAGATGATCGGTTTGGCGGTCATCAGACCCAGGAGCCGCACCAGGGGTTCCTCCTCTTCATTGAGGGCGATATTGCGGGCGGCCCCACCGGCCTCCAGCTCGGCCTGGATCCGACCCAGGGCGGTGTCCTCGAGCTGGGCTTCCTTGCTGGTGCGCAGTTGCTTCTTGAGGCGATCGCGGCGCTTTTCGATCTGGGCCAGGTCCGCCAGGCCCAGCTCCAGGTTGATCACTTCGGCATCGCGGGCCGGGTCAACGCTGCCGGATACATGGATGACGTCGTCATCCTCGAAGCAGCGCACCACATGGACGATCGCGTCCACCTCGCGGATGTTGGCCAGAAACTTGTTGCCCAGGCCCTCCCCCTGGCTGGCACCCTTGACTAAGCCAGCAATATCAACGAACTCAACCCGGGTGGGGATCAGCTCCTTCGAGCTGGAAATGGCCGAAAGCTTGGCCAAACGGGGGTCCGGCACGGCCACCACGCCCACATTGGGCTCGATCGTGCAGAAGGGAAAATTGGCGGCCTGGGCCTGGGCGTTGGCCACCAGGGCGTTGAAGAGGGTGGATTTGCCCACATTGGGCAGCCCCACGATTCCGGCTTTAAGCATGGCGGAAATCTATCGGCGCAGGCGCACGCAGTTTGGCCGCCGACCAGGAAGACTGGGCTGCATTGCCCTTTCGGCCATTCCTGTCGCCATGCCCCAAGCCGCCGCGCCCTCCAGGGAGGCCCTGCCGGTGGGGCCAGGCACTCCCGCTGGCTCGCTCCGTCGCGGGCGCGGTCCCCGTTGGCTGGTCCGCCGCCGGCTTTGGCTGGGTTTGGGGGCCACCGTGCTGGTGGTTGGGGGCGCGGTCCTGTGGTCTACGGCCCGCCAACGCTCCACCCAGGTCAAGGCCCTGGCCACCTACACGGTGCCGGCGCGGCTGGGAACCCTCCCCGGCGTTGTAACGGCCAGCGGCCAACTCGAGGCCTTCCGCCGCGTCAACGTCAGCCCCAAGCGCCAGGGCCTGCTGGTCAAGTTGTTTGTGGAGGAGGGCGACTCCGTGGTGGCGGGGCAGCCGATCGCCCAGATGGATAGCGGCGACCTGCGCGACCGCATCGAGGAGTTGCAGGCCCTGGTGCGTAGCGCCCAACAGCAGATGAACCGCAGCCGCAATGAGCTGGATCGCAACCAGTTGCTCTACCGCCAGAAGGCGATCAGCCTCAATGACTACGAGCGGATTCGCAACACCTACCGGGTCGATCGCGAAACCGTGCGGGCGGCGCAAAGCCGCCTTGAGCAACGGCAGATCGAGCAGGGCGAACTGATCGTGCGTGCGCCCTTCTCCGGCGTGATCACGGCCCGTTACGCCGATCCCGGCGCCTTCGTTACCCCCACAACTACCGCTTCGGCCACGGCAGGTGCGACCAGTTCTTCGGTGGTGGAGTTGGCCGAGGGGCTGGAGGCTGTTGCCAAAGTGCCTGAAAGCGACATCGGCCGCCTGCGGGTCGGCCAGGACGCCTCGGTGCGGCTCGATGCCTTCCCGGACCGTCGCTTTGCCGCCCGGGTGCGCCAGATCGCCCCCCGGGCCGAGAAGCTCAACAA
>Ga0310328_10016_pt1 | contig 19161 bp, 20 predicted proteins | sample LakSupDCLTotalC7_FD_195542 | JGI IMG/M metagenome (GOLD analysis project Ga0310328, IMG submission 195542) | Enriched freshwater cyanobacterial communities from Lake Superior, Ontario, Canada - SU02.DCL.Total.C7 (v2) (version 2) | ecosystem: Environmental > Aquatic > Freshwater > Lake | place... | reverse complement strand
GTCCCGCGACGGCTTCGAGCTGCAGTTCGCCGTTAACCACCTGGGCCACTTCGCCCTCACCGCCGCCCTGCTACCCCTGCTCAAGCAGCAGATCGGCGCCAGGGTTGTGACCGTGAGCTCGGGGGCCCACTATTTCGGGCGCATCGCCTTTGACGATCTGCAGGGGGAGCGCCGCTATGACCCCTGGACCGCCTACGGCCAAAGCAAATTGGCCAACGTGATGATGGCCCTCCAGTTGCAAGAGCGGCTGGAGGCCGCAGGCAGTTCCATCCTCTCAATCGCCGCCCACCCGGGCCTGGCCCGCACCAACCTGCAAGCCAGCTCGGTGGCGGCCAAGGGCTCCTGGATCGAGGGGCTTGCCTACCGACTGCTGGATCCCATGTTCCAGAGCGCCGCCATGGGGGCCCTGCCCCAGCTCCATGCCGCCGTAGCGCCGGAGGCCCGCGGCGGTGCGTTGTATGGCCCCGGTGGCCTGGCCAACCTGGGCGGCTGGCCCGTGCCCTGCAAGATTGCGGCCGCGGCCCTCGATGGCAGCCAGCAACGGCGGCTCTGGCAGGCCAGTGAAGAGCTGTGCGGGTTCTCTTCCAAAACGGCCCCCGCCTGAGCGAGGTCGGCTAAGGTTGCTTGATCTGGCAGAAGCCGGCGGGTTCGATGCTCGCCATTGTCAGAACCAGCACCGTGCCAAGCCCCGAGCTTCCTGGGGCCAGCAACAAGGTCCATGCCAGGCATTCCAGTGTGATTTCCCCTTGCGGGAAGGACTGCCACCCGGTGCGAAATCCATACCGACCATCTGTTCCTTTTTCCATGACCAGCACCCTTTCCGCCCTTCGGCGCGCGATCGGATCAAGCCGCCCAGCCAGCACCACGCCCCAGCCCCGGCCCTTCCCCAGTGCCCCAGCTTCCGCTCCCACCTGGGAGGACCTGCTAGGCCGCCGCTGAGGCCCTAATCCAGGCGAGCCATCTGCAACCAGCAGCCCCCTGGGGCAAGCTTTTCGACAATCAGGGCAGCGTTGCGGCTGTTCACCTGGAGGTGGGCGAAGGCCAGGGCATCATCCAGGCAGCCAAAGCGCGGCCCGCCCACCTCATCAGGAACACTGCGCTCGTGGCGATCGGCAAAGCGCACCCGATAGGGGCCCCCATCGGTACTGGAATCCTGCATCCCTGCAGTCTGGCCGCGCCTCGAAACGATTGGTTGCAAGCTCAAGCCTTTATTCCAATCAGGCCCCCAAACAGGGCGCCAGCATCGGGCAGCCAGGCGTTGCAGCGGCGGATCGCCAGCACCCAGGGCCGGGGAACCCTGGGGCAACCGGGGCAATCACAAAAAAACCATCCTTTGGCCAGTTCACTGCGGGTGAGCTGGCCAAAGGATGGTGAATTGTCTGGACTAAGGCCAGTGCACAGGGCCCGGGAGCCTGGAAAAAGCAGGCTCCGATGGCCCAGGGTGCCGCTCATACGGGGCGAGTGGCATGACCAGGGGAATCAGCAGATGCCCCTAGCAATGACTCCAGCCCCTCAAAACAACGAGCTCAGCAACTGGGCGAAGGCTCAGTAACGGCTGCGGCCACCGCCGCCACCGCCGTAGCCACCACCACCACCAGCGCCGCCACCGCCGCCGTAGCCGCCGCCGCCGCCGGGACGACCACCGCCACCGCCACCGCCGCCTGTGCGAGGTTCAGCTTTATTTACACGGATCATGCGACCCATCCATTCGACATCTTGAAGATCGTCGATGGCTTTTTGTTCATCAGCCTCGTTAACGAGTTCAACAAAAGCAAAACCGCGCTTGCGGCCAGTTTCGCGATCGAGGGGGAGGCTGCATGATTTCACCTCGCCATATTCAGTAAAAAGGTGGCGAAGATCCTCCTGCTCCGCATCAAAGGAGAGGTTGCCAACGTAGAGAGTCATTAAGGTGGAAAGCTTGAGGCAGGTCATTCGGAAGGAAGGGTGTTTAAACCACAAACCTTCTGGATTCCTTTTTACTTTACAGGTTGGCTCGACTCCCCCCTTGTGGTTCGATTTCTACACACAGCCGATTGGCAGTTAGGAAAACCCTATGGGAGGGTTAAAGATCCTGAAAAACGGGCTCGTTTGAAGCAATTGCGTTTTGCCATTGTTGAGCAACTAGCTCAATTGGTAAAAACCAAGGCGCTGGATTTTGTATTGGTGGCTGGTGATCTATTTGACTCGATAGAACCAACCCGCGCAGATGTGGCCCAGGCATGCAGCGCAATTGGAGTTATTGACGCACCTGTTTTTGTAATTCCAGGCAACCACGACCACGGGGGGATAGGCAGCTTTTGGCATGAAGCCTGGTTTAAAAGCTATCAAAAGGAATTGGCACCCAATTTGCAGCTGTTGCTGGAGCGCCAGCCAGTGCAACTCAGTGATGCACTGCTTCTGCCATGTCCGTTGCTGCGCCAGGCAGACCTTGAAGATCCCACCGCCTGGCTTAGGCACTTTCAATTTGATCCTGCCGAGAAAAGAGCTTGCTTGCTGTTAGCCCATGGCTCGGTGCATGGATTTGGTGGTGAATCCGCTTCAGACGCAGATGATGAAAATCCCTGTGGACCCACAAATCGCATCGATTTGGAAGCTCTACCGCAGGATTTCATCGATTACATCGCACTTGGCGATTGGCACGGGCTCAAAAAAATATCAACCAAAGCCTGGTATTCGGGTTGCCCTGAACCAGATAGGTTTCCGCGGGGGGAGAATTACCGCAGCTCCCAAGTGTTGCTGGTGGAGGTTGAACGCTCACAACCAGCCTCTGTATCAGTGAAAACCACCGGCATTGGCGTGTGGCACCAGCTCAAACAGCGGCTTAATGGGGATGGCGATCTAGCAGTTCTTGAAAAGCAGCTGCAAATACTTCTTGGCAATCGCAGCGGTATGGATTTATTACTGCTCGAATTGGATGGATATTTAAGCCTCGAAGCTGGAGTTCAACTGCAAAACAAATTGGAACAGCTTGAGGCTCGGCTATTACGCCTGAAATTGCGTGATCGCATTAAAATCACTCCAAACGAAGCTGAACTGCAGCAACTCATTGGCAGAAGCGGCGATCCACTAGTTGCAAGAGTGGCCCAACGCTTATTAAGCCTTACTGAATCTGAAGACGCTCAGAAGGCGGAACTCGCACTGCTCGCTCTTCGGGAACTGCATGGTGCTTGCGGCCAATTAACTTGAGATGAGGATCTCCGGCCTAAAACTCAGTAATTACCGTTTGCATCGCGAGCTCTCGCTGGAATTTGGTTTAGGGATAACGGTTTTGGAAGGTGCTAATGAAACAGGCAAAAGCACCTTGGTTGAAGCTCTCCATCGAGCTTTATTTCTCTCAAGCCGCAGCTCCGGGGCGCTGCTTGATGAGATGCGGCCCCAGCCCGGCGGAGGTGATCCCGAGCTAACGCTGAGATTTGAGGCTGAAGGCATCAGCTTCACATTGCATAAACGATTTGCGGGATCAAGGGGCGCCAGCAGCTTAATGAGCTCCTTTGGTAGCTCTTGGCAAGGGGATAAAGCAGAGGAGCGCTTGGCTGAATTGGTAGGGGCGGGCCCAGTTCCACGGGCCCGCCAAGGGGAACAGATGAAAGAAAGGTGGGGCCACCTGTGGGTGTGGCAGGGAAATGCAGGACTTAACCCCCTCGACCTTGGTGCTAACGCCCTCGATCAAGCTCGCTTATTGGAACAATTGCAGATGTCTGGTCAGCTTGGGGTTCAATCACAAGTTGATCGCCGCGTTGTTGAACTCGTGCAACAGCGCTGGAGCTCTTCCCATACTGAAAAGGGACGAATCGGCCGTGCTGGTTCAGCTTTAGCAGAGGCACAACAGACAGAAGAAATTGCCAAACAACAGTTGCAGAACCTTAATAAACAACTACTAGAACAAAAACAAGCACAATCTGAACAGCAACTAGCCAACTCGAAATTAGCCGAATTGGATCGTGCAATACCTTTGTTGAAATTATTAGCACCTTTACAACTACAAAGAAAAGAAATACAAAAAGAAATTAATTCGTTAGTTGAAACAAAGCAAAAACTAGTTAGATTAAGTCAAAACACCACATCTCTAGAAAATGAACTTAAGCCTGAGCTTGCCTTAATTGAAACCCTTAAATCCAAGTATTTAGTGCTTAAACAGCGCAGATTATATTCTAATGAACAGCTTGAAGTGGCGTTGAAAGAGGCCGAACAATTACAGCAGGCAATTAAAATATTAAGCTTGCAAAAACGCTTAAAGGAGCAGGAGATTAAATCCCAGAAGATTTTAGAGTTAGATAATTATTTACAACAGATGCCTCAAATAACAGTGGAGAATATAAAATTATTACGTTTGCAGCAGCAGCAATTGCAAATAATGGAAATTACAATGAAATCATTCTCTACAAAACTTGAGTTATTAGAGGCTGACGCGGAGGTGTTGCTAAATGGAGAACCGCTATTACCCGGCTCCACATATTCTCTAAGCGTAGTGAGTTTACTGCAAACCACTAGTTTCAAATTACGGCTCGAGCCAGGTGCTGGAGGGAGGGTTGAAGAGGCTGAAACCAAGGGGCAGGAACTTAGAAAACAAATCAATGCCGAATTGGAAAGGCTTGGAGTAATTGATGTGGAGGCAGCAATGCACCTAGAAAGGAAACGCAGCGAATTAGAAAATGAAAGAAAACGCTTGATGCAAGAGAATAGTAATGAAGATGCACAGCTAATAAAGTTTACGCTTCAACAATTACCAAAATGTGAAATTAATAATGCTTCACTTGAAGATCTGAAGCTTAAACTTGATTTGCTTTTACCTGTAGGTCGGGAGCGGCGACTTGAGTTTAATCGGCTTGATCAACAGCTCAGTGAAATCCAAATAGAGCTAGATGCCCGATCCAATGGCTTGAATAGCAAGCGACAACAACTTTTGCTAAATGAAACCTTACTGAAGGATTTGACGCTTAGCCATGGAGATAATAAGCAATTAGATGAACAACTAAGTGCAACTAAAAAAGCAGAAGCTGAATTAGATAGCAAGCAGAAAAACTTTGAAGCGCAACTGCAAAATTTTAAACTTAATTACCTGCTTGTAACTATTGAATCAGCTCAAAAACAAAGAGAAGAGCTTTTGCAACAACTTGCTGGGTTAGGAGTTTTATTGAGGAATGATGGCATTAACGATCGCTTTGCCTTGCTGGATCAATTGGAAGCAGCTTTAGAAAATAGTAGCGCAGAAAGAATAAGGCTCGAAAAAGATGCATTAATGCTGGATTTACTTAGAAAGCTGTTACAAGATGAACAAACAGCAATGGCTATGCAATATACAGCTCCAGTGATGAAGCGTTTAGATGATTATCTTAATTGCTGTTGCAAAAATGCAACGCGCAGCAGTATTGAATACCAGAGTACGAAGGGTTTTTTAAATTTAAAATGGCAAAGAGGTGATACTGGCGTTGCTTGGCCGTTTTCTGTTTTGAGTGGTGGCAGCAAAGAATTACTAGCTGCTGCCCTGCGCCTTTCCATGGCTGAGGTATTGGCAGGTTCCTATAACGGCTGTTTGCCACTTGTTTTTGATGACGCTTTTAGTAATGTGGATCCAAGCCGATGGAATGGACTCTCAGATTTGTTGTGTAGAGCTGAAGAGCAAGGTCTGCAACTTTTAGTATTTAGTTGTGATCCAAGCTTTACTGCATCACTAGTTGCAAGAAATCGAATTAAATTAACTACTCAAGCTTGATTCCTGGGTGGCAAACCATCTCCAATACGGAGTAGTTTTATCCATCGCTTTATTTGTTGACCAATGCCAAATATTATAATCGCAAGTAATAAAAGACTACCTTTTAGAACCAAGGTTTGAGAGCCGAATGCAGTAACTATTAAACCAATTACCAGCCATGGACTTATTGTATCAACAAAATCAAGACGTTTTAGCGCACTGCTGCAACTTGCGCATGATTTGGTATGTGAGTTGTAGCGATCAAGCAATGCCTCCCGTGATAATTCAGCTGCTAAACTAGTATTTGGAAACGCTAAGCCGGCATAGGTATTAATCCAGCGATGGAATGCAATTACATATTTATCGGCACTTGTTGGTAGGTAGCAAGCCTTAGCTAAAGCAGACGAACCTCCAGACGCAATAAGGTTACGTTCTTGATGATGCAGGAATATTTGATCATCTTCTAAAACTAAATTATTTCCAATATGTTGAAGCCACATAGGCCGCAACGCTAAGAGTTTTGCTGTTATAGGTTTATCAAACTTAAAGGGGAAACGAGCAAATAAACGACAATTGCCAGCTGTTGTGGGAGTGGCATAAACCACTGTGAGGATACGTGCAAAACCCTTAGCGGTTAAATCGTGCCACATTAAAGCTGGTGCCTGGAATGTGGTGTGTTGGGCCCCTAGCCTGCCTTGCCGAGGACCCTCTTGCCATAAACCAATAAATCCCTGCGGCCCTTCATCTAAAACCTCGAGTTCAACAGGTCCGGCATTTGTTCGCTTGCCAACTGTGGCGTGATGGGTAAAGGGCACATGGCTCACATCCAATACATTTTCAAGCAAAGTAATACTGTCGTATGGGAGATCTCTAAATGTATCCTGCAAAAACCAATCGGGTTCATCAAGCACAGGCACTAAAGGAATTGCTTGATTGGAAGCCTGATTCGAATCGCCGCTAAAAACAAACAGCAACCCTTGGCCAGTGGCGGTGGCAAATTTTCTACAGTTTGCCCTCACACTGCTTGGAAGCTTGGATGAACTTTGGGGCAGATTTACGCAGTTTCCACTGCCGTTAAAACTCCAACCATGATAAGGACATTCCAATTCACCATTAGCGTTTATGCGGCCTTCGGACAAGGAGGCAAGACGATGGGGGCAGCGATCGCTGAATGCTTTCCATAAGCCCTCTTGGCGATCAAACCAGAGCACCAATGGTTCAGCTAATAGGATAAAACGACTTGGTTTTTGAGGATTTAAATCTCGCAAATATGCCACTGGATACCATTGATCCTGCCACAGATTTTTTTGAGGGCTTTCTGTCATAGCGGCGGCATTAACTCGTGAGGATTTAGATCTGTTCTCCTAATTAAAGCGAACATGGTGCCGTTACTGCCGCGGCACAACCGCAAATCATCACTGAGATGGGTTATGTCTAGCCAAGCCGGGAAATTCTGATTAATGCCCGCAAGTAGTTGTGGCCTAAAGGGTGCAAGCTTTGGACCGATCCAGCCCCCTTTAATAAACCTGACACCAACTCTGCTTGGTGCTTCAAGCTGCAGTTCTGCTAAAACTGATATACCGCCAAGCTGGCCAAAAGGCCCTGGTAGCCTCAAAAGGTTCATTGCTCGCCCTTCTCGAGGTAATAAAACTTGAAGATTTTCAAACCAGGGCTGCACCTGCAGGTAAGGCAGGCTGCTACTGCTCCAACGCAATTCCCAAACCGCTTCTAACTGATTTGTCTGAAGTTCTAGATTGCAGGGCTGATCTTGCTCCAGTTGCGTAAATATAGGTAATACTGTTGAAGCACTAGCCTTGCCACATTTCAATATTTCTAAAAGAGAAGAAGCATTAAATTGGGCCATCTAAAATCAATCCTCATCCATAAAATTAGCTTCTGATTCAAGAGCATTTAATTGAGCATCTAAAAGTTTGCCCTGTTTAACGCTTCCTAGCTTTGCGGCCTCCAGCATTCTTTCGGCGAGAATTAATTTACCAGCTGCATCATGGATGCCCTCCTGCGCTGCTTGATAATCCACCCTTTGTCTTGCTGTAGCAGCACTTAGATTCAGGTGGGTAGCGAGGCGACCGCAGGTGGTCATAAAAGCTTGATCTCTAATTCCTGCCATTGCTTTGCCTAAACCATGAATGAATTTCTAATCAGAGTAGTGGAACCGGAGCTGATGAATGGAATCGAACAGGCAGAGGCATACGCGGCTGCAGATTTCAGCTCTGCTGATTCAGCCTTAATAAGTTGGGTAGCGCAAAAATTTCCAGAAGGAATTGGCCCGCTACTAATTGATCTAGGTTGCGGACCTGGAAATATTAGCGAGTTAGCAGTAAAACAATGGCCTAATATGATAGTAAAAGGTGTTGATGGCGCAGAACAAATGATTGCTCTTGCTAATAAACGGAAAAAGTTGCTACCGCAACCAATACTGGAGCGAATAGAATATAAAGTACTTAATCTATGCGATCAGGATCAGATAAATTTATTAAAGAAAACTCTTGCAGCACATAAGGCTGTATCAGATATTTCTGTAGTCTCAAATAGTTTGCTACATCACCTTCATGATCCTCAACATCATTGGAATGCAATAAAATCATTGGCGACCCCCGGAAGTGCTATTGTGGTAAATGATCTTTGCCGGCCGGTAAATAATATTGAATATGAAAAATTAGTAGATGCCGAAGTTGTGCATATGGATTCTGTATTAAGGCAAGACTATTGTGCTTCTTTGAAGGCTGCATTTACTATGGAAGAGGTAAAACAGCAATTAATCGAGGCTGATTTGAATTATCTTTCAATAGTTCAGCGATCAGTTAAATATATAAGTGTTTTGGGAAGACTAAGGTGAATTACTGATCAAGCAATTTGCCTTGAAAAGAAAACCGTCACCTTGTAAAGTAAACAAAAGCACGCCAACCCTTCCTTCGTGAATATGTATTCGTTACTTTCATTACGCCCACCAGCGGCGGCAGCCAAGGAGGAATCAGCACAGCCCAGCAGTAAAAAAGGGTTTGGATTTGGCTCAGGAGTTGCAAAGGGTAAGGGCCACAAGCGCAAGGGCTCAGGCCTATCGGCTGGTGATCGGAGTCCCTTAGGTAAAGCTCCGGATGTGGATGCTATTAAAGCGCGAGGCATATTGCACCTACCATTAGCTGGGCGTTTAAAGGAATTTCAGGTTAAGGCAGCTTATAAAAAGTTAGCAGCGTCCCATCATCCAGATCAGGGAGGAGAAATTACAACAATGCAACGAATTAACGCCGCTAGAGATCATTTATTATCATGCGACGAAGATTAAGGAATTATTCGGCATAAATTTCATTACCATCAATTTCCTCGCCATCAATTGGAACTTCAAGCCAGCGGCGCAACCATGCAACGAGAAGGTAAAAAGGTAATGTATCTAATAGTGCAGCAACAAGTTTGAATAAGTAGCCGCTAGCAATAAAGTTAGTAAGTTGCGGCAAAATTGCTTTTTCAGCCTGTATTGGTAGCACGTGAGCCCCATAGTGGCTTATTAATACCACTGCGGTGGTGTCAACTAATTGACTAATTAATGTTGATCCATTATTTCTTAACCAAAGTGCTTTACCATTACTGAAGCGTTTCCAAAAATGAAATAATCGCACATCTGTAAATTGCGCTGCCATATAAGCGGCCATCGAGGCACCAACAGCACCAAATGTGAGCCTTTGGATTTCGAAGAAAACAGGTGAATCTGTACCGGGTAAAATACCTCCAAGCCAAATAATAAATATTATCCATCCATTAAGTAAAAGACCCACCCACACCAGTTGACCAGCTTTCTCCTCTCCCCATATTTCACTAATCAAATCTGTGCATAGAAATGTTAGTGGATATGGTAAGGCTCCAACAGCAACAACTATTGGCCAATTGCCAATGCTACCAAGTGTTAAAAAACGACTTAAGCCAAGAATATTAAGCATTCCCATAGTACCTAGAAATAGGCCTGCAAGAATAAGGAATGCGAAATCACGGCGACGTTTTATTTTTAGGCTAACTGCGCTCATAATTTTAAAATAAAGCTGTCACGCTGATGAAAATCTGGATCTTTAGCATTGTGAGTAAGTGCCCAGTAGGATAAGTTTCCATTTTTTTGTTTAAGGACGGATGCAAAACCAAGTTCAATTTCTGAGTTTAATGGAATCTTGGGATCTAGCACCACTGAAATTCCAACTGAAACACTGTTAGCCGTTTTCGAAATAGAAAAGTTAAGGCTGTGCTTATATTCTTCCTCCCTTTGGCCGTTACGATAGGAATTAAATTTATATATGTTCCAATTAGTATTAGGAGATATATTCAGTTCCCAATAGAAAGTCTGTTCTGGCATGCTCCAAAATGCTTCAAAACACGTATCCTTCCAAAGATAATCGCTCCGCACAGAACCTTCTGTAACTGTTGGAATTACTAAGTTATCTATGGGGCCCTCAAGGCGATATCGGAGCTTTAATTTACTAGATATTCTTGTTGCTGCGGCAGCAAGTCGCAAACCAACCAATTCATCAGGCCTGTTATGGGGCAGCAGTAAAGCTGATTGGCTTCTCATCTTAATTCCTCAATACATTGTCGGATTTCAAATTCTTGCGTCTCAATGCTTTTTGTTAAACTGAATTGAACAAGAGCTCTTTCTAAATTGTGGGATGAGTGATTCACTTTGAAATATATATTGCCCGCGAGGTAATCACTAAAGAAACGCATTCCCAATTCGAATGGAATAAGCCTAATTGCATCGTAGAGATAATTATAATCTGCTTCATTTAGTAATTTTTTTGTTTTACTAAGGTAGCCATTTAATAAGCGTTTACAGCTATCGATACAGAAAAAGACCTTACTAAGATCAAGTTCCTCCTCCCCAGCCGGGTTACACGCGGATCTAAGGCAATCACCAAGATCATAATGAATTAATCCAGTCATTAATGTGTCTAGATCTACCATGGCGATAGCTTGGTTTGTAATGTTATCGAATAAAAAATTATTTACCTTTGGATCGCCGTGAATCACTCTATGACACAATTCACCGCTGCAAATTGCATTTTCTAAAATACCAACAATAGCCTCTCGCTCCTTAATGAAATTTATACACCATTGGGTTTTATCACATGAATCTGCCACCATATAATTTGATACTTTTTTGTATTCTTGATGGTATTTAGGTGTAACATGAAAGTTATCAAGTGTTTTAATTAACTTCTTCAACGGAAAGCCATCCATTAATGAATGGAAAATACCTAATCCAATGCCAACCTCCTCAGCATCATCAGAGTTTCTAACCACATCTGTTGTGTAGGCTGAGCCTATATAGCTTGTCGCCCTCCAAAATTCATCTTGAATTCTATGCCAATACTGGTTATTATATCTTGAATTAAGTAATGAAGTAGTTCTCCAGTCTCTTTCCTCAATATTCCATGTTTCGCTTAAAAGTTTTAACTCAATATATTCCAGTGATACCTGCATGTTGCTAATTATAGATTCAGGGTTCTTAAAGACTTTGGAACTGATTTTTTGCAATACAAAATCTTGATGACCGGAATCCTTAAGCTTAACAAGATATGTGTCGTTGATATTTCCATTCCCTAATGGCACAACATCTATTATCAAGCTCTTATCTACAAATGCTTCGGCAATAGAAAATAAATATCTTTTTAAATCTTCTGTCATCAGTAGTTTTCACACTCCCAAATTTTGCTGCTGAACAGAAAATTTGCTCGCCCAGTGGTCCAGAGAAGCAGATGGCCACAAGTACGCTTGTATTTTCAGTATATAAGTACTATTATCTGAATGGATCAATTCCGCTCCCTCCTGCCTTTTCGGCCTTAACCAAAAATGTCTCCTTGCCAAACAGATCCAGCAGTAGAAGCCCTACGCAGGGCAAACCCCCGTAGATATATGGATGTAAAACCTGGACATTTCGCTGTGGTGGCAATGGCTGGTAGACCGTGGTTCATCGGACGTGTTGGAGAGGTGATCGACAAGCCTTATCGACGCATTCCGGCTTTTGTCCGGCTCATTAATGTAGATAGTGGTGATGTGGAGCAGGTGCCTGCTGCCTGGATTGTTGAGCTAATGGCTAGCAGGAGCTGATGTGGTTAATTTTCTGGTTGTGGAAATTGTGGAAATCATCTCCAATGGTTTTGATTCCATATCATTTACCAAAAAAGAGCTCCATGTTGAAAAAATCTCTGGTTTACATCTAATCAGTCCCCAGTCTATGCGTAGATTCTTATAGGTAATTCCTACAGCTGTCATCTCTTTGTCATCTGCCATTAGCGACCAGAGTAACTGCACATTCTTGCGGCTATATTCTTCTTCATCGTCTAATAAATCAGGTTCAGCAATTATTCCAGGTTTTGTGGTGAGTTGAAGTTTTGAATGCCATGATAGATATTTTCCATTTTCTGTTGGGTAAAACCAGCATGGCTCATTTTGTGCTTCATTAAGACAAAAATTATCAAGTAATTTCCATTGATTTGCGCTAAAAGTATAAACACCAAGCCAATGCTGATCCGGCTGAAAATCTGGAATAATTGCATCGCAGCAAAGCAAACTCCCTTCTTCCTTAGCCATTGGATTATTACCTTCTGCTACAGCCTCTCCCTGTTCAACAAGTGTTTCAATATCGCTTTGCCAGTCGATTGGGCAGCGATGTATTCGTAGGCAGAAACCAGTCGCAAGGCTCACACCCTGCAGTTCTTCAAGCTGAATTCGATCGGCAAGATCTGGTAGCTCCTCGGCGTTGCGAGCTAAGATAAATAGGTATGAGGTGTCCATTCCGGCAGCCAAAAATCAAGATTTTATTAATTCTAAAGAGTTTTTCCTGAATGGGACTTTTTAAGGTTGAAACCAGTCCTGAAATTGTTTAAACTGATTCAGTTTCGTGCTTTGAAATGATCACCAAGCGATTGATATGCATTGCTGCGTTTCTTTTCTACCCATATTTTCCGGCTGCAATGGCGGCACCATTCAGTAAGGACCCAGTTTCATTTGCTGGCTTTGCTAATAATATTAAGTGGAGCTCAGGCAGCTCCCCTTTTTTCAAGAATCTTAGTATATGTGAGCAACTTTCAAATGGTGGTTACATTTGTAGGGCTGGCGAGGTTTATCTTGTTAAACCAAATGAAAATGGACGTAGTTTTTGTAAACTAAGCCAGGTTTGGTATGAGCCAAATAGTAAAGTTGTTCAGTATAAAACTAATTCTTGCAGCTTCAAAGGTGATGAACAAAGAATACAGGAGCAGGGACGTAAACTCATTCAGAAGGGCCTAGATATGTTAGAAAACTATTCTCGCTAACCTATGTCTGATTTACAATTAGTTTGGTTTAAGCGCGATCTAAGGGTTTCTGATCACCTTCCCCTTTCTTCAGCCTCTAAGTGTGGAGTTGTTCTACCTCTTTACATTGTTGAACCAGATCTTTGGAGTCAGCCCGATTCATCTGCTCGGCAATGGGATTTTTGTTCCGATTGTCTAGTTGAACTGCAAGCTAACCTCACTTTACTTGGCCAGAGCTTAATCATCAGAATTGGTGATCCGATTCTAATCCTTACGGAATTACATAATCAATTTAAATTTTCTAATATCTGGAGTCATGAAGAAACTGGAAATAGGTTTACCTACAATCGTGATTTAAAAGTAAAAAGATGGTGCATACAAAATTCAGTATGTTGGAATGAAACACCCACGGCTGGAATAGTGCGTGGTTTGAAGAGTCGCTCTAATTGGGCATTGCAATGGGCTGAGCGTATGAAATCCCAACCTATTTTATCGCCATGTAATTTAATTTCTGTTTCTAAAGTATTTCCAATTCCAGCCCTTCGTTCAGAAGCATTACCTAGCAGCACGGAACTAAATATGCGGCTGGATAGTTGTCCAGATCGACAAAAAGGTGGTAGTTCTAATGCTTCTGCAATATTAAGTAGTTTTTTAAAAGGACGGGTTAAATTATATTCACGTGGTATATCAAGCCCAAATACAGCTTTCGAGGCATGTTCTCGTTTATCTGCGCATCTTGCCTTTGGTTCAATCTCTCTTAGAGAAGTTGTGCATGCTTCAAATCTGCAGGGTGGCACCAGAATGTTTTCTGAGAGGCTTCATTGGCATTGTCATTTTATTCAGAAGCTTGAATCTCAACCCTCGCTTGAGTATGAAAATGCCCATAGAGCTTTTGATCAACTTAGAGATTCCAACCAACTATTTTTAGATGCATGGATCAATGGTCTTACTGGCTGGCCCTTTGTGGATTCTTGTATGCGCGCTCTGCATTATACCGGCTGGCTGAATTTTCGAATGCGTGCAATGTTGATGGCAGTTGCTAGTTATCACCTTTGGCTTCCTTGGCGCGATAGTGGTCTTGCATTAGCTCGTTTATTTGTTGATTATGAGCCCGGAATACATTGGAATCAGTGTCAGATGCAAGCGGGTACTACCGGTATTAACTCAATTCGTATCTACAATCCGATTAAGCAGGGGCTAGATCACGACCCCCATGGTATTTTTATTCGTAAATGGTGTCATGAACTAATAAACGTACCGCTTGCTTATTTGCATACACCATGGAATATGAGTCTCTTAGAGCAAGCCGCCTGCGGATGTACTTTAGGCGAGCATTACCCTCAGCCATTAGTAGATTATCAGGTTGCTGCAAAAATTGCTCGTGATAAAATTTGGAATGTACGTAGTTTTAACAATTTTAATACTGAAGCCAAACAAGTTTTTCTTAAGCATGGATCTAGGCGTTCGCAGTTGCCTAGAGCTCGTTCTAAATCTAAGGAATCCCCCGGACAGCTTTGTTTTAATTTAGTTATTTAGCTGAATGAATTTTCATTTTAGGCTAATGTTAGGACTTCGAATTGCCAATTTGCAGATACCAGCTGGTTTTGGTAATGTTACAAAGTTATTAGGTTCAATTAAATGCAAAACAACAGTTGTAGTCATAAACCAAAACTTCTTGCTACTGGTATCGCTCCATTAGGAATCATCGCAATTGGGATCGTGCCAATGGGCATAATTGCAATTGGTGTGGTACCTATGGGTGTGTTGTCAGTTGGAGCAGTGGGCATGGGTTTGATCAGTGTTGCTGTTGTGAATATGGGGGTATTAACCGCTGGAATTACCACAATGGGGGTTGCTTGGGCTGGAATGGTAGGTATGGGGCCAATTCGTATTGATCCAACTCGCTGGACCATTGCACAGGTAAAAACTGAATCAACTATGTTTTCAACGAAAGAATTAGCTCAAAAAAAGGCTATTCAAATGGGCTGTTCTGGTGCCCATGCAATGGGGGCTGAATGGATGCCTTGCGCTTCTATGGATGAATATGTTAAGGCATATGCAAAGAGCAACCATATTCATTAATTACCTATTTTTATGAAACTAAATTAATTAATTTACCTGGTACAACAATAATTCTTTTAGGTGCAGTCCCCTCGAGCCATTTCTTGGAAGCATCACTTTCAAGCGCTAATTTCTTTAACGTATCTGCATCTATATCTGGTGCTACATGCAGATTATCTCTTACTTTTCCGTTTATCTGAAGAATTATTGTGATTGTATCTGTAATTAATGCCTTTTCGTCTTCGATTGGCCATTTCTGCTGATGAACACTATTTACTCCACCTAATTGCATCCATAATTCATCTGCCAAATGGGGTGCAAATGGAGCAAGTAAGATAAGTAATGCTGCAATAGCCTCCCCTGCAACATTCTCATTGGCTTCTTCAAGATGAGTTGTGAGCGTATTGCAGAGTTTCATTAATTCTGAAATTGCTGTATTAAATTGCAATTCCTCACCACTCAAATCCTCACTGATTGCCTTGATTGCTATGTGCACAGCGCGTCTAATATTTTTTTCTTTTGCATTTAGTTCGCCAAATGCATTGTTCAAATTTAATTGAATCTCTGAATTTTGTTCTTTTGCGCTCTGGCATAATCGCCAAATGCGTTGTAGAAAACGAAACTGCCCCTCAACATCTGCATCATCCCACTCCAAATCCTTCTCTGGAGGTGCTTTAAATAGAATAAACATTCTCGCTGTATCTGCTCCATACTTATCAATTACCACACCAGGATCAACACCGTTATATTTAGATTTAGACATTTTCTCGTAGTAAACATCTAATAGAGTTCCATCGATTGGATCTAATGGGTTTGATATATCCAATACCTGTGATGGAGCAATATACTTTTCAGTTTTTGGATTTCTAAAGGTAATAGCTTGCACCATACCCTGAGTTAGCAAATGCTTGAATGGCTCATTAAAGGAAATTAGATCTTTTTTTGCTAATGCTTTTGTGAAAAATCGTGAATAAAGCAGATGCAAAATTGCGTGCTCTACGCCTCCTACATATTGATCAACAGGTAGCCATTTTGATGCAGTTATTTTCGCAAAAGGAAGATCTTTGTTTTCTGAATCTGTATATCGTAAATAATACCAACTTGAACACATAAATGTGTCCATGGTATCTGTTTCGGGTTTTGCGTCTCTACCACAGGTGGGGCAAGGAATAATTGCTAGAGGCTCACCTCGTGTAGGTAGTTTAACGGGTAGTTTCTCAACTGGAACTGGAACTACACCACAGATATTACAATGAATTACGGGTATCGGACAGCCCCAATAGCGTTGCCGTGAAATTAGCCAATCTCGTAATCGATATGTTGTTTTACCTATTCCAAAACCTTCTTCTTCTGCTTTGCTAATAATCGCTTGCTTAGCTTGCTCCCCTTCAAGACCGTTGAAATTTTCTGAATTTTCAAGTATCCCTAATTCAGTGAAGGCTTGATTGGGATCGTGATTAGCAGCATTTCCCGCTTTTAATATCACATTTTGTATGGCTAAGTTGTATTTTTTGGCAAAGCTATAATCCCTCTGATCATGGGCTGGTACTCCCATAACCGCTCCTGTTCCGTAATCTGGCAACACGTAATCTGCTATCCATACTGGAATTGATTTCCCTGTTAGTGGATGTACAACTGTTCCCCCAAGTGCTACGCCTTTTTTATCTTGATCCTCCGCCATTCGTTCTAATTCACTTTTAGCAGCAACCTCTTCTTGAAAGCTTTTTACTGATTCTTGCTGTTGCTTAGTTGTTAGTTTTGCCACCAGAGGGTGTTCAGGAGCAAGAACCACATAGGTAACACCATAAATTGTATCCGGTCTTGTTGTAAATACATCTACATTTAAATCAGGTTTATTCAATTCTTTTCCCCCTTTTTCTAATTTAAAGCTGAATTGTGCACCCCTGCTCCGGCCGATCCAATTTGCTTGCATTGTGCATACCCTTTCAGGCCAACCATTCAGGCCATCTAGATCTGTTAAAAGATCATCAGCAAAATCTGTAATTCTTAAGAACCATTGCTTTAATTTGCGCTTCTCAACTAGTGCTCCCGATCGCCAGGATCTCCCTTCACTATTAACCTGTTCATTTGCTAATACTGTTTTGTCAATTGGATCCCAATTAACATTTGCTTCTTTTTGGTAGGCAAGCCCGGCAGCAAAGAATTGTAAAAATAACCATTGGGTCCATTGATAGAATGAAGGATCGCATGTGCTGATTTCTCGGTCCCAATCGATCGATAGGCCTAATTTCTTTAATTGAATTCGCATTTGTTCAATATTTTGTATTGTCCAGTCCGCCGGATCTACTCCCCTTTCGTTAGCTGCATTTTCCGCTGGAAGTCCAAATGCATCCCACCCCATTGGATGAAGAACTTTCTTACCTTTTAGTCGTTGTTGCCGGGCAATAACGTCTGTTATTACATAATTTCGCACGTGTCCCATGTGCAAATTCCCAGATGGGTAGGGAAACATAGATAAAGCATAGAAATTTTCACTCCTTGTTTCACTTGGCTCCGGTGTGCGATTTAGCCCGAGCTGCTCCCACCGTTTCTGCCATTCGGGCTCCAATTCACTGGGGTTATAACGATTTTCTGAGCTTTGCTTATCAAAACGAGTCATGCGTTCAGTTTGTTTGAGGAAGGCAAGGCCGCGAACTAGGAATTGTGCCCTGCTCCAGGCCTTCATTTTGGTTAATTGCCGTGATCCGCACCACATGGCTCCGGCTGAGCAATTCTGGTAACTCCTTGTCTTCAGCTATCAAGGCTAAAAACTCCGGATCTTGCCATTGCAAATACCCCTCCAGGGCTGAACCATCTGGCAACTGAATACGTAGCTCCTGCTTTTCGCGGATCCATTGCTGCAGTAGCCGCACACCTGGCAGGTTTGTATTCATTTCCAGCAGCGGGCTAGGGGCCATACGATCAGGACAGCATCAGTGCCTCTATGCAGTTTCGCAAGTATCAGGGCTTAGGCAATGATTTTATTTTGATTGACGCCCGCAAAACTGAATCACCCCCGATACATCCAGATCAGGCACGCTTGTTGTGCGATCGCCGCTTCGGTGTTGGCGCTGATGGGTTGATCCTTGCTCTACCGCCCCAGGGACTGGGTGATGTGCGGATGCAAATAATTAATGCAGACGGTTCTGAGGCTGAAATGTGCGGAAATGGGGTCAGGTGTTTTGCTCGTTTTCTGGCCGACCTCGATGGCGCCAGCGGATCCGGTTCATGGAGGGTGGAAACACCAGCAGGCATTATCGTTCCGCAGCTTCTAGCAGATCAACAGGTTTCGGTGGACATGGGGGAACCTTTTCTATCCCCCTCGGCCATTCCTACGAGCATTGACTCTGGTGGATCGCTGGCCCAAGCCTGGTTGGAAGTGGCTGGTGAGCAACTCCTTGTAGCTGCTGTTGGCATGGGCAATCCCCATGCAGTGGTTCAGGTTGATGATCTTGATCTAATTGCTTTTACAGAGTTGGGTAGTGAGTTGGAAATACATCCTGTTTTTCCCGCCCGCACAAATGTGCATTTTGTTCAGGTGATTTCGCCAAACCAGCTGCGAATGAAGGTATGGGAACGCGGAGCTGGCGCAACTCTTGCCTGTGGCACCGGCGCATGTGCCGTTTTGGTTGCAAGCCATTTGCGTGGCGCTTGCGCTCGTGAAGCTGATATTGAGCTGCCTGGGGGCTTCCTTCATATTCGCTGGGACGAGGACAACCATCTGCAAATGGTTGGCCCTGCTGAATTTGTGTTTAGTGGTTATTGGTCTTTAGAAGAAAATACAGAATTGCAATTCACTAAATCTATTGATTGCTCAACTGATTGCAGCCAGGGTTGCTTGGATCCTGATAATTGCCCGAGCGCCACTGCTCGCGCAAACGCAATGGCGCTGTTGGATAAATTTTCGCTAAATCAATTGGTAGATCTAGCCAATGAATCTATTGAAGAACGCACAATTAAACGTATCAAAGGTGGTTGATTCATTGCTTTATTTAGACGCCTGCGCTGCAGCGCCGCCCCATCCACTTGTGTTGGCAGCCATGGCAGAGCATCAGGCTGATTGCTGGGCGAATCCATCTAGCCTTCACAGTGCTGGCCTTATAGCAGCAGATC
>Ga0310328_10014_pt1 | contig 20070 bp, 21 predicted proteins | sample LakSupDCLTotalC7_FD_195542 | JGI IMG/M metagenome (GOLD analysis project Ga0310328, IMG submission 195542) | Enriched freshwater cyanobacterial communities from Lake Superior, Ontario, Canada - SU02.DCL.Total.C7 (v2) (version 2) | ecosystem: Environmental > Aquatic > Freshwater > Lake | place... | reverse complement strand
AGCCCTTGGTGTAACACTAAAATTAAATACAAGCGCCACAGGTCTATTAATTAGTGCCCTATTCATAACAACTACTCTAGTGAGATCGCAAAACTTAAAGAAGTTAGATCTTGGAAAAATTATTATGGGCTGCAGCTGGATATTACTTGGCGCAGTAATAACCGGTTCCTTGCTGAGCATAGCAATACCCTTGGAAGGGGGCTTATATCCAAATATATTAAAGACATACCTTCTGGTTGCAGAATCACAAGCTGCTAGCCAAGCTAATTGGCAAAAAATACTGCTGATTCCACTACAAATAGATCCGATACAAGCCCTAAAAGAGCAGCAAACAGGTGTTCTAATATTTACACCTTTAGTGCTGGCTTTTTGGAGTGCAACTATATGGAATAGTTGGCAAATATTACAAAAAAACGATCGCAATTTACGCGCAAGCACAGCACTACTATTTTTACTAAGTAGCGCCCTTGTGGGGCTCAGCCTAGGCAGGGGCTTAACTCATAAATTATTTTTATTGCCAGCCGGCCTGATTTTGAGTCTCTCGGATCTGCCGTTTAGGTTACGTTGGAGACGCCTATTAGCAACTGGGCTACTCGGATATTTAATAGCTACCTGGCTAAGTTTTGCTTGGGTTCAAAGAAACAGTGAAAAGCAAGGTGGTTATAACAGCAGATTATTATTTGCAGATTCCCAACCCACTCAACTTTGCGTTGGGAAAAGAATAGAGTCTCAAAGAATGCACTCGATCAGCTTCGAAAAGATCACAACGCTTACAGAGACAAGAGGACAAAGCAATAAAAGCATCTGCTGGAATAGCATTGAGGTTGCAGAGCAATTCGCTGGCCTAGTAGATGTTCAAATGATTGCCAACCAAATGGGAATCAGCTTTCGGAATCAAGCAGAAGGAGGAGGAGACTTCCGTGAGAAATGGAATTGGAAGCAAGGCAGCAGTGAAGGACGCCGCCAATGGATCAAAACAGAAGCAAAGCGAATCAATAGGTTGCAACTGCCCTACTTATTAGAAAGAATCCCGCTAAATGCAAATGAACTAACAGACCCTCAATATTCAAGATGGAGCGAAGCACGCCTGAAACAACAGCAAGGGCTAGCCGATGAACTGGGAGCAACCGCGATAGCTAGGCTTGGGGAAGTAACACTATGGCGAACCCGCTGGAGCGAAAATAATAAGTGAAAAATCAACTGAATCCTAGCGAATCAAGCAACACCACTCTGTATATAATTGTACCTTGCTTTAATGAAGCAGCAGTACTAGCAGAGAGTAATCAAAGATTAATTAATCAAATCAAAAAACTGGCTGATAAGAATTTATGCTGCGCTAATGAGTCTAAAATATTGTATGTAGATGATGGCAGCCTAGATAATACATGGCAACTAATCAAAGAATTTACAAATCAATGCGAACAGGTTCGAGGAATAAAGCTCTCCCGAAATAAAGGGCATCAAAACGCACTTATCGCAGGCCTTGAAGAATGCGTTAATAAATGCAATATTAGCATTTCAATTGACGCAGATCTACAAGATGATCTAAATGTAAGTGTTGCAATGCTTGAACATTTTCATAACGGTTATGAAATTGTTTATGGAATTCGCAACGACCGCAGTAGTGATACCAGAAGCAAGAGGTTTTTCGCAAATAGATTCTATTCAATCATGCTAGCAATGGGAGTAGAAATAATTCCTGGGCATGCAGACTACAGGTTAATATCAAATAGGGCCCTTTCTGAACTCTTGCGATACCAAGAAAGATCACTATTTCTTAGAGGGATAATACCATTACTAGGTTTTAAAACAGCCTCGGTTCACTATGCAAGGAAAGCAAGGAATGCAGGAGTTTCAAAGTATCCATTTCGCAAATCACTATCGCTCGCGGTAGATGGGATCCTAGCTTTTTCAAATAAACCATTGCGGGCAATTGCCTATTTAGGTTGCATAATTGCAATCCTGGCGCTACTAGGCATAGTAGCAATTATAATTAATTTTGTGCAGGGTTATACTGTACAAGGTTGGGCATCTGTGATGGTAGCAATATTTTTTATTGGCGGCTGCCAAATGCTTTCTTTGGGAATAATTGGAGAATATCTCGGCAGATTATATAAAGAGCAAAAGCAACGTCCGCGATATCATCTCGAACAGCACGCACCCAACCAGAAAGATATCTAAGCTCGTGTTGCCAGAACGAAATACTGTCCACCGAGGGGAAATGAGCGCATCAACTATTCCATAGGCCTTAATAAGGCTAAAAACTCAGGGAAAAATAACGTATAACCAGAATTCAATGAGAGCTCAACGCGAGAATTTTGAAGCAATTTCTTTAAATAAGAACGCCTCAATAAGGTAACGCCAGCATCTATAGGGCAGGTATTAAGCAAATGGCGGGTAATTGGATTCCAAGGATTATGTTCAAAAAATAAAACAGTGCCGCCTGGCTTCAAGGCACGTAGTAAATTGTCAACAAGAACCTGCTGCTCGCTTGGATGCACATGATGCATAACGCAAGAAACTAAAATTAGATCATACGATGTATTAAGAGCATCCTCACAACTTAATAACTGCACATCTGGGTAGAAAGAATGAACAATTTCTAGGCATTGCGGTGAAAGATCTGCCGCACTGATCGTGGCATTAGGGAAGAATTCAGGAATAAGCTTCTGAATTAAACCAACTCCGCAACCATAGTCTAAAATCGTTGATGCATCAGGAATTCATTGTTTTGCAAGCGCAACCTTGTAACTCTGAATATATAAAACGTTTCCGCCAAGAAACTGATGCTTTTGAGATATCAAATTGCAGGCCAATTTAATGCTTCTATATAAACTCGCAATCGTTACTATTCATCAGCATAAGCAATATATTCAAAGAGAGTTTAGCGTCATGGCAGCCGCTTTGCAGCGGGGAATACAAGCCTTGAATGCATTAAAAAGCTGTATACTGGGAAGGAGCAAATCGCAATAAATTGCGACAAATAAGGATTAAGAAAATAAAGTAAGAATTTAAGAATCAATAAATTCAGGCTCACTCCAGCAAACCAAATCAACCAGTAGTAAAAAAAATTAAGGCCAGACACCCTTGAGCGAAACGTATACAATGTATGCATCCAATAGCCAATAAAGCCGCCAAGCAGATAACCAAGTATATTTGCCAAGAGGGGTTTAGCCAGCCAAAATTGAAAGAAGAAGATCGCAACAAAACTAACTAATGTGTTTAGCATGCCACTAACAATAAAGCGCTTCTGCACAGCAAACCTATATAATTTCATTTATAAAGAGCTCCGCTTGGAAGTTGCGCGAAATCTAGTAATTGCTGAGCGCGCATAGTTGTGCTCGATTGATGAGCCCAAACCAATGCGTGTTGTTGCATAAATAATTCATCATTATCAGTTAAATGCTTAATACGCGAATGCAAATCAGCAGCGGAGCTATAACTTAAACAATTAAAGCCATCCACCAACCCATGGGGGGCACATTTAGGTGGTTTATTATTTAGGTCACGAAAGCAGGGAATCGTGCCGGAGGCGGCGATCTCGTAATGGCGTAAACAATCCCAACCAGCTCGGCGAGTGGTAATCCCAAATCTTGCGGCTCCAAGATCAGATCTATAGGCGGATTCGTCAACAAAAAAATGTTCTTTTGATCCAGCAGTAAGCTCAAGCAATTCCCTATCTACAATATGGGTTTGGAACATCTGAGTTTTAGCTGGAACAGAGTCAAAAATAACAGCAGCTGGAATAGAAAAACCGAGGGGGTGCACCTGCAAACATAAACCCCAAGGCTTGCTGCGATTAGTTAATTCTCTTTTATATATATGGGTATCCGCTGTTTGCAATAAAGCATTGAGGCCATTTGCAAAGCCAAATTGCCTAAAACGAGTACCACTACGGGGATACAAACGCTCGTCGTCGTCTCCATCAAGCAAAAGTAAAGGTTGCCTTGCTAGTAATTCACGCCATTGCATTAGCAATCCCCATTGGCGCCAAAGATTACTGAGCACCACCGCATCAAACCAACCAGCTTCAAGGCGTCTGTATATCTGGCTGCGATCAATAGCACCTTCCTGTTCATGCAGAAGGCCATAAAGACTAAAACCACCTCCGCGAACACCAAACTCAGGTGCAACTCTGCAATGACGGCCCCCTTCATACATACACTCCTTACGGGGGTAATCAACCAATTCCACCCCAGGTAACTGCCTCAGCCCATGGAGCAAGCCATCAGCTAAGTAATCCTCCCGATCATCTGTAAGGAAAAGAATTCGTAAGATTTGCTTACTCAAGGTGAAAATAACCTACCTGAGATTCGCTTCGGTAAAAAAGCAAGCAGGGCTATAAAGCAAGGCAATAAGCCAACTGTACGTTGGATTTCGATCAAGCCAGGACCCACACCATGCCAATGAAAATTAATAATCTGTTTTATTAAATTCCAAAGTTGAAATTGCATCCGATGAGCGGCCCAGCTAAACCGTTGCGGTTCAGCTCGCAGCAGAGGATGATTAATTAAAGCAAGCTGAACAGCTGACACTTCACGCAACTCATCTCCGCTAAATCGGTTTTTATTTGAAAGTTGCGATCCATGGGAACGAACTTCTGCAATTGACGCGCGGCTAAGCAGCACTGGGGCTTGCTCAACTGCTCGAATCAACCATTCCCAATCTGCGGCATGGCACCAATCAGATCGAAATTCTCCGGCATCACGCCACAATTGCATAGAAAAAGCCATACCTGTGAGATTGCCGTTGATACTGCCATGTTGCAGTAAAAGGGGTATGAATTCTGATGCTGCAATCGTGCGAGTATTAAGAGAAAAGCAGTTATGGTCTTTAACACTCGTAGCGGCTGTCGGTTTTCCTGAGTTGTCTATAGACAAATGAGTGCTAAGAATCCATGAAACCCCAGGCCATTCCCGCTGTAAGTTCTTGATATTTGAAATCGCATCTGGTAGCAAGCGATCATCGCTACAAAGCAACAGTACCCAGCTATGAATAGGTAGGGTATCAAGAGCAGCATTTAAATTTGCAAATAAACCAATGTTATGTTTTCGGCGTATCCAATTAGTACGGCAGTCTTTAGCGGGTTCAGATTCAATCCAATTAGCAGTGTAATCATCAGAACCATCATCAGCAATCAACAATTGCCACTCAGGATCAGACTGCGACTTTAAACTTTGCCAGGCTTCTGCAAGCAGATCCGCTCGACCGTAAACTGGTAGTACCACTGTGATTAGCATAAGGTTATTGCAAGGATGCCGAAATCTCAGTATCAAGCCATGAAAGCATCTGCGTTTGATTAATTTCAAATCCACCTGAACTATTACTGTGCCCTCGCCATATGTGATGCTGCAAGCCAAGAGCTGCTGAAATTAGTGCGTAATGCCCATAGGTATCTAGGCTTCCGGGCAAAAGCTCCAATACTTTGGTGCCAGGCGAAGCGAAAACCAAGTTAGTTAAAGCTGCACCGTGGGGTGCAACCACCCAAGAGGCGCTTGCAAAGATGGAAATGCAGAGCTCCAGGGGTAATGCTGCAGCATCAATAACAACGAAACCTCGAATTTGCAGAGCATGCTCTAAGCGCAACTCCTCATCTAATGGTCTACTTGAATGCAAGCCCCTACGCAGATAAATACGATCACTATCAATTTTCCCATGGGCGCGAGTAATTAATTGCCTGCCTGCGCAACGCAACCTATTCAATCCATTAGGATCACAAACTAATGATGTATGGTTTTCAATAAAACAAGCTTCTAGTTGCTTGTATAATATTGGGCCCCGATCATAAATGAGCTTAGAATCAGGGAAAAGATCGCCAGCTAATGAACCCACTCGTTTGAGCAAAGGCGGATTCGGGTGGGGTTCGACAGAAATACTGCGATCAGATAACAACATCTCATCGGCCTTATGGCTAACTGGAAGGCTTCCCAAGCCTGGAAGTGTTAACCAATGATACCAATTTGGATTGTTAAAACTACTCAAAACAATACCAGAGGTATTTCTGCATCTAGGTAAATGCCGTGAACGCTGGCTGCCAGGGACTTGCCGCCACGCTTGCTGACCAGAGCCCACAGGTAAGCCTGGCAAGAACAAACCAGGCAGCGCCCTACGTTTTAATCGAATAAGACTGGGCAAATGCCGGTTGGCCGGGTTGCGTTCAGTGAGGATAATATTGTTAAATGAAAGGAAACCAGCCTCTAAAATGAGTGGTTGTTCACGGGGATCTTCAACGCTTATACGTAAATGGAAACGGCTAAAGGAAGAGCGAGGAAGGGGTTGCCAACAGGTATTTAAAGCATCAAAAACACTATTATTTAGATTATTTTTAACAACAAAATCATGAAACTCAAAAGTTTCACTATTTACCTGAATTACAGGAATCAGCTGACGCAGAAGAGAAATGCCAATTGCATCAACAAAAAGCAATGAGGGCATTTTGGCAAATAGATTATATATTTTTTGTCTCAAGAGGGAAACATTGCAGGGGATCCAGCAAAAGCCACTGTTGCTATGCGGACTGTCATGGTAATCTTACAATGATTTACTACAATAACTTCATCCTTTGAATTTTGCAATTTGCAATAAAGCATTACTTGGATTGCATTCCCAGAGGTCGCTGCTGTGTGGGTTACTTATTGGGGCTGGGGGCTTTAGTGAATGGACAGTTGCGGGAATGCTGATATGGACATTGTTGCAATTGAGAATCTGGCATAACAAAAATGAACTTACTCAGGAATTCAACTTAACCGTCAGAGATGGGGTGGCTTTAGCTATAGGTATATTAATGTTGATTTACTGGTCTTTTCCGGATCCAGTAATACCGCAATCCCTCGTTGGGTTAACTTTGCAAGAAATAGCAAAAGCTATTTCTTGGATGCTATTTGCTCCAGTTTACCTTCACACAAATATGGGGAATAGCGGCAAAAAATTGATGCTTGGTATTGCTATTGGTTTAGCCTTATATTCAACTGCAACTTTGGTTGGATCGCTCTTAAACCAGCCATTTCAGGGCGGTTATGGAGATATTTATAATATTTTTAGCGGAGGTCTTGATGCGGGCAGCACTGAACCAGGATATGTGGCTTGTGGTGTTCTGTTGTTACTGTTTCGCCTAAATAAACGCTGGCTAGGGTTCGCAATAGCAATAACACTGGGCTATGCAATACAGGCGCAAAACCGAACAGCTCTTCTCATATTGGCCACAGTAATTATGAGTTGCATTTACAGTAATAGAGCGTGGTTTATAAATAAATTTTCCAAACTTAAGGTACTTATTGCTATGGGAATAATCTCACTTTTAAGCGTGCTTGCTTCTGTCAGCAGCTTTTCAATATTCAAGCGATTCGGCGATATATTCACAGCCGGCCGCGCTGAAACATACAGAGATGGAGTGAATAAACTTTATCTTTCTTATATTAATTTAGATCCTAATATTTTAAGCCAGGTAGAGTCAGGAATTACAGTTAATGATAAATGGTGGCACAACTTAGCTCTAGACTCGCTCCGCAGCGGGGGTTTTTTGGGACACATTCTTAGCTTAGCCTGGCTAATAGTGCTGCTCTTAGCTGCCTTGCATTGGTACCAGTTGAGAGATTTAGATGGATTATTAATAGCTCTTATAAGCTTTGGTTTGCTATCAACTAGCATACCTCTTGGAGTAAGTTCATACGAGCTGATTAGTATACTTTCTTTAACATTATTATCTTTAAATTATTCTCCAATTGTCAAATCTCAGCAAGCCTCTTGATGAAATAATAATAAGAACTAAGGCTATCGCTGGCAAACACCAAGCCAGTAGGCCGTGAACAGGAATAACAGCAAGTGGTGCAATTAAAAGCAATATAATAGCTATCAAAACATGTTCCTTGCGGACCATTATTTTGTTTGGGTCCCATATTATCAGAGCTAAAAGTGTGAAAAATGCAACAGCAAGATTTAACCAGCCAAAACCTTCAACCCCGTTTAAAGGCAACCACCAGATGATCCCGATCGGAGCAACAACAAGAAGGACAGAAACTTGCAATATACTTAATTGTTGCAATAATTTCCCCTTAAATGCTTGTTGTTGAAATATCTGGCTTGCACCATTACAAACTGCAGCTAATAGCATTGCTCTTGCTGGTAATATTGCATTGGTGTAATTTAAGCCAAAAACTATTGGCAATATAGTTGTATCTACCAAGATATAGATCGCAAAGATGGCAAGGCCCGAAAGCGCAACTGCATATAAACCTTTAAGCAATTGTGAATGAGCATTAACAGATCCATGGGCATTTTCTATGAAAACTATTGGCACAAGGGAGGCGGGCAGCACTCCCACTACCTGTACTACTAACTGGGCTACTTTTAGAAGGCCAACACTTGCAAGGCCGATATCAGCTCCCAGATAAAGGATGGCAGGCCAATAAATTAATTGCTGAGAAAGTGGAACTAGATAGAATGGCAAGCCTGCTCTGAAAAATACTTTTAAAGGCAAAGGGTTACCTTTGGCCTTAGGTAATTGACTCAAGCTTATAGTTGCAGCCAATGCATTAAGACTAGTTGAAATAAACAACCCAGCCACTAATCCCATCCAGCCATACGTAATTCCAAAAATTAAAGGTAATACAGCTTTAGAGAGTGCCACTTGTAAGTGGCGTCCAAATACTTGATTGTAATCACGGCTTGCTAACACAGGCTCCCAGAGCACATCGACGTAGGATTCAACGAATAAATAAAAGACTATAAGGGCAATTAGCCATGGGCTTGATCCCAAGGGATAAAGAGATGGGAACAAAAACGGTAGCGCTAAAATCGAAGCAACAGCGCTAAATGATGCATTCCAACCCAAAAATTGCCCTTGTATACCGCCACGCATATTTGGGGGAAGCTTACATGCGGTTATCTGATAGTTATAATCTGTTCCAAAACGAGCAATACTGGAGAGAGATTGAGCGGAATTCCCCAGCAACGTAAATCCACCAATAATATTGATTGGTAGTAAGCGAATTAATATGATATTTGCAAGTAGCCCAATTATTTTACTAACAATTTGAACAAAGATTGAAAATTTTACTGCTTTCTTTAGAGAAGCCACAATTAGCTCACGATCAGGCCAGCAAGCTGGTGCAGTTCCACTAGTTCACTGCTATTGGTTTGAAGATTTTTTAGTTGTAGCTGGCCGCTGCTGGCTTCTGCTTCTCCGATCAGCAAAGCCAAAGGGGCAGCTGATTTCAGCGCCCGTTTCATTTGTTTTGCAAAACCCGCTCCGCTGTGATCAAGTTCCACCCGATGGCCCTTTTGGCGTAATTCGCGCGCTGCTTTTATTGCGATAGCTTCTGCTTTTTCGCCTTGGCTTATTACGTATAAATCAGGGGCAGCCGCTGTTGTGCTGCTTTGATTTTGCATTAATAAAACCAAACGTTCTAGGCCCATCGCCCAGCCGATGCAGGCAGTTGGTGCACCACCAAGCTGTTCCACTAAGCCGTTATATCTACCGCCTCCACATACGGTGGCCTGGGCGCCGAGGGCACTACTTGTGATTTCAAAGGCGGTGTGGCCGTAGTAATCAAGGCCGCGCACCAACCTTGGATTTAATTGATATGGGATCTGCAAGGCAGTTAAGCCCTGCTGAACCTGCTCAAACCGTTCCAGGCTTTCGGGGCATAGGGCAGCTGCTAACTCTGGTGCGGTTGTTAATAATTCCTGGGTGTTTGGATTTTTGGAATCCAAGATTCGTAATGGATTTGTTTGTAAACGTTCTTGGGAATCGGGATCCAGCTGGTTTTGATGTTGCTCTAGCCAATTCACCAATTGATTGCGGTAATTAAGGCGATCTTCTTTGCTGCCAAGGGAATTCAGTTCTAATTTGAGCTCTTTCAAACCCAAATCCATTAATAAATCCCAGGCAATCACTATTGCTTCCACATCACTGCGGGGTTCATTGAAACCTAAAAATTCAAGCCCCAGCTGATGGAATTGACGCATCCTTCCAGCTTGTGGCCGTTCATAGCGAAACATCGCTCCGCTATACCAAAGCTTTTGCGGGCCTTGGCTTAATAGTCCGTTTTGGATCGCAGCGCGCACCACCCCAGCTGTGCCTTCTGGCCTCAAGGTGCAGCTGCGCTCACCACGATCACTAAACGTATACATCTCCTTACCCACCACATCAGTGGCAGCGCCAATGCCACGGGCAAACAGCTCAGTTGCCTCTAGCAATGGGGTGCGGATTTCAGCTACGCATGCCCTACGCATATGTTCGCGACCTATCGCTTCTAACTGCTGCCAGCTATTGATGCCCATTGGCAAATGATCTGCCATTCCCCGCAGGGTTTGCAATTGGCTCACGTGCAATTTGCTCCCATCTTTTGGCAATCCTGCAGTGTGAATGTTGCTCGATTAATCTGAATATATGAGCACGATAGGAGCTGAGATTGCTTTGCCTTGGTTGGTGCCCCAATCGCTGCCGGCAGCGCTGGATTTAGGCCCAGGCTTGGATGCTAGACAATTGCAGCTGGCCTTTCAGCGCTTGATCAGTGATATCAACGTGCAGGCTGTTGTGGCATTTGGCTCTCGAGCTACCGGCACTGCACAACATGATTCGGATTTGGATTTGGCTGTTATTTCTAAGCTTGCGCAATAAACTCCAGAGCAAAAACGTATGCAGTGGCAGCGCTGCCGTGATGCGATTGGGCTGATTGGCTGTGGGGTAGATCTGGTTGTGCAGGGGCAAGCAGATGCTGCCAGCCTTTTACTGGGGCTCGTGCAACGCCATTTGCGCAGCCTACGGTTATCTCTAGACCCGCAATTCCCTGATGAAGACTGGGGCTTTACCGCCCAACAGGCAGTTGAGAAACTGCTCAAGGTTTTGATTGTGCTGCGCGATCAGCGACCACCACGTAGCCATGAACTTTCGGAACTTGCAGCTCTAGCAGAGGTTGAATTACCAACTCAACTGCTTGGCTTACAAACCTATGCAGCTACGCGGGAGAAGTTGTTGGAAAAGATCCAACAACTCTTGGATTGCTGCATTAAAGCTATCGATTAATCAAAATAGCAAAATGCAGTGCAGCCATTTATTTATTTACGGCAAATGGCGTCATTTAATAGAACGAGTTCACTGCCAGAAATAAGGAATATTTTTAAAAAGGAAAGTAAAGATGGGGAAAAAATATTTATCTGCGGCACCCTGCGTAGATAGGCGTATGGCTCATCTCTTCCTCGCTGGCGCTTGTTTATCAATGCTCAACTGGCCGCGCGATCCCTCCGAACTCAACCATTCAAGATTGAAAGTTTTCTTTGCACTACTAGCTCCTTAATCAATATTCTGTTTGCGTCAAAATAGTTAGAATTAACAAAGTTTAACCTCCATAAAAATCTCGATACCAGGCCACAAATCGGGCCACCCCATCGCGTACAGGGGTGTTTGGTTTGAAATCCGTCCAGGTTTCTAGAGCGGAGGTATCCGCAGCCGTGGCGGGCACATCTCCTGGTTGCAACGGCAGGAACTCCTTGATAGCAGTAATACCCAAAGCGTTCTCAATCGCCTCGATATAAACCATCAATGGCGTGGGGTTTGAATTACCAATATTAAATATTCGATGTGATGCCCAGCTGGTAGCCGGATCTGGAAAAGCTGCATTAAATTTAGAATTTGGTGTTGCTGGTTTATCCAATACCCGCAACATACTTTCAACAATATCATCTACAAACGTAAAATCACGCACCATTTCGCCATTATTAAATACTTGAATTGGCTGGCCTGCTAATATTGCTTTTGTAAATAAAAACAAAGCCATATCAGGCCTACCCCAGGGCCCATACACCGTAAAAAATCGCAACCCGGTTGCCGGTAACTTATACAAATGGCTGTAGGTGTGGGCCATAAGCTCATTTGCTTTTTTACTTGCCGCATAGAGGCTCACCGGGTGATCAACCCCTTGGTGTTCTGAAAACGGCAGATTTGTGTTGCCGCCATAAACGCTGCTACTGGAGGCATACACCAGGTGTTCGATGCCGTGGTGGCGGCAACCCTCGAGGATGTGGCCAAAGCCCACCAGGTTGCTCTGGATATACGCCGCCGGATTTTCAATTGAATAGCGCACCCCCGCTTGAGCCGCCAAATTCACCACCTTGCTGGGTTTGTGATCCACGAAAGCTGTTTCCACAGCAACGCGATCTTCCAGATCGGCCTCGATCAGCTGGAAGCTGGTATTGGTGCGAGCTGCAGTGGCCTCCAGCTGTTGCAGTCGTGCCCGCTTTAGAGCTGGGTCGTAGTAGGGATTGACGTTGTCAAAACCCAGCACCGGGGTGCCTCGCTCCAGCAGCCGGCGGCTGAGGTGAAAGCCAATAAAGCCGGCGGCGCCGGTAACTAAACAAGTCATACGTTTGATCTAGCTCCTCTACCACTGCCAGGCCAAACTAGCTGCAGTTCTTTAGCAACCCATTGCAATGGCTCGCTTATTGCTTACCGGCGGAGCGGGCTTTATCGGTAGCCACACCGCTTTAGTGCTGCTGCAAGCCGGCCACCACTTGGTAGTGCTTGATGATTTCCGCAACAGCAACCCAGAAGCGCTTAAACGGGTGGAGCAGCTCAGCGGTAAGCAAATAACGCTGGTGGCTGGCAATTTGAATGATCCCGCTTGCTTAGAGCGTTTATTTAAAGGTGGGCCCTATGGCATCGGTGGATCTTTTGATGCGGTGATCCATTTCGCAGGCCTTAAGGCTGTTGCTGAATCCGTTAAGCATCCCCTGCTCTATTGGCAAGTGAATCTGGAAGGCACCCGCCTGCTGCTTGCTGCAATGGCAGCGGCAGGATGTTTCAGCTTGGTTTTCAGCAGTAGCGCCACCCTTTATGGCATGCCAAACCAGGTGCCAATTCCAGAATCCGCCCAGATCCAACCGATCAATCCCTATGGCCACAGCAAAGCTGCAGCCGAACAACTTTTAGCTGATCTTGCGGGCAGTAGCTCCTCTTGGAGGATCGCCCGCTTGCGTTATTTCAACCCCGTTGGCGCCCATCCCAGCGGCCTTATCGGGGAAGACCCAGCTGGTATCCCAAATAATCTTTTTCCTTTTGTAAGCCAGGTAGCCGTTGGCAAACGGCCCGAATTACTGATATTTGGTGATGATTGGCCCACTATTGATGGCACTGGTGTTCGCGACTACATCCATGTGATGGATTTAGCGGAAGGTCATGCGGCTGCACTTGAGGTGTTGCTTGCGGGGGCGCCTCAACTGCTCACCCTCAACCTCGGCAGCGGGGAAGGCCATTCTGTTTTGCAAGTGCTAAAAGGTTTTGAGCAGGCCTGCGGCCGTGAACTGCCCTATCGGATTGTGGATCGCCGCCCTGGCGATGCAGCAATCACCGTGGCTGATCCCAGCCTTGCCAAAGCTTTATTGGGCTGGCGCACAAAACGCAACCTGGCCCAAATCTGCGCTGATGGTTGGGCCTGGCAAGCGGCAAATCCCAATGGTTATCGATGAGCGAGCTGCTGCTTGCAGGTGGCGGCCATTGCCATGCCCTATTGCTGCAGCGATGGGCGCTGGCACCCCGCAGCCGCCCTGCAGTAGCGGCAATCACCCTGGTAAATCGCCAAGGCAGCAGCCTTTATTCAGGCCTGGTGCCCCAATTATTTGCCGCTCAAATCGCGCTAGAGGCTTGCCAGATAGATCTACGCCGCCTTTGCGCAGCAGCCCAAGTGGCCTTTGTGGAAGCAGAAATCAGCGGCCTTGATCTAGATCGCCAAGAATTACACCTACATAGTTGCGATGGAACTGCACGCCCAGCTCTGCCTTACCGCTGGCTCAGCCTCAACCTTGGTGCTGAAATCACCGCTTCCACTACCCCATCAACAACTGATGCCACAACGCAGCTACCGATCAAGCCCCTAGAGCCGGTGCTTGCCGCCCTTCACGCTTTAACCCCGGGCGCAGTGGTGCAACTGATCGGTAGTGGTGCTGCTGCCATTGAGCTTGGCTTTGGCCTCAGTTGGCGCGGCCTCAAAGTGCAGCTGTTTGTTAAAGCCAGTTGCCGCCCTTATTGGGGCCGGTTTGCAGCAGCTTTAAGTGCTGCAGGGGTGGAAATAAAGGTTGATGCCACCCCTGGGCGCGCCGATTTACGGCTTTTATGCACCGGTAGCCGCGGCCCCCAATGGCTCAAAAACTCAGGTTTAAGCCTTGATGCTAATGGCCGTATTTACACAAATGCCCAGCTGCAGGTGCGCGGCATGCCGCAATTATTTGCCAGTGGTGATTGCGCTGTAATTAGCCATAAAGCAAGGCCTGCCAGTGGCGTATGGGCCGTGCGGGCAGTGCCCACCTTGGCCGCAAATCTGCGCCGCGCCGCCCTTGAAAAACCACTACGCCAATGGCAACCGCAAAAGCATGCCCTACAGCTACTTGGCAATAGCAGAGGTGCTGCCTATGGCGAATGGGGGCCATTGCATTGGGGGCCAAACCGCTGGAGTTGGCTCCTAAAGCAACACCTAGATAAACGTTTTATAGCGATGCTGCAGCAGCAAACAGCAGCGATGCAGCAGGGCCTGCAGCGCACTGAAATGGCCTGCAGCGGTTGCGCCGCAAAATTAGCGGCGCAACCCTTAAGCAATGCGCTACAGCGACTAGGGCAACCGCGCGATGTTGAAGATGCAGCCGCTTTGGGTGATCCCATTGCTGGTGTGCAATGGCTGCAAAGTATTGATGGTTTTCCTGCCCTTGTGGCTGATCCCTGGCTAAACGCACGGCTCACCGCCCTACATGCCTGTTCTGATCTCTGGGCCAGTGGCGCCCAGCTCCATAGCGCCCAGGTATTTATCCAGCTGCCCCGCTGCGATGCCGCTCTGCAGGAAAACCTGCTGTTGCAATGCCTGGCGGGGATTAAAAGTGTGCTGGAACCGTTGGGGGCAGAGTTATTAGGGGGCCACAGCCTGCAGGATTTAGAGCCCCCAAAACTCAATAAACCCCTTAGCCAGCAATTACTGCTGGCTCTAAGCCTCAACGGCCAAGCCCCCAGCCAGCACCTGTTGCGTAAAGGACCATTAAACGCAGGTGATGTGTTGCTGCTTAGCCGGCCCCTTGGCACAGGGGTGCTGTTTGCTGCTGCTAGTGCCGGTGCCGCAAAAGCGCACTGGATCGCTGGCGCCTTGGCCTTGATGCAACAAAGCCAAGCTGATCTGGTGCCCCTGCTTGCCGCCCATGGCTGCCATGCCTGCACAGATATCACGGGCTTTGCATTACTTGGCCACCTCGGGGAAATGTTGGCTTTATCCCCTGGGGTGCAGGTGAATCTCGAAAACAAGCTGATGCCGGTGCCAGCCCTACCTGGGGCATTAGAGCTGTTGGGGCAGGGCTACCAAAGCAGCCTGGCCCCAAGTAATGCTGCTGTTTTAAAGCAATGGCCAACCCTGCTTGCACGAGAAACGGAAGCAGCAGTGCAGCTATTGCTTGATCCCCAAACCTGCGGCCCGTTGCTAGCAGCGATTCCAGCAGCACAAGCGCAAAACTGCCTTGCGGCAATGCAAAAGGCTGGTTTTAAGCAAGCTGCAGTAATTGCAACGGTTGAAAGTGCAATTGTTAAAAAGTGATTTAAGGGGTATCTAAAGCTTCCACAAGTTCAAGAACAGCTGCAGCCGTAGAAATCGCCTGATTTGCATCAGCTGGTTCAAATAATTCCGCAGCTGGTGTGGCTTCAATGGGATATCTACTAGCAGCTGCCAATCGGCTGAGGCTAGATAATTGTAATGAATCTAATGCCTCCACATTACAACCAAGTTGTTTTAGCTGTTTAATTAATTCCCCTAATACGTGTGTATATGCTGGCTCAGCACCCAACTCCAAAATCAAACCTTTAAGTGCCTTTTCTGCCGCTTGGGAAGCAAAGTAACAGGCTTGGCAGTTATAACCGTTATCACGGGTAAGCTTCGCTACACCAAGATCATCTTTCGCTTGCTTAAACCAAGCTTGCGGCCTTGAGTTCATAGTTTTTAACCTGCTAGCAGCTGCGCTTGAGCCTTAATTGCTCGCCAATAAGGAGAAGATTTCTCCCCAATAGCTTGCCAATATTCAATGCTTATTGCAATTACATCATCACCAACCAAACCAGCCCGCAAGTGATCAGCTTGCTTTTCTGCAAGTTCTTGAGTGGCTGCAACTGCTAATAAATCAGTATCGGAAAAGCCATCCCAATCCCCCCGGGCACGGGAACCAAAAAGATAAACAACACAACTTGGCAATAAGCGTTCAGCTACCTCAGCCCGCAGCTGCTGAAGCCACAACTGATGCCTGCTGCGCCTTAGGCACTCCACTGCAGATAGCTTTTCCAGGTTGGTCATAGGTTCAGGTTATCGGGCTTGCCGTTTGATGCTGAAACGTTGCTTCTGGCCATTATTCGCCTTGCTGTGGCTTATCAGCAGCGGTTTAGATCGGCTCTGGTTGCACCTGGATCAACGCTTGCCCGCCTGGGATCAAGCGGATTACTTAAATAGCGCTCTAGACCATGGCCGCGCCCTGGGTTTAATCCAAGGCGGCAGCTGGCAGGGCTGGCAGGCATTACTGGATTTATCACCAAAAATCCCGCCGCTGGCCTCCTTGGTAGATGGCAGCATGATCGCCATTGCTGGTGATGCACCAGATCAAGCCGCTTGGGCCTTGAGCTTGTGGTTTGGCTTGCTGCTGCTGGCAGTAGCGCTATGGGGCAGGCAGCTTGGCGGAGTGGTTTTGGTATCCAAAGCGGTTGCCGGCCCTTGCGGGTGAGCTGCCTTTAGTTGGCGGAATAGTTGGTTTAGTTGTTGCAGCTTGGCGCCGGCAAAAAGCCAAAAAAGCTTGGCATTTGCCAAATCAGCAATGGTGCTGGCTGCTGGGTTCACTGGCAGCCGGGTCGCTGCTCACAGTGCTTAGCCCCAACAAAGATCCCCGCTACTTAGCCCCGTTAATGCCACTGCTGGCAATAGTGCTTGCCAGGGGCTGGCTGGCACTGCCGTGGCCCCTATTAGGGCTTGGCATATTTGCTGCAAGTGGCTTTTCGCTAAATGCAAGGGCGAATGCAATCGAGCGGCAAGGCACACCAGCTGAACCACTAAAGGCAATCGTTCGTTATGTGCAAGCTAAAAATCCGAAATCGGCGCGCACCTTGATCGTGGTGCCAAGCACCGGCAGCTTTAACCAACACAACGTGAGCCATTTCGGCCGCCGCGCTGGCGCTCAATTGGTGGGGCGTCAATTAGGTAATAACCATGCCCATATCCCGGCTGCTAGGCACTGGTTATCAAGGAGCCGTGGGGGCGGAGGTAGAAATTTTTAATCAGGCGATTCGGCAAAGCGGCATTTTCAAACTGCAAACAAGCTGGCCAAAACCGCTTGGGGGCAATTTTGAATTGTGGGGGCGTAAACAAACAGCACCAAAACCCCTCAGTTTTGCTGCTGAATTTCTTGAGCTCGCAGCTGGCCTAGCAAAAGGTCCGCAGGGATTAGCACCACTTTTTTGAGGCGATCGGTGCGCAAACAGGCCCTCACTCAGCTCAGGCGGGATCCAAATAATCAAAAGGCTCTTTGGAGCATGGCTTTGCTTGGCGTATTAGAAAACCGCGCCTTAGCAGCAGAGCGTTCGTTTGCAAGGCTTGAGCAGCTAAATCCCCAACACCCCTGGCCGCCGGCCTACCGGGCGGTGGTGCTTAATGCCGCCTGGCAGCCGTGGCGGGCAAAGGCTGTGGCGGATGCAGGCCAAAAGCGCAGTGCAAACCCTGTGCTGGAGGGTCTAGGAGATCTCAGTGGAGTAGCGGCAGGGGAGCCCTGGCTCCTTAATCAGGCGCGCCAGTCAATCCCTAAGGCGGTGCAGGCGGTGGAGCAGCAATTAACTAATTGAGCCCATCTTTTAAGGCAGTAAGTTTTTTAAAGCAGTTAGTTTTTCGCGAAATTCACCTTTTTGCATGCCGCCCTTTAATTCGCCGTGGATACTGAAATCAGCCTCAGGGTTGGATACCAATAGGTAGGTGGGCCAGCCCATGCCTTCTTTATTTGGATATTGGGCTAGCAACACCGGCCGATATTTGCGGTATGAGGTGGTGTCTTGCAGCATCACACTCACAAATTCAAAGCCCAATTCTTCAGCCACCTTGCTGTCGTAATGGCTCATGCGATGGCAGGTGCCACAGTCTTCTGAACTGAACTTGAGCAAAGTGATCACGGTCGGCGGGCTACATGGCGGCGATGGTAACCAAAACCTGGCGCTTGTAACCGTGGCTTACCACAGCCAGCAGGCCATTGAAAGCCTGGCGCAGGATCTCGCCAGACAGCAACAATGCAAATTTTGTTGGTTGCTAGTGAACAATGCACCGCTTTCGGCTCCCCTCAAGGCAGAACAGATGGCCTGCAAGGCAGTTGAAATTCAGATCATCAATGGCCAAGAAGGAGAAGGCTTTGGCAGGGGTTGTAATCGTGCTTTTGAGGTTTTAAAAGCGCAAGGATTTAAGGGCTGGGTGTGGCTGCTTAATCCCGACACCCAGTTGCAACGGGGCGATGAATGCACCCGCATGATCCAAAAGCTGAAAAGCTGTGATCAACGCACAGTGCTGGGTACTGCTGTTAGCGGTGCCGATGGAGAGCTTGAAGCCAGTGGCGGCTGGATTGATCCCGGCTTGCAATTTCGGCGAAGGCGCGTTGGTAATCAGTTGATTAAAAACAAAGGAATAGAAATTGCTGCAGTTGAAGTTGATTGGCTAAGCGGTTGCAGTTTGGCTTTAAAACCTGAAGCCCACAGGCCAGCGGCACGATTTGATCTGGCCTTCCCTCTTTATTACGAAGATATTGATCTATGCCTACGTTTAAAAGCCCTAGGCGCTTCTGTTCTCTGGTGGCATCAATTAACAATAGGCCATCAAAAAGGTAGCGGCAGCCAAGTTCAATCCTCGCGGCGATTAAAACTATCAACCATTAGTTATCTACGCTTTATCCAACGCTATTGCCCCAAGTGGGTGCAACTATTGCGGGTTGCTCGCCTATTAATTAATAGCCTGCTGCGCATGCCCTTGCAGCCAAAACGCAGCGTTGCCGTGCTTTGCTCCTTGCGGGATTGGCGCTAGATTCCAGGAATACAAGCAGAAACAGGCTGGGCAATTGAAACAAAGCACGGATTAGCGCCAAAACTCAGCAAAGGCTTTCACCAAGCCCGAGCTGATCTGAAGCCACATCAAACGTTTGTGGTGAGCTCAGCAGCAGATCGCTATCCGATTGGGGAAGCCATTGAAGTAATCAGCCTTGCTGAACTGGGGGGATTAATAAACAATTTTACTGCTAGAGACATGTTAAGTTAAATAAGTTTTTACGCTAAAGCATCGCATTGCGCTAAAGTAATTAAGTAGCCAAATTAATCAATGAATTCTGCCCAATTCTCCTGGTTCATATACCTATTTCAAGCCGGTTTTTTCCAGCAGCCGGGCGCCTTATTAATGTGGCAAACAATATTGCAAAGCCTAGCAACACCTTCTGTAGCATCAAGCCCAGCAGCGCAATCAAGTTTATTTACACCATTTTTTGCCTATGAAAGTGGCACCACCACCTATCCAGCATCTTACGCCCTGCAAGGCATCACTGGCGGCAATAGTAGCGGTGATTATATTATTGCTGCAACCAAAAATGTAGCTAGCGGCGGCAATCCAGCAGCACAGGGAGTTGTTTACCAAGGGCCCATCAATGCAAGCAACACACCCCAAGGAAATGGCAGCGGCACCTGGACAATAATGAATGTTCCCAATGGAATTAATACCATAAACAATCCCACTGTAAATAGTTATACAAATTCAAGTATTTATGGAGTAGCTAATCTTGGCAATGGCCTTGTAAATCTTGTTGGTTCAGTTTCACCAGCCAACGTAACTTATGACAGTGCTGGATTTCCAGCAAGTACCCTTGGATTTTACTATGCAGGGCCAATTACAACAACACCAAATAAGAATGACTTTCAAGTATTCCAACCAAAGTTTAGCGATGGTAGTTTAGCTAATTACACATTTATCCACAGCATTAATGGTGGATTAGCCGCTGGTGGTTACGATTCTTTCCCAACTCGACCTGGTATTCACGCTTTTGTATATAATC
>Ga0310328_10003_pt1 | contig 36062 bp, 28 predicted proteins | sample LakSupDCLTotalC7_FD_195542 | JGI IMG/M metagenome (GOLD analysis project Ga0310328, IMG submission 195542) | Enriched freshwater cyanobacterial communities from Lake Superior, Ontario, Canada - SU02.DCL.Total.C7 (v2) (version 2) | ecosystem: Environmental > Aquatic > Freshwater > Lake | place... | reverse complement strand
GTGAAGGCGGCAGCCGAACGGGGCTGGATAGATGAGCGCTCGATCGTGCTCGAAACCCTGCTGTGTTTCAAGCGGGCCGGCGCCAATTTGATCCTCACCTACCACGCCTGCGATGCGGCCACCTGGCTGGCCGAGGGGTGAGCCCGAACCCCCAGGATTTGCCCGTGCTGTCAGCTGTTTTTCGGTTGCCTGGCCCTGCAAGTTCTCCTGGACCCTGGCCGGCAGCCACGCCAGGGCCTGTTGCGGTCAAGAATGGCCTCAGCGCAACGGCAGGAACACCATGGCGGTAGGGCAGCAGGCAGTTGACGGCATCAAACCGGCCGGCAGCCAGCAGGAGATCAGCCCCTTGGGCCGGCAATCCTGGCTGGGTCACGTGGCCCTGCGGGTGCAGGACATGGAAAGGGCCAAGCGGTTCTATGGCGCCATGGGCCTGGAGCTCACCTGGGATGCCAGCGATTGGGCCTACCTGCAGCGACCCGATGGCGGCGATGGCATCGCCCTGCTCAGCCCCGAGTACAAGGCCGCCGGCCCCCATTTCGCCTTCCATTACGCGAGCCGCGAGCAGGTGCAGGCCGAGCACACCCGGCTCCAGGCCGCCGGGATGCCTGTGGGGGAGCTCCACGACCACCGCGACGGCACGGCCTCGTTTTATCTCCAGGATCCCGAGGGCAACTGGTTGGAGCTGCTTTACGAGCCCGCGGCCGGCATCGGCTCGAACCGGTCCTGATCCCCTGCAGACGCCCCAAGCCCCAGCCACCGGTTCCCCTGTTTTCCGCCTCCTCAGGCCGCTTCCCTAGTGCTTCCCCTGGTTCCTTCCCTGCTGCTCTCCGAGCTCCCTGCCGGGGCGACTGACTTGGCCCCTGACACCAGGGCTTCGCAGCTGGCCGGGATGGACCAGCCGATCGGCCAGGAGGCCCTGGAGCTCCTGGAATGGCCCAGGCTGGGGGAGCACCTAGCCAGCTTTGCCAGTACGACCGCCGGTGGTGCCCTCTGCGCCCGCCTGCCCCTGGGCGCCGACCTTGCGGAGAGCCGCCGCCGCCTGGCCGAAACCACCGAGTTGGTCGGCCTCGATGGCCTCAGCGAGGGGGGGCTGTCGTTTCAGGGGGTGGCCGACCTGGGCGACACCCTGCTCTTCTGCGCCAAGGGCGGCACCGCCTCGGGCCTGGCCCTGCTGGCCGTGGCCACCACCCTGGCGGCGGCCCGGCGCCTGCGCCGCCAGATCGAAGACCCCACGATCCGGCCCGTGACCACGGCCCTGGTGGCGGACCTGCGCACCCTGCCCGAGTTGGAGCAACGGCTGCGCTTCTGTCTGGAGGAGGGCGGCCGGGTGGCCGATCGCGCCAGTGTCCCCCTGGCCGAGCTGCGCCGCCAGCTGGCCGCCGCCCGCTCTGACCGGCGCGAGCGCCTCCAAGAGCTGATCCGCCGCCACAATTCCCTGCTCCAAGACACGGTCGTGTCCGAGCGCAACGGCCGGCCCGTGCTGGCGGTCAAGGCCGGGGCCGCCTCCCAGCTGGCGGGCCTGGTCCACGACAGTTCCGCCTCCGGCAGCACGGTGTTCATCGAGCCCCAGGCCGTGATCGCCCTGGGCAACCGGATCGGTGTGCTGGCCGGCAAGGAGCGGGAGCAGGAGCAGCAGGTATTGCTGGAGCTCAGCGGCCTGGTTGGCGCCGAGCAGCCCGCCCTCAGCCACCTCCAGGCGGTATTGGTGCAGCTGGATTTCGCCCTGGCCCGGGCCCGCTACGGCCAGGCCTTAAATGCCGTGCGGCCCGAGCTCGAGGCTGATCCCGATACCCCGATCCGGCTCGAAGGCCTGCGCCATCCCCTGCTGCTCTGGCAAGAACGCCGCCAGGGCGGCCATGGGGTGGTGCCGGTGAGCGTGCAGGTGGGCCCGGAGCTGCGGGTGGTGGCGATCACCGGCCCCAATACCGGCGGCAAAACCGTCACGCTGAAAAGTGTGGGCCTGGCGGCCCTGATGGCCCGTGCCGGACTGTTTCTGCCCTGCAGCGGCACCCCGTCGCTGCCCTGGTGCGAGCTGGTGCTGGCCGACATCGGTGATGAGCAGTCGCTGCAGCAAAACCTCTCCACCTTTAGCGGCCACGTGCGCCGCATCGCCCGCATCCTGGCCGCCCTGCCGAGCGAAGCCAGCGCTGGCGCCTGCCTGGTGTTGCTCGATGAGGTGGGCGCTGGCACCGATCCCACCGAGGGCACGGCCCTGGCGATCGCCCTGCTGCGCCACCTGGCCGAGCGGGCCCGGCTCACGATCGCCACCACCCACTTCGGCGAGCTCAAGGCGCTCAAATACAACGATTCCCGCTTTGAAAATGCTTCGGTGGCCTTCGATGTCGCCACCCTCTCGCCCACCTACCACCTGCTCTGGGGCATCCCGGGCCGCAGCAATGCCCTGGCGATCGCCAACCGCCTCGGCCTTGATGGCGCCGTGCTTGACCAGGCCCAGCTGCTGTTGGCACCCCGGGGCGAGGGGGAACTCAACCAGGTGATCGCCGGCCTGGAGGCCCAGCGCCAGCGCCAACAGGAGGCGGCCGAGGAGGCGGCGGCCCTGCTGGCCCGCACCGAGCTCCTGCATGAGGAGTTATTGGAGCGCTGGCAGCAGCAGAGCGACCAGTCGGCCGAGCTGCAGGAGCAACGGCGCCAGGCCCTTGAGCATTCGATCCGCGATGGCCAACAGGAGGTGCGCCGGATCATTCGCCGCCTGCGCCAGGGGCAGGCCTCCGGGGAAACGGCCCGCCAGGCGGGCCAGAAACTCAAGCAGCTCGAGCAGGACCACCGCCCCAAGCCCGAGCGCCGCGACCACCGCGGCTGGCGGCCCGTGGTGGGCGAGCGCATCCGGCTGCTGGCCCTGGGCAAGGCGGCCCAGGTGTTGGCGATCAGCGCCGATGGCCGCGAGCTCACGGTCCGCTGTGGTGTGTTGCGCCTCACGGTGGAACTGGCGGCGATCGAGGGGCTCCAGGGTGAAAAACCGGCGCCGCCCGAGCCGCCCCAGCCGGTGGTGCAGGTGCGCAGCCGCCGCAATCTGGCCAGCCGGGGCCCGGAGGTGCGCACTGAGCGCAATACCGTCGATGTGCGCGGCCTGCGGGTGCACGAGGCCGAAGCGTCCCTGGAGGAACGGCTGCGCAACGCCAATGGCCCCCTCTGGGTGATCCATGGCATCGGCACCGGCAAGCTCAAGCGCGGCCTGCGCGACTGGCTGGCCACCGTGCCCTACGTGGAGCGGGTCAGCGACGCCGACCAGGGCGATGGCGGCCAGGGCTGCAGTGTGGTCTGGGTGAAATGAGGCCCGGCTAAGCGTCCAGGCCCGCCCAACCCTTGGTCCCCTTCAGCCCAGCTTGGGCAGCACCGGCTCCGGGCTCGCCGTTGCCGGCGCTTTCACCTGGGGCAGGGCCAGCCCGGCTCCGTCAAACAGGCGCCAACCCTCGGCCTGCACCTCCAGGTGCACCGTTTGGCCGGGCACCAGGGCCTGGTCGGGTTCGGCCCGCACCTGCACCAGGTGGCTGCCCTCCAGCAGGCGGCAGCTCACCAGCTGTTCATTGCCGAGGGCCTCGCAGTGGGTTACTTCGGCGCTGAGGTTGCGGTTGGTGGCGGGCGCGAGGCGTAGGTGTTCGGGCCGCAGGCCGGCGCTGAGGCCGTCTGGGTTGCCCCGCTCCTGCCACTGGGCCAGGGCCGCGCCCATGGGGCCTTCCACCAGGAAGCGGCGGCCCTCCAGTTGCAGCTGGGCACCGCCAACAGCAGTGACGGGCAGCAGGTTCATGGCCGGGCTGCCAATGAACTGGGCCACGAAGGTGTTGGCGGGCCAGCGATAGAGCTCCAGGGGCGTGCCGAGCTGCTGCAGCTGGCCCCGGTTGAGCACCGCAATCCGGTGACCCATGGTCATGGCCTCCACCTGGTCGTGGGTCACGTAGATCGTGGTGGTGCCGAGCCGGCGCTGCAGCTCGACGATCTGGCTGCGGGTGCCGCCGCGCAACTTGGCATCGAGGTTGCTGAGCGGCTCATCCATCAGGAACACGGCCGGCTGGCGGGCGATCGCCCGGCCCAGGGCCACCCGCTGCTTCTGGCCGCCGGAGAGTTCCTTGGGCAGGCGATCGAGTAATCCCTCCAGTTCCAGGGTCTCGGCCACCTGCTGGATCACAGCTTCAATCCGGTGTTCGCGCCGGGAGGGAAAGCGCAGCGGGCCTGGCAGGCCGCGGCTGGCCCGGTGCAGGCCATCGGCCAGTTCCTGCAGGGGGCTGCGCTGGCGCTGGCGGCGCAGGCCGAAGCCGATGTTGTCGGCCACGCTCAGGTGGGGGTAGAGGGCGTAGCTCTGGAACACCATCGCCACATCCCGCTGGGAGGGTCGCAACTGGGTGACCCGGCGATCGCCTACGAACAGATCGCCGCTGCTGGGGCTTTCCAGGCCGGCGAGCAGGCGCAGCAGGGTGCTTTTGCCGCAGCCGGAGGGCCCCACCAGCACGAGAAATTCGCCATCGCTGATGGTGAGATCCAAATCCCGCAGCACTTCAACTGGAGCTGCCCCCCGCCGGGGTGGGTAGGTCTTGCCCACGCGCTGGAAGCGAACCTCTGCCAAAACCAGCCCTGCGACGGCCCGATCCTAGGGTTGGACCTCGGAGTGCCCATCCCTCGACTTTCCCTATTGCAGTTCATTGATCAAGCCCGTATCGCCGTGCACGCCGGCCGCGGCGGCGACGGCATCATGGCCTTTCGGCGGGAAAAATATGTGCCCGCCGGGGGCCCCTCTGGCGGCGACGGCGGCAGGGGCGGTGATGTCTGGTTTGAGGCCGACCCCAACCTGCAGACCCTGCTCGATTTCAAATACCGGCGTACGTTTGAGGCCCAGGAGGGCCGCCGCGGCGGCCCCAACCGCAGCAGCGGGGCCGGCGGTGATTCCATGGTCATCAAGGTGCCCCTGGGCACGGAGGTGCGCGATCGGCGCACCAACATCCTCTTGGGCGATCTCACCGAGAAGGGCCAGCGCCTGCTGGCGGCGGCCGGCGGCCGCGGTGGCCTCGGCAATGCCCACTACCTGAGCAACCGCAACCGGGCCCCAGAGAAATTCACCGAGGGCAAGGACGGCGAGGAATGGTTTTTGCAGCTGGAGCTCAAGCTGTTAGCCGAGGTGGGCATCATCGGCCTGCCCAATGCGGGCAAGAGCACCCTGATCTCGGTGCTGTCGGCGGCCCGGCCCAAGATCGCCGACTATCCCTTCACCACCCTGGTGCCCAACCTGGGCGTGGTGCGGCGCCCTAGTGGCGATGGCACCGTGTTTGCCGATATCCCCGGCCTGATCGCCGGCGCTGCCCAGGGGGCGGGCCTTGGCCACGACTTCCTGCGCCACATCGAGCGCACCCGCCTGCTGGTTCACCTGGTGGATGCCGGCGGCGACGATCCGCTAGCCGATCTGGAGGTGGTGGAGGCCGAACTGGCCGCCTATGGCCACGGCCTGCCGGAGCGGCCCCGGGTGGTGGCAATCAACAAGATCGAGCTGCTCCTAGGCGAAGAGCTCGAGGAGTTGGCCAGCCGGGTGCAGGCGCACTGCGGTTCGCCGGTTTTGCTGATCTCAGCTGCTACCTCCCAGGGCCTTGACAAGCTCCTGGCCCGGGTCTGGCAAGAGCTGGGGATCTAAGCCAAGGGTCAGCGAGCCCAGCCCCAGTCTTAAACCACAAAAAAGGGCCCCCTGCTGAAGCCAGGGAGCCCTTTGGATTGGGAAGGGTCGATCAGGCGGCCTTGCTTACGGCTAGGCCGCCCGAACGTTGGGGGGTGGAAGGCCCTAGGGATCAGTCGTCGTAGATGCGGCATTCAGCCGCTTCGGGGTTGAGGTCGCAATACACCTCAAGCGGGCTGGGGTCGTGGGCGTCTTCCGGGTGGTGGGCCTTGTATTCCTCCAGTCCCTTGAGCTCCTCTTCGAGGTGCCGCACCTTGCCATCGTTACCGACGGCTTTTGCGGCCTCGATCTCGCTCTGGTCCTTAAGAATGTGCTCGTCGATTGTGTTCATGGAAGAGGCCGGAGAAGTCCGGCCGCTCATCGTCGTGCACACCATACGGGGGGCCTGCCTGCCCCGGCGAACTTTATGGTCAGCTCCTGATTGGCCATCGCAGGCCGTTGGCTGGTTCTTGATCAGCCGGCCAGCTCGCTCAGCTCCAACCAGCGTTCCTCGCCGTGGTGGATGCGCTTCAGCAGCTCCGAGAGCTGCTCGGTCAGGCCTTCGAGGGTCGTGTAGTCGGCCCCTCCCGCTGCCAGCAGGCTCTCTAGGCGGCTGCGCTCCTCGTCCCAGGCCGGCAACTGGCGCTCCAGGTCGCCCAGTTCGCGACTTTCTTTAAAGCTGCGTTTGCGCGCCGGCTTGACGGCTGCCGTTGGGCTTGTGCTCCCGGCGGTTGGCTTGGCGGCGCTGGGGGTTGCCCTTGGGGTCGATTGGGAACTGGGGCTGGAGCCAGCCCCAGCTGGGGCCGGGGCCGCCGGGCCAGGGTTAGGGGCACTGGCAGCAGCAGGGGCCGTCGAGCCCTTCGGGCTGGCCAGATTGGCCTGGCGCTCCAGATAGGCGCTGTAGTTGCCCTCAAAGCGGTGCAGTTCGCTGTTTTCGAAGCTGAACAGTCGATCCACGGTGCGATCGAGGAAGTAGCGGTCGTGGGACACCACCACCACGCAGCCGCGGAAATCCTCGAGAAAATCCTCCAGCACCGTCAGGGTCTGGACGTCCAGGTCGTTGGTGGGTTCATCCAGCAGCAACACATTCGGGGCTTCGATCAGCAGGCGGCAGAGGTAGAGGCGCCGCCGCTCGCCACCGGAAAGCTTGCTGACGGGTTGGTGTTGCTGGGCTGGCGGGAAGAGGAAGCGTTCGAGCAGTTGGGAGGCGCTCAGCTGGCTGCCCTCTACCTCCACGGTGCTGGCGGCCTCCTTGACCACATCAATCACCTTTTTCTCCAGCAGCTTGCCGCTGGCGCTGCCGGCCTCGCCAAGCAGGCTTTCGCTGTGCTGGTCGAAGTAGGCCAGTTTCACCGTGGCGCCCAATTCGATCCGGCCGCCATGGGGCAGCCGACGCCCGGCGATCAGGTCCAGCAGGGTGGATTTGCCCGAGCCGTTGGGGCCAATGATGCCGATGCGATCTTCGGGGCTGAAGTCGTAGCTGAAGTTTTGAAGCAGCGGGGGGGCCCCGGCTTGGTGGGCCCCATCGGTGGCCCACACGGCCAGATCTTCGGCTTCGATCGCCCGTTTGCCCAGGCGCCGCTGGTTGCTGGCCAGGCTGATCTGGCCCTTGACCTGGCGCCGTGGCGCCTCCTGCATGGCCTCGATCCGCTGGATGCGGGCCTTCTGCTTGGTGCTGCGGGCCTTAGGTCCCTTGCTGAGCCATTCCAGTTCGCGCCGCAGGGCGCCCTTGAATTTGGCCTCGGTGGCGATGGCTGAAGACTCCTGCTCGGCTTTGCGAGCCAGGTAATAGGCGTAGTTGCCGGCGTAGCTCTTGGCCTCACCCCGGTCCACCTCGACGATCCGCTGGGTCACCTGGTCGAGCACGTAGCGGTCGTGGGTGATCAACACCAGGGCGCCGCTGAAGCGCCCCAGGTAGCCCTGCAGCCACTGGATGCAATCGGCATCGAGGTGGTTGGTGGGCTCGTCGAGCAGCAGCACATCGGGGTCTGCCACTAGGGCCGAGGCCAGGGCGAGCCGTTTGCGGTATCCGCCCGAGAGGTCGCCGACCCGGCGCTGGGTGTCCTGGATGCCGAGGCGATCGAGCACCTCGTGGATCTGCTGCTCCAGGCCCCAGGCCTGGCTCTGGTCCATGCGCAGGTTGAGGCTGCCTAATTCGGCGAGCAGGGCCTCGGTGCAGGCGTCGTTGTCGCTGGCGTGGGCCAGGGCCTCGCTCACGGCTGTGTAGCGCTGCAGTAGCTGCATTTTTTCGCCGCTTTCGGCAAATACCTGCTCCAGCACGGTGCGCTCCGGATCCATCTCCGGTTCCTGGTTCACCAGCACGATCCGGGCCTGGGGCAGGGTGCGCCGTTCACCAGATCCAGGCGGTTCCAGGCCCGCCAGCAGGCGCATCAGGGTGGATTTGCCGGCACCGTTGGGGCCAATCAGCCCCAGGCGTTCTTTTTCCCCCACATGCAGGGTCAGGTCGTCAAAAAGGGTGCGGATGCCGAAGTCTTTTCGCACTCCCACCAGGCTGATCAAGCTCACGCGTTGGAGGGTTGGCGTTGGCCTTCTAGATAAGCAAACACGCTTTTATCGCCCACATCGGCCGCGGCTTCCATCGGGAATTTGCGCAAGGTGAGCACCACTAGCAAGGCGGCCTCGATGGCTAGCAGGCTGCCGCAGGCCGAGGCGTCCAGCAGGCCGCTGAGGTGGCCGAGGAGGGCCAAGGGCAGCAGCAGGGTTACGCCGATCGCTTCGGGCCGGCGGAAGCAGAAAAATTCCTTAAACCCGATGCCTGCCAGGGCGGCGAAGAAGGGTCCGATCGCCCAGATCCAGCGTCCATTGGCCGCCAGGCTGGTGGCCATGGCGCCCGGTCCGCTGGCCCAGGCCAGGGCTGCGAAGCCTACGCATCCCGCCAGCCAGAACAGCTGCAGGGTCCGGTGTAGGGGGCGCAGGTAGATGTGAATCCAGCGCAAGGCCAGGCCCAGCCCGGCGGCCATGGGCAGCAGCCAGGGCCAGAGGGTGTCAGGTCCGACCCAGTGCCACTGGGCCAGCAGGGCGGCCTGGGCGATGGCGGTGGTGAGCAGGGCCAGCCGGTAGCCGAGCACCTCGCGCCGGTCCTGCCCGGTGATGCTGAAGGGGCCGTAAACGCCCTCAAAGACCGGGTCGCCCATCGCAGGCGGAGTGCCCATCGCAGAGGTTGTGCTCATCGCTGGGGGATCGCTTGCACCAGTCTGGCCAGATCGGGGCCGGCCGGGACGATGCCGGAGGGATTCAGGGGGAAGAGGGCGCCGAAGTAGTCGCGGCGCCAGGCCTCTCCGTCGCAGCTGGCGGCCACGCCAGGTAGGGCGAACAGGCGGGCCCGCCAGGCCCAGAGCTGGCCTAGCTGCCAGAGGGGCTGGCGGCTGCAGCCAAAGAGGGGCGCATAGACCAGCTCCCAGCGGATCAAGGTGGCAAATAACTGCAGATCGGCCAGGGTGAGCTCCTCGCCGCCTAGCCAGGGACCGCCCCCGGCCAGGGCGGTTTCGGCCTCGGCCAGGGCCGCAAACAGGTCCGCTTCGGCCCGGTCATAGGCCGCCTGGCTGCGGGCAAAACCGCAGCGATACACCCCATCGTTGACGGCTCCTTGCAACCGCTGTCGCCAGCGGTTGCAAGCGGCTTTGCTGACCTCGCTCTGCAGGTTGAGGGCACCAGCTGGGGCGGGCCAGTCGTTGAGCAGCTCGATCAGCCGGGCGCTCTCGCCCACCACGATTCGCTGCTCGCCCCGGCTAAACAGCACCGGCACCGTCGCCCGCTGGCGGGGATCGGCGCCGGCCAGCCTGTACAGCTCCAGCAGGGTGCCGCAGCCCTGGAAGGGGGCCTCGAAGCGCCAGCGGCCCGCCTGGGGGTCGGGCTCCACCACCAGCAGCTCGATGCTCTCCTGCAGCTGGCGCAGGCTCCACACCAACCAGGCCCGGTGGGCCCAGGGGCAGCTGCGCCCGACGATCAATACATGGCTGCCCCGATCACCGGCCGTGGCTGGCAGGGGCGGGCAGGCGGTGAAGGCCCCGGCCGGCCGGCGGTAATTGCCCTCGGCGTCGGCGGGCCCGAGGCCTGCCATCAGCCGCAGCCACTGCCAGTGCCAGGTCGCCCGGGCCGTGGCCACCACGCAAGCAGGGATTGCCATCGCTACCGCCGATCTGGGAACTGCTGTCAGGCTGGCGCACAGGTGGCAATGGGGCGCCAGCGATGGCCGGTTCAGGGGCAAGCCAGGCAGCGGCGACTGCGGCGTTGATACGGACAGGGAACGTGACGGCGGCTCCGCGGGTGCTGGTGGTGGCCGGCACCCACGGCAATGAGCGCAATGCCCCCTGGCTGATTCAGCAGTGGCGCCAGCGGCCTGAGCTGCTGCAGCGCCATGGATTGGAGGTGGAGCTGGAGATCGGCAACCCCGCCGCCGTCGCCGCCCAGCGCCGCTACATCGAGCGCGACCTCAACCGCAGCTTTCAAAGCGAGCTGCTGGCGGACCCAGGCCAGCAGGGGCTGGAGGTGCAACGGGCCCGCCAGCTGCTCGAGCGCTTCGGCCCCAGGGGCCTGGCCGCCTGCCAGGTGGCCCTCGATTTGCACAGCACCACCGCCGCCATGGGCAATTCCCTGGTGGTCTATGGGCGCCGCCCGGCCGATCTGGCCTTGGCGGCCGCGCTCCAGCACCGCCTCGGTCTGCCGATCTACCTGCATGAGGGCGACATCTCCCAGGTGGGCTACCTGGTGGAGCAGTGGCCCTGCGGCCTGGTGATCGAGGTGGGCCCCGTCGCCCAGGGCCTGGTGACGGCCGCAATCTGTCGCCAGAGCCAGTTGGCCCTGGAAGCGGCCCTAGCCTGCCTGGCCGAGGCGAGGTCAGGCCAGCTGCGGCTGCCGGCCGCCCTCGTCGTGCATCGCCACTGCGGCAGCATCGATGGGCCCCGAGATGGCAACGGCGATCCGCTCGCCATGCTCCATCCCAGCCTCCAGGGCCGTGATTGGCAGCCCCTAGGCGTGACTTCGCCAATCTTCCGCCTGGCCGATGGCAGCGACTTGCGCCTGGGCGATCTGCTGACGGACCGGGGCGCCGGACCTGGGCAGAGCCAATGGCCCGTGTTCCTGAATGAAGCCGCCTACGGCGAAAAGGGCATCGCTTTCAGCCTCACCGAGCGTCAACGGCTGGCCTGTGATCCAGCCTGGGCCCAGGCCTTGGCCGACCTGCTCGCCTAGGGCCAGGTTCAAGCCAGTCAGGCCCTCGGCTGCTCAACGGTTGCGGGGGGGGCGGTTGAACAGCACCTGCACCACCTGGCGACCATTGGGCGAGACCAGAATCTTGGTCTCCCAATTGGGTGGGAGGCCCAGCTGCTGCCAGCCCGGGGCGCCGCCCAGGAAGCGGAACAGGAAGCCCCGCTTGTCCCGGCGAATGAGGCAGTTTCCCCCGGCCAGGCTGGTGTCAAACATGCACTTGGCCGGGCGGTAGAGCCTTAGGCCTCCATTGAGCTTCACCGCAGTTTCGCGGGCCAGGTTGACGGCGCGTACCCGGGCAAAACTGACCTCGGCATTTACCCCGGCTGGGGCCTTCTGGGCCAGGGCTGGGCCGGGGCTGGATGCCAGGGGGCTGGCGAGTAGGGCCAAACCGGTGGCCAGGGCTAGGAGGCGGCGTGACACGGGCGCGCAACGGCAGCAACCAGCGTTTTAAGGCGCCAGCAGGGTTTGTCAACGCCCCCCTCCTGAGCGATGCCAGCGACCCAACGAGTTCTGCGAGTGGCCTGCCGCGGATTAACCGCAGGCCCAGGTGCCTTGCTCCTTGGTGCAGGGCAGGTCGCTCGTGCTGCCATCGGCCCAGTAAATGCGCAGCCGGTCGTCCTGGGATCCCATGCGGAAGGTGAGCGACTTCACCACGCCGGCAGGGGGCTTGCCGGCGCGATCACCTGGATCGCTGGCGTGGGTCAGGTTGAGGCGCTTTTCCAGTTGGTCAACCCGCAGCTGCAGCTGCTCGAGCCGCTGACTCTCCGGCGAGGGATCCCGTTGGCAGGCCGTGAGCAGCAGGCTGCTGGCCACCAGGGCCGCCAAGGGCAGCCGCAGGGCCCGTGCATTGATCCGTGTCAAGACTCCATCCCCTTGAGGGCCCTTCCAGTCAACCCTGACGGGGATGCCCTTGCGATTGGGACCCACCTGAGCCAGCCCGCCCATCCGGCCAATCCGCCCAATCCGGCCAGCCATTCCTGAGATCCCGCAATCTTCTGTTACAGTGACGCAGGCGATGGCTGGTCGGGTTCCCGACCTGCGGTTTTCCCTCTACGGGTTTCCGTAAAGCCTCTGTCCTACTTACCGCTCCACTCGGAGCACACCCTCCCCGTTCTCATGACAACCACAATCCAGCAGCGCCAAGGCGCTTCTGCGTGGAATCAGTTCTGTGAGTGGGTCACCTCCACCGACAACCGCCTCTACGTGGGCTGGTTCGGCGTGCTGATGATCCCTTGCCTGCTGAGCGCCACCATTTGCTTCATCGTTGCCTTCATCGCCGCTCCCCCCGTCGACATCGACGGCATCCGTGAGCCCGTTGCCGGCAGCCTGATGTACGGAAACAACATCATCTCTGGTGCTGTTATCCCCTCCAGCAACGCCATCGGCCTGCACTTCTACCCCATCTGGGAAGCCGCCAGCCTCGACGAGTGGCTCTACAACGGTGGTCCCTACCAGTTGGTGGTATTCCACTTCCTGATCGGCATCTTCGCCTACATGGGCCGCGAGTGGGAACTCTCCTACCGCCTCGGCATGCGCCCCTGGATCTGCGTTGCCTACAGCGCACCCGTCGCTGCAGCCTCCGCTGTCTTCCTGATCTACCCCTTCGGTCAGGGTTCCTTCTCTGACGGCATGCCCCTCGGCATCTCCGGCACCTTCAACTACATGTTGGTGTTCCAAGCCGAGCACAACATCCTGATGCACCCCTTCCACATGCTTGGTGTGGCTGGCGTCTTCGGTGGCAGCCTGTTCTCCGCCATGCACGGCTCCCTGGTGACCTCTTCGCTGGTTCGTGAAACCACCGAGTCCGAGTCCCAGAACTACGGCTACAAGTTTGGCCAAGAAGAAGAGACCTACAACATCGTGGCTGCCCACGGTTACTTCGGTCGCCTGATCTTCCAATACGCCTCCTTCAACAACAGCCGCAGCCTGCACTTCTTCCTGGCAGCCTGGCCCGTTGTCGGCATCTGGTTCACCGCCCTCGGCGTGTCCACGATGGCCTTCAACCTCAACGGTTTCAACTTCAACCAGTCGATCCTTGATTCCCAAGGTCGGGTGCTGAACACCTGGGCCGATGTGCTGAACCGCGCTGGCCTTGGCATGGAAGTGATGCACGAGCGCAACGCTCACAACTTCCCCCTTGACCTGGCTGCTGCCCAGTCCACCCCCGTGGCATTGAGCGCACCTGCGATCGGTTGATCGATTCACCTCCTGGCCCTAGGGCTTGAGCTGAACCAAAGCCCCCTCTTTACGGAGGGGGCTTTTTTATGGTTTATCTGACTGCGGCGTTCCTGGGTTAGGGCCCTTCAGGCTCTGGACCTGGCAGACACCACAGGGCTAAACCGCCGCCGCGACCTCGCGCTGCCAGCCACTGCCTGGCGGCCAAGCCCTGCCCGTCCCCATCTTGTCCCCGGGCAATCAGGGCAAAGAAGGGAAGCTTGGCCGGTTCGGGTTTGGCGATGGCCCGATCGAGCAGCTTGAGGCTGCCCAGCTGCAGCTGCAACCGTTCAAACCAGAACACCAGTAGGGGGCGGCGCCCCTTGAGCTGGCCCTGGCCGCTGAACTCGAGGCTGAGGGCGCCGAGGCTGACGCGATTGGCCAGCCGCAGCTGGCCGGGGCTTGGGCCCGCTTCGATCCGTAATTGGGCCGCCAGGCTGCGCAGCAGCCAGGAGCTGGCCGCGGCGGGCTCGTTCTGGCCCTTGGGCCAGGTTTGCACCAGCTGCCAAGCGCCGAGTAGCTCTTCGGCTTCCAGGCCCGTGCCGAGGGATCTGCTGCGCCTTTCCAGCTCCAATAGGGCCTCGGCGTCTGGCAAAAGCGATGCTTGTGGCTCAGGGGCGTGTTCCATCCCCCCAGCATGCAGGCATGGTTCCTCGGCTTGGCCAGTGAACCCGACGCTTGGGGCCCGATCGGCTAGGGGCCGGAGCGTTTGTTTTTGGCCAGGCTTCAGCCGAGCACGGGGGCGAAGGCGAGTAGGCCGCCCGCTAGGGCCAGGCCGAGGGCCAACCGCTGGCTCCAGATCGCCGCTTGCTTGCGCAGCACCAGATAGCTGCCACCGGCCACCAGGGTCGAGGCGGCCATGGCCCCGATCCACCAGCTGCTGGCACCGATTTCGGTGGGCACGGCCTGGCCGTGGAGCATGGCGTGGATGGCCGCAGCCGTTGCAATCACGGAGCCGGCCAGTCCCAGGCCTGCGTTGGCGTTGGTGGTGGGGCTGCTCTGGCTGCGAAGCACCAAGGCGGCAACAGCTGTGATTGCTAGGGCGGCCAGCACTTCGGCTGCGGGCAGGCCGCCGCCCAGGCCGCCGTACAGCCCACCGGCCAAAGCCCCGGCTAGGCCCCAGAGCAGCAGTTGGGCGGAAAGACTGGCGGCGGCAGCGCCAACGCCAAGGAGAAGCAGCAGATGGTCACTGCCCAGCAGGGGATGGAGGAAGCCACTTCCAAGGCCACCACCAGAGATGCCATGGGCGGCGGCCGGTTGGCCTGAGATGACCACCGCCAGGGCGACGATGGCCACCATGGGGGCCAAGCCACGCAGGGGCAAACGGCTGGTGCGGGCGTTGGTGTGGAGTGGCGCGTTCATCGACGATCCCGGTCCACGCCGGGGTTGAGGGGAGTTGGAGCGGCGAGCGTTCTGACTGGGGGTTGGGCCCCTTCACAGCTGCGGGACAGCGCCGGACTTGCACCGAACTTTCCTCGTTGCCTTGCCAGGATGAACCTGGAAAACCGCTCCGCTCCAGTTTGCCTGGGTTTTGGGCCTTTGGCCGTACTGGATGAACATTGCCGCGGTTCCGGCCATGCTTCTGGCACCGGCCTTGGGTCAGGCCCCCAGCTGAATTGGATCTGGCGTGGGGAATGGGGCTGTTGGTGGTGGACCTGCTCCCCCAAAGGCGCCATCGCCATCCGAATCATGGGTTGGTTGCTTGTTAACCCCTGAGGAAATCGAGGGATCCCGCAAATTTGGTGCTGGGATCCCTTGGGCTGACAAATTAATTTTAATTGGCCCCTAAATAATTGGCCTGAGATCGCTTTGGCTTCAAGCTGAAAATCTTGCGTATTTGAAAAGCCGGTGACTGGATTTGAACCTGCGACCTACTGATTACGAATCAGTTGCTCTACCACTGAGCTACACCGGCATCTTCAGCAAATTAGCATTCGGGTCGAACCTCCGGTCCTTGCATGGCTCCCCGATCGTCCGAGCCCCTGGATCCGGCCCTGCGGTCCAAGTTGCTGCTGGAAGCTAGAACCCCTTGGCGAGGCCTGCGGCGTGCCCTGTGGCTGGCCCTGAGCGCCTCGTCAGCCATTGGCTTGGCCACCATGGCGATGCGTGCCTCCAGTGGCTCTGAGGTGCCCGGTTCAGACCTGCTGATTCAGGTCGTTGCCCTGGTCGTCTTCGGAGGGCTGCTGCTCGTCGATCGCCATCGGGATGGCAACGGCCCGCTCGCCGGGGATCGGCGTGGTCCCGATCGGGACTGAGGAGGCTGGTGCCGAGATGGGCTCAGGCGGAGGGGTCTGGGCTGGGTCCTCCTTGGGCGCTGGCACTGGCTCGACAAGCTGATTAGCCCCTGCCGCCTGGCTGCTCAGCAGGGGCAGGAGCAGCAGCGGTAGCCCCAGGTTGAGGCGCCTGTCCTGTCCCTGGGTCTGCACCCCCTTTTGGGGAGCAGGGGCGTCCCCAAAGGGGATGGAACGCGTTAGTAGCCAGATTGCTTGCACAAGCTGGTGCCACTGCCAAAGCATCAGGGCCAGCAGGGGTGCACATATCAGGAGCACGACCAGCCGCGGCGTGGCGGCCAGGGGCGAGAAGCTCCAGGCAATGCCGGCCTGACGATCGGTCCACCAGACCAACGCCAGCAAGGGCAAGGTGCCTGCCGCTGCGCCTAGGCGCAGGCCCAGGCTGGAGGGCAAGGCACTGAGGCGCAGTTGCAGCTCGCGCCGGCCCCGTAGGGGCACCTGCACCAGCAACAGCGACCAAGGATCGGGGGGCAGGCGCCACATCAAAAACGCCGGTAGCAAGACCCCCAAACCCCAACAGAAAAGGCGCTCCACCAGGGGAAAGGGACCGGGATCGCCGCCGGCCAGCAGGAGCAGCAGGCCAAGGGCCTCCAGGGGCCAGGCCGCCAGCCCCAGGAGCTGGACCCAAAGCAGGGGTTCCCTGCTGGCGGTGGCGCCCTGGAGGCTGGTCACGCTCAGGTGCTGAGGGTGCGGCGCTGGGTGACCAGCTTGTAGGCCTCAACCCGGTCGCCTTCCTTCCAGTTGGCGAAGCGATCGCAGCCAATGCCGCACTCGAAGCCCGTGGCCACTTCCTTGACGTCGTCCTTGTTGCGCCGCACGGAATCGAGATCGCCTTCGAACACCTTCTCCTTGCCACGATGCACGCGCACCTTGCAGTTGCGCTGCAATTTGCCATTGGTGACATAGCAACCGGCCACGGCGCTCTTGCCGATGTTGAAGACGGCTCGCACCTCGGCTTCGCCCAGGATTTCCTCGACCAGCTCCGGCTCCAGCAGGCCTTCCATGGCCATCTGGATGTCTTCCAACAGTTTGTAGATGACGTCGTAGTCACGCACATCGACGCCGGTGGCATCGGCGGCCCGCCGGGCCCCGGAGGCCATGGAGGTGTTGAAGCCCACCACCACGGCGCCAGAGGCTGCGGCCAGATCCACGTCCGTTTCGGTGATCTCGCCCGGGGCGGAGAGCAACACCCGCACCTGCACTTCGTCCTGGGGCAGTTGTTCGAGGGAGCCAAGGATGGCCTCGACGCTGCCCTGCACATCGGCCTTGAGGATGAGGTTGAGCTCTTTGAGGTGGCCTTCGCTGGCCTGGCCCGACATCGAGGCCAGGGAGACCCGGCGGGAGGCCATCTGTTGGGCCAAGCGGGTGGCGCGGGCCTCGGTGGCCCGATCCCCCACCACGGCCCGTGCCGTTTTCTCGTCGACGTAGACCTCGAATTCGTCACCGGCGGTAGGCACTTCGCTGAAGCCCAGGGCTTCCACAGCGCAGGAGGGTCCGGACTCCTTCACCCGTTTGCCGGTGTCGTCCATTAACGCCTTGACCTTGCCGAGCACATGGCCGGCGGCCACCACATCGCCAGCCCGCAGGGTGCCGTTCTGGATCAGCAGCGTGGCCACCGGACCCTTGGCCTTGTCGAGGTGGGCTTCAATCACGGTGCCCTTGGCCATGCGGTCGGGGTTGGCCTGCAGGTCCTCCACTTCGGTGACCAGCAGGATCATCTCCAGCAACTTGTCGATGTTGAGACCCTTGAGGGCACTCACTGGCACCATCACCACGTCGCCGCCCCAGTCCTCGGCCACGAGGCCCTGGCCAGAGAGTTCCTGTTTGACCCGCTCGGCAGAAGCGCCTTCCTTATCGATCTTGTTGATCGCCACCACGATTGGTACCTCGGCGGCGCGGGCGTGGCTGATCGCCTCCAAGGTTTGGGGGCGCACGCCGTCATCGGCGGCCACCACAAGCACGGCCACGTCGGTGACCTTGGTGCCCCGAGCGCGCATGGCGGTGAAGGCCTCGTGGCCCGGGGTGTCGAGGAAGGTGATCTTGCGGATCTCCCCGGCATGGGGAATTTCCACCTGGTAAGCGCCGATGTGCTGGGTGATGCCCCCGGCTTCGCCGGCGGCTACCCGGGTTTTGCGAATCGCGTCGAGCAGGCTTGTTTTGCCATGGTCGACGTGGCCCATCACGGTGACGACAGGCGGGCGACGGATGAGGTGAGCTAGATCGCTCTCCTCGATCATCTCGACGGTCTTCTTGGCCGCTTCCTGGACGTCGTCTTCGAGTACGGGCACACCGAACTCTTCGGAGACGGTCTCGATCGTGGATAGGTCGAGGGTCTGGGTGACCGTGGCGATGATCCCTTTGAAGAAAAGGCTCTTGATGATCTCGGAGCTCTCCACGCCCAGGCGGTCGGCTAGCTCCTGAACCGTGAGGTTGCCCTCCGGAACAATCAGCATGTCGGGCCGCACCTGCTTGGCCTCGCGGGAGGCGCGCAGTTCCATGGCGCGGCGGCGTTGGCGCTGACGGGTGGTTTCCTTCTTGCGCTTGCGCATGGCCGCCGTCGGCTTGACGGCCGCCACGGGACCCCGCTTGGGCTTCATCGGCCGCGCCAGGCTGGCCTGCAGCACTAGGGCTTCCTGTTCGCCCGCAAACCCGCCGGTTTCGGCGGTGAGGGCATCATCGTTTTCGCCGATGATGTGCACCTTTTGGCGCTGTTTCTGGGGCGAGCGGCTGCGCAGGGCCTCCAGCTTGGCGCTGTCGTCCCAGTCGGGCCGCCGGGCTTTGGTACTGCCAGGGGGTTGGGGCGTGCGGAAGCCCGGGCGCCTCGGTGCCGAAGGCGGCGTGGCGGTGGGCCGCACCGGTGCATCGGCGGTGCCGCCGGCCTCCGTGGGGCCGCCGGGGCGGCGAGGCGGCGCAGCGATGGGACGGGCACCGGGCTTCTGGAGCTGCATCAGCTCGCCCGGGGCCACGGGTTTGCGCATGCCTTGGGGCATGCCGGGGCGGATCGGACCGGGGGGGGCAGGGCGGTTGCCGCCGGCGCCAGCAGGGCCAGCCGCATCACGGCGGATGGGTTTGCCCACCAATTCCAGGGGGATGCCCTCGGGACGGCTTGGTGGACTGCCCGGTTTGCCGGGTTGGCCGAGCCGGATCGGGGCCCCGGCCCGAATTGGTGGTGCAGCGCCCGGCCGAACGGGGGCGCCGGGGCTGGGCCGCTGGCTCAACGAGGGCCGACCCGAGGGGGGCGCCGGGCGGCTGCCGCCACCACTTGGGCTGGCCTGGCTGGGTTGGCCTGGTTGGGGCCGGCCCACTAGCTGGGGTTTGGCGCCAGCGCCACTGGACCTGCTCACCGGGGTGGTGGGCCGCTGGGGTTGGACAGTGGGCCTGGCCGGTGGGGCACTTGACCTGGGCGCTGGTGCCGTCGAGCCCGGTGGTGTTGGCCGGGGGCTTGTGGCCGGGCGGGGCGCCGGCGTTTCCGGTTTACGGGGGCTGGGTGCCGGGCCGCGACTGACAAGCGTCTGGGCCTGGGGTTGGCCAGCTCTGGCCGGTGCTGGGGGTGCATCAGCCTTGGCCTTAGCCGGGGCAGCAGCAGCGGGTTTGGTGGCAATCAGGGTGGGTTTAGCCGGGCCCGCAGGCTTGGCGGCCCCAGGGGCGGGCTTGCTAGCGATCACGGCTGGTTTGGTGACGATCACCACTGGCTTGGCCGGGGCTGCTGGCTTGGCCGGGGCAGATACCTTGGCCGGGACGGCTGGCTTGCCAGCCAAGGCGGGCTTGCTCGCCATGGCCGGTTTGGTGGCGACTACCTCCGGTTTGACCCCAGGCGGCTTGGGGGATGGGGGTGCGGCTGCTGCTGGCGCCTTGGCTGGGGAGGCCGCCGCTGGTCGGGCAGGCGCGACCACTGGTGCCGCCGCCTGGCTTTCCCTTTCCGGGGGCTTGGGCGGGGCGGAGGGCCTGGGTGGCGCCACCGGCGCCTTTAGGGGGGCCACCGGCGCGCTCGCAGCGGCTGGGGCGGCGGCCTGGGGAGCCGCAGGACTGTCGCTGGTCGAGGCTTTCTTCAACGAAAGGATGGCCTTAGGGGGTTCGCTGGGCTTGACGGGGCCCTGAGCAGCAGGCTTGCCATTGCCCTTGATGAGGCCGCGGATGGCAGCGGCCTCGTCATCGCTGATCGAGCTGCTGTGGCTCTTGGCAGCAATCGACAGCTTGTCGGCGGCTTCGAGCACGTCCTTATTCTCCAGGCCAAGGTCCTTGGACAGCTCGTAAATCCGGACTTTGCCGCTGCTGGTCATTCAGGTCTCCAATCGGTCAGGGCAACAGGTGCCGCCGGGTCCTACGCGCGGTAAGACCACTATTCATCTTGCCTCAGCGCCCGATGGGCTGGTACTGGGCAGCCGACCTTCGAGGGCGGCGTAGATGGAATCTGCAACCTGGCAGCGCAGGGCCCGTTGCAGTTTGCGGCGGCGTTTGGCTTCGCTCAGGCAATCCTGGCGAGGACAGAGGTAGGCCGAGCGGCCCATCCCCGCATCGAGGGCGAGGCTTCCGTCTTGGAGGCGGACCACCCGCCAGAGCTGCTGACGATCGAGCAGTTCCCGGCAGGTGACACAGCGCCTCAGGACGGGCTTTCCCTTCACCGGGCCTCCGCCAGGCCAGGGGCCCCGTCCTCAGCGGCGAGCTCGGCGTCGGATTGGGCGTTGGTTTCAGCCTCCTCTCCCGGGGGCTCTACAGCGGTTTCGCTGCCCATCTGGGATCCATCGCCCTCGACTTCAGCGTCGACTGGCTCAAGGGCGGCGGTTTCGCCGGCCTCTTCGAAAGGAGCTTGATAGGTGTAGCCGTCGCCGACATACTCTTCGTCATCCTCGGGCAGGGGATAGAGCTCGCGCAGGCGGGCATCCTCCTCAGCGCGGGCGGCCTGCTCCACGGCTAGGCGGGCTTCGGCTTCGGCCTGCAGGGCCTCATCCTCCTGGCGCAACGCGATCAATTCGGCCACCTTTTCGTCTTCGCTGGCCTGGTCGTATTCGCTGCTGTTTTTGATGTCTAGCTTCCAGCCGGTCAGCCGGGCGGCCAGCCGCACGTTCTGGCCCTCGCGGCCAATCGCCAGGCTGAGCTGGTCGGGGGGAACCAAAACATGGGCGTGCTGGCCTTCGGGATCCACCAGCCGCACCATGTCGACCCGGGCGGGGCTGAGGGAGTTGGCGATGTACATGCCGGGGTCGGGGGACCAGCGGATCACGTCGATTTTTTCGCCGCGCAGCTCATTGACCACCTGCTGGATGCGCGAGCCCCGGGCTCCGATGCAGGCGCCCACCGGATCCACTTCCCGTTCAACGCTGTCAACGGCCACCTTGGTGCGGGGGCCGACCGAGCGGGAGGGGGGATTGGCTTCCCGGGCAACGGCCACGATTCGCACCGAGCCTTCCTGAATTTCGGGAACCTCGTTCTCAAACAGATACACCACCAGGCCGGCATTGGACCTGGAGATAAACAATTGGGGGCCGCGCCGTGCCACCTCACTCACCTCCTTGAGGAACACCTTGAAGGTGGCGTTGGCCCGGTAGTTGTCGTTGGGCAGTTGGTCGCGGCGGGGCAGTTCTGCCTCCACCTCCGGACGGCCCAGGCCCGAGCTCACCCCCATGATCACCGACTGGCGCTCGAAGCGGATCACCCGGGCCGTCAGCACGGGATCCTCCAGGTCGGCAAACTCCTCCTGGATCATGCGGCGCTGCTGGTCCCGCAATTTCTGGGCCAGCACCTGCTTGGTGGTGGATGCGGCCATGCGGCCGAAATCGTCTTTTTCAGGGGTGACATCGAGCACGACCGTGTCACCGATTTGGGCATCCTCGGCGACCTGCTGCACTTCGGCCAGGGCAATCTGGTGGTCGTCGCTTTCGACCTCTTCGACAATGATCTTGCTGGCCAGCACGCGATAGCCCTCTTCATCGAGGTCGAGGGCCACGTCGAAGTTGCTGAAGTAATCCTCTTCAAATGGATCTTCGCTGATGCCCAGATAGAGGGTGCGTCGGTAGCGTTCATAGCCCTTGAGCAGGGCCTCCCGCAGGGCCGCTTCCACCACCTGGGGAGGCAGCTTCTTCTCTTCGCTGATGTCCTCAATCAGATTGGTCAGGCCAGGGAGAAGAACCAGTGCCATTGGTCGGTTGCGCGGGGAAAAGGAATTTGAGAAGTGAAAGGAAGGGTGCCGGCTGGCGGGCGTCCCTCAGTCTTGAGAGGGGGTGATCAGTTGGACACTGAGCACTTCGGAGCGGGGGATGCGGATGGTGCGCCCCTTGACGTTGAGGTGCAGGTGGTCGTCATCGCGCTCCAGCAGAAGCCCTTCCCGCTGGCTTTCGACACCCTCGGGATCGCGCCGGTGGACCTCGATCGGGAAGCCGCGAAAACTGCGGAAATCCCGCTCCTCCTGCAGCAGCTCACTGACGCCCGGGCTGCTGATCTCAAGCACGTAGGCCTGTTCGAGCAGGCCACTGGCCTCGATCGCATCACCGATGGGACCGCTACAGCTGGCGCAGTCGTCCAGGTTGACATCGCTCCCATCGGCCCGGCGCAACTGAATCACCAGGGTCATGGGGATCCGCTGGTGGAGCAGCTGGCCGCCCCAGAGTTGGAAACCCAAGGAGGCAGCCACCTGGCGGGCCAGGCCGTCCAACTCGGGGGGAAGGGTATCGGCCAAAGCCAAGACAGGGACAGCAGGAGACGGGCAGCCCGTCCGGCATCTGCAGTGATCTGCCCTGCCCACCCCCGATCCCGCAGCATCACAAGGGCTTGGGGAGGTCCTTAGCCCAAGGGCGAAGGAACAAGGGTGTGGAACGGTGATGCCCGCCGGGCACATCAGCAACCTACGTGATGGCGTGGAGCCCTAAAGGGGCCCCCCGGGGTTACGGGCGCCCAGTTCCACGGCGGGGGGTTCGGCGAAGTAGTCACTGCTTTGGACCTCGCCGCGCAGGCTGGGGTCCTGGTTGATGCAACGGGCAAGCTGGTCGTCGCTGTGTAGGAACTGGCAGACCCGCGCCCAGAGCTTGGCCCGGCTGGCCGGGGCGCCCTGGCTGAAATGGACGAGGTCCGTGCCGCCAGCCATCCCCTGGATGTCCACTTGGCAGAGGTTGCAGCGCACGCGGGTGCCAGGGGGGATGGCTGCCATGGCAGGGGAAATGGGATAGCAAAACCTAGGCCTCCGGGCCATCACCTAGTCGGTTGTGGTGTGGTTTGTAGGGGCGTCCTGGCCGCCCTTGGCTGGCCCTCGATAGCCTGCAGCTCCTATCTCTGGCCCGCCGTGCCCCCTTCCAGGCGCCTGACCTTGCCCAGGGCGCGGGCCGGGCTTCTCCCCGTTCTGGCCCCCTTCCTTGCCCCGGTCCTAGTGGCTCTGCTGGTGCTGACCGCTCCTATCGGGGCCGCCGCCTGGGCCTTTGAAGCGGTTCCCGCCGCGGCTCCGGTCCCTCTGGCCGCCAACCCTGCGGGCGAGCCCCCCCTGGCCAAGCCCCGCAGTTTTGTGGCTGAAGCAGTGCAACGGGTGGCGGCCTCGGTGGTGCGGATCGATACGGAGCGCAACGTGCCCCCCGGGGGCCTGGATCCGGCCTTCAGCGACCCCCTCCTAAGGGAGTTGTTTGGCGATCCCTCCTCCCGTTCCCGGGAGCGGGGCCAGGGCTCCGGTGTGGTGATAGATCGCCAGGGGCTGGTGCTCACCAATGCCCACGTGGTCGAGGGCGTCGACCGGGTCGAAGTGACCCTGGCCGATGGCCAGCAGGTGGATGGCAGCGTGCTGGGTACCGATCCGGTCACGGATCTGGCCGTGGTGCGGATCGAGCCTGTGGCAGAGCTGCGCGCCGCCCCCCTCGGCGATTCCGAAGCCCTGGAGGTGGGTGACTGGGCCATTGCCCTAGGCACCCCCTACGGCTTGGAGCGCACCGTCACCCTGGGCATCGTCAGCAGCCTGCACCGCAACATCAACAGCCTGGGCTTTTCCGATAAGCGCCTCGAGCTGATCCAGACCGATGCGGCGATCAATCCCGGCAACTCGGGCGGCCCCTTGATCAATGGGGCCGGCGAGGTGGTCGGCATCAACACCCTGGTGCGCTCCGGGCCTGGGGCGGGCTTGGGCTTTGCCATTCCGATCAACCTGGCCAAGGAGGTGGCTGGCCAGCTCGGCCGCGGCAACAAGGTGGTCCATCCCTACCTGGGGGTTCAGCTGGTGCCGCTCACGGCCCGCCTGGCCCGGGACCACAACCGTGATCCCAATGCCCTGGTCACCCTGCCAGAGCGCGATGGTGCCTTGATTCAGACCGTTTTGCCCGATAGTCCGGCCCAGCGGGCGGGTTTGCGTCGCGGCGATCTGGTGGTGGCCGCCGCTGACCAGGCGGTGGCCAATCCGGCCCGGTTGTTGCGTCTGGTGGAGGCTTCCCACATCGGCGAATCCCTGGCAATCACGGTGTTGCGGGGCGATCGGGAGCTGCGGCTGACGATCCGGCCGGAGGCCTTGCCAGCTGCCAGCTAAGGGCGGTCCCGGCGGCCTCTCGCCTCGCCCCAGATGCCCCTTGCCCTAAACACGGCGCTTGCTACGGTCACGGGCCTTTCCGACCCCGGTGATGGCTGATCTGCAGGACCGCATGAAGCAGGCCGTGGCGGAGGCGGCGGTGCAGCAGATCCGCGACGGCATGGTCGTGGGCCTGGGCTCCGGCTCTACGGCGGCCCTGATGATCCAGGGCCTGGGCGCCAAGCTCCAAAGCGGTGAGCTCAAGGACATCACTGGCGTCACCACCTCCTTCCAGGGGGAAGTGCTGGCGGCCGAACTGGGTATTCCGCTCAAGAGCCTCAATGCCATCTCCCGTATCGATCTGGCCATCGATGGGGCCGATGAGGTCGACCCGGATTTCCAGCTGATCAAGGGCGGCGGCGCCTGCCATGTGCAGGAAAAGCTGGTGGCCCGCCGCGCCGACCGCTTCGTGGTGGTGGTGGATGCCAGCAAGTTGGTGGAGCGCCTCAACCTGGGCTTCCTGTTGCCCGTGGAGGTGCTGCCCGGAGCCTGGCGTCAGGTGCAAGCTGAATTGGGGGAGCTCGGCGGCGATGCCCAGCTGCGCATGGCCGTGCGCAAGGCCGGCCCGGTCGTCACCGACCAGGGCAACCTGGTCCTTGACGTGCGTTTTGCCGGCGGCATCGCCGATCCGGTGAGCCTCGAGCAGACGATTAACAACCTGCCCGGCGTGTTGGAGAACGGTCTGTTCGTCAACATCACCGACCAGGTGCTGGTCGGTGATCTGGTCGAAGGTGTCCCTGGCGTGCGGGAGCTGGGGCGCCGTTGAAGGGGCGCCTGAGGCGCCCTCAACCCGCTGCCTCCCTGGACTGGTCTTAGCCCTCCAGGCGCAGCCGCACTGATTGGGCGTGGCTATGGAGCCCTTCGCTATCCGCCAGGGTGACCACGGCAGGACCGGTGGCCTCCAGGGCCTGGCGGTTGAAGTGGATCAGGCTGGTGTGGCGCAGGAAGGTTTCCACCCCCAGGGCGCTGGCGAAACGGGCCGTGCCGGAGGTGGGCAGGGTGTGGTTAGGGCCGGCCAGATAGTCGCCCACTGCCTCCGGGCTCCAGGCACCTAGGAAGATCGCCCCCGCGTGCTCGATGCGCTTGGCCAGGGGTTCGGGCTGCTCCACCAGCAGTTCCAGGTGTTCGGGCGCAAAGCGGTCGCTCAAGACCGCCGCCGCCTCCAGGTTCGGGCAGACCACCACCAGACCCCAGGCATTCAGGGCTGCCAAGGTGATGGCGGCCCGGGGATGGTGGGCCAGCTGGGCTTCAAGGGCTGCCGGCAGGGCAGCCGCCAGGGCCTCGCTGGTGGTGAGCAGGATGGCTGCCGCCAGGGGATCGTGTTCCGCCTGGGCCAGCAGGTCGGCGGCCACCTGGTCAGCCCGGGCGCTGTGGTCGGCGATCACCAGCACCTCGCTGGGGCCTGCGAGCGAATCGATCGCCACCCGGCCATAAACCGCCTTTTTGGCCAGGGTCACGTAGAGGTTGCCAGGGCCAGTGATCACATCCACCCGCGGGATCGTGGCGGTGCCGTAGGCCAGGGCTGCGATCGCCTGGGCGCCGCCAACGCGGTAGATCTCGTCGACGCCGGCCAGGTGGGCAGCCGCTAGCACCGTGGCGTTCACCTGGCCATCGGGTCCTGGGGGTGTCACCATCACCAGCCGCTTAACGCCGGCCACCCGGGCGGGCACCGCATTCATCAGCACGGTGCTCGGGTAGGAGGCCCGGCCGCCGGGGATATAAATGCCCGCCGTCTCCACGGGGCGCCAGCGCCGGCCTAGCCGTTCGCCATGGGGGCCGGTCAGATCCAGATCGCTGGGGAGTTGGATCTGGTGGAAGGCCAGGATGCGTTCGTGGGCGAGTTCTAGGGCCGCTTTGAGGCGGCTGTCGCACTGGTTCCAGGCGGCCTGGAGCTGCTGGAGAGGGATGCGCAAGGGATCGGGACGCACCCCATCGAAGCGCTCGCTGAGATCGAGCAGGGCCCGATCCCCTTCGGTGCGCACCTGGGCGAGGATGGCGTCCACGGTTTTGATGGCCGCTTCCGCCTGACCGCTATTGGTGCGATCGGCGATCTGGTCCAGTCGCCTGGCCGCCGCGGCCAGATCGCTCAGCACTTCCAGCTCCAGGGCGGCTGCCCCAGGGGTTCTGCCGCTTGGATGCAGGGAGGGGCTGGCGGCCACGGCGCTGGAAGGGTTGAACGGCATTTCAAGTTAAGTCCAAGCCTTCTTGGATCGGGCTAGGGGGTAGGATCTTCGTTTGCTGATTCAGCGCAGAAACCGCCTGTGGCCAATAACAAGTCCTCGAAAAAACGCATCGAAGTTGCCGAACGCAACCGCGTGCAGAACCGCACTTACAAGTCGGCTGTGCGCACCCTGATCAAGCGCTGCTTCAGCGCCTGCTCGGCCTTCAGCCAGGCGCCTGGCGATGACGCCAAGGAAGCCGTTCAGGCCAGCCTGAACGCCGCCTTCAGCAAAATCGACAAGGCGGTGAAGGTTGGTGTCCTGCACCGCAACACCGGCGCCCACCAGAAGGCCCGACTCAGCACGGCCGTCAAACAGGTGGTCGAGCCGGCTGGCGCCCCCCAGGCCTGATCCGACTTCCCGCACCTGCCCCAAGGGCCCGACCGTGACCCAGGCGCATTCCAAGGCCATGTCCCAGCCGACCGCGCTGGCTGCTGATCCCAATGGCCAGCTGGCGGCTGATCCCAGCTTCAAGTTGGTAGACAGCCATTGCCACATCGTGTTTCGCAATTTTGAGGCGGACCTTGATGCGGTGGCCCAACGATGGCGCGACGCTGGAGTGGTGCGCTTGCTCCATGCCTGCGTCGAGCCGTCTGAAATTGCGGCGATCCGGGCCCTAGCTGATCGTTTCCCGGAGCTGCGTTATTCGGTGGGGGTTCACCCCCTCGATACGCAGCACTGGCATGACCAGACCGCCCAGCAGCTGCGCCAGGCAGCCCTGGACGATCCTCGGGTCGTGGCCATCGGGGAACTGGGACTGGATCTGTTTCGCGAGCAGAACCTGGAGTCCCAACTGGCCGTGCTCAGGCCCCAGTTAGATCTGGCCTGGGAGCTGGACTTGCCAGTGATCATCCATTGCCGGGACGCCGCAGATGCCATGCTCCAGGAACTGGGCCACCGCCAGGCCCAGGACCGATGTCCCCGGGGGGTGATGCACTGCTGGGGCGGAACCCCGGCGGAGATGGAGGGCTTCCTAGCCCTGGGTCTGTACATCAGCTTTAGCGGCACGGTCACCTTTGCCAAGGCTGAAGACACCCACGCCTGCGCCCGCCAGGTGCCTTCAGACCGCTACCTGGTGGAAACCGATTCCCCCTTTCTGGCCCCGGTTCCCCGGCGGGGCAAGCGCAATGAGCCCGCCTACGTGGCCGCCGTTGCCGAACGGGTGGCAGTGCTGCGGGGTGAGAGCTTGGCTGCGGTTGCCGCCCAGAGCACCCGCAATGCGAGCAAACTCTTCGGTCCGGCCTTTGACAGTGTATGATGTTTAATTGGTTTGCTAACCAGTGCGGTCTTCTTCGTGTTGCTGCCTGGGCCCTGCACACCCCCGATCCCCATCTGGTGCTTTGTCTTTGCGTTGGATTTCGTCGTCAGCAGGGTTGATCAGAGCTCTGCCGGTCTAGGCGCAGGCGAGCTGTTCACTCAGTGGATCGCCCGTACCTGCGCTAACCAGCTTCGATAACGTCATTATTTCCTTCGCTGACGCCCGCAAGGTCAGCGTTTCCCCACCTTACAGTTCCTGCAGGTTAACGCATGAGCAGCGCGATCCAGGTCGCCAAGACCGTTACGTACCTCCCCGATTTGGTCGAGGTGCAGCGGGCAAGCTTCAAATGGTTCCTGGAGAAGGGGCTGATCGAGGAGTTGGAAAGCTTCTCCCCGATCACCGATTACACCGGCAAGTTGGAGCTGCACTTCATCGGTAGCGAGTACCGGCTGAAGAGGCCCCGCCATGACGTCGAAGAAGCGAAGCGGCGCGATGCCACCTTCGCTTCCCAGATGTATGTGACCTGTCGCCTGGTTAACAAGGAAACCGGCGAAATCAAGGAGCAGGAAGTCTTCATCGGCGAGCTTCCCTTGATGACCGAACGGGGCACCTTCATCATTAACGGCGCCGAGCGTGTGATCGTTAATCAGATTGTGCGTTCACCCGGCGTCTATTTCAAGGACGAGCAGGATAAGAACGGCCGTAAAACCTTCAATGCAAGTCTGATCCCTAACCGGGGTGCTTGGCTGAAGTTTGAAACCGATAAGAACGATCTGTTGCACGTTCGCGTCGATAAAACCCGCAAAATCAACGCCCACGTGTTGATGCGCGCCATCGGTCTGTCCGATAACGATGTGCTCGACAAGCTGCGGCACCCTGAATATTATCAGAAGTCGATTGAGGCGGCCAACGACGAGGGCATTAGTTCAGAAGATCAAGCCCTACTGGAGCTCTATAAAAAACTACGTCCGGGTGAACCGCCCTCGGTGAGTGGTGGCCAACAGTTGCTGCACAGCCGCTTCTTTGATCCCAAGCGCTACGACTTGGGCCGCGTCGGTCGCTATAAGATCAATAAGAAGTTGCGGCTCACGATTCCCGACGCGGTACGCACCCTCACGCCGGAAGATGTACTCTCAACGATTGATTACCTGATCAATCTCGAGCTCGATGTGGGCGGCGCCTCCCTCGATGACATCGACCACCTCGGCAACCGCCGTGTGCGCTCAGTCGGCGAATTGCTGCAAAACCAGGTCCGTGTTGGCCTCAACCGGCTCGAGCGAATCATTAAGGAGCGGATGACGGTCGGTGAGACCGAATCCCTCACTCCTGCCCAGCTGGTAAACCCCAAGCCCCTGGTGGCGGCGGTAAAGGAGTTCTTCGGCTCCAGCCAGTTGAGCCAGTTCATGGACCAGACCAACCCCCTGGCCGAGCTCACCCACAAGCGCCGTATCAGCGCCCTCGGCCCAGGTGGTTTGACCCGGGAGCGGGCTGGTTTCGCCGTGCGCGATATTCACCCCTCCCATTACGGCCGGATCTGCCCAATTGAAACGCCTGAAGGTCCCAATGCAGGCCTGATCGGTTCCCTGGCAACCCACGCCCGGGTCAATGAATACGGTTTCATCGAAACCCCCTTCTGGCGGGTTGAAAATGGCATCGTCATCAAAGAAGGCGATCCGATCTATCTTTCCGCCGACCTGGAGGATGAGTGCCGCATCGCCCCAGGCGACATCCCTGCCGATTCCACCGGACGCATCACTGCTGAACTGGTGCCGGTGCGCTATCGCCAGGACTTTGAGAAGGTGCCCCCTGAGCAGGTGGACTATGTCCAGCTCTCACCGGTTCAGGTGATTTCGGTGGCTACCTCCCTGATTCCCTTCCTGGAGCACGACGACGCCAACCGGGCCCTGATGGGGTCCAACATGCAGCGCCAGGCTGTGCCCCTGCTGCGGCCAGAAAGGCCTTTGGTGGGCACGGGTCTAGAAACCCAAGTGGCTCGTGACTCGGGCATGGTGCCAATCACCACGGTCAACGGCACCGTGGCCTATGTGGATGCCACCGCCATCGTCATTCGCGACGAGGCCGGTGTGGATCACAACCACTACCTGCAGAAGTACCAGCGCTCCAACCAGGACACCTGCCTCAACCATCGCCCGATTGTCTCCCTGGGCGACCAGGTGATTGCCGGCCAGGTACTCGCCAATGGCTCGGCCTGTGAGGGTGGTGAGATCGCCCTGGGGCAGAATGTGTTAATCGCCTATATGCCTTGGGAGGGCTATAACTACGAGGATGCGATCCTTGTTAGTGAGCGTCTTGTTCAAGACGATCTCTACACCTCGGTGCACATCGAGAAGTATGAAATTGAGGCCCGCCAGACCAAGCTCGGACCTGAGGAGATTACTCGGGAAATCCCTAATGTCGCCGAGGAAAGCCTGGGCAGCCTCGATGAAATGGGCATTATCCGTATCGGTGCCTATGTGGAATCTGGTGACATTCTTGTAGGCAAGGTGACGCCCAAGGGCGAATCAGATCAGCCGCCGGAAGAGAAGCTGCTCAGGGCCATCTTTGGCGAGAAAGCCCGCGATGTTCGTGACAACTCCCTAAGGGTGCCCGGCACCGAACGGGGTCGGGTGGTTGATGTGCGCATTTACACCCGTGAGCAGGGCGATGAATTGCCGCCGGGAGCCAACATGGTGGTGCGGGTCTATGTGGCCCAGCGTCGCAAAATCCAGGTGGGCGACAAGATGGCCGGCCGCCACGGCAACAAGGGCATTATTAGTCGCATTCTTCCCCGCGAAGACATGCCCTACCTGCCCGATGGCAGCCCGATCGACATCGTGCTCAACCCCTTGGGTGTTCCTTCACGGATGAACGTGGGCCAGGTGTTCGAATGCCTGATGGGCTGGGCCGCCTCCCACCTGGATTGCCGCGTCAAGGTCGTGCCCTTTGATGAGATGCACGGCCCTGAAAAGTCGAAGGAAACGGTTCAGGCCTACCTAGAAGCTGCCAAGGCCCTGCCGGGTAAGGATTGGGTTTATAACCCCGACAATCCTGGCAAAATCCAGTTGATTGATGGTCGGACAGGCGAGCCCTTCGACCAGCCCGTCACCGTGGGCTATGCCCACATCCTCAAGCTGGTTCACCTGGTGGATGACAAGATCCACGCCCGCTCCACTGGTCCCTATTCCCTGGTGACCCAGCAGCCCCTCGGCGGTAAGGCCCAGCAGGGCGGCCAGCGCCTTGGTGAGATGGAAGTGTGGGCCCTCGAGGCCTACGGTGCCGCCTACACCTTGCAGGAATTGCTCACGGTCAAATCCGACGACATGCAGGGTCGCAACGAGGCTCTCAACGCGATCGTCAAGGGCAAGCCCATTCCCCGTCCCGGTACTCCGGAATCCTTCAAGGTGCTGATGCGCGAGCTCCAGTCCCTTGGTCTGGATATTGCCGTCTACACAGAAGAGGGCGTGGAAGTGGATCTGATGCAGGATGTCAATCCTCGCCGCAGTACCCCCAACCGGCCCACCTACGAATCCCTCGGCGTCGCGGATTTCGACGACGACTGATCGCTATCCCCGTTCATTCGCCCCTTCGTACGTCCGCGCGCTCCTAGGCCATGACCAACAGCAACCTCCGCACCGAAAACCACTTCGACTACGTCAAGATCACGCTCGCCTCGCCCGAGCGGATCATGCAGTGGGGCCAACGCACCCTGCCCAATGGGCAGGTTGTTGGTGAGGTGACCAAGCCAGAAACGATTAACTACCGCACCCTCAAGCCCGAGATGGACGGGCTCTTCTGCGAGAAGATCTTCGGACCCTCGAAGGACTGGGAATGCCATTGCGGTAAGTACAAGCGGGTGCGGCACCGTGGCATCGTCTGCGAGCGTTGCGGCGTTGAGGTCACCGAAAGCCGGGTGCGGCGCCACCGCATGGGCTTTATCAAGCTGGCGGCCCCGGTCTCCCATGTTTGGTATCTGAAGGGAATCCCCAGCTATGTGGCGATCCTGCTGGACATGCCCCTGCGCGATGTCGAGCAGATCGTTTATTTCAACTGCTATGTGGTGCTCGATAAGGGCGATCACAAGGATCTGACCTATAAGCAGCTGCTCACAGAAGATGAGTGGCTGGAGATTGAAGACCAGATCTACGCCGAGGATTCGGAGATCGAAAACGAGCCCATAGTGGGTATCGGTGCTGAAGCCCTCAAACAGCTGCTGGAAGATCTCAATCTCACGGAGATCGCCGAGCAACTGCGCGAGGACATTGCAGGCAGCAAGGGCCAAAAGCGGGCCAAGCTGATTAAGCGCCTGCGGGTGATCGACAACTTCATCTCCACCGGGGCTAAGCCCGGTTGGATGGTGCTCGATGTGATTCCAGTGATCCCACCCGACCTGCGCCCGATGGTGCAGCTGGATGGCGGTCGCTTCGCCACTAGCGACCTCAATGACCTTTATCGACGGGTCATTAACCGCAACAACCGATTGGCGAGGCTGCAGGAAATCCTTGCCCCAGAGATCATCGTCCGCAACGAAAAGCGGATGTTGCAGGAAGCCGTTGATGCCCTAATCGACAATGGCCGCCGCGGTCGTACCGTGGTCGGGGCGAACAATCGACCGCTCAAATCCCTCAGCGATATCATCGAAGGTAAGCAGGGTCGTTTCCGGCAGAACCTTCTCGGCAAGCGAGTTGACTACTCCGGCCGTTCCGTGATTGTGGTCGGTCCGAAGCTGAAGATGCATCAGTGTGGCCTGCCGAAGGAAATGGCGATTGAGTTGTTCCAACCTTTCGTAATCCATCGCCTGATCCGACAGAACATTGTCAACAACATCAAGGCCGCCAAAAAGATGATCCAGCGGGCCGATGATGAGGTGATGCAGGTTCTTCAAGAAGTGATCGAAGGTCATCCGATCCTGCTTAACCGGGCGCCGACCCTGCACCGCCTCGGCATCCAGGCGTTCGAACCCAAGTTGGTGGACGGTCGCGCCATCCAACTTCACCCCCTCGTATGTCCAGCCTTCAACGCTGACTTTGACGGCGACCAAATGGCCGTGCATGTTCCCCTGGCGATCGAGGCCCAGACCGAGGCGCGCATGTTGATGCTTGCCAGCAACAACATTCTGTCTCCCGCAACGGGCGAACCGATCATCACCCCATCCCAGGACATGGTGCTAGGCGCCTATTACCTCACAGCCATCCAGCCCGGCGCTATCAAGCCCGACTTCGGCGATCGCAGCCGCACTTTCGCGGGCCTCGACGATGTGCTCAATGCCTTCGATGAGAAGCATTTGACCCTTCATGACTGGGTGTGGGTGCGCTTCAGTGGCAGCACCGATGACGAGGACGAGGACAACAAGCCCCAAAAGGAAGAGACGCTGACCGATGGCACCCGCATTGAACAGTGGAAGTATCGCCGCGATCGCTTCGATGATGATGGCGCCCTGATCAGCCGTTATCTACTAACCACAGTGGGCCGTTGCGTGATGAACCGCACGATCATCGATGCGGTGGCCGCCGCCTGAGATCCCGGACGTTTTTCCTTCTTTTTATCCCGCTTCGCGAGCTGCCATGACTGCCACCCCCGCCAAGAAGACCAGCAAGAAAATCAGCAAAAAAGCCGCAGCAGCGGCTGCCGCTGCTGAAGCTGCCTTGTCTGTTTTAGGTGCTGTTGCACCGCTAAGCAAAGCGCCGGCCCCTTTCCGCAACCGGGTCATTGATAAGAAGGCCCTGCGCACCCTGATGGCTTGGGCCTTCAAGCACCATGGCACCGCCGCTACGGCATCCATGGCCGATGACCTCAAGGACCTCGGTTTCCGCTACGCAACCCAGGCGGCCGTGTCGATCTCGATTGAGGATCTGCGCATTCCTGGTGAAAAGGCCCGTTTGTTGGCTGAAGCCGAGCAACAAATTACCGATACGGAAGAGCGTTATCGCCTAGGTGAGATCACCGAGGTGGAGCGCCATACCAAGGTGATCGATACCTGGACCGAAACCAACGAGCGTCTTGTTGAGGAAGTTAAAAAGAACTTCAACGACAACGACCCGCTCAATTCGGTTTGGATGATGGCGAACTCTGGGGCCAGGGGCAATATGTCCCAGGTGCGCCAGTTGGTGGGCATGCGTGGCCTAATGGCCAACCCCCAGGGCGAAATCATCGACTTGCCGATTCGCACTAACTTCCGCGAAGGCCTAACAGTCACCGAATACGTCATCTCCTCCTACGGTGCCCGCAAGGGCTTGGTGGATACCGCCCTACGCACGGCTGACTCGGGCTATCTCACACGCCGTCTTGTGGATGTGGCCCAGGATGTGATTGTGCGTGAGGACGATTGCGGCACCACCCGGGGTATTCCGATCGACGCCGATGAAAAGGGTCGTTTCTTTGCCAAGCTGGTTGGTCGCCTGGCTGGCGTGCGCGTGGTTGATGCCAACGGAGAAATCCTGGTTGATCGCGATGGTGAAATCGATCCACCGTTGTCGCGTCGGATTGAGGAAGCCGGAGTTAAAACCGTTGTGGTGCGTTCACCGCTCACCTGCGAAGCAGCCCGTTCAGTTTGCCGCAAGTGTTATGGCTGGGCCCTAGCCCACAACCAATTGGTTGATTTGGGTGAAGCGGTTGGCATTGTGGCTGCCCAATCGATTGGTGAACCGGGTACCCAGCTCACCATGCGCACGTTCCACACAGGTGGTGTGTCGACGGCCGAGACCGGTGTGGTTCGTTCGCTGATCGAAGGCACCGTGGAATTTGATGCTAAGGCCCGGGTGCGGGCCTTCCGCACTCCCCATGGCGTTGAAGCCCAGATTGCTGAAACCGATTTCAACCTGCAGGTGAAGCCTACCGCTAAGGGTCGCCTACAACGGCTTGAGATCACTACCGGCTCGATTCTCTTCGTAGACGATGGCGCCCAGGTGCCTGCTGATTTTATTTTGGCCCAGATTTCGGCCGGTGCTGCTGTTAAGAAGAGCGTTGAAAAAGTCACCAAGGATGTGATCTGCGATCTGGCTGGCCAGGTTCGCTATGAGGATGTGATTCAGCCTCGAGAAGTGACAGACCGCCAGGGCAACATCACCCTAAAAGCCCAAAGACTGGGACGTCTCTGGGTGTTCAGTGGCGATGTCTATAACTTGCCGCCCAATGCCCAACCGGTTGTCCATGGCACTGTTCCTGTGCACACCGGTGATGTGCTGGCCGAAAGTCGGCTTGTCAGCGAATATGGCGGTGCCGTGCGACTGCGCGAATCGACAGGTGACTCCCGTGAAGTGCAAATTGTTACCTCTAGCTTAACCCTCAAGGATTGCAAGCTGGTTGGTGAATCAACCCACTCCGGGGAAATTTGGCACCTAGAGGGTAAGGAAAATATTCGCTACCTGCTTAAAACTGCCCCCGGCAGTAAGATTGGTAGTGGCGAAGTGATTGCCGAATTAGCAGATGATCGCTTCCGGACCCAAACTGGCGGTTTGGTGAAATATGCCCCCGGCCTTTCGATTAAGAAGTCTCGCTCTGCCAAGCATGGCTTTGAGGTCAACAAGGGTGGCACCTTGCTTTGGGTCCCCCAGGAAACCCATGAAATCAACAAGGATATTTCCCTGTTGATGATTGAGGATGGCCAGTGGATCGAGGCTGGCACCGAAGTTGTCAAGGACATCTTCAGCCAGACCGCCGGCATTGTTACGGTGACCCAGAAGAATGACATTCTGCGCGAGATTATCGTGCGCTCTGGCAGCCTACACCTAGTGGCCGATAGCAAGGCGCTGTCCCGTTATGCCGACGACGGTAAAATGGTTAATCTTGGCGATGAGGTTGCCCCCGGTTTAATCGCTGAGGCCATGGTCTTTGTTGAGGCGGTGGATACACCGGAAGGTGGCGCCGTGTTGTTAAGGCCTGTCGAAGAATACAGTATCCCTGATGCTGCTCACCTTCCCGATCTCGGAAGTATCAAGCAGAACGGTGGCCCTTCCCTAGGACTCAAAGCTATTCAGCGCCTTCAGTACAAAGATGGTGAACTAATTAAGTCCGTGGAGGGAGTTGAACTGCTGCGAACCCAGCTTATTCTGGAGACCTACGAAACCACCCCCCAAATGACTATCGATGTGGAGGCCGTGCCCGATAAGCGCGCCAAAACCATCGAGCGCTTGCAGTTGGTGATCCTGGAGACCCTATTGGTTCGTCGCGACACGCTTTCAGATGCAAGTCACGGTTCCACACACACCGAATTGCAGGTGGAAGATGGCATTGCTGTCAAGAGCGGCGATGTGGTGGCTACCACCCAAATTCTTTGCAAGGAAGATGGCATTGTCCAAATGCCGGATCTGGTGGAGGGGGAGCCGATTCGTCGCCTGATTGTGGAGCGCCCCGGAGATACCCGTACGATCGACTTAGGTGGAGTAGCACCTTTGGTTCAAATTGGTCAACGCTTGGTGGATGGCGATCCCTTGGCTGAAGGTATCGTTTCGCCCTGCTGCGGCAAGGTGGAAGCGTTAGAGCCCGGCTCGATTACCGTGCGCCTAGGCCGTCCCTACATGGTGTCGCCTGATTCAGTGCTCCATGTTCGCGACGGCGAGTTGGTGCAGCGCGGGGATAGCCTTGCTCTGCTTGTGTTTGAACGTCAAAAGACCGGTGACATTGTTCAGGGTCTACCGCGGATTGAAGAACTGTTGGAGGCCCGTCGCCCCCG
>Ga0310328_10002_pt1 | contig 43113 bp, 44 predicted proteins | sample LakSupDCLTotalC7_FD_195542 | JGI IMG/M metagenome (GOLD analysis project Ga0310328, IMG submission 195542) | Enriched freshwater cyanobacterial communities from Lake Superior, Ontario, Canada - SU02.DCL.Total.C7 (v2) (version 2) | ecosystem: Environmental > Aquatic > Freshwater > Lake | place... | reverse complement strand
GAGCTGGGTCGGAGAAAACGGGTGGGTAAGGGAACGTATGGGAGGTGAAGGATTGGGGCAGTGGCCGGCCCAACCCCCAACTCAGGGGATGGACCTAACAATACGCGGCCATTCGGTCCTTGGCGAAGCGACCCAGGGAGCTGGTGAGGTCAGTTCCTAGGATCGTTGGCTGCCCCGCCGATCCGGTCCGGCGTTCCTCCCCACCAGCCCGCCATGAGTTCTGCCGCCAGCGCCGCCGTCCCCGCCAGCCTGAAGGTCACCACCAGCCCTCGCCCGGGCAGCCGCCTGGCCCTGGAAGTTGCCGTTCCGGCGGGCCGCAGCCAGTCCAGCTACGACGCCGCCCTGGAGAAACTCAGCCGCAGCATCAAGTTGCCCGGCTTCCGCAAGGGCAAGGTGCCCCGGCCGGTGCTGATGCAACAAATCGGCCCCCTGCGGGTGCGCGCCACCGCCCTGGAGGAACTGGTCGATTCCGTGTTCCGCGACGCCCTGGCCCAGGAGGCGATCCCGGCGATCGGCCAACCGGAACTGGCCGGCGGCTTCGAGGCCCTGCTGGAGCGGTTCGCCCCCGGCGAGGAGCTCACCTTGGTCTTAGAGCTGGATGTGGAACCCACCCCCAGCCTGAAAGTCACCAAGGGGCTGGTGGTCGCCAGCGAAGCCGTCAGCTACGACCCCGCCCGGGTCGAGGAATGGATCGAACAGTCCCGCCAGAAGCTGGCCAGCCTGGTGCCGGTCGAGGACCGGCCCGCCCAGGCCGGTGATGTGACCGTGGTCGACTTCAGCGGCACCTTCAGCGATGACGGCAGCCCAATCAGCGGCGGCAGTGGCGAAGGCATGGAAGTGGAACTGGAAGAGGGCCGCATGATCCCCGGCTTCGTCGAAGGGGTGATCGGCATGGCGGTAGGCGACACCAAGACCGTGGCCTGCCAGTTCCCCGAGGAGTACCCCCAGGAGGACTGCCGCGGCCGGGCCGCCAGCTTCGTGCTCACCCTCACCGACCTCAAAACCAAGGAGCTGCCCGAGCTCGACGACGCCTTCGCCCAGCAGGCCAGCGACAAGGAAACCCTCGCCGAGCTGCGCACCGACCTGGAAGCCCGCCTCCAGGAAGACGCCGAACGGCGCGACAAGGCCAACCGCCATGACGCCCTGCTCGACGCCCTCGTGGAGCAGCTCGAGGTGGAACTGCCCGAAACCCTGGTGCAGGAAGAGATCCGTGCCCTGCTGGAGCAGACCGCCGGCCAGCTGGCCCAGCAAGGCATGGATGTGCGCAAACTTTTTACCCCTGAGCTGGTGCGCAGCCTGCGGGACACCTCCCGGCCCGAAGCCGAAAAGCGCCTGCGCCGCAGCCTGGCCCTCAAGGCCCTGGCCCTGGCCGAAGCGATCGAACTGGCCGAGGAGGAGCTCGACACCAAGCTCAAGGAGCTCTCCCGCAACCTCAGCGAGAGCGGCACCATCGATCCAGCCCGCCTGCGCCAGGCCGTGCAGGAAGACCTAATGCGCCAGAAGCTGCTCGACTGGCTGGAAAGCCACAGCACCATCACCGCCAAGACCGCCGAGGACCTGGCTGGGGAGGATGGGGCCATCGCTGGCGGGACCGACGCCGCCGAGCCCGCTTGAGCGCCATAGATTGACCCCACTGCCCTAAGCCCGACGGCCGCGTGATCGACGCCCAACTCCACGCCCTGCGCCACCATCCGGTCTTGAACCAATGGCAGGGCGATCGCCCCGAGGCGATCGCACCCAGACCCCAGGCCGCCCCTGGGATCCTGCCCACAGTGGTGGAGCAGTCTGGCCGGGGCGACCGGGCCTTTGACATCTATTCGCGCCTGCTACGCGAGCGGATCATTTTCCTGGGCACGGGCATCGATGACGCCGTGGCTGATGCCGTGGTGGCCCAGCTGCTGTTCCTCGAGGCCGAAGACCCCGAAAAGGACATTCAGATCTATGTGAATTCCCCCGGCGGCTCGGTGACCGCGGGCCTGGCCATCTACGACACGATGCAGCAGGTGACCCCGGACATCGTCACCATCTGCTATGGCCTGGCCGCCAGCATGGGCGCCTTTTTGCTAACTGGTGGCACCAAGGGCAAACGCCTGGCCCTGCCCAACGCCCGGATCATGATTCACCAACCCCTCGGCGGCGCCCAGGGCCAGGCCGTGGACATCGAGATCCAGGCCAAGGAAATCCTCTTCCTCAAGGACACTCTTAATGGCCTAATGGCCGAACACACGGGCCAACCCCTCGAGAAAATCGCCGAAGATACGGACCGGGATTACTTCCTCTCGCCTGCCGAAGCCGTGACCTACGGCCTGATCGACCGGGTCGTGACCGAGGTGAATCCCGCCTAATCAGCCAGCTCCTGCCTCCGCATCAGAGCTCCACCCCCCTTGCCCTGGACCTACCCCTTAGACCCTTCCCTCGATGGCCAAGTTCGACGCCCACCTGAAGTGCTCGTTCTGCGGCAAGTCCCAGGAGCAGGTGCGCAAGTTGATTGCCGGCCCTGGCGTATACATCTGCGACGAATGCATCGATCTCTGCAACGAGATTCTCGATGAGGAGCTGACCGAAAGCCAGGTGGCCGCCCGCAGCGCCCCCGAAACCAAGAGCAAAGCCCCCAGCAAAAAGACGTCCAAACCGGCCCCGGTCCTGGCCGAAGTGCCCAAGCCCCACCAAATCAAGGCCTTCCTCGACCAGCAGGTGGTGGGCCAGGAGCAGGCCAAAAAAGTGCTAGCGGTGGCGGTGTACAACCACTACAAACGGCTGGCCTGGCAAGGCGATGGCCAGGGAGAAACGGATCAAACCGCCACCCGCCTCCAAAAGTCGAACATTCTGCTGATCGGTCCCACAGGCTGCGGCAAGACCCTGCTCGCCCAGACCCTGGCCGAGATGCTTGATGTGCCCTTTGCCGTGGCCGATGCCACCACCTTGACCGAGGCGGGCTACGTCGGCGAAGACGTGGAAAATATCCTGCTGCGGCTACTGCAGAAGTCCGACATGGATGTGGAGCAGGCCCAGCGCGGCATTATCTATATCGATGAGATCGATAAGATCGCCCGCAAAAGTGAAAATCCTTCGATCACCCGCGATGTCTCCGGAGAAGGGGTGCAACAGGCCCTGCTGAAGCTGCTGGAAGGCACCCTGGCCAACGTGCCGCCCCAGGGGGGCCGCAAGCATCCCTACCAGGACTGCATCCAAATCGATACCAGCCAGATTCTGTTCATCTGCGGTGGCGCCTTTGTGGGGCTGGACGATCTGGTGCAGCGGCGCCTAGGACGCAATTCGATCGGTTTCCTGCCGGCCGATGGCCGTAGCCGCCAACACAAGGACCTCCAGACCAGCCAGGTGTTGCGCCACTTGGAGTCCGACGACCTCGTGCGCTACGGCCTGATTCCGGAATTCATTGGCCGCCTGCCGGTGAGCGCCATGCTCGAACCCCTGGACAGCCAAGCCCTCGAATCGATTCTCACCACCCCCCGCGACGCCCTGGTCAAGCAGTTCCAGACCCTGCTGAGCATGGATAACGTGCGCCTCGAATTCGAACCGGGGGCCGTGCAGGCGATCGCCGCCGAGGCCCACCGCCGCAAGACCGGTGCCCGCGCCCTGCGCGGCATCATCGAAGAGCTGATGCTCGATGTGATGTACGACCTGCCCTCCAGCACGGAGGTCAAGAGTTTCACAATCACCCAGGAGATGGTGGAGCAGCGCAGCAAGGCCAAGGTGCTGGAGATCCCCAGCAGCAAGGCCGACCGGAACAAGCGCGAGTCAGCCTGAAGCTTCCACCGGATTCCCCGTCCCTTTCCGGTTCCCTGATCGGTCCTCCTGCCTTGGCCAGCGCCGACCATCTCAAGGTGCCCCGCCAGCACGGCCTCTTCGTGCACCACGGCATCGACCTAGGCGATGGCACGGTCGCCCACTACCTGGAGGGTCGACAAATCCTGCGCAGCCCCCTGCAGGACTTCAGCCTCGGTCAGCCAGTGTCCACGGTCCCTTACCCCCCCGGCAGCTGCTCGCCGCCCGGGGTGAGCGTGCACCGGGCCCTGGGCCGCCTGGGCGAGCAGCGCTACAACCTGATCTTCAACAACTGCGAGCACTTCGCCCATTGGTGCAAAACCGGCCGTCACCGCAGCGCCCAGGTGGAGGGCTGGCTACAGACCGGCAGTCTCGGCGCCCTAGCCCTGGGCCAAATGGTGCCGGCCGCCCTGCTGGCCGGGGTTCGGCTGCTGCTACGCCAGGACCTGCGGCTCGATGGCCTGCCGATTGGGCAGGGCCGGGAGCTGGCGCTGCGCAGCCTGGAGCAGCTCGAAGGCCTGCGCCTCAGGCTGCAACAGGCCCTGGAGCAGGAACTCACCAAGGCGGAATCCCGTTGGGGCCAGGGCAGCCCCACCAGGTCCGGGACCGGCGCCCAGGGCTTCGAAGGACTGCGGCTGGCGGCCCAGCGCCTGGAGGACAAACTCAGCGAGGTGGAGGAGTTGCAACAGCGGCTTGACCAGCTGGTCAAGGGCCATGAGGTTTAGCCTCAGGGTCCGACCGTTCGCGGGGACGGAGTGCGGACGCAGCGACCCATGAGCCAGGCCTACCAGCCGCTGCACCACAAGTACCGGCCCCAAACCTTCGACCAGCTGGTGGGCCAGGAGGCGATCGCCGCCACCCTGGGCAACGCCCTGCGCCAGAACCGGATCGCGCCGGCCTACCTGTTCAGTGGGCCCCGGGGCACGGGCAAAACCTCCAGCGCCCGCATCCTGGCCCGCTCGCTCAACTGCATCAGTGGCGACGGCCCCACCCCAGATCCCTGCGGCATTTGCGCCCTCTGCACCAGCATCGCCGCCGGCAACGCCCTCGACGTGATCGAGATCGATGCCGCCTCGAACACCGGGGTGGACAACATCCGCGAACTGATCGAGCGCTCCCGCTTTGCGCCGGTGCAGGCCCGCTGGAAGGTGTATGTGATCGACGAGTGCCACATGCTCTCGACGGCCGCCTTCAACGCCCTGCTCAAAACCCTGGAGGAGCCGCCCCCGCGGGTGGTGTTCGTGCTCGCCACCACCGATCCCCAGCGGGTGCTGCCAACGATCCTGAGCCGCTGCCAGCGGTTCGATTTCCGCCGCATCCCCTTGGAGGCCCTCGAAGGCCACCTGCGCTACATCGCTACGGAAGAGCAAATCGGCATTACTGCCGAAGCCCTGCATGTGGTGGCCCAACGGGCCCAGGGCGGCCTGCGCGATGCCGAGAGCCTGCTCGACCAACTGAGCCTGCTGCCGGCACCGATCGAGCCGATGGCCGTGTGGGAGCTGGTGGGGGCGGTGCCAGAACAGGAGCTCCTGGCCCTGGCCACGGCCCTAGCCCGCTTTGAACCCCTGGGGGTGGTGGAGGCTTGCCGGGAGCTGCTCGACCGGGGCCGGGAACCCTCGGCGGTGTTGCAGGGCCTGACCAGCCTGCTGCGGGACCTGGTGCTGGCGGCGGTTGCCCCAGACAGGCTGGAACTGACCAGCTTTTCGCCCCAGTTCCGGCCCCAACTGCCCGAGCTCGCCCAGCAGTTGGGCACGGCCAAGTTGCTGCAATGGCAGAGCCAGCTCAAGGGCAGCGAACAGCAGTTGCGCCATAGCGTCCAGCCGCGCCTCTGGCTGGAGGTGCTGGTGCTGGGCCTGTTGGCCCAACCGACCGGGGTCAGCGCGCCCCCAGGCCAAAGCACGGCTGCAGTCCAAGCTGCGCCGATGGGGAGCGCTCCTGTCAGCCCCCAGGCCCGCGGCCAAGCAAAAGCCCCTGATCCAGCCCCGACGACGAGCCCGGAACCGGCTCCAGCCGCCCAAGGCGGACCAACGGCGGGCGCCAACCTGCCGGAGCTCTGGCAACAAATCCTCACCGGCCTGGAGCTGCCCTCCACCCGGATGTTGCTCTCCCAGCAGGCCACCTTGGTGCGGCTGGACGGCCAACGGGCCGTGGTGCGGGTGGCCGGCAACTGGATGGCGATGGTGCAAGGGCGCCTGCCCCTGCTGGAGCGGGCCATGCAGGCAGCCCTCGGCGGCCCGCGCCAAGTGATCCTCGAAGGCGCCGAAGGCCACCAGAGCACGGCAACCCCAGCCAAGGCCGTGCCGCCGCCAGCCCCCAAACCCCAGAGCGAACCCCATTCCCCAGGCCAGATAGCGACTCCGATCGCGGTGGCCTTGACGGCAGCGGTGGCGGTGGTGACACCAGCCCCTGCGCCGACGCCTGCAGTCATCGCCACTGCCGCGCCACCCTCAGCGGCGCCGACTCCCGTGGAGCTCTCAGCCCAGCGGGCCCTGCCCGGCAGCATCGATGAAAAGGCCAAGCGCCTGGCCGATTTCTTCAACGGCGAAGTGATCTCAGACTTCAGCGACGACATGGCCTGAACGGGGCCCGTTTGGAGCACCGCTACGGCCACCATCCGCCCTGGCCTGGCCATGGCCGGGTTGTCCAAGCCCCGCGTCGGACCTACGGCGTCGGATCCACCAGGGCCGGTTCGACGCTGGCAGCCCCACCCCCATGCGAGGTCTTGGCCCAGACCAGGGTCTTGGGCAACAGGGCCATGCGCAGGGTGGTGTAGGGGATCACCACGAACCAATGGCAGAGATAGAAAATGCCCAGGGCCAGGTTGGCCAGGTCCATGGTCGGCAGGGCCGGGCCTTCGCTGGAGCGGCGGCACCCTTTGAGAATCGCTCCGCCGGAGAGACCCAAGGCCAGCACGGACAGGGGCCACAAGGCTGGGGCCGTGCGGCTCAACAACGAAGCCAGCAAGTCGGCGGAGGCCATCACCGGCAGCCCATATTGCAGGAGGAAAAACACCGCCAAATCGAGCCGTTTTTCGACGGGCAGGGCCCCAGACCAAAGCCGGGGCCAGTAGTCAAAGAAGCGCTGCAGACCCCCTTCTGCCCAACGCTGCCGCTGGCGCCATAGGGCCGCAAGCGTCGTCACCGCCTCCTCCTGAACCGGTGGATTCCAGAGCAGGCCCACGGGCTGGCCTTCGAGCAGCAGGCGAAAACTGAGATCCAGGTCATCGGTGACCGTGGCCTCATTGAACCCATCGCAGGCGAGCACCACCTCGCGGCGCAACAGCTGGCCGTTGCCGCGCAACTCGACCACTCCGCCGCTCTGCAGCCGTCCCTCCTGGATTACCGCATCGAGGGCCATCTCCATGGCCTGACAGCGGGTCACCAGGTTGTGCCCGGCATTGACCACCGCCTTGCGCAACTGCACCGCCGCCCAGCCGCCGGCCTCGGCAACGGGCAACAGCCGCCTGAGCACATCGCTCTGCAGGTCCGCATCGGCATCAAGAACCATCAGCCAGCGGCCGTTTAGCTGGGGCAACACCGTATTGAGGGCGCCCGACTTACCACCACCGGCGTTGCGGGGCCGGCGCACCACCTGGAGCTGGGGATGGAGGCGCTGCTGCTCGGCAAGCACGGCTGCGGTGCCGTCCTCGCTGCCGTCGTCCACCACCCAAAAGCGCAGCAATTCCTGGGGGTAATCGAGCTGGCTCAGCCGCTCAACCAAGCGGCCGATGACCGCCTCCTCATCCCGGGCCGCCACCACCAGGTCGACCGCCGGCAGATCGGTTGGCAAGGGGGCCCCATCGCCAGGCTTGGCCCCGTCGAGCAACACCCTGGACGGGGTCAGGAAGACCGCCTTAAACCCATAAGCTCCCAGGGCGATGGCCACCACCACGGCAGGAAGCGGCGACCAAACCCCCAAACCATGGGGCAAGCTGCCGCCGAGTCCGCAACTGAAAATGAACAGGGCGGCCTTCACGCGGCGGCGTCCTGTGGCTATGCCGCCCGCGTCCATAGGTCCACCAACCGTTGCGGCATCCTAAAGGCCCTGCTTGAGCGCTTCGATCGGCACCAAGGCTGTGCCGGGGTAATAGTGCTCAAGAATCCGGGCCACGCTCCAGCCGCGCCGGGCCAGGTCGATGGCACCGGCTTGGGAGAGGCCGGCGCCATGGCCGAAGCCTCCGCCCAGCACAGTCCAGAGGCCTGCACCGGCCGGCTGCACCACAAACAGGGTGCTGGGCAGCTGGCGCAGGGCCCGGCGAATGGCATCCCGGCGCAACACCAATGATCCCTTGGTGCCCTGGATGCTCAAGGCCAGGACCCGGCCGCTGGCACCCCGCTCCAGCACCACCAGGCGCCGCACGGCCCCCAGGGCCGTGCCGGCGGACCCCAAAGCCTGCCCGACCTGGGCGGCGCTGAGCTGGCGCTGCCAGCGGTAGCGCGGGTGGTCAGCGCCATAGCCCGCCTCGCCCTGGCGCAGCAAGGCCTGCAGCTTCTGCTTGGTCAAGGGCAGGGCAAAGGCCTGGCGAAAGGGGGCGGGACCGTCGGCAAAGGCCTGGAGGTAGGGCAAGGGCACCCCTCCCCAGGCCTCCTCAAATCCTGCCGATACGCCGCCATTGCTGGCGTGATACACCGCATGGATCGGCTGATCGCGCCACGTGAGCAGCTGGCGGTTGGTGGCGGCCACGGCCCGGCGCAGCTCGGAGCTGGCCTGGCCCGGATCGCCATAGACCTGGCACTGGGTATCGGCGCAGAGGTGGTAACCATCGGCGATGAAGCGCTGGCGATTGCGCAGGGCCCAGGTGCGGGCCAGGATCGCTTGGGCCGAGAGGGCCGCCCCAGGGGCACCGGCGCCAATTTCATGCGGCACAACCCCCAACAAGTAGCGCTCCAGGGGCACCACTTCAACCAACGTCCAGCTGCCGTAGGCATCGCCCTGGAGCCGGAAGGGGCCCTTAAACACACCCCCGTCCCAACGCAATCCCGCCGGTGCCCTCAGGCTGATCGGCCCCTGCAGGGCCACGGTTCCCTTCGGCCCCTGGACCGCCAGGGCGGTGCGCCGCACTAGGCGCAAGCTCAGCTGGCTGGCCTTCAGGCCCGCCGGGGCCGCCGTACGCGGCGGCGCCCACACCTCCCAATCGGCGGGATGGGCGATCACCACCGCCACCCCCTGCTGGCGCCAACGGTCGGCCGCCAAACTGGCGGCCTCATAGCTGGGAAAGGGACCCAGCACCGTGCGGCTGATCCGCAGGGGACTGGCTAGGGGCTCGCTGCGCCAGACCAGTTTCAGGCTGGGTTCCAGCAGCCGCTGGCCCTTGGCATCCACCAATTCCAAGGGCCCCTTGACGCTCTCCAGCAGGAGCGGGGCCGCCGAGGGCTTGCTGCCCAGGTGGGCCGCCAGCCCGACCCAGAGCAAGGGTTGGTCGCTGCGGACCGCAGGCGGCGGCGGCACGGGCCAGGCGAGCCCGTCGGCGGCGCGGCAACCGGGCGCCAGCAGGGGCCAGGCCAGCAGCAGGGAAACCAGGGCAAAACGCCTGCGCCCCAGGGGCTTGATACGCAGGTGCGACGGATGGGGCAGGGGGGATGGGGGCACGGCCTGGGGACGGGAGCTTGGCGGAAGGCACTTCCGCGTCGTACTTTGATTGTTTGTGCCCGAGCGGCGAGAGACATGCCGAAGCTCAAGACCCGCAAAGCTGCCGCCAAGCGGTTCAAGGCCACCGGCAGTGGGAAGTTCATGCGGCGGCGTGCTTTCCTCAATCACCTGCTCGATCACAAGAGCCCGAAGCGCAAGCGCCACCTCGGCACCATGGCCCTTGTCAACGAGCGCGACGCAGACAACGTGCGCGCCATGCTCCCCTACAGCTGATCGCTGCGCGGGTTCCCGTTTTTCCCTTTCCCTGAGATCCATCCATGGCACGCGTTAAGAGGGGCAATGTCGCCCGCAAACGCCGTAACAAAATCCTGCGCCTCGCCCGGGGCTTCCAGGGCAGCAGTGGCTCCCTGTTCCGCACCGCCAACCAGCGGGTGATGAAGGCCCTCTGCAATGCCTACCGGGACCGTCGCCGCCGCAAGCGCGACTTCCGCCGCCTCTGGATTGCCCGCATCAACGCCGCAGCTCGCCTTAACGGCCTCAGCTACAGCCGACTGATCGGTGGCCTCAAGAAGGTCGATGTGCAGATCAACCGCAAGATGTTGGCCCAGCTGGCCGTTGTTGACCCGACCAGTTTCACCGCAGTGGTTGGCGCCGCCAATAGCTGAATTCGCCTGGTAGGCCCATGGATCATCTGCTTCCCCAGGCCTATCTCATCGGTCTAATCGTTCTGCTTGGTGGCGCCGCCGTGGTGGTTGCCAGGCAGATTTTTCGTGTGCGCCGTGATGAAGCCACCTTGGGCCGGCTCGAGGGTGTGGCGAAATCCAGCGATCGCTCCTGCGCCGACCTCTACGAGCTGGGCTCGGTGCAACTGCGCAAACGGCTCTATGGCGAAGCCGCCGCCAGCCTCAAGCTGGCCCTTAAAACCGCCGATGGCGAACCGGCCGAAGCTCAAGCCCTGATTCAGAACGCCCTCGGCTTTGCCCTGGCCGCCCAAAATAATTACGCCGCAGCGATCCGCCACTACCGTTACGCCCTGAAGTTCAAACAGGCCTACCCGGTGGCCTTGAACAACTTGGCCTTTGCCCTAGAAAAGCAAAGTAAGGCCGATGAAGCCCTGGCCACCTACCGCCAGGTCTTGGAGCTCGACTCCTCCAACAAAACGGCCCGCAAACGACTCAAGCGGCTGGAGCGCACGAAGGTCTAAGGATTACGGGAGCCTCCTACCAGAGACCCTTAACAGGCTGGGACTTGGTGACGCCCCGGGGGGTTTGGCCTGCCACCTGCACTGGGTTCAAGACCAGCTGGCCGCCACTGTTGGTCAGTCGGGGCGCAATCCAACCATTGAGGGCCAGGGATTCCAGCCCCTGAAATTCACCGCCCATCTCCAGGCCGGCCACCTTGTTGGTGGCGAGCACCAACAGGTCGAGCTGGTCCGATTTGGCATTGAGATTGCCCTGAACGGGCACCGCCACCGAACCCACGGTCATCTCGCCGTGGAGATCAACCATCTGACCCAGGGCCCGCACGGAAACCAGCTTGAGGGTCACGGGCAACACCGAACCGCCATTGAAGGCCTGGTAGGTGCCGTTCCACTGGCGCGGCAACTGGCTGGTGATCAGGGCCGCCCGGGCAACGGGATCAAAGGTATCGATCGGCGCCAGTTCGCCCAGCACGGCCGCATCTGCGGCCTGCTCACTGCGGGGGGGCGCCTTGAAGGGCACGATGTCACCGACCCCCAGGGTGGTCGCGGCCAACAGAAAGGGAATCACAGCTGCACCTGGACTTGCCCACAGGCTAAGGGCAAGTAGGGCGGCGACAAGGGCCAGGCAGTACCTTCCAACCTGGCTCCAATCCTGGAGTTGTCCGTTGTCCATCCCTGGAGAAATCCACGAGCGGAATGGCCCATAGCCCCAATCCCCTTCCAAGCGCAGCCGTCGCCAGTCCCGCCCAGGACCCTGGCCTGGTGATCGGCGGTCGCCGCTTCCGCAGCCGCCTGATGACCGGCACCGGCAAGTACCCCAGCCTGGCGGCCATGCAGGCCAGCCTGGTGGCCAGTGGCTGCGAGATTGTCACCGTCGCCGTGCGCCGGGTGCAAAGCCAGGCCTCCGGCCACGAAGGCCTGCTGGAAGCGATCGACTGGCAACGCATCTGGATGCTGCCCAACACCGCCGGCTGTGCCACCGCCGAGGAGGCGGTGCGGGTCGCCCGCCTCGGCCGGGAGCTGGCCAAGCTGGCCGGCCAGGAGGACAACACGTTCGTAAAACTCGAGGTGATCCCGGATTCCCGCCACCTGCTGCCCGATCCGATCGGCACCCTGCGGGCGGCCGAAATCCTGGTAAAAGAGGGCTTCACAGTGTTGCCCTATATCAACGCCGATCCGATCCTGGCCAAACACCTAGAGGAAGCTGGCTGCGCCACGGTGATGCCCCTGGGCTCGCCGATCGGCTCGGGCCAGGGCATTCGCAATGCCGCCAACATCGCCCTGATCATCGAAAACAGCCGGGTACCGGTGGTGGTTGATGCGGGCATCGGTGTGCCCAGCGAGGCGGCCCAGGCCATGGAAATGGGAGCCGACGCCCTGCTGATCAACAGCGCCATCGCCCTGGCCGGAGATCCGGCCGCCATGGCCCACGCCATGGGACAGGCCTGCGAAGCCGGCCGCACCGCCTTTCTGGCTGGCCGGTTGCCCCGACGGGCCCAGGCCAGCGCCAGCTCCCCCCAACAGGGTCTGGTGGGCCCTTAATGGCTAACGGAGGTGGGTAGGGCTCCCAGCTCCTGGCCATCGAGGGCACAAGGAACGCAAGACCGCCGCTGAGTGCGTGACGTTCAGTACCGGATGGGCGATCCGGCCAACGACCCCCTTATGGTCTGGCCCACTTCAGGACCCAAACCATGGCCGTCACCCAGGAGGACGGAGGGCGCCTCAATGCCTTCGCCAAGGAACCACGCATGGAGGTGATGGCGGCCGGCCAGGGCCCCAGCCCCGCCAGCCTGGTGCTGATGATCGGCGGGGCGGCCCTGGTGCTGCTGCTGCTGGCCGTGGCCGTGGGCATCAGCTGAGGCTGACTGCTCCCTTTCACGACGTTCCAGGGCCCAAGCCGAATCAAGACTCTTGCGGAGGGTCCAAACCTGCCAAGCAAGCCTGGGGACCCCTGCCCGGGAAGGGGGGCGGAACACCTGTAGTAGCTTGCCCTAACCGAGCATTTGCTCGTTCACAGGAGTCCTGGGATGAAGGTTCTCGTTCTCGGCGGCGACGGCTTCTGTGGCTGGCCCTGCTCGGTGAATCTGGCGGATGCCGGCCACGATGTCGTGATCGTCGACAACCTGAGTCGGCGCAAGATCGACATCGATTTGGGCGTGGAATCGCTCACGCCGATCGCCACGATCCAAGATCGCCTCAGCGCCTGGGAACAGGTGGGCGGTCGGCCGATGCGCTTCGTCTCCCTCGACGTTGCCAAGAATTACGCGCGCCTGCTGTATTTGCTGCAAACGGAGCGACCCGACGCGATCGTCCATTTCGCCGAACAGCGGGCCGCCCCCTATTCGATGAAATCAAGCGCCACCAAGCGCTATACCGTCGATAACAACGTCAACGGCACCCACAACCTGCTGGCGGCGATTGTGGAGAGTGGCATCGATCCCCACATCGTCCACTTGGGAACCATGGGGGTGTACGGCTACGGCTCCCACCGCGGCGCCACGATTCCCGAGGGCTATCTCACGGTTGAGGTGCCCCAGCCCGATGGCAGCCGCTTTACCGAGAAGATCCTGCACCCCACGGATCCGGGCAGCGTCTATCACATGACCAAGACGCTCGACCAACTGCTCTTCTTTTACTACAACAAAAACGACGCCATCCGCGTCACCGACCTGCACCAGGGCATCGTCTGGGGCACCAACACCTCCCTGACAGAGCAGGATCCGCGCCTCACCAATCGGTTCGATTACGACGGCGATTACGGCACGGTGCTGAACCGTTTTCTGATGCAGGCGGCGATCGGCTATCCCCTAACCGTCCATGGCACCGGCGGCCAGACCCGCGCCTTCATCCACATCCGCGATTCGGTGCGTTGTGTGCAGCTGGCCCTGGAAAATCCGCCCGAACGCGGCGAGAAGGTGAAGATCTTCAACCAGATGACCGAAAGCCACCAGGTGGGTGAACTGGCCCGCAAGGTGGCAGACCTCACCGGCGCCCAAATCAACTACCTCCCCAATCCCCGCAAGGAGGCGATTGAAAACGACCTGATCGTGGACAACCGCTGCTTCATCGAGATGGGGCTCAAACCCACCACCCTTGATGACGGCCTGCTCAGCGAGGTGGTGGATGTCGCCCGCCGCTGGGCCGACCGCTGCGACCGCTCCAAGATCCCCTGCGTCTCCGCCTGGACCACCACCCAGGCCGTCGCGATCCAAGCGCCGGCCTGACCCTGAGCCCGCCGCCCAACCCTCCCACCCATGCGCCCTAACCAGCCCTCGTGAGGATCGCCTTCTTCACCGAAACCTTCCTACCGAAGGTCGACGGCATTGTGACGCGGCTCACCAAGACGGTGGAGCACCTGGTGGCCGCCGGCGATGCCGTGATGATCTTTTGTCCGGAAGGAGCCCCCGAGACCTACCTGGGGGCCCAGGTGGTCGGCGTGCCAGCGATGCCCCTCCCCCTCTATCCGGAGCTGAAGCTGGCCCTGCCCAGGCCCTCGGTGGCTGAGGCCCTCGACACCTTCGCCCCGGACCTGGTCCATGTGGTCAACCCGGCGGTGCTCGGCTTAGGCGGGATCTGGCTGGCTAAAACCAAGGGCATTCCCCTAGTGGCCAGTTACCACACCCACCTGCCCAAGTACCTGGAGCACTACGGCATGGGCATGCTGGAGCCCCTGCTCTGGGAACTGCTCAAGGCCGCCCACAACCAGGCCCAGCTCAACCTCTGCACTTCCACGGCCATGGTCGAGGAGCTACGCGAGCACGGCATTCAGCACACCGCCCTCTGGCAACGGGGTGTCGACACGGAGCTGTTTCGTCCCGAGCTCCGCTCCGAAGCCATGCGCCAACGGCTGCTGGGCCACCACGGCGCCAGCGACAGCCTGCTGCTTTACATCGGCCGCCTCTCAGCCGAAAAGCAGATCGACCGCATCCGCCCCGTGCTGGAAGCCCTGCCCGGCAGCCGCCTGGCCCTCGTGGGCGATGGCCCATACCGGGCCCAGCTGGAAAAAATCTTCGAGGGCACCGCCACCACCTTCATGGGCTACCTGGCCGGCACCGACCTGGCCAGCGCCTATGCCAGCGCCGATGCCTTTCTGTTCCCCTCCAGCACCGAAACCCTGGGCCTGGTGCTGCTCGAAGCCATGGCTGCCGGCTGTCCGGTGGTGGCCGCCAACCGGGGCGGTATCCCTGACATCGTCAGCGATGGCCTCAATGGCTGCCTCTATGAACCCGACGAAAGCGGCAGCCTCACCGCCGCCACCCAACGGTTGCTCGGCGATCCCAGCCGGCGCCAACAACTGCGCCTCGATGCCCGCCAGGAAGCCGAGCGCTGGGGCTGGGCCGGAGCCACCGCCCAGCTGCGTCGCTACTACGACCAAGTCCTGACGCCGCCCCTGCAACTGGTGGCCTAAGGGCCTAAGGAGCAGGGGAGCTCTCGCAGAGCAAAGAACAATCCCCCGTTCAGGGGGCCGTAAGCAACCGCTGTTGCAGCTCGGCCAGATCGCTGGACACCCGGGCCAGGGTTTGCTGCAACAGGAGCCGGTCTGCGGCGGTGGGGGCCGCTGGCTTGGCGATGGCGCCGAGCTCCGGGTCCCCATCGGCCATCTCCTCAACGGTGACCTTGACCACCGGATTGCCCAGGCCGGGCTGGAGGCGATCGAGGCTGTCGCGCAGGGAGCGGGCGGCGCCATCCCCTTCCTGCTTGAGGGTGCCCAAGGGATCGCTGGAGTCGGTAAAGGCTTCGATCACATCACGGGGACCACCACGGCGGGCCCGTTCCACCACCGCCATGCCCACGGGCAACACCTCCTGCATCAGGGCCAGCCGTAGGGCATCAAGGGGGTCAGCCGCCATGGCAGGCACCAGGTGCTTTCGCACTGCTTACTGAATGTCCCCAGTCTGCCCGCCCCGGGCTCAGGGTGTGCGGCTCACCCCGGGCTGGACGATCACCTCGCGGCTAACCGGCTGGCGCGACCCCAGCCACCAGCCGCCCACCACGGCCAGCACCAGCAGGGCCGTGAACGGCAGCACCGCCTGGCGGGTGACCTCGAGGCTGCACCACTCGGCCCAGTTGCGTAGCAGGCGCTCGCGGTCAAAGCGGCGGCGCTCACTGGCCTGCTGTTGCAGCCGGCGCCGCAGGGATTTGGCCACCCAACGCTCAAACGCCCGCTTCTTGGTGACCGCCATCTTGCGCTCGACCTCCAGCAGTTGGCCGGAGGTGAGCTCTGGGTTAAAGGTGCTGATCAGCTCCAGGGTCTTGAGGAACATCTCCACGGCGCCATCCTTGATGGCGGTGTCCTCTGGGGGCAGCAGCTCCCAAACCAGCTCCGGGTAAAAGCGGGCCCGGTTGGCCTGGATCTGGTCCTCCGCCAGCTGGCCGGGCTCCCGCAGCCAGCGATCCGTGTTGGCGTCGAAGCGGCGCCAGTACAGGAACGGATTGAGATAGATCGTTTTTCCAGCCAGCTGAATGCTGTCCTGCTGAAGGCGGCGCTGCAGCTGGATGTCCTGCTCGATGGCGGCCGTCAAGGGTTGGTGGCTGGGCCCCGATGGTATCGAAGCCGGCCCGGTGCCACCAGCCCCAAACCGGGGAGCGCCGCCGCCAGCCGACCAGGGGGGATCGGGTCGTGGTACTGGAGCCCCACCGACCAGGGGGCGGAAGGGGCCTTTATTCCCACTCGATCGTGCCGGGGGGCTTGCTGGTGATGTCGTAGACGACCCGATTCACCCCTTTCACCTCATTGACGATGCGATTAGAGATCGTTTCCAGTAATTCGTAGGGCAACCGCGACCAATCGGCGGTCATGCCGTCTTCAGAGGACACACAGCGCAGCACGATCGGAAAGGCGTAGGTGCGCTTATCCCCCATCACGCCCACACTTTTAACGGGCAACAACACAGCAAAGGCCTGCCAGATGTCGTGATAGAGGCCGGCGTTCTTCACTTCTTCGCGCACGACCAGATCGGCGTCGCGCAGGATATTGAGCTTTTCGGCGGTTACTTCGCCCAGGATCCGAATCGCCAGGCCGGGACCGGGGAAGGGATGGCGACCAACGATTTCCTGGGGGAGGCCGAGGGAGCGCCCCACCTTGCGCACCTCATCTTTGAAGAGGCGCCGCAGCGGTTCCACCAGCTTGAACTGGAGATCCTTGGGCAGGCCGCCAACGTTGTGGTGGCTCTTGATCTTGACGGCGACCCGCTCGCCCGTTTTGGGATCGACGTTGGTGCCAGCCGACTCGATCACATCGGGATAGAGAGTGCCCTGGGCCAGGAAATCAAAGGGGCCAAGGCGTTTGCTTTCTTCCTCAAAAACCCGAATGAATTCGGTGCCGATAATCTTACGTTTTTCCTCGGGATCGGTAATACCAGCCAACTTACTAATGAAGCGATCGCGGGCATTAATGTATTCCACATTAATATGGAAACGCTTATCAAAGAACTCCACCAGGAACTCTGGCTCACCTTTACGCATGAAGCCTTGATCGATAAACATGCAGGTGAGCTGGTCACCGATCGCCTGGTGCAAAAGGAACGCCAGGGTGGAGGAATCCACCCCACCTGAGAGGGCCAAGAGCACTCGACGTTCGCCAACCTGCTCCCGCACCGAAGCAATCGCTTCCTCAATGAAAGCGGCCGTGGTCCAATCGGGTTCACAGCCGCAAATGTGATACACAAAGTTGCGCAGCATCACCATGCCGCCCGTGGAATGCACCACCTCCGGGTGGAACTGCACGCCATAAAGCCGCCGTGCGTGATTAGCAACTGCCGCCTCAGGAGTGTTCTCGGTGTGGGCAAGCCGCACAAATCCCTCTGGCAGAGACTGCACCGAATCGCCATGGCTCATCCACATCGTCGAGCCTTGCTCGACATTGGTGAGCAGATCGATCGGATCGTCCACCGTGATCGGCGCCTTGCCGTATTCGGCCCGGCCGGCAGCCACCACGGCGCCGCCCAGCTGCTGCACCATCAGCTGCATGCCATAGCAAACGCCCAGCACCGGAATGCCCAGGTCCCAGATGGCGGGATCGCAGACCGGCGCACCCTCTTCGTAAACCGAACTGGGGCCACCGCTGAGGATGAGTCCTTTCGGAGCCAGCTGGCGCAGCTCCTCGGCCGTGGTGGCATAGCCCATCACCAGCGAATACACCTCGGTCTCGCGCACCCTGCGGGCAATCAGCTCCGAATACTGGGAGCCAAAATCAAGGATCACGATCGCCGGGGAGCGGCCGATCTCACCGTCGGCGTTCTGCTGAGCAGCGGACATAGGGGCTCGTTAAGGCGACGGGTCGCGACTGGGCTACAGACGCCAGATCTCTGACCCAAGCCTAGGCGTCAGGCCTGGAAGGCCTGCCAGAGCAGCTGTCCCTGGGGACCCTGGGCCGTGATCTGGCGCTGGCGATCGAAGAGCACGGCCCCGACCCGGGTGGCCTGCTGGCCGTAGCGGGCCAGGTAGGCCTCAGCCCGCTGCTCAACGCTGGTGGCGATTCTCTGACGCAGGCGATCAGCGGTGGCCGGATCCCTAGCCGCCAGACCCGCCAGGCCCGCCTCCACCGTGGCCGCCCCATGCAGGGCCAGCAGATCGGCGCCGTCCAGCCCCTCCAGGGCCGCCAGGGCCACAAGCACCTCGGCGCGGCCATCGGCCAGGTGGTGGTGGGTGTGAAAGATGCCTCCCGCCAGCTTGATCAACTTGCCGTGGTAGCCAAACAGCAACAGCCGCCGCACCCCCGCTTCCGCCGCAGCCACCAGCAGGGGCCCCAGCCAGTTGCCCGCCTTGAGGAGCAGGTCCGGCGCCAGACCTAGGCGCGGGGCGAGATCCATGCCGTTCTCGCCGATCACCAACACCAGATCGCCGTTGAACCCTGCGGCGCCAGCGCGCCGCTCCAGCTCCGAGCGCGCCAGGGCCAACTGGTCCGGAGCGGCGCTGCTTTGTACTAGGGCCTGGGTGCCGATCAGGGCCAGGCCATCCACCACGCCAAAGGCCGCATTGCTGGTGCGTTCGGCCAGGGCCCGCCCCTGGGGAAACACCAGCCGCAGCACCAGGGCCTGATCCGCGGGCAGCAGGGGCCGCAGGTTGGTTTCGAGCAGCTGGCGGGCGTAGGCCGAATGGCAGAGGGCCCGGTCTTGTCCATGCACCCCCACGCCTTCGCCGGCCTCCAACTGCAGCCAGGGCTGCTCCGGCTCCAGGGGCTGGCAACGCACCAGCACCCACACCACCAGGCCGCGGGTGAGGTCGAGCAGGGCCCCGGGTTCGCAGCGGGCCACCGCCAGGGCCTGGCCATCGCCCAGGGGCGCGGCCGCCACCACCGGCACCGGCCGGATCTCGGCGGGGTGCACCAGGTCCAGGGGCTGGTCGGCCCCAAAGGGCTGGCCCTGCAGGGCCAGGAGGGCCGCCCGGGCGGCCGCCGCCACCCACACGGGCAGGGTGTAGCCCTCAGCCATCGAAGCGATCGGCGCGCAACATCAAAGAGGTGGGGTGCTGGGTGGAATGAAGCGGGGGTGTTCACCGTTTTTTATGGTGGTCGATCGCGCCGCCGCGGCGTCTCCCCGACCCTCGCCCCCGCCACTGCCATGCAGGACAAACTCACCTTGATGATCCCCGGCCCCACTCCGGTGCCGGAAACCGTCCTGCTGGCGATGGGCCGTCACCCGATCGGTCACCGCAGCGCCGATTTCCAGAAGATCGTCAAACGCACCACCGCCCAGCTCAAGTGGCTGCACCAAACCAGCGGCGACGTGCTGGCCATCACGGGCAGTGGCACGGCGGCGATGGAGGCCGGCATCATCAACGTGCTCAGCAAGGGCGACCGGGTGCTTTGCGGCGACAACGGCAAGTTCGGTGAGCGCTGGGTGAAGGTGGCGAAGGCCTACGGCCTGGATGTGCAGGTGATCAAGGCGGACTGGGGCCAACCGCTTGATCCCGAAGCCTTCCGCGCTGCCCTGGAGGCGGACACAGGCAAGGCGATCCGAGCCGTGATCCTCACCCACTCGGAAACCTCCACCGGGGTGATCAACGACCTTCAGACCATTGCCGGCCACGTGCGCGCCCACGGCACGGCCCTCACCATCGCCGACTGCGTCACCAGCCTGGGCGCCACCAACGTGCCCATGGATGAGTGGGGCCTAGACGTAGTTGGCTCCGGCTCCCAGAAGGGCTACATGATGCCGCCGGGCCTGGCCTTTGTGGCCATGGGCGAGCGGGCCTGGACCGCCTACGAGCGCTCCGACCTGCCGAAGTTCTATTTGGACCTGGGCAAATACCGCAAATCAGCAGCGGCTGACAGCAACCCCTTCACCCCGGCAATCAACCTCTACTTCGCCCTGGAGGCCTCGCTGGAGATCATGCAGGCCGAAGGCCTCGAGGCAATCTTCGCCCGCCACGACCGGCACCGCCGCGCCACCCAGGCGGCAATGAAGGCCATCGGCCTGCCCCTTTATGCCGCCGAGGGCTATGGCAGCCCGGCGATCACGGCCGTGGCCCCGGAGGGCATTGATGCCGAAGCCCTGCGCAAGAAGGTGAAGGATCGCTTCGACATCCTGCTGGCCGGCGGCCAGGACCACCTCAAGGGCAAGGTGTTCCGCATCGGCCACCTCGGCTTTGTCTGCGACCGGGACGTGATCACCGCCGTGGCGGCGATTGAGGCCACCCTGCAGGAACTGGGCCTGGCCAAGGCTGCCATCGGTGCCGGCGTGGGCGCCGCAGCGCTCGAACTGGCCCGCTGAGCCCGATCGCCGGGTCCGGGTGCCAAGCCCCTGGACCCGGCCAATGCGCCAAATGCCCGGCCGCAACCCCGCACCCTCCCCCATGGCGACGCACCCGGGGCAGGGGCGCAAGCAAGGGCTGCTAATATTGAATTGTGCGGGTGTAATTCAGTGGTAGAATGTCAGCTTCCCAAGCTGAACGTCGCCGGTTCGAATCCGGTCACCCGCTTTGATAGCTCAGCTGCTACCTGAAACTAAGGCTTAACTTTTCGGGCCAAAACCTTGCTCCCAGGCATGGCGAATCATTGCCAGTTCACCCATGGAGTGGTCGGCCTAACCCTGACCAGGGGGCCCTTTAGCCACGGGGCTTAATCAACTGCAGCACCTGGGGACCAAGACTGCCGGCGCGACGCTCACAATCAAGGGCCTGCAGAATCAAGCGGGCGGCTGCTTCGACATCACCCAGCACCGCTGCAGCCTCAGCAGCGGCCTCATGAACGGAAGCCTGACCAATCAGAATCTTTTTCTTATCACCGCCAACGGCCGGTAGGACTGACTGCATGTCTGACCTGAACAAAACTGATATCTTGATAGAAATATACCTCCAGGCGAAACATTTTGGCGTGGAAAGCTGGAAACCTTGATCAACCGACCAAGATCACGCCAGCTAGGCGACCCAGGCGAAACAATCGCTGGATGACCGAGGGTGCTGATCCAGGCATGTCAGAGCGGGCTGGCTGATCAAACCCAGTCCCTCGAGATGGGTGGATCAGGCGTGGATGGGGCTGGCCCGGTTTAGGAGTTCTCAGGTGCCCGGCTCTTCGCGGTTGCCCCCCAGCTCGGCGATCTGGGCCCGGAGTTGGTCCGAACGTTGCTCGTCACCCCGGGTAATCGCAACCGCCAGGGCGAATTCCAGCTTTTCCAGTTGGTGGCCCCCTTCCTCTAGGACCTGACAGGCGGGTGTCCCGTGCCCGAGCTTGTTACCAAGGCGCCCGTTACTGGCCTGGCTGGAAACGGGCGATTGTCCAGCGCACTGGCTATTAGGGGTTGCCATCGTTGCCTTTCTTTCCATTGTGGCATCGACGGTCAGCCCTTAGCCAGCCGCCAAGGTGAGGGTCTCCTCGCTAGAGAGACCGGCTTCCATCCTTTACGCATCGGCTTCTCGAGCCTCCAGCTCCGCCAGGCCATCCCAGTCCAAGTCTGGATCCAGACCTGCCAAATCTGAATCACTTGCATCGACTGGGGCGATCGGCAGCTCGATATTCGGCAGCTGGGTAGTCGACGGCTCCGTGACCGCCAACAGGCTGCGGCAATCGGCCAACAGCTGGTCGACCGAATCCAGGCAAGCCAGCTCGGCCGGATCAACCTCGGGAGCAGTCCTGACATGGGCCTGGAGGCTGGCGCCCTGAACCTCCAGGGCCCCGAGCCGTTGCTCGAGACTCACCAGCCGCTTGGACAGGGCAGCCACCGTCTGGGCCAGGTCCTCAGCAGTGCGGCTGATTCGGAAGGACACGGATTCGGACACGGTCGAATGGCAAATAGCTGGGCCGATGACACCACAGAAATGGCCGCAGCTCAAGTGATCTCCCAGACTGGCTTCACCCCCAGGATTCGCCCCGAATGCACGGCCCAATCACCCTGCTGCTCTATCTCCTGGCCGGCCTGGTCGGTGGCTTGCTGGCCATCCGCACCGGCATTCCCGCCGCCCCCCTAGCGGGTGCCCTGCTCGGGGCCGGGTTGGTGAGCATGAGCGGCAAACTGGAAGCGGCCCAATGGCCCCAGGGCACCCGCACGGTCTTGGAAATCGCCATCGGCACGGTGATCGGCACCAGCCTCACCAGCACGGCCTTGGCCGAATTACGCCTGTTATGGCGTCCCGCCATCTTGATCACCGTGACCCTGGTGATGACAGGGCTGGTGGTGGGGCTGTGGTGCAGCCGCCTGCTGGGCATTGATCCGATCGTGGCCCTGCTGGGCGCCGCGCCAGGGGGCATCAGCGGCATGAGCCTGGTGGGCGCCGAATTTGGCGTGGGGGCAGCCGTGGCGGCTTTGCATGCGGTGCGCTTGATCACGGTGCTGGTGGTGTTGCCCCTAGTGGTGCGGCTGGTGCTCTCCCTGGATCAGGCGCCACCGACCAATTAAGGGAAGCAGCGCCACCCCCAGACCAGCCGCCCTGAAAACTGGCGAACCTGGACAGACGCCAGGCGATCGATACGGTGATCTGAACTTCCCCAGCGCCGGACACCAACCCATGGCGATCCACCCCCTTGCCAGCGCCAGCCAGCCCCGGTGTCCCGGCCGGTGCTGGCGCCAGGCCCTGCTGATCCCCGCTCTGGCCATGGGCCTCCTGGATCCAAGCCAACTCCTGGGCCGCCCTGCCCTAGCCGCCGCTGGCGACACCCCTGGGGGCAAGGGCGCCCAGGTGTATTGCTTCATGCGCACTGCCGGCAATAACCACGAGGTCAGCTGGATCGCCGCCTATGCGTTGATCAAACGCCAAAGCGCCAGCCTGTTCAAAACCTCGCCGGAACATGCCTCGGTGATGATCACCGAAGCGGTGGTCCAAAACCCCACAAGTTTCCCGGAATGTGGCAAATACCTAGGCAGCCTGTATGAAAAGCAAGCGTCTGCCGAAGCGGCTGCCGCTGCCGCCCCCGTGACCAGCCAACCCAGCACGAACAACAGCGGCGTCAATCGCAACGATCGACCCAATTAGGCCCTTCGCGGCTGGCTTGGCTGGTCACTGGGCTGGTGGCAACCCTGTTGTCGGCCTGCCGGCCAGCCCTGCTGCCTGAACCCCTGCGTTCACCAATCCTCCAGCAGGGCCTTAACCATGGCCGTAAAACCCTGACGCCGCAGCTGCAGCGGCCGGCGCTGCAGCAACAGGGCAATCCGTTCCGCCTTACTGGCAATCAGGGCATCGACTAGCTGGTCGGCCACCCCCAATTGCAGCCAATGGCTGGTAAGGCTGCCCTCCATGCCGATGCGATGGCAGCGGTCCTCGGCCTGCTCGGTATCGCCGGGGGTCCAGGGGCGCTCCAGCAGCACCACATGGCGAGCCCGCTGCAGGCTGAAGCCCAGGCCGCCGGCCCCATAGGTGGCAATCAAGAGGCGGGAGGCACCCGCTTGAAAAGCATCCACGGCACTCTGGCGCTGGGGCGGCGGAACCTGACCGGTGAGCAGCTGGCCGCCGAGCCGGTCCTGCAGCAACTGGGCAGAAGCGACAAAACTGCAGAACAGCACCACCGATTCCCCCTGGGCCAGCAGCTGGCCCACCAGGGCCGCCGCCGCCGGCAGCTTGTAGTCGGCACCGATCTGGCGCAGGGCTGTGAACACGGCCAGGGCCTCGGCATCGCGCCTCACCTCACCGCGAGCCACCCGACGGCGATAGTCCTCCACCTTGCATTGCAGCCGGTGTTGGAAGCCGCGACCGGCGGCGTCATCCAGCTCTACCGGCACCATCTGCCGTTCCTTGGCCGGCAAATCGAGACAATCTTGCTTGCGGCGATGCAAGAGCAAGGGCCGGGTCAGGCGCTGCAGCTCCTCGAGCTGGCTAGCGCCCTGGGCCTGCCAATGGCGCACGCCCCCCCGCTCCAGCCAGTGGCCGTGGCAGTAACGCTCCTCAAAGGCCCGTTGGTCCCGGGCGATCGGATGGCCGATCGCGGCTAGTAGGGGAAACAGCTGGGCCGGTCGGCCATTTTTCATCGGCGTACCCGTCAACAACCAGGCCGCCCGCAGGCGCGGATGGCGGGCCAGGCGCAGGAAGGCCTGGGTGCGGGCCGCCGACACGTTCTGGGCGTAGTGGGCCTCATCGGCAATCAAGACCGTGCCGGCCGGGGGCAGGCCCCGGGGCAGCTTTGCCCAGCTATGCAGCTCCAGATCCAGCTCCAGGCTGGCGGCCTCACGGCGCCAATGGCCATGGAGCCCAGCCGGGGCCAGCACCACCACCCGACAATCGGCGCAGCGCACCATCGCCCGGGCCGCCACTAGGGCCGTCAGCGTCTTGCCCAGGCCCATGGGATCGGCCAGCAGGGCGCCGCGACGGGCCAGCAGCCAGCGCACCGCCGCCCGTTGGTGGGCAAATAGGCGCCGCTTATCCGCTAAGGGCTCCCCAGGGGCAGCGGCAGCCACCAACTGGCGGTGGGGCGGCAGGGGCGGCAGGGGCTGGTCCAGCCAGGCCAGCCACTGGAGCAGCTCCGGCTCCAAATGAAAACGCCGGCCCAAGCCAGCGTTGAGGGCACCGCCGGCCTCCAGGGGAAACTCCCAGCAGCGGCGGCGCGCAAACCAGCGGCCCTGGGGTCGGATGGCCCGCAGCTGGGCCTGGGTGACGGCATCGAATGGGGTAACCACCTCGATCGTGCCGGCGGCACCCAGCCGCATCAGGCACCGGGACTCAGCCAAGGGATAACGGCCGACAGGTTGGGACCCCAGGGCTGCACGGGGGAGCCGATCGGGCCATAGGGCGCTGGGTCGAACAGGGGGCCACAGGGGATTGCCTCCAGGCCAGCTGCAAGCCCGCCAAACCAAATAAAATCTTAAGCAACCTCGCCCCAGCCCGCCAGGGCAGGCTGGCCAGCACAGGAGCCTTTGCCAAAGGGGAAAATGGCAGCCTTCGACACATTGACATCTGGGCCGATCGGGCGAGAATTGCCCCAACCGAGACGATCGGATGCACGCCAGGGATGCGGTTTTCCTTGAAGATTTGTGCCCGAAACTTCGCGTTCGACATTGGAGACAATCTCTCCACATTCACACGGATCAGTCCTGCATTTATTGCGGCAAACAATCCGAATCCATCGACCATGTTTTGCCGCGCAGCCGGGGTGGCCTAAGTGTCACTGAAAACTGTGTACCGGCCTGCCTCTCATGCAATGGCCGCAAAAGCGACACCGACGTGTTCGAGTGGTATCGCCGCCAACGCTTCTACGACCCCCGCCGGGCCATGGCGATTCGGGCCTGGCTTGACGGAGATCTAAAGCTGGCCCTGCGCTTGCTGCAATGGGCCAGCCCAGCAGTAACGGCAGAAACCAAGCCAGCTGCTACCAAGCACACCCAACCAAAGCCAAGCACCGGTCCGGGCTGGACCTTACAAGCCGCCTGAGGCCAAAACCCTGTTTTCAGCCCTATCCAGCCCCTCTCTAAGGCGAGGCCGCTCGATGGGCATGACTGCGACGTGATCGGCAGGCGAACATCGATTTCATAACATTTATTGTTAGGCAAACCCTCGCTCCATCGGCTAGCTCGAAGGAATCGAAACCCTAGGGAGACACCGCCAAAGCAGGGCGGAGCACCCTTGCTAGATTACGGCAATCAATCAATCATCACTGCCAATGGAACACACGACGTATATCTACATGCTTCTGTTCGGAGGCTTATTACTACTCTCTCGCCTCCTAGAAAGTATCTCAGAAAAGATCAAACTACCGGGCATGCTGCTCATTCTCATCATGGGAATGCTTTTGCCTGATTTCCTCGGCAACCATCAATCCTATCTTTCTAATGAGCAGGCGGAGTCAATCGCCAGCCTGGGACTTGCCATTATTCTTTTTTATGGAGGTCTAACAACACGATGGACCTCGATGCGTCGTGTGATTTGGTCGGGGTTACGGATGGCCACCCTGGGCTGTCTGATCACGGCTGGATCTGCAACTGCCTTGATTTATGGCCTATCCCGATTAAATCTTGATTACCAATTTATCCCTGCCCTTACCAATGGCTCTGGCACTCAATTTTCAGCAGACCTGCCCCTAGCCCTGTTTATTGGAGCCATGCTTTGCAGCACTGATGCAACAGCCGTACTGGCATTGCTGCGTCCGATCGCCAGCAAAATCCCCGGCCCATTGCTCAATTTAATTGAGTGTGAATCTGGTTTCAACGATCCGGTGGCCGTTATCCTTGCCGGTGTCGCTCTCGCCCTCGCCAAAGGCCAACTTGAAAGTCCCCTTCTACTGCTCCGTGATGTGGGCCTTGAGTTTGCGGTTGGAGCTGCCGTTGGCTGGGCTGGCGCTTTGTTGGGAACGTACATCCTTGCCCGAGAGCATTACTTGGAGCCGAATGCTGGCAGTGAAGTGATCTGCCTGGCCCTGTTAATGTTGAGCTGTGCAACGGCTTTCCTCTGCGGTGGCAGTCCCTTACTTTGCGCCTATGTAATGGGCTGCGTGATCGGGAACTCCAATGAAATCGATTGCATCATCGTCTCCGAATTTACGATTATTAATCGGGCTTCGGAGCTAATTTTACTGATCTGCCTGGGACTTGTTGTCTTTCCTCAAGAGATCTGGCCCCTCAAGTGGTACGCCCTGGTGGTCTTCCTGATCACGATGGTTAGTCGGCTATTGATGACTTTTATCACCCTGTACCGCTCTCCTTTCCAAGCACCAGAAAAGACATTCTCTGCCTTCGCGGGCTTGCGGGGAGCGGTGCCGATCGCCATTGCCCTACAGGCTGCTGCTAGCGGGGTTCCCTGGGGGACCCTCATGCCGGCCTTCGCCCTGGCCGTGGTTCTCTATGGGCTGATTTTTCAAGGCTATTTTCTACCTGCCGCCACAGATTTACTAGCCAACGCCCTGAAACCCCAGGCCGATCTGAGCCTGAACGAACAATCCAGCTGAGCCAGAGGTTCGGTCCCTTCCGGATCGCCCGCTTGGGACTGAGCTGCCCGCCAGGCTCACCACACCCGGCAGGCCTCAGCGCCATTGTGGCGCTGGCAGATACTGGCAAGACTGCCAGGTTGCTCCGGGGCCACCAAGGTGGCCACCAGGAGAAGCACGAGGGCCAAGAACAAGGCGGCGGTGCCAGCGCCCAGGCCGAAAGGAGTGGCATCAACGCTGGTGGCAAGCCGGCGCGAACGCAGGCTGCTGGAACGGGAAGGGGAGAAACTGGAGGACGCCATCGGCCACAATCAAAGTAGTGATACATCTGTACTGATGACCAGCACATCTGTCAAGTCCCGGGGCCAATTGCTGGTACTCGGGGGCGGTTTCAGCGGCCGTCGCTTCGCAGCCGCCATGGCCCAGGCCGGCTTCGACGTGACCGTCAGCCATCGGGGCCACCGAGATTCGAACGCCGCCGATCCCTGGCGCTGGCTGGCCTTTGATCCCGATGCCGGGCTCGTGCCCAGCGCTGGCGACCTGGCCGGCACCACCCACCTGCTCAGCACGATCCCGCCCGATCGCCAAGGCCAGGACCCAGCCCTGGATGCCCTGGCGCCCTTGCTGCGCCAACTCCCCCTCAACTGGGTGGGCTACCTCTCCACCACCGGTGTCTATGGGGACTGCCAGGGCGCCTGGGTCGATGAAACCAACGAAGCCACTCCAGGCCTGGAACGCAGCCGGGCCCGCCTGGCCTGTGAGCAGGCCTGGCTCAACAGTGGCCTGCCGGTGCAGAGCTTCCGGCTACCGGCCATCTACGGTCCGGGTCGCAGCCCCTTTGCAGGGCTCCAGCAGGGGACTAGCCGGCTGGTCCACAAGCCGGGCCAGGTGTTCTGCCGCACCCACGTCGATGACATCGTTGGAGCCTTGAGCCACTGCCTGGCCCTACCCGCGCAGGCCAGGCCCCAACTGGTCAATGTCAGCGACGATTGCCCCTGCCCCTCCAGCGAAACCCTCGGTTTCGCTGCCCACCTGCTGGGCTGCAAATTGCCCCCCGTGCAAGCGTTCGCCAGCGTGGCCGCCAGTATGGGGCCCATGGCCCTGAGCTTTTGGGCCGAAAACCGCCGCGTCCGCAATCGGCGCCTGTGCCAAGAGCTGGGCTACTCCCTGCGCTACCCCAGCTACCGGGAGGGGTTTGGGGCCTGCCTGGCTGAGGAACGGGCCGGCGCCCCAACTCCAGGGCCGGCCGGTTGAGCCGGCGCCGGACCATCCTGGAAGAGGGGAACGCCGGCGTCGCGGAAGAAGCGATCCCAGCGCAGCTCAATCCAGCCATGGCTTAGTCCGGTGACCAGGCCGAACAGCAGCAGTCCCAACAGCAGCAAACGCAGCATGGCAATTCCGGCCAGCAACCCCAAGGTTAAAGAGCGCCGGATCGCCATCGCCCTGGGCGATCCCGCCGGCATTGGCGCCGAGGTAACCCTTAAGGCCCTAGCGGCCCTGCGCCGCAGCCCCAGCGAAGCCGCCGGCGCCGCCTCAAACCCCTTACTGGTGGGCTGCCGCCACTGGCTGGAACAGAGCTATCAGGCCCTGCGAGGGGTCACTGACCTGCCCCTAGCCGATCCAGCCAGCCTCGACATCCTCGATCTGCCCCTGGGCGAACCCGTCCCTGCGGGCCAGTCCAGTGCCGCCAGCGGGGCCGCCAGCTTTGCCTGGCTCACCCGGGCCGCCGAACTGGTGTTACAAGGCCGCTGCCAGGCCCTCACTACCGCGCCGATCGCCAAACAGGCCTGGCATGCCGCTGGCCATGCCTACCCGGGTCAGACCGAGCGGCTGGCCGAACTGGCGGGGGTCAGCGAAGCCTCGATGCTGTTCACCGCCCGGGCGCCCCATGGGTCCTGGCGCCTCAACACCCTGCTGGCCACCACCCACATCCCCCTCTCCGCCGTGGCCACCAGCCTGGATGGGCCCCGGGTCGAAGCCAAGCTCAATACGCTGCTGGGCTTCTGCCAGCGCTTTGCCGAGCGGCCCAGGCTGGTGGTGGCGGGCCTTAACCCCCATGCGGGCGAAGCGGGCCAGCTAGGGCAAGAGGAGCAGGCCTGGCTGGAGCCGTTGCTGGCGACCTGGCGCTTGCACCATCCAAACGTGGAGCTGCTGGGCCCCCTGCCACCGGACACCTGCTGGCTCGGGGCCGGGGCCGCCTGGGCCAATGCCACCTATGCCAATCAGGCCGCCGATGGCTACCTGGCCCTGTATCACGACCAGGGCCTGATCCCGGTCAAATTGCTGGCCTTTGATGCCGCCGTCAACACGACCCTGGGCCTGCCCTTTCTGCGCACCTCCCCCGACCACGGCACGGCCTTCGCCATCGCTGGCAAGGGCATCGCCAGGAGCCAAAGCATGGAAGCCGCCCTGGAAACAGCCTGGGAGCTGGGCTGAACTAGCCCTTGTGATCGCTTGGCTTGGCCGTTGACTGCCAGGACTTGCTGGCGTTGCGCAGGATCAGGCTGGCCTGACCCGCATCAGCACCTGGCCGAATTCGACCGGAGTGCCATTTTCTACCAGGATCTCCACGACCTCACCGCTGACCTCGGCCTCCAATTCATTCATCAGCTTCATCGCCTCGAGGATGCAAATCGGCTGACCGACGGAAATACGACTACCCAGCTCGACAAAGACGGGTTCGCCAGGGGCTGAAGCCCGATAAAACGTGCCCACCATCGGCGCCGTGATCTCCAGCAGGTCGCCGCGAACGGCTGCCGCTGCCGGAGGCGCAGCGGAAGGGGAGGCGGAGGGGGCCGCCAGGGGAGCGGCCTGCAGGGAAGGGGCAGGGACGGCCTGCATCACCACCTGGGGCTGGCTAGCTGGCAGGTTGCGGCGCAGTTCGAGGCGGAAGTCATCACCCTCGAGCTTGAGTTCCTGGATATCGCTCTCGCCCAGCAAGGTGATGAGCTGGCGGAGCTGGTCGTGGTCGAGCTGCATGACGATTAGTTCTCCCGGCCCAGGTAGCTGTCGGTGCGGGTATCGATCTTGATCTTCTCGCCGATCGAGAGGAACAGGGGAACCATCACCTGGGCCCCGGTTTCGACGATGGCGGGCTTGGTGCCACCGGTGGCCGTATCGCCCTTGACGCCGGGATCGGTCTGGGTGATCTCCAGCACCACGGAATTGGGGAGCTCCACTTCCAGGGGCTTGCCGTTCCAGGCCACCACACTCACTTCCATGCCTTCTTTGAGGTACTTGCGGCTATCGCCGATCTGCTTGGCGGTAAGACGGGTTTCCTCAAAGGTGCCCATGTCCATGAAGACGTAGTCCTCGGCCTCCATGTAGGTGTGCTGCAGGGTGGATTTCTCCAAGATTGCCTGGGTCAGGGTCTCGCCAGCCCGGAAGGTCTTTTCCACCACGTTGCCGCTCTGGACGGCCTTGAGCTTGGTGCGCACGAAGGCGGAGCCCTTGCCGGGCTTCACATGCAGAAACTCGACCACACGCCAGACCTGGCCATCGAGCTCGATCGAGGTGCCGGTACGAAAGTCGTTGCTCGAGATCATTCCGGCAGAACGTTTGAGGCGGATTGTACGGCTGTGCCAAAGTCGATTCAGAGGCAGGCATGAAGCAATGGATCCCAGTCACAGGCGGGTTCAACTGGCGGCCAGGCCCTGGACCTCCTGGCTCTCTGGGTGGTTCCAGGCCCTAGGCGCCGCTGGCCTCCGACCTCTCCTGGCCGCCCTGCTGCTGCTGGGGCTGCTCGCCCCTGGGCCCGCCTGGGCCTTCCTGCCGCCCGGCAATGCCGTGACTGACCCGGCGGCGATCCTGCGCGATGCCCTGCCGATCGAATCGGCAGATCTTCAGAAGCTGCAACACCTGCTGGAGGGCACCAGCGATGACCTGCGCGCCAAACGCTGGGGTGCCCTGAGCTCAAGCGTGCGCCGCAGCCAGGGGCAACTGGGCACCCGGGGCACGGCGATCACTGCCAGCCTGCCTCCGGCCGATCGGGACGCAAGCGTGGCGGCCTTGAGCGCCGTGGCCGATCAGCTCCAGGCCATGGCGAGCGCCGCCGACCAGCAGGACCGCGATGGCTTTCTGACCGCCCGACGCACCGCCCTGGCCACGATCGGGGACCTGGAAGCCCTGCTGGTGGGGCCATTCCCGTTTGAAATCCCAGTGGAATTCGCCGCCCTGCCCAGGCTGCTGGGCCGCGCCACCGTGGAACTGACCACCACCAAGGGCGTGCTCACTGCCGTGGTGGACGGTTACAACGCGCCCCTGACCGGCGGTGCCTTCGTCGATCTCGTGCAGCGGGGCTTCTACGACAACCTGCCCTTCAACCGCGCCGAAGACTTCTACGTACTGCAAACCGGTGATCCCGTTGGAGCCGCCAAGGGCTTCGTCGATCCCAACACCAAGGCCGAGCGCCAGGTTCCCTTAGAGATCCGGGTACCGGACCAGGCCGTTCCCTTCTACAACCAAACGTTCGAAGATCTAGGCCTGTTCAAGGGCGCGCCGGTGCTGCCCTTTGCCACCAAGGGCACCCTGGGCTGGGCCCATTCCGACGAGGCCCTCAATGACGGCTCCTCCCAATTCTTCCTGTTTCTGTTTGAAGCCGAACTCACCCCCGCGGGCTTGAACCTGATCGATGGGCGCTATGCGGCCTTCGGCTACGTCGTGGATGGCTTTGATGTGCTGCAGGAGCTCAGCGCCGATGACGGCATCGTCAAGGCGCGGGTGATCGACGGGGCCGAAAACCTGCAGGCCCATGGCTGAGCCGCTACGGCTCGCGGACCTGGGGGAATGGGGCCTGATCGAGCGCCTCGGGGCCTTTGCCCCCCAAGGCCAGTTCGACGACGACGGCGCCCTGGTCAGCCCAGATGGGGACCACGGCCTGGTGGTGACCACGGACCTGCTGGTGGAGGGGATCCACTTCAGCGACACCACCATGGGCCCCGGGGACCTGGGCTGGCGGGCCGCTGCGGCCAACCTCTCCGACCTGGCCGCCATGGGCTGCCACCAGGTTGTGGGCCTGACCGTGGGCCTGGCCGCCCCAGCCGAGACTCCCTGGGCCTGGGTTGAGGGGGTTTACGGAGGGCTCAGCGAGGCCCTGGCCCACTATGGCGGCACCCTGCTCGGCGGCGACTGCAGCGGCAGCCAGCAACGGCTCCTGGCGATCACGGCCCTAGGGCGGCTGGATCCGGCCCGGCCGATTCGGCGCCGCGATGGCCGTCCCGGCGACCTGCTCGTAAGCAGCGGCGCCCATGGTCTCAGCCGCCTGGGCCTGGCCCTGCTGCAGGGGGAGCTGGAGCCCCTGGGCGACCCGGAGTTGCAGGAGCGGGCCATCACCGCCCATCGCCGGCCGCGGCCGCGCCTAGATGGGCTTGCAGCCCTAACGGCCAGCCAGCCCCCGGGCGAACCCTGGCGGGTGGCTGGCATGGACAGCAGTGATGGCCTGGGCCAGGCCGTGGCCGCGATTGCCAAGCGCAGCCGTTGCCAGGCCGTGCTGGAGCGACACCAATTGCCCCTGGCCGCCGCCATGGCAGAGCTGCCCCAGGCCGAAGCCTGGTGCCTGGGCGGCGGCGAAGATTTCGAATTAGTGCTGGCCCTGGCCCCCGCCTGGGCCGAGGCCCTAGTGGAGCAGCTGGCGGGGGCCCAGGTGATTGGTCGCCTAGAGCCAGCCCAACCCTCTGACGTCAGCGGCTGGGTCACGAGACCCCTGCGCTGGGCCGACGGAACCGCCCTGGCGCTGACGGACGCCGCCGGCTTTAGCCATTTCCACTGATCGCTGGCAACGATCGCCGCAAAGCCCTCACGCCCTAGCGAAGGCGCCAGGTCCACCAGCCCCCCAACCCCGGGCCACGCAGCAAAAAGCCTGACGCCGGCAGAACCGTGAAAGGAACTGCTGGCCCAGGCTCAATGAAACCGTGTTTTGAGATGAAACCGTGTTTTAAGACGAGGGTTAACTCAGGAACAAAAGCCCCTAGTTCCTCACTTCCACTTGCTGGCGACCAGTTCGGCGAGGTCGACAACCCGCTGGCTATAGCCCCACTCGTTGTCATACCAAGCGATGACTTTCAGCATGTTGCCGCCCATCACTAGGGTGAGGTCAGAGTCGATGATCGCGGATTCATCGGTGCCCGCGTGGTCGCTCGACACCAGGGGCAGGTCGGTGTACTTAATAATGCCCTTCATGGCATTTTCCGAGGAGGCCTTGAGCACCGCGTTCACCTCCTCCTTGGTGGTGTCGCGGCTGATTTCGAGCACCATGTCCACCACCGACACGTTGGGTGTAGGAACCCGCATGGCAATCCCGCTCAGCTTGCCCTTCATCGGCGGGTAAACCAAGGCCACTGCCTGGGCGGCGCCAGTGGAGGTGGGAACAATGTTGACGGCTGCGGCCCGGGCCCGACGCAGATCGCGGTGGGCGGCGTCGAGAATCCGCTGGTCACCTGTGTAGCTGTGGGTGGTGGTCATCGTGCCCTTGACAATGCCGAACTCCTGATCCAACACCTTCACGACAGGCGCCATGCAGTTGGTAGTGCAACTGGCATTGCTGAGAATGTCCCAATCTTCGTGGCGGTATTGATCAGCGTTAACGCCAACCACGAAAGTCCCCACTTTTGCTCCCTTGCCAGGAGCAGTAAGAATCACCTTCTTGGCGCCGGCTTCAAAGTGCTTGCTGGCTCCCACATCATCATTGAAGACCCCGGTGGACTCGATCACCAAATCCACGCCCCAATCCTTCCAGGGAAGGTTGGCCGGATTACGGTCATAGAAAACCTTGATCTCCTTTCCGTTGACGTAGATGGCGTTATCGGTTGTGGTGACATCGACGCCCCGAAGAGGGCCGAGCATCGAGTCATATTTAAGAAGGTGGGCATTAGTGGTGGTATCACCGGAGCCGTTGAGACCCACCACCTCGATGCCGGTATTGGTGCCGCGGCTCAGCCAGCAGCGCATGAAGTTCCGACCAATTCGGCCGAATCCATTGATCGCAACGCGCAAGGTCATGGCAGAAAGGGGAGAAACCCGCTAGGAAGATCGGATTTGGCTGCCGATCATACAGAAATGGTTGCCAGCTCCTTGGAATTGAGCTAGGCGGCCCGGCCGTGCCGAATCGTGCTCGCAGCGGTTTGGACGTCAAGCTTTGCGGGACGCTGCAAGCAAGCGAAAAGGAGAGCTTCCCGGATTAACGTCGTCCAGTCCTGGAGAGCTGCCCTTGGCCCTGACCCTCGATCGTCAGCAGCCTCTCCACTTCATTGGGGTTGGCGGCATCGGGATGTCAGCGATCGCCGGGATCCTGGCCGATCGGGGCTTTGGGATCAGCGGATCCGATCCCAAGGACAACGCCGTCTTGGCGGACCTGCGCAGCCGGGGGGTGCGTGTCTTTGCGCACCAAAGCGCCGCCACGATCACGGCGATCTTGGCCAACCCATCCCCCGCTGCGCCCCACTCTGCTGAACCTGGGCAAGCCCAGCCGGCCCCCAGGCCCCTGGTGGTGGTGAGTTCTGCCGTGCCCAGCTCCAATCCCGAACTGATGGAGGCCCGGCGACTCGGCCTTGAGGTATGCCATCGCTCCGACGTGCTTGGCGCCCTGATCCGCTCCCAGAGCGCCATTGCCATTGCCGGCAGCCACGGCAAAACCACCACCAGCACCATGGTGGCCACCCTGCTGGCGGGCACCAACCAGGACCCCACGGCCGTGATCGGCGGCATCGTGCCCGCCTTCGGCAGCAATGGCCGCAGTGGCGCCGGCGCCCTACTGGTGGCCGAAGCCGACGAATCCGATGGCTCCCTGGTGAAATTTCCCGCAAGCCTGGGGGTGATCACAAACCTGGAGCTGGACCACACGGACCACTACCCGGATCTAGACGCCCTGATCAGCACCCTGCAGCAATTCGCCCAGGGCTGCCAGAGCCTGCTGGCCAACTGGGATTGCCCGGTCCTGCGGCAGCACTTCAAGGCCCAGGCCTGGTGGTCGGTCGTGCAAGCAGAAGCGGTGGACTTCGCCGCGATCCCGGTGCAGCTCAACGGCGACAGCTGCGTGGCCGATTTCCACGAAGCGGGCCAACTGGTGGGCCGTTTCACCTTGCCCCTGCCTGGCCTGCACAACCTCAGCAACGCCACCGGTGCCCTGGCGGCCTGTCGCCTCCAGGGAGTGCCCTTCGCCGAACTGTGCGAGGCCCTGGCCAGCCTGCAGGCCCCCGGTCGCCGCTTCGATTACCGCGGCACCTGGCAGGGCCGCCAGATCGTTGATGACTACGCCCACCATCCCAGCGAGGTGGCGGCCACCCTGGCCATGGCCCGGCTGATGGTGAGCAGCGGCCGCAGCCCCCTGCCCAGCCCGCCCCAGCGGCTTGTGGCCGTGTTCCAGCCCCATCGCTACACGCGCACGGCCCAGTTCCTGCAGGGCTTTGCCCAAGCCCTCAGCCAGGCCGATGCCCTGGTGCTCGCCCCCCTCTACACCGCCGGCGAAGCCGCGATCGCTGGCATCTCCAGTGAGGCCCTGGCCGCCGAGGTCCGGCGAATCCGCCCGGATCTGGCCGTGAGCGTGGCCCGTGACCTAGATGACCTAGCCGATCAAGTCGGGCTCAGCACTGTGGCAGGCGATCTGGTGCTGGCCATGGGGGCTGGGGATGTCAACGGGCTCTGGAACCGCTTACAACAGCTCGAAGAACGGCCCAGCCCCCTGGCCCTGGCGGCCTAAGCCATGGAGACCGCTGCCCTGCCTGCGGAGCTGGGAGCTGGGCTTCCCCCTGGTCTGCGGTCGGCGGTGAACCTGGCCGAGTTCACCACCTGGCGGGTGGGGGGAGCGGCCCAGTGGTTCTCAGAACCCGAAGCCAACGACCAGGTGATCGCCCTGGCCCGCTGGGCCCGGCGCCAGGGCCTGCCCCTGCAGGTGATCGGCGCCGGCTCCAACCTGCTGATTAGCGACCAGGGCCTGGCCGGCCTGACCCTCTGCCAACGGCGGCTCCAGGGCAGCCAGCTCGATGGCGCCACGGGCTTGATCGAAGCCCAGGCCGGGGAACCGATCCCCACCCTGGCCCGCCGGGCCGCCCGCGCCGGCCTGGGCGGCCTGGAATGGGCCGTGGGCATCCCCGGCACCGTGGGAGGCGCCGTGGTGATGAATGCGGGCGCCCAGGGGGGCTGCACCAGCGAGTGGCTGGAGGACGTGACCGTGTTTGATCCCAATGGCGATGGTGAACCCTTTGTGCTGGCTAGCCGTGACCTGGCCTTTGCCTACCGGCACAGCCGGCTGCAGCAGGAGCCCCTGCTGGTGCTTTCGGCCCGCTTCCGGCTGCGGGCCGGCCTCGATCCCGCCGCGGTGGGCCAGCGCACCAGCGCCAACCTGCGCAGCCGCACGAGTAGCCAGCCCTACCAACAACCCAGCTGTGGCAGCGTCTTCCGCAACCCGGAACCGCGCAAGGCCGGACAACTGATCGAAGCGTTGGGCCTCAAGGGCCTCAGCGTCGGCGGCGCCGAGGTTTCAACCCTGCATGCCAATTTTATTGTTAACACCGGGGCGGCCCGGGCCAGCGACATGGACCAGCTGATTGCCCTGGTGCAGCAGCGGGTGCGCCAGGCCCACGCCATCGACCTGCACCCGGAGGTCCAGCGGCTCGGCAGCTTTGGGGAGTCCGCCCAGGCCAGCTGAAAGCCCGGCCAGGCCGCAGGGTTTAGCCTGAACTCACCTTGCTTTTTGCCTGAATGGCCGGCTTCGGACTTCCCAATTTCGGCCAGCTCACCGAAGCGTTCCGCAAGGCCCAGCAGATCCAACAGGACGCCCAGAAACTCCAGGAAGAACTGGATGCAATGGAACTGGAGGGCAGCAGCAGCGATGGCCGCGCCAGCGTCTGGGTCTCGGGCAACCAGCAACCCCTGCGGGTGCGACTGGCCCCCGAGCTCGTGGCCGACGGGGCTGGGGCCACCGAAGTGGCCGTGCTGGAGGCCCTCAAGGCCGCCTACGAACGATCCACCGCCACGATGAAAGAACGCATGGAGGAGCTCACCGGCGGTCTCAACCTCAACCTCCCCGGCATGGGGGGCTAAGGCGGGCCGGCCCTAGGGCCTTGGAGCCGGGTTCAGGGAGCCGCCGGCCCCCGATCCAGGTCCCGATCCTCCGCCTCCTCTGCCACCAGATCGGCGGCGGAGTCCTCACCCTGGGGTCCATCCGCCTGGCGCTGGCGCTTACGGGACAGCTGGCGCAGGCGCGGATCGAGACGCGGCTCCGAGCGGCCACCGCGCTGCTTGAGGCCCGGTTCGGCGGGCCGGGATTGGGCTGCAGCCTCCTGGGCGAGCACCTGCTGTAAGCACTGCAAGTAATGGGGATAGCGGGGCCAGTCGCTGCCAACGACGCAGCCGGGATCACCCTGGTGCAAGCAATTGGTGAAGCGGCAACCGCCCGCGCCCAGGCGCCCCCGCACCTCGGGGAATAACCCCACCAGCGCCCCTGGATCCGGCGGTAGGTCAGGCCGGTTGAAACCGGGGGTGTCGGCGAGAAGGCCGCCGCCGCCAATGGCAAACAACTCCACGTGGCGGGTGGTATGGCGACCCCGCTGCAGGCGCCCGGACACGGCACCCACCCGCAGGGCCAGATCGGGCACCAGGGCATTGAGAAGGCTGCTCTTACCCACCCCGGAGGGGCCGCAAAGCACGGCAATCCCCGGCTCCGCCAAGTGCTGGCGTAGGGGCTCGATCCCGGCGCCCGTTTGGGCAGAGACCAGCCAGGGCTCGTAGCCCCAGGCGCCCAGGCGCTGGCGCCACTCCTGGAGCAGCTCCGGCGCCAGGAGATCGGCCTTGGTGAGCACCAGATCCACCTGGACCCCGGTGGCTTCGGCCGTGAGCAGGAAACGGGTGAGCTGGATCGGATCGAGGTCGGGCTGCACCAGGGCCATCACCACCACCACCCGGTTGCAGTTAGCCACCGCCGGCCGGGCCAGCAGGCTGGTGCGGGGCGCCACCGCCGCCACGGCGCCCCGGCGGGAGGTCCAGTCGACCCCCTCCACCTGGACCCGATCGCCCACGCAGATCTGCTGGCCCGTCTTGCCCAGGCGGGTGCGGCGCACGCAGAGCAGCTGTTTCACGCCCCCCGGGCCAGGGGACTCCAAAGCCACCCGGCAGAAATTAGCCTCCAGGGCCACCACTAACCCGCAGGCAGATGCGCTGTCTGGGGAGGAGCCGTCGACCGTTTGCGGCGCCTCAGCCCCCATGGCGGCAGATCAGCAGGCGCACGGCACCGTCCTCCAGGGACGTGATCTCTACCTGGTGGCCGGCCTGGCGCAGGCCATCAGCCACCAGGCGCTCGGGCTCCCCAGCGTCGAGATCCACCTGCAACCAGGCCCCAGGCTCGATCGTTTCCAGGGCCAGGCGGGTGCGGATGAAGTTGACCGGACAGGCCGTGCCGCGCAGATCCAGGCTCTGGCGAAGCGTCGGTTGGGCCCCTTCCTGGGGAGCCTGGGCGCCTGTCCCCATGGCCCAGTCATCGCCCTGGGACGAATCAACCACCGAACAGGCCGCCAAACAGGCCGCTCTTGTGGGGATGCTTCTGGCCCTTGGCGCTGTGGTGGCCGGCTAGTTCCTCCAGCAAGTTGCGCTCCTCACCATTGAGCTTGGTGGGCAGCTGCACCTTGATAGTGATCAGGTGGTTGCCCCGGGCCACGGGGTTGCCGAGTTTCGGCACCCCTTTGCCAATGAGGTTGAGCACCGCCCCCGGCTGGGTTCCGGCCGGCAGGTCCAGGGCCTGGGGTCCGTCAACGGTCTCCACCTCAATCTTGTCGCCCAGGATCGCCTGCAGATAATTGACCGTGACCTCGGAGTGGATCGTGATCCCGTCGCGCCGCAGCTGGGGATGGGACTGAACCGTGAGAAACACGTACAAATCACCGGCCGGGCCGCCCCGCTGGCCAGCGTTGCCCTCGTTGGAAACCCGCAGCCGGGTGCCGGTATCAACCCCGGCGGGAATGTTGATGCGTAGCTTCTTGCGCACCTGTTGCAGGCCCTGGCCGCCACAGGCATTGCAGGGGTCGGCAATCACCTCACCGGTGCCCTCACAGGTGGGACAGGCGGCCACCTGGGTAAAACTGCCGAAGGGGGTGCGGGTGGCGCGTCGCACCTGGCCAGCTCCAGAGCAGGTGCCGCAGGTGGTGGGGCCGCTGCCGGCCTTGGCACCCGAGCCCTTGCAGGTGGTGCAGGTTTCCAGGTGCCGGATCTGAACTTCCTTTTCCTGGCCAGCAATCGCCTCGCTGAAGCTGATTGTCAAATCGAAGCGCAGGTCGTCGCCCTGACGGGGCCCGCGGCGCCGGGGACCGCCGCCGCCGCCCTGGCTGGCGCCGCCGCCGAAGCCACTGAAGAAGGTTTCAAACAGGTCGGCAAACCCTCCCATGTCGCCCATGTCGGGCATGCCACCGCCTCCGCCCAGGCCGGCCTCACCGAACTGGTCGTAGCGACTGCGGGTCTGGGGATCGCTGAGCACCCCGTAGGCGCGGCCGATCTCCTTGAACTTGTCCTCAGCCCCAGGATCCTTGTTGACATCGGGGTGGTACTGCCGGGCCATGCGGCGATAGGCCCGCTTGAGGGTCTCGGGGTCCGCATCCCGGCTGACCCCCAAGAGGTCGTAATAATCCGCCATCGCTCAGCTCTATTAGTGGAACCCTAAAACCCGTGAACTGGCTCAATCGCCTTCGCTGGAGCCGGCCGTTGCCGTAGCCGCTGCCGAGGGGCCTGGTCCCATCGACACCTTGACCAGGGCATGGCGCAGAACCCGTCCATCGAGGTGATAGCCCCGTTGGAGTTCGGCAATCACCACATCCTCAGGATGCTCGTCGCTGGGCTCGCGCATGACGGCCTCATGCAGGCTGGGATCGAAGGGTTCGCCCTCCACCCGCATGGGCGATACCCCCAGCTGCTTGAACACGTCAACCAGCTGCTTATAAAGCCCCTGGTAGCTGCGATGCAGGCCCTGGGCCTCCTCGTGCTGGGGTTCAAGCTGCTGGCGGGCCCGCTCAAAGTTGTCCACCACCGGCAGGATCTCGGTGAGGGTTGAGCAGGTGATCTGCAGGCGTTGGTCCTGCTGTTCACGGGACTGGCGCTTGCGGAAGTTGTCGAAATCGGCGGCAATCCGCAGGGACTGGGAGCGCAGGCTCTCGTTTTCGCTGCGCAGGGCCGTTAGTTCCGCCTCCAACTGCTCTTCCCTGGAGCCGGAAACGGCCCCTCCCTCGCTGGCCCCATCGCCCTCGCTTTCCGAATCGGGAATGGCCTCCAGGGCCGGACCTTCGGCCCCAACCCCAGGAGACTGGTCAGAGGACAGGTCGGCCGGCGCGGCACTAACGGCCTCGGCAGCGGAGTCGTGGGGATGGTTGGCGTCGCCGCTCATGCTGACTGAAGCGAGGATCTGACCTAGACATGTTGGATTCTCACGGGCTCTACCCACAAGCGGGGGAAGCCCGCACCTCCCAGGTCTGCCTGGTCCCTCCAAGCCATGACCCTGACCCCTTCTCGGCCCGTACCCGTAGCCAGCGATCCCCTGCAGAAGAGGCTCGAAGTGGAGCTGCTCTTGGGGGAACGGTTGCTGACAACGGCCGAACTGGGCGAGGCCGGGCCGATCCGTTGGAGCTGGAGCCCCTCGCTCAGCCAGGAGCAATGCGAGGAGTTCACCTGCCTGCCAGTTCGTCAGCACAACGACGTGCTGGTGGTGGCGATACCCACCACCCTTGAAAAGGAAGACCGTGGCCGGCTCCAGGACATCGCCCTAGCCCTAGGCCAAGGCCTGAGGCTGGAACTGCGTCTGGCGATGAAGACGGATATCGAAGCGATTCTGGAAGAAACACGCTTAAGCAGGGCTGCAGAGGAGTCCTTCCAGGTTGATTCGGGCGATGGCAGCACCAGCAATGAGCCCTTTTCATTGTTGGACAACCTCAACCAGGTAGCCAGTCTTGAGGCTGCTCCAGAGGAGGAAAATTTCGCCAACATGGACCTGGAAACAACCAATTCCTCGCCCATCATCAACCTGGTTGACAAGATATTGATTCAAGCCCTTAGTAGTGGCACCAGCGATATCCACGTTGAACCCCAAGAGGATGGTCTAGTCATTCGCTTACGCCACGATGGCGTGCTCGGACAGCTCGCCGTATTGCCCAAAAATATCATCCCAGCGATCACGTCCAGATTAAAAATCATGGCGGATCTAGATATCGCCGAACGACGACTGCCCCAGGATGGTCGCATTCGCCGCATGTACCGCGGCCGCGTCTTCGATCTGCGGGTCAGCACCCTGCCGACCCGTTATGGCGAAAAAGTCTGCCTGCGACTGCTCGATAGCGGTTCGACCAAACTAGGACTCGACAAACTGATTAGCAATCAAGACTCCCTAGCCGTGGTCAGGGACATGGGATCGAAGCCCTACGGCATGATCCTGGTGACCGGCCCGACGGGATCGGGTAAATCCACAACTCTCTATTCACTCCTATCGGAACGCAATAGTCCAACTATCAACATATCAACCGTTGAGGATCCAATTGAATATAGCCTCAAGGGGATCTCCCAAACCCAGGTGAATCGCGACAAAGGCTACGACTTTCCCCGGGCCCTACGGGCGTTCATGCGCCAGGATCCCGATGTGCTGCTGGTCGGTGAAACCAGAGATCTAGAAACGGCCAAAACCGCTGTTGAAGCGGCCCTTACCGGTCACCTGGTATTAACCACCCTGCATGCCAATGACGCTCCTAGTGCCATTGCCCGACTTGCGGAAATGGGGGTAGAACCGTTCCTGATCAGCGCCTCCCTCATTGGCATCGTTTCGCAACGACTCGTCAGACGCGTTTGTCCCACCTGTCGTGTTGCTTACCATCCGAGCGAACAGGAGCTAGGTCGCTTTGGCTTGCTTGCCAATAGCGAAGCCAATATCAGCTTCTTCAAAGCAAAGCGCGGCACTGAGCCCCATCAGAAAGCTTGCGCTACCTGCAAAGGTCTCGGGTACAAGGGTCGAATTGGTGTCTACGAAGTCCTGCGTATCAATGATGCTTTAACCGCTGCCATCTCCCTGGAAGCAAGCACGGAGCAGATACGCCGTCTGGCCATAGAAAATGGCATGATAACCCTACTCGGCTACGGACTTGACCTGGTTCGCAATGGCCACACCACCCTAGAAGAGATTGGCCGGATGATTCTTACCGATACCGGTCTTGAATCGGAGCGCAAGGCCAAGGCCCTGCACGCGATCAGTTGCAAGGGCTGTGGCGCCGGTATGCAGGATGAATGGCTGGAATGCCCCTACTGCTTAACTCCAAGGAATTAACGCCAAGGAACTAGACTGAAAATGACTAGTCGTCCGACCACCGGACGACAGTCGCATTAATCCCGAAACTAGACCCTCAGGCAAACACCCAATAATTCGGCCTAAAAGGGTTGCTTATTACTTTAATTTGATTGATAATCACCGCCATCTTGACCGGGATTTACAGCCATGGAATTACTGATCGAAGACCTCATGACCCAACTGGTGGAGGGGGGTGGCAGTGACCTGCATCTCTCAGTCGGCCAGCCCCCCTATGGACGTTTCAATGGAAGGCTGACGCCCATGCGCGAAGAGAAGCTCACAGAACAGGACTGTAATCAATTAATTTTTTCGCTCGTCAACAACTCCCAACGCAAACAACTGGAGCAGACCTGGGAACTGGACTGTGCCTATGGACTGAAGGGAATCGCCCGATTCCGCGTTAATGCCTACCGGCAACGAGGCACCTATGCCGCTTGCCTGCGCGCCCTCAGCAACCATATTCCGACCACGGAAGAGTTGGCCCTGCCGGCCGTGGTAGTGGACTCCTGCAGCAAACCGAGGGGCCTGATTCTTGTGACCGGCCCCACTGGCTCGGGGAAAACCACCACCTTGGCCTCCTTGATGGACCACATCAACCACAGCAGGGCCGAACATATTCTTACCATCGAGGATCCGATCGAATTCACCTATGTCAATGACCTCAGCCTGATTCATCAGCGACAAATCAACGAAGACACCAAGAGTTTCAGTGCTGCCCTACGGGCGGCTTTGCGGGAAGACCCCGATGTGATCCTAATTGGAGAAATGCGTGACCTTGAAACCATCCAACTAGCGATCACTGCTGCCGAAACCGGCCACCTTGTCTTTGGTACCCTGCACACCAGCTCAGCACCCCAGACCATCGACCGCATTCTCGATGTGTTCCCCGCTGAACAAATGAATCAGGTTCGCACCCAACTCAGCAGCAGCCTGGTGGGAATCTTTTGCCAGACCCTA
>Ga0310328_10001_pt1 | contig 45862 bp, 50 predicted proteins | sample LakSupDCLTotalC7_FD_195542 | JGI IMG/M metagenome (GOLD analysis project Ga0310328, IMG submission 195542) | Enriched freshwater cyanobacterial communities from Lake Superior, Ontario, Canada - SU02.DCL.Total.C7 (v2) (version 2) | ecosystem: Environmental > Aquatic > Freshwater > Lake | place... | reverse complement strand
GTGGTTGCCCTTGGAGCCCGTCGAAGAGAGCTGCAGGGAGCCTCCGGCAAAATCCCGGCTGGCATCATCTTTGACTTCCACCACGTGGATGCCGCGGGCCTTGGCCTCCAGGGTGGCGTTCACGTAGTTGATGCTGTCGCCCAGGGCAGCTGAAAGCAGGCCCTTAAGGGCCGCCACCACCAGGGGCTGGGAGGGATGGCTGGCAAATTCGCCCTGGAGGCGTACCTCCAGATGTTCGACATCACCACCGGCCAACTGGCTGAGCAGCAGGCCCAGGGTTTCGGCCAATTGCAGGTGGGGCTTGAGCTGCTCCATCACCTCGGGAGTCAGGCCGGGGATGTTCACGGCGCTGCGGGCGGGCAGGCCCAGCAGCACATCACGGATCTGCTCGGCCACATCCACGGCCACGTTCTCCTGGGCCTCTTCAGTGGAGGCGCCCAGGTGGGGCGTGAGGATCAGGCGCTGGGCCACGCTACGCAGGGGCGAATCGGCCGCCAGGGGCTCCTTGGCATACACATCGAGGGCGGCGCCGCCGATCACGCCCTTTTGTACGGCCTCGGCCAGGGCCGCCTCATCAACGATGCCGCCGCGAGCGCAGTTGACGATGCGGGCCGTGGGCTTCATCGTCGCCAGCAGCTCGGCGTTGACCAGGTTCTCGGTCTCGGGGGTGCGGGGCAGGTGCAGGCTGACGTAGTCGGCCTCGGCGAAGAGGGCCGGCAGGGCCATCAGCCGCACCTGCAGTTGCTGGGCCCGTTCGGCCGAGATGAACGGGTCGTAGGCCATCACCTCCATGCCCATGGCCTTGGCAACCCGGGCCACGTGGGAGCCGATCTTGCCGAGGCCCACCACGCCCAGCTTCTTTTTATAAAGCTCGTTGCCCACATAGGTTTTACGGTCCCAGCCACCGGCCATGGTGCTGGCGTGGGCGTGGGGCACGTGGCGCGAAAGCGACAGCATCAGGGCCAGGGCGTGCTCGGCCGCCGCGATCGTGTTGCCCTCGGGCGAATTGACCACGATCACGCCGCGCTTGGTGGCGGCGGGCACATCAACGTTGTCCACACCGACTCCGGCGCGGCCAATGATGCGCAGCTTGGTGGCAGCCCCAATAACCTCGGCGGTCACCTGGGTGCCGGAGCGGATCATCAGGGCGTCGTAGTCGCCAATGATCGCCTTGAGCTCTGCCGGCGACAGGCCGGTGCGCACATCCACCTGGGCGACCTGGGAGAGGATGTCGATCCCCGTCTGATCGATGGGATCGGAAACCAAAACCTTTGTCATGACCCGGCCGGTGGGGAGCTGCCGGGGGCAAGTGTAGGCAGGCGCCGTAGGGGGCCCCTGAAGGCCGGCGCCGGCAAGGGACAATCGGGGTTCTTCATCGGCGCTGATCCGTGGCGAACTGCGTGGTGGCGGTCCTGGCCGCCCATGACCAGCTCCAGGCGCTGCGCAGCCAGCTGGCGGAGCTGAGCCCGCCACCCCTCAGCCTGCTGGCGATCGGGCCGGGCGAGCTGGCGCTTGAGCAGGTGGAACGGCTCAATCCGTCCCAGGCCAGAACGCGGCGCCAGAAACAGATGGCCCTCTGGCTGATCCCCTTTGGCTTTTTTGCCGGAGTGATGTTCACCTTCATCACCGACCTGCAGACCTTCGCCTTTGCCGGCCCCCTGGGCGAACCCCTAATCAGTGGCCTGCTGGGCCTCGGTTCCGGCTGGATGGGCAGTTTTGCCGCCGCCGCCAGCGTGCCGTCTGAAGACGACGACCAGGTACGAATCCTGCGCAATCGCCTGCAGGAGGGCAACTGGCTGCTGCTTTTGGAAACCCGCAACGGCGTAGAGCTGCCCTGGCGGCTCCTGCAACAGGCTGGCGCCCGGGCCCTGGTGCGCCTTTCGGAGGACTGATCGGGGCCCCAATGGCGACCGCAGCGATCCAACTCTGCGGGACTGGCCCCGCCAGGATTGAATCGCTCCGGCCCCCCCCACGACATGCTGCCCAGGGACCAACTGCTCCAGGCCAGTCGCCATCCCACAGAGTTGGCCGGCCTGATCGACCTGGCCGAGCAGGCCCTCCGCACCTGGGAGCCGCTCTGGAGTGGCTTCCTGGCGGCCGACGTGCTCGAGGAGGCCGAGGCGCGCCTCGGCGACCTGGCCGAGCTGGCCCTTGAGAGCGCCGGCGGCTGGCCCCAGGCGGAACGGCGCCGGCTCTGCATCAAGCGAAGGGAGCTCGAAACCGACAGCTCCTCAGGGGAACGCGAAGAGGCCCCGGCGCCCCTGATGGGCCTGGCCATCGCCGGCAATTTTCTCTTCGATCCGGCCGAAGCCCGGGACATGCGCCAGGCCCTGATCACCCGGGGCGCCAGCCCAGAGGCCCTTGGCGACCTCTGGATCCAGGGGGATCGGGGCGCCCAACTGGTCGTGACCCCGGAACTGGCGAAGGCCCTCGACCAGGGCCTGGCCCTGGTGCGCAGCGTCGAGGTGCGCCTGGAGGCCATGCCCCTTGACCAACTGCAACGTCCCGCCCAGCGCCTGCCCCGCCAACTCACCACGGTGGAGGCCTCCCTGCGGCTCGATGCGGTGGCCTCGGCCGGTTTTGGCCTCTCCCGCAATCGCATGGCCGAACTGGTCCGTTCAGGGGCCGTGCGAATCAACTGGCAGCCAATTAGCAGTCCCAGCCGGGAGTTGGGCCTCGGCGATCGGGTGCAGCTCGAGGGGCGCGGCGAGTTGGAATTGCTGGAGGTGCAGCTCACCAAGCGGGACCGCTGGCGCCTAGTTCTCCAACGCCGGTAACCGGGGCCAAGGGGCTTCGGAGCAGGCCCAGCCTGGCGTGACTGAGCTGGCTGCTAGGTTGCTGCAACATTCGCTGGTTCAACCCCAGGCCGCTGGTTTGTCCAGGGGACAAGGTTCTGAATGTCGAGTGAAGCCGGGCGATTAGCTCAGAGGTAGAGCACTACCTTGACACGGTAGGAGTCACTGGTTCAATTCCAGTATCGCCCACTCTTTTTCATTGTGCTGTTTCATTTAGTCGCCCAGAGATGGCCGAGCCCAGGCAACCCTGCACCGTTGTCCTAGGCCTAGGCCGCTCCGGATTGGGCGCCGCCCGATTACTCCATCACCTCGGCCATCGGGTGGTGGTATTCGAAAGCAGCACCGCTGAACCAGTCCGCCAACGGGCCCTAGAGCTCGAGGCCCAAGGCATCGAGGTGCGCCTGGGCACAGCCCTAGAAGGGGCCAGTTTCTCGGCCTTAGGCAAGTCTGTTGAGCGCGTGATTGTCAGCCCTGGGATCCGCTGGGACCACCCCACCCTCGAGCAGCTGCGTCACCAGGGCGTGGCCGTCGAAGGGGAACTGGCGGCGGCCTGGGAGGCCCTGCCAGCCACCCCTTGGATCGGCATCACGGGCACCAACGGCAAAACCACCGTGACCCACCTGGTCAACCACCTGCTGGGCTGCGCCGGCCTCGATGCCCCCATGGGCGGCAATGTGGGCAACTCGGCGGCTGAGCTGGCCCTCGAGCGCCTGGCTCCCGGCCAGGCGGCCCCCGATTGGCTGGTGGTGGAACTGAGCAGCTATCAAATTGAAGCCTGCGCCCTGGTGGCACCGCGCATCGGCCTTTGGACCACCCTCACCCCGGACCACCTGGAGCGCCACGGCACCCTGGCTCACTACCGCGCCATCAAACGCAGCCTGCTGGAACGCAGCGCCTGCCAAATCCTCAATGCCGATGACCCCGACCTGCGCTCCCAGGCCCCCAGCTGGGAGCGGGCCCATTGGGTCACGGCAGGGGATCGCAGCGCCCTACCCCCGGGCCTCAATCCCCTGCTCTGGATCGAAGCCGACCAGGTGACCTCAGCCGCTGGTCCCCTGCTCGATGCCCGCTCCCTAGCCATGCCCGGAGCCCACAACCGCCAGAACCTGCTGCTCGCCGCGGCCGTTGGGTTGGAGCTGGGCCTTTCGGGCACCACGATGGAGGCCGCCTTCCGCAGCTTTCCTGGCGTGCCCCATCGCCTGGAGCGGATCGGCGTGCTCCAGGGCATTTCCTATTACAACGACAGCAAGGCCACCAATTACGACGCGGCCGAAGTAGCCCTGCAGGCCCTCCCCGGCCCCTTGGTGGTGCTAGCCGGCGGCCAGGCCAAGCAGGGCGATGCCAGCGGCTGGATCGAGCGGCTCAAGGTGCACGCGGTGGCCGTAGTGCTGTTTGGTGCCGCCGGGCCCTTGTTTCAAGGCCTTCTAGAGGAGCGTGGCTATGGCGGAAGGGTCGCCGTGGTGGTGGACCTGGAGCAGGCCGTGGCGCTAGCAAGCGAGCTAGCTGCTGACCTCAGGCTGACGCCTGGCAGCCCCGGCTGCCAGGCCGTGTTGCTCTCGCCAGCCTGCGCCAGCTTCGATCAATACAGCGATTTCGAAGCCCGCGGCGACCATTTCCGCCAGCTGGTGCAGGCCCTGGCCAGCGGAGCCTCCCCCTAAACCCCAGGGCATCCGGCAGCGGGCTACTCTCCGGCCCAATGCAATGCCCTGCGGCGATGGCCCACTGGCTGATGAAAAGCGAGCCCGATGTCTACGGGATCGACCATCTCGAGCGCGAGGGCACGACCCTCTGGGATGGCATTCGCAACTATCAGGCCCGCAATTACATGCGCACGATGGCCATTGGCGATCGGGCCTTCTTTTATCACTCCAATGCCAAACCCCCCGGCATCATTGGCCTGATGCAGGTGGTGGAAACCGGCCTGGTGGATCCCAGCCAATTCGATCCAGCCTCTAAATATTTTGATAGGGCCTCGAAACCGGAAGCCCCGCGCTGGGATTGCGTGCGCCTGGGCTTTCTCGAACGCTTTGATGCCCTGCTCAGCCTCGAGCAATTGCGCCAAGAGTTCAGCGCCGACGACCTGCCGGTGGTCCGCCAGGGCAACCGGCTTTCGATCCTGCCCGTGAGTGAAGCCAGTGCCCAAAGGCTGCTGGCCCTGCTCAAGCCGGCCTAAAGGCCCCCAGGCCGGCTTGAGCTGTCCGCGTCATCACCGCCAACGCCGGCGTCTGAACCCATCACCAACCTGGGGCCAAACCCCCCTTTCTGGGGAAAAAGGTTGGCCAGGTAGCAGCGGGTCACCTCCCGGCTTTCCAGCCCGTTTTGCACCAGGAAGCCGGCCAAGGCCGCCTGGAAGAGGCGGTACTGGTCCCAGTTGGGGTGGGCCTCGATGAAGCCGCGCATCGACTGCAATAGGGGCTCGGGCACATCGGCCTGCAGGCTCACCATGGCCATCGGGTGCATCCAAATTTGGGGTCAGGTGCCCAGTTCTCCACGGGAATGAAGCCGCGTCAAATGGCCAGGGATCCGCTCAGACCCAGGCCTCTCAGGTCTAGACAACCCACCCTCCCAGACCGGGCTGCGCTGCAATTTTGGACTTGGGGCGCCGGGAACTCGCCCACGGGGTCTGTCAAGGCTTGGCCGTCCCAATCTGGTGATTTCCCCAGGCGCCAGGCTCGCCAAGGGCTCCAGTCGGGGGACCTGGGGAAAACGAAGAAAAAAAAGGGGACGGGACGTTGGCAATTCCGGCAAAGCCGGGGCCATCAGCAGTGCTGATCGGCGCCAGGTCGTTGGACCAGTCTCAAGGTTGGCCGCCCAGGCGCTGCAAGGCCTGGCAGAGGCCCGAACTGGCCTCCACCGACCAGGACACCTCCAGGGCCCGCTGGCCCACTTCAGGGGTCAATACCCCCTTGAGGCACCACTGGAGGCGATCCCCCTCGAGTGCCAGCCACCAGGGGCCCCGTTCCAGCTCCAGGGTGATCGCCTCTTCGCTCAGCAGCTGGTCGAAGAGGGCTTGGTGTTCGCAGACCAGGTCGGCTACCGCCGCAGCCAGGGCCGTCGCCTCCGCGGCCGAAAGCTCGACCGCCCAGCCCTGGCCGCCGATCAACACCGCAAAGGGGTAGTTCTCGTCCCGCCAGGCCAGACGCCAACCCGGCCCTTCCAACTGGATCACGGCCGCCCAGACTCTTGGGGGTCTGATTTCCAGCCTTGCAGGCAGCCAACAGCCTGTCGTTCAGACACCCCAGCGGGGGGAGCCGCTTGGCGGCAGCAGGGAAACGGCATGGGCGCAAAGAGCTGCCGCCAGGACTCAGCCTGGTAGCAAGTCGGGCTGGTCCTGTTCGTCACTCATTTCGACGATGGCCCGCTGCACGGGCTTGATCATCGAATCTTCGAGCAGGCCATCGAAATCATCGAAGCGGCGTTGCTTCGCACGAAAGGCAATGCGAACCGTGGTCAGGTAGCGGTTGCTGGAGTGACGAATCAGGCTTTCGGCCCGCTGGGCCAATTCCTTCGGACTCACATCGACGCCGATGAACATGCAAAGCCAGCCAATGGAGGCATCTTAAGCCAATGGCCCCCAGCGCACCAAGCCAGCTGCGCCACAATCCAACGGCGCGCTCCACCTCCCAGGCACCCCATGGCCGGCACCCTTGCCATCGACTTGGGCAGTAGCAGCACCGTTGTGGCCTTCCAGGAAGCCGGCGGGCCGCCGCGCCTCCTCACGATCGAGCCCTTCGCCCTGGGGGAGCCGTCCGTGGTGCCCAGTGTGATCTGGCTGGCCGATGCCGAGGCGGGCCAGCCCCTGATCGGCCGCCAGGTGCTGGAGGCTGGCCTGGTCCAGCAAGGCGGAGCGGCCCTGCACCGCGATTTCAAACGGGCCATTGGCGGCCAGCGCCAGATTGATCCGAGCGAAACGGTTGCCAACCATGCTGCCAACATCTTGAGCCCGGAGCAGGCCGGTAGCTTGCTACTGCAACGGATCTGGCGCCAACTACCCGCTGGCATCGAGCCTGATCGTCTTGTGCTCACCGCCCCGATCGATGGCTACCGCGACTACAGGCGCTGGCTAGCGGCGGCCAGCGAGACCCTGGCCGTGGCCGAGGTGGCCCTGGTGGATGAGCCCACGGCCGCCGCCATCGGCGCCGGATTGCCCCCGGGCAGCAGGGTGCTGGTGGTGGACTTGGGCGGTGGCACCATCGATCTGTCCCTTGTGGCGCTGGAAGGGGGCGAAGGCCGACCGGCGCCGATTGCCCAGCTGCTGCGCTTCGCCGGGCGCAACCTGGACCAGAGCCGGCAGGCCCTGCGCCTTGCCCGGGTGTTGGGCAAGGCGGGCCTGGCCCTGGGGGGCCGCGACATCGACCACTGGATCGCCGAAGCCCTCTGTCCTGGCCAGGGCAACGATCCAGGCCTGCTGGAGGTGGTGGAGCGGATGAAATGCAGCCTGAGCAGCCAGGAGCAGGCCCTGGGTCTCTGGCGCCCGGGCCCAGGGCCCACCCAGGAGCTGCGCCTCAGTCGCCCCCAGCTCGATCGCCTCCTGCAGGAGAAGGGGCTCGAGGAGCTGCTCGACGACTTACTCGAAACGGTCCTCGCTTCAGCCCGGGCCCAGGGCGTCGCCCTCAAGGATGTCGATGCGATCCTGCCGGTGGGAGGAACGAGTCGACTGCCCAGCGTGCGGCGCTGGCTGCAGAGCCGCTGCGCCGGAGTTCCCCTGCGGGACCAACGGCCGATCGAGGCGGTGGCCCTGGGGGCCCTGGGCCTGACGCCGGGAGTGACGGTGCAGGACCTGCTGAGCCATGGCCTGAGCTTGCGCTGCTGGGACCGTCGCAGCCGCGAGTACCGCTGGCACCCCCTCTTCAGCGCTGGCCAGGGCTGGCCGAGTGAGCGCCCCTTGGAGCTGGTGCTGGCCTGCAGCCAGGAGGGCCAACGCTCCCTGGAACTGGTGCTGGGCGAACCCAGGCCAGACCAACGCAGTGAGGTGGTGTTCGAGGCGGGTCTGCCGCGGCTGCGGCGCCGACCCGCCGGCGAGGCGCCCGTGGATGCCTGGCCCGAGCTGCCGGCGCCCGTGCCCCTCACCCCCCCAGGTCAGGCAGGGGTAGACCGGCTGAAACTGCGCTTTTCAATTGACAGCACAGGCGCCCTGAAGCTGGAGGGCGATGACCTGTTGACGGGCTTACCCCTGGCCGAGCGCCGGCTTGGGCGGGTGCGCTGAGGCCGGCCCCACCGGTGGACAACAGCCGGGCTGCCCCCAATGACGGGTGGCGGTCAGCACCAGTCCATAGAACAGGGGAGCGCATGCACACCGCCTTGGCCCTCCGCCACCACAGGCTCCCCCGTTACTGGCTGGGTCTCACCCTTGGACTGGTAGCGGCAGGCGTGGGCGGAGTGCACTGGTGGGAGCAGCAACTTCCCTTAAAACTCCAGGAGGCCGCCAGGGCCGGCCGCCTGGATGCCTGCATCCGTTACGCCGACCAACTGGCTGCCCTGCGCTGGCTGGGCGGCCTCGCCCCCCAGGAACAGGGGCTCTGCCGCCGGCGCAAGGCCGCCCAGCTCTGGGACCAGGGTCAATGGTCAGCGGCGATGAAACTGCAGCTGCAACTGGTCAATTCCGGTGCCAGCCAACCGGCGGACCAACAGCAACTGCTCCAGTGGCAACGGCAGCTGGAAAGCAGGGCCCTGGGCCTGTTCCAGCTGGGGGACTTGCAGGCGGCCCTGGTGCTGCTTGCGGCGATCAACGCCGATCACCGCAGCGATGGCGCCGCCCTAGGCGACAACCTGCGGGACAGCTGGACCCGCAACCGCATACTGCGGGACCGGGGTCAGCAGCTGATCAAGCAGCAGCGCTGGTGGGAGGCCCTCGATGCCCTCAATCGCATCGATCATCCCTGGTGGAAAGGGCAGACCAAGGAGCTGCGCCAGCAGGTGCAGAAGGGCATCGCCAGCCTGCGCCGCCAGGAAGACAAGGAACACGAAGGCCACGGCGAAACCAACCCCTCAAACGTGCCCCTCGCGGAGCTCGATGCCTTGGTGTCCCGCAAAATCGCCACCGGCATGGACGACGGCCAGGCCTTCGAACGGGCCTGCAAGGAACTGGGCGGCAGAGTGGTGGAAACGGGTCCGGAGAGCGCCTGTCGTCGCTGAGGGACCATGGCAAGATGGTTTCGATTGCGGTGTGGAGCGTTCATGCAAGCGGGAGATCAGGTCAAGGTCAGCGCCAGTGTGGTTGTGTTCCACCACCCTGAACACCGCGGCCAGGCCTTCGATCTGCAGGGGCAAACGGGCGAGGTCAAGGACATTCTTGGCGACTGGAAGGGCAAACCGATCAGCCCAACCCTGCCGGTGATCGTGGCCTTTGGCCGCTTCAAGGCCCACTTCCGTAGCGACGAACTCGAGCCGCTCAGCTGAAGCGCCCCCCAAGCTGGCCGCCCGTAAACCTCAGCCGGCCGGCTCGGTTCCCTTAAGCAGGTAAACCCCCTCTTCGCCATCGGTGGCCTGCAGGCAGAGGGAAATTGTTTCTTGGCGGCTGGTCGGCACCACCCGTCCACAGAAATCGGGTTGGATCGGCAATTCACGATGGCCCCGGTCCACCATCACCAGCAGAGTGACTCGGCGCGGCCGTCCCCAGGCCTGCAGGGCTTCGAGGGCCGCCCGCACGGTGCGACCGGTAAAGATCACGTCATCCACCAACACCACGCTGCGGTCCTTCAAATCGGCCGGCAATTCCGTAGGGATACCCAGGCGGGTGCCAACACGCCCCAGATCGTCGCGGTGGAAGGTGGGATCCAGGCTGCCCTGGTCCACGGCATGGCCGGCGATGCTGCCGATCTGGTGGGCGAGCACCTGGGCCAGGGCAACCCCCCGGGTGGGAATACCCAGTAACACCAGCTCCCGGCTATCGGTGACGCTCTCCAATACCTGGGAGGCCAACCGGATCAGGGTGCGGGAGAGCTCCAAGGACGAAAGAATTTCTACCCGCCCAGGGTTTCCCGGGACGTTGCCTGGGGCCAAGGGCCCCGATCGCCCCGCGAAACCCTGCTGAGAAGACGGCGTCATCACGGCGCAATGGGATCCCTGGCAGGGACAAGCACTGGCGCAAGCCTGGCAGAGCCGAAGCCAACGGGACTGGGAGCCTGGGGCCATTCAGGCCCGCAAAGTGGGAGCCACCGATGGTCCCTGGGCCCATCGGTGGCCTGAACGCCAGCCGCAGGGGGCTCTTGATGGCCAAAAGCTGACCCACTAAGGGGCTCACTTGGGTCTTTGGCCATAAGGCAGTAAGTTTTAAACGGTTGAAGTTGTTGAGGGATAGGGCAACTCCGGGTGAAAGCAGTTCCTTCCTCCGATCGCAACCCTGGCCTTGAGCACGGCATGGGTGAATCCCCTGTTTCCGATGGGCACTTCCAGCCGTTTGTCTCGGCGCCTGTCCAACCCCTGAGCGGCAAAGCGCCTGTGGCGCCGGTTGTGCTGGCCATCCTTGATGGCTGGGGCCATAGCCCTGCCCATGAGCACAACGCCATCCACAACGCCGAGACCCCGGTGATGGATGCCCTGTGGCATGCCTATCCCCACACCCTGATCCAGGCCAGTGGCGCCGATGTGGGCCTGCCCGACCAACAGATGGGCAATTCCGAGGTGGGCCATCTCACGATTGGCTCTGGCCGGATCATCCGCCAGGAGTTGGTGCGCATCGGCCAGGCCGTACGCGACGGCAGCATCGCCAAAAACGCCGCCCTCAACCAATTAGCCGACGAATTGCTCGCCAATGGCCACACCCTGCACTTGCTTGGCCTTTGCTCAAATGGTGGCGTCCATAGCCATGTGAACCACGTGGGAGGGCTGTTGAAGTGGGCGGCGGAGCGGGGCCTCAAGGACGTCTGCATCCATGTCACCACCGACGGACGGGACACCCCCACCCAAAGTGCACCGGGATTTATTGCCAGCTTGGAGGCCCAGATCGCCGCTGCCGGCGTCGGCAGGCTGAGCACCATTTGCGGCCGCTACTGGGCGATGGACCGGGACAACCGCTGGGAGCGGACCGAAAAGGCCTATCGACTGCTCAGCCAGGACGACGGTGCCTGTGGACTAACGGCCCTGGAGGTGGTTGAGGCCTCCTACGCCGAAGGCATCACCGATGAATTCATCGAACCCACCCGTTTGGGACCAGGCCATCTCAAGCCCGATGACGGCGTGATCTGTTTCAACTTCCGCCCCGACCGGGTGCGGCAGTTGATCCGGGCCCTAGTGATGGCCGAGTTCGAACCCTTCGAGCGAGTCCAGATCTGCCCCCTGCATGTGGTGACCTTCACCCAGTACGAGCGCGGCTTACCTGTTGAGGTGGCATTCCCGCCGGAATCCCTCGATGGCTTGCTGGGGGAAGTGGTGTCCAACCACGGCCTGCGCCAGTTCCGCACCGCCGAAACCGAGAAATATCCCCACGTCACCTACTTCCTCAATGGGGGCATCGAAAAACCCTTCCCCGGCGAAGACCGCCATTTAGTGCCCTCCCCCCGGGTCGCCACCTACGACCAATCGCCGGCCATGTCCGCAGATCAGCTCACCGAAAGCTGCATGGCGGCGATCCGTAAGGGCATCTACTCCCTGGTGATCATCAATTACGCCAACCCGGACATGGTTGGCCACACCGGCCAGATGGAGGCCACCACCCAGGCGATCGCCACCGTGGACCACTGCGTCGGCCGCCTGATGGAAGCCACCAACCGCATGGGCGGCACCCTGTTAATCACGGCCGATCACGGCAATGCCGAGCTGATGGAGGGTCCCGATGGCAGGCCCTGGACAGCCCACACCACCAATCCAGTGCCCGTGATCCTGGTGGAAGGGGAACAACGCAAACTGCCCGGCCATGGCACCAACGTGCTCCTGCGTGAAGGCGGTGGCTTAGCCGATATCGCCCCCACTCTCCTGGCGATCCTGGGCCTGCCCCAGCCCGCCCACATGACTGGCCAATCCCTAGTAATTCCAGCCAGCCTGAGCGTCAGCGAAAGCCGCCAGCCCCTAAGCCTGAGCCTCTGATCAGGCCCAGTGCCAGCCCCCCCCGGCCCCGAAGGCCTAGGCTTGTCCCATGCTTCAGAACATTCTTTCCTGGGTCTGGATCTCCAGCGGCCTCCTACTGGTGGTCACGGTGTTGCTGCATAGCCCCAAGGGCGACGGCATGGGTGGCCTGGCTAGCAGTGGCGGCTCCATGTTCAGCAGCGCCCGCAGCGCCGAAGACACCCTCAACCGCATCACCTGGACCCTGTTATCCCTTTTCCTGGGGTTAGCCGTGGTGCTGAGTGCTGGCTGGCTCAAATAGGTTGGCCATGAAGCGTCGCGGCCTGTTTGGACTACTGGGAACGGCCCTGGTTCCCTGGCTCGGGGCCAAGTCAGCCCTGGCAGCATCAACGCCTTCCGATCCCCAATGGAAACTGAGCCCAAGCCAATGGCGTTCCCGGCTTAGTGCAGAGGCTTTCTCGGTGCTGCGCCAGGCCGGCACGGAACGGCCCTTCAGCAGCACCCTCAACAAGGAAAAACGCCAGGGCACCTATGCCTGCGCCGGCTGCCAGCTGCCCCTGTTCAGCTCCAAGTCGAAATACGACAGCGGCACGGGCTGGCCGAGTTTTTACGAGGCCCTAGCCAACGGCATCGCCACCAAGGTGGACTTCAAGCTGATCATTCCCCGCACTGAATACCATTGCAGCCGCTGTGGCGGGCACCAGGGCCATGTCTTTGATGACGGGCCCAAGCCCACCGGCAAGCGCTATTGCAACAATGGTGTGGCCCTCGTATTTCTAGCCAAGGGCAACTGAGCAAGCCAAACCCTGGCGGGCCAATTGGCTGCAAGCAGGCGACAGCAACGTGAGGCGCTAGTAACGAAATCAAGACTGAACTCACCAAGACCAGGGCCGCGGGACTCTCCAAGGGCACCTAAAGTAGTTCTTGAAAGATTTTCAACCATGCAAAGCCTTTTTGCGGCAACCTTGATGGCAACGGTTGTTTTCTTCGGCCTCGGGGCCCAAGCCTGCGAAAAGCACCTGCGCGGCCACCAAACAAGCTCAAACACCGCCGCTGAAGGGTCCAAGAACTGAGCAACCAGCACCAGCTGATCTTTCTGGCCCATCCCCGACTCCACCAAGCAGGCTCCCAAGTAATCGGCTTTTCAGCCGGCGTAGCGTTGAGCTTCAAGCATTAAAAGGCAGGCGATGTTACCCCCTATAGCCCAGCAAGTATGGGCATTAAAACAGGGATATCTTGTTGCGATTGCACCTCTGCATTCCAATTAATTCATCCAAATAGCCCTTAAAAGTTTTTCAGGGCCTCTTTTAAAGAGTAGAACTCGCCAGCCAAGCCCAACCAGGTCTTTGCAATCGTGGCCAACCCTTTGAATCGATCAATACCAGCAAAACAAACTCAACATGGCCAATGCGAAGCCCATGTTTTTCTATTTCCTTTCAAGTATTTCGACTAGGCATAATTAAGGCAAGTTTCAAAAGCCATCCCCCCGGTTCAGCATCAAGAGGCTGGGCAGGAAAAAGCCTTCAGGCCTGGCGCAGCTTGGAGCGACGCTGCTTTTCCTTCCACAGCAGTTGGGCCGTGTCATGGAGGGACGTCTGCACCTCCCCCATGAATCGCTTCAGGCGGCGCTGGGTCTCCTTTTCGGTGGGCAACATGTCCGAGAACGTGGCCGCATGGCAGAGGTCGACCAACAGGGCCACCTCCTCGGAGGAAAGGCAAAGCAGGTGTTCCCGCTCCAGGTGGGTAACCTTCACGGCTGGCTTGCGAATGACCCAGTTTAGCGGTAAAGCGCCATTCGAGCCAAACGCAAGGCCGCCTTTACCTTCAGCAATACGTTGATCGTTCAGGCTCCTAGGGACGGCCCTGACCTGACCCCCTCACCGGCCTCGGGGGATGGCCCGCGGCAGGCCTGCGCCTCGAAGGCGATTGCCAGGCTGATGGCAGCGGAGCAAGCAAGCAAATAAAAAAGGGCCGGGGGGCAACCCCCCCAACCCAATGAGCTATTGGATACGGCCCGTAGGGCCTGGACTCAATAGTCGAAGTCGCCGCCCATGCCGCCGCCGCCACCGGGAGCTGCTTCCTTCTTCTCGGGCATGTCGGCCACGATGCACTCGGTGGTGAGCACCATGCCAGCGATCGAGGCCGCGTTCTGAAGACCAGAGCGGGTCACCTTGGCGGGATCAACGATGCCAGCTGCCAGCATGTCGACGTATTCGCCGGTGGCAGCGTTGTAACCCTCGTTGAAGGGCATGTTCTTCACATGCTCAGCAACGACGGCGCCGTTGACACCAGCGTTCTCAGCGATGCGCTTGAGGGGAGCGGTGAGGGCAGAGGCCACGATGGTGGCGCCGATCAGCTCTTCGCCAGTGAGGTTGGCCGCAGCCCACTCTTCCAGGGCCGGAGCCAAGTGGGCCAGGGTCGTGCCACCGCCGGGGACGATGCCTTCCTCAACGGCCGCCTTGGTGGCGTTGATGGCATCTTCAAGACGCAGCTTCTTGTCCTTCATTTCGGTTTCGGTGGCGGCGCCCACCTTCACCACAGCCACGCCACCGCTGAGCTTGGCCAGACGCTCCTGCAGCTTCTCCTTGTCATAGGAGGAGTCGGTTTCGTCCATCTGCTTGCGCAGTTGCTCGCAGCGGGCCTTGACGGCCACCTCGTTGCCTTCGGCCACGATCGTGGTCGTGTCCTTATTGATCGTCACCCGGCGGGCGGTGCCGAGCATCTCCAGCTTGGTGTTTTCCAGCTTGAGGCCGGCATCCTCGGTGATCAGCTGGCCGTTGGTGAGAACGGCGATGTCCTCGAGCATGGCCTTGCGGCGATCACCGAAGCCAGGGGCCTTAACGGCCGCCACATTCAGCACGCCGCGCAGGCGGTTCACCACCAAGGTGGCGAGGGCTTCCTTCTCGATGTCCTCGGCGATGATCAGCAGGGGACGACCGGTGCGGGCGATCTGCTCAAGCACGGGCACCAGATCCTGGACCAGGCCGATTTTCTTGTCGGTAAGCAGGATGTAGGGCTCTTCGAGCACCGCTTCCATGCGCTCGGTGTCGGTGGCGAAGTAGGGCGAGATGTAGCCCTTGTCGAAGCGCATGCCTTCGGTGACCTCCAGCTCGGTGGTCATCGATTTGCCCTCTTCGAGCGAAATCACGCCTTCCTTGCCGACCTTGTCCATCGCATCGGCGATCATCCGGCCGACTTCTTCGTCGTTACCGGCGGAGATGGTGCCCACCTGGGCGATGGCATTGCTGTCGCTGATCGGCTTGGCGTGCTCCTTGATCTTGCCAACAAGAAACTCAGAAGCCTTGTCGATGCCTTTCTTGAGGGTGATGGCGTTGGCGCCAGCTGCGACGTTGCGCAGGCCCGCCTTGACCATGGCGTGGGCCAGGACCGTGGCGGTGGTTGTGCCGTCACCGGCCGCATCGTTGGTTTTGGAGGCGGCCTGACGGATCAGGGCAACACCGGTGTTCTCGATGTGATCTTCGAGTTCGATCTCCTTAGCAATCGTGACGCCGTCGTTGATGATCTGGGGAGCACCGAACTTCTTCTCGAGCACCACGTTGCGGCCCTTAGGACCGAGGGTGACGGCAACGGCTTCAGCCAGGATGTCGATACCGCGTTCGAGGGCCCGACGGGCTTGCTCGTTATAAATGATTCGCTTAGCCATGGAGGGCCTGGGAAAGGAGGATGGGGGGGAACGAAAGCTGGGTGAAGGAGGCGCCTGGGCCTCAGTTCACGACCGCCAAGATGTCCTTCTCGGAGAGCAGCACGTACTCATCGGTGCCGAGCTTGATGTCGGTGCCGGCGTACTTGCTGTAAAGCACCTTGTCGCCAATGCCCACTTCCGGGGTCTGGCGGGTGCCGTCGTCGTTGCGCTTACCGGGGCCTACCTGCACCACCTCGCCCACTTGGGGCTTTTCCTTGGCGGTGTCAGGCAGCAGGATGCCGCCGGCGGTTTTCTCCTCGGATTCAGAGACCTTGATGAAAATGCGATCTCCGAGCGGTTTGACCGTGGAGACGCTGAGAGAAACAGCAGCCATGGAGGGATTGCGATAGCAACGGCATGGCGCCAATGACGCCAATCAACGGTCGAGTTAGCACTCTCCCGTCTTGAGTGCCAACTTAGGTCCGCCCTTGCCGGGCCCACAACCGGCCGCCTGTGCGGGTGACCGAACCCGGCTAGTCCCACTCCAGCCAGCCGGCAGCCAAGCCAGTTCTGGCCCAGCCCGGCCCGGGCTGGAGATCCCTGGAAGCAAGCCTGCACAGTGGTAAGGTTGCCCCGCTTCGGGCGGGCTTCCCAAACTCCCGCTGCGACCTCTGCGCTCCTCCTTACTTATGGCTGCTGCTGCACCCGCCGCCTCCGGCATCAAGGGAATCGTCCGTCAGGTGATTGGTCCCGTTCTGGACGTGGAATTCCCTGCCGGCAAGCTGCCCAAGATCTTCAACGCCCTTCGCATCGAGGGGAAGAACTCTGCTGGCCAGACGGTGGCCCTCACCGCTGAAGTGCAACAGCTCCTGGGCGACCACCGGGTGCGCGCTGTGGCCATGAGCTCCACCGACGGTCTGGTGCGGGGCATGGAAGCCCTCGATACCGGCTCCCCGATTTCCGTGCCCGTGGGTGAAGCCACCTTGGGACGGATCTTCAACGTGCTCGGCGAGCCCGTTGATGAGCGCGGTCCTGTGCAGACCACCCTCACCGCGCCGATCCACCGCGAAGCCCCCAAACTCACCGACCTGCAAACCAAGCCGCTGGTGTTCGAAACCGGCATCAAGGTGATCGACCTTCTGGCCCCCTACCGCCAAGGCGGCAAGGTTGGCCTGTTCGGTGGTGCCGGCGTCGGCAAGACCGTGCTTATCCAGGAGCTGATCAACAACATTGCCAAGGAGCACGGCGGCGTGTCCGTGTTTGCCGGCGTGGGCGAGCGCACCCGCGAAGGCAATGACCTCTACGAAGAGTTCAAAGAATCGGGAGTGATCAACTCCGAAGATCTGAGCAAGTCGAAGGTGGCCCTCTGCTACGGCCAGATGAACGAGCCCCCCGGCGCCCGCATGCGCGTAGGTCTCTCGGCCCTCACCATGGCTGAGCATTTCCGCGATGTGAACAAGCAGGACGTGCTGCTGTTTGTCGACAACATCTTCCGCTTCGTGCAAGCCGGCTCCGAAGTGTCCGCCCTGCTGGGCCGCATGCCTTCGGCCGTGGGCTATCAGCCCACCCTGGGCACCGACGTGGGCAGCCTTCAGGAGCGCATCACCTCCACCCTGGAAGGTTCAATCACTTCGATCCAGGCCGTCTACGTGCCTGCTGACGACCTGACCGACCCAGCTCCAGCAACCACCTTTGCCCACCTCGATGCCACCACGGTGCTGAGCCGCGGCCTGGCCTCTAAGGGCATCTATCCGGCCGTGGATCCCCTCGATTCCACCAGCACCATGTTGCAGCCGGCCGTGGTTGGTGATGAGCACTACCGCACCGCCCGGTCAGTGCAGTCGACCCTGCAGCGCTACAAGGAGCTCCAGGACATCATCGCCATCCTGGGCCTTGACGAACTTTCCGAAGACGATCGCCGCACAGTGGATCGGGCCCGCAAGATCGAGAAGTTCCTCTCCCAGCCCTTCTTCGTGGCTGAAATCTTCACCGGCATGCCTGGTAAGTATGTGAAACTCGAAGACACGATCAAGGGCTTTAACCAGATCCTCGCTGGCGAGCTTGATGATCTGCCTGAAGCCGCCTTCTACCTCGTCGGCAACGTCGATGAAGTGAGAGCCAAGGCTGCCAAGATCACCGCTGATGCCAAAAAGGGCTGATTTCGGCGCAACCCAACGCCCAGCTCCACCTTCTGCGTCCTGATCCCTGCTGCCCATGCCTCTCACACTGCGCGTTCTCTCCCCTGATCAGAGCGTCTTCGACGGCACCGCCGACGAAGTGATTTTGCCCAGCACCACTGGCCAGATGGGAATTCTTCCCGGCCACGTTTCGATCCTGGCGGCCCTCGACACTGGGGTCCTGCGGGTGCGGGAGGGTAAGGACTGGAAGGCGATTGCCCTGCTAGGGGGGTTTGCCGAAGTAGAAGCCGATGAAGTAACCGTGCTGGTCAACAGCGCCGAGCTGGGCAGCCGCATCGATGCCTCCCAGGCCGCCCAGGACCTGGCCGCCGCCGAGCTGGCGGCCGCCAGCTTCCAGGGCCAGCCCAACAGCACCGAACAGGTGAAAGCCAAACAGGAGCTGGCCAGGGCCCGGGCCCGCAAACAGGCCAGTGGCGGTTCAGGAGCATTTTAATTGGGGCTCCGGCCCCTTTTCTCAGCCTCGCCCTCGCCGTGTACGCTTCAGGCCCGGCGTCCCATGCCGTGACTGGGCCGAATCTCACCAGTATTAGGCCATCCAAATCTTCCTCAAGCTGGCAACCCCAATGGTTGCCAGCTTTTTTTATGGCTCGTTGCGGACATTGATAGAGCCAACACCATCATCAGCCTATGGGCCATAAAAAAGCGCCCTTTAAGGGGCGCCATAGGTGAGTACCAGTGGTGGCTCTTAATGACTAAAGCCTTCGGATCAGCAAGGGCTAGCCAGCGCCACCCCAGACTCAGGCGGTTCCGCAGAAGGTGACATCGGGGAACTTGAGCTTGGCCTCTTCGAGACTCTTACCCTTGCCTTCCTCCTGCCAGTAGTTGATCACCTCGGTGGCCTTGTTGAGGATCTCAACCCGTTCGTTTTCCGTGATCCAGCTCTTGGCTTCGATCTCGGATTTCAGGGTTTCCCAAGCATCTTCCCGGGGCCAGAAGAAGTAGGCCGTTAGGGGGCTTGGGCCACCGCCAACGATCTGGTCGACGGCGAGGGCGACGTTGTCGGGCAGCCAGAGAATCTTCAGCAGGAAACGGCCTTCATCGGCCTTGGGGGTACGGCCGGAAGGTACCCCGTTCTCATCAATGGTGGCGGTGGCCAGGGCGGCGCTGGCGCCGCGCAGCACCGGACGGCCCTGGGTGGGCTCCTCCGCGGAGATCTCGATTTCTGCCGTTAACACCGCCGCAACCGCACCGGGGGCTTCGGTTTCAAGGGCGCCGGGGGTGCCGCTCATGGGTTCAGCGCTCAAGGCTTAGGGACAAACAACTAACCTACCAGCCCCAGGAGCTCTGACCTGACACCGCGCGCCATTCTGCTGTTCGACATTGATGGGGTGGTGCGGGATGTGTCGGGCAGCTACCGGCGCGCCCTTAGCGAAACGGTGCACCACTACGGAGGTTGGCGCCCGGAGCCGGCCAGCATCGATGCCCTCAAGGGCGAAGGGCGCTGGAACAACGACTGGGAGGCCTCCCTGGAGTTGTTGCGCCGTGGCGGCCACAGCCCCCTGCCCGCCTTCGATGCCCTGGTGACGGTGTTCAGCGCCTTTTATTTCGGCGGCGACCCCGAAGGGGATCCAGCCAGCTGGCGGGGTTTCATCGGCAGCGAACCCCTGCTAGTGAGCCCGGGCTTTTTTGAGGCCTTCACCGACCAGGGGATTGCCTGGGGCTTCGTCAGCGGCGCCGAACCGCCTTCGGCCCGCTACGTGTTGAATCAGCGCCTCGGCCTGATCGCTCCACCCCTGATCGCCATGGGCGATGCCCCCGACAAACCCGATCCCACGGGGCTCCTGCTGCTGGCAGAGGCCCTGGCCGGCCGGTCCCTAGGTCAGGAGGCCCCGCCGATCGCCTACTTGGGCGACACGGTGGCCGACGTGATGACGGTGCAGCGGGCCCGTCAGGCCCAGCCGCAGCAGCGCTGGCACAGCCTGGCCGTGGCACCCCCCCACCTGCATGGTGCGGAGCACTTGGAGGGTCGCCAGACCTACGAGCAGGGCCTGCTGGCCGCCGGGGCCGACCGACTGCTCAGCCACACGGCCAGCCTGACGCCGGGGCTGCTGCTGGATTGGCTCGAGGAAGGCCCTTCGCTCCCCTAGAGAGTCAGCGCCTGGCCTAGCGCTCCATCGCCTCCGGCGCCTTCAGGGCCGCAGCACTGAGCACCTCGTGGCCGTGTTCTGTGACAGCCACGTCATCCTCGATGCGGATGCCGATCCCCTTCCAGCGCTCCTCGATGGCGGGCTGGCCCTCGGGCACGGGCAACCGATCACTCACATAGAGGCCCGGCTCCACGGTCAGCACCATGCCCGGCTCCAGCACCACCGGGTGTTCGCCCAGCCGGTAGGCGCCCACATCGTGGACATCGAGCCCCAGCCAATGGCCGGTGCGGTGCATGTAGAGGTGGCGGTACGCCCCCTGCTCGATCACCGCATCGATCGAGCCGCAAAGCAGGCCCAGGTCCAGCAGGCCCGCCACCAGGGTGCGTACGGCGATGTTATGGATGGCCTCGGCCGTGGCCCCGGGCCGCACTGCGGCCACGGCCGCCTCCTGGGCCGCCAACACCAGCTCGTAGAGGGCCCGCTGTTCGCCGCTGAAGCGGCCATTGATCGGAAACGTGCGGGTGATGTCGCCGTTGTAGTAATCGCTGAGGCTGCAGCCCGCATCGATCAGCAGCAGGTCCCCGTCCCTCAGGGGAGCCGTGTTGCTGGTGTAGTGCAGCACGCAGGCGTTATCGCCGCCGGCAACGATCGAGCCGTAGGCCGGTCCGCGGGCGCCGTTTTCAAGAAACACCTGGTCAATCACGCCCTGCACCTGGCGCTCGTTGAGCCCGGGCCGCACCACGTCGCGCGCCACCTCATGGGCCAGGGCAGAGATGCGCGCCGCCTCCCGCAGCCGCTCCAGCTCCTCGGGCGCCTTGCGCAGGCGCAGCTCGTGTAGCAGGCCGCAGGGCGCCACCAGGCCCAGGGCCGCCTGGCCGCTGCGGGGGGCCCGATCCAGTTGGTCGGCCCAGGCCTTGAGCACCAAAGGCTCCACGGCCGAATGGCGGCCCACCCGGAAGGCGATCCCTTCCGCCCCCTTCAGGTACTCCGGCAGACGCTTGGCCAGCTCCTCACGGGGGTGGGCAACGCTGGCACCGAACTGGGCCACGGCCCCCTCACAGCCCCAGCGCCGGCCCGCCCAGACCTCGGCCGAGGGCTCCTTCGGCTCCACGAACAGCACGAAGGGAGTCTCCGGTCGGTGGGGCAGGAATAGGGCCACCGCCTCGGGTTCGTCGAAGCCGGTGAGATACCAAAAGTCGCTGGCCTGGCGGAAGGGATACTCCACATCGGCGTGGTGGCTCACCAAACTGGCCGCCGGAATCACCGCCGCCGCACCGCCTAGCTTCGCCAGGAAACGCTCGCGGCGCTGGGCATACAGCTCAGGGGCAATCACCATGGGGGCCGCTCCAACAGGCGGGGACAGCGCGACGATGGCACAACCGAATCCCATTGCAGCCGACTTCCCCATGGGACCTGCGCCAAACCCAGCTCCCACCAACGGGGCCACTCCCTGGCTCGAGGATCTCTCGGCATGAACGAGTTCCTTGGCCTGGCTGCTCTGGTGCTGATGATCCTGGTGGGATCAGCCCTCTCTTCCGGCGTGGAGGCGGCCCTACTCACGGTCAACCCGCTACGGGTGCATGAACTGGTCGGGCGGCCCCAGCCCCCCCGCGGCGCCCTGACGCTGCAACGGCTGAAAACCCGCATGGGTCGTGCCCTGGCGGTGCTGGTGATCGCCAACAACGCCTTCAATATTTTCGGCAGCCTCATGCTGGGTGGCTACGCCGCCCAGGTGTTCCAAAACCAGGGCGTCAAGGGGATCGCCCTAGCCCTGTTTTCGATCGGCCTCACCGTGCTGGTGATCCTGCTCGGCGAAATCCTGCCTAAGGCCCTCGGCAGCCGCTTTGCCCTGCCCGTGGCCCTGGCCAGTGCCAGCTCGGTGAGTTTGCTGTTGAAGCTGATGTTGCCGATGGTGCTGCTGCTGGAGCAGTTGATGCCCGCCATCACCGCCGAAAACGAACTAACCACCGACGAAGAGGAGATCCGCCTCTTGGCCAGGCTTGGCTCCCAGACCGGCCAGATCGAGGCCGACGAGGCGGCCATGATCGCCAAGGTGTTCCAGCTCAACGACCTCACGGCCCGCGACCTGATGGTGCCGCGGGTTTCGGCACCAACCCTGCCGGGCCAAGCAGAACTGGCGAGCCTGGAGGCCATCTTGGTGGCCACGGGCTCCAGCTGGTGGGTGGTGCTGGGGGAAGGGGTGGATGAGGTGCTGGGGGTGGCCAGCCGCGATCGCCTCTTGGCCGCGCTGGTGCAGGGCCTGGGTCCCACCCCCGTCGCCCAGTTCAGTGAGCCGGTCGAATTCGTGCCGGAGATGATTCGCGCTGACCGCCTGCTCACCGCCTTCCGCCGCCGCAGCCAGACCCCCCGGGTGGTGGTGGATGAATTTGGAGGCTTTGTCGGTGTGATCGGCTCCGATGTGGTGTTGGCGGTGTTGGCGGGTTGGTGGCGCCGGCCCCAGTTCCAGGCGGCCGAGCCCACCCCGGCGACCAACAGCGTGGTGGACCGGGGATGAGGAGGGCCCCACGGCCAGTTCAGGAGCCCCCCGCCGTGGTCGATCGCTGTGACCTACTGCTGCGGCGCTGGCGGACCGAGCTGCAGCTCAGTGGCCGGGAAGAGTCGGTGTTGGCGCCTGAGCTCGTAGGCCTCGATCGCCAGCTCGGGGCCCTAGCCGATCGACGCCTGCGGGTGGCCGTGTTCGGCCGGGTGGGCGTGGGCAAATCGAGCCTGCTCAATGCCCTGCTCGGAGCCCCCCACTTCGCCACCGACGTGGCCCATGGCTGTACCCGCCATCAGAAACGGGTGGCCTGGCCCGTGGCCGTGCCTGGCCTGGGCGGAGTGGAGCTGGTGGATACCCCCGGCATTGATGAAATTGCCGCTCGAGCCCGCCAGCGCCTGGCCGCCCGGGTGGCCCTGGGCGCCGATCTGCTCCTATTTGTGCTCGATGGTGACCTCAGCAGCCCCGAGCTCGAAGCCCTCGAGCAGCTGCTGCAGGCGGGTAAACCAATCCTGCTGGTGCTGAACCGCATCGATTGCTGGCCCGAAGGCGAGCGCCAGGCCCTGGTCGCCAGCATCCGCAACCGCCTGCCCCCCAAGGCGCGCCAACTGGAGCTGGTGGCAGTGGCCTCGGCGCCCCGCCTGGCCAGCCTGCGGGCCGATGGGCGGGTGCGCAGCCAGCCGAGCGCGCCCCAGGTCGAACCCCTGCGCCACCAACTGCTGGGCCTGCTCTGCGAGCACGGCCCGTTGCTACTGGGGCTCAACGGCCTGCGGGCGGCAGATCGGTTCAGCCAGGCCTTGCACCGCTGGCGCCTGGCCCAGCGACGGGATGCCGCCCAGGGGCTGATTGGTCGCTTCGCAGCCCTTAAGGCCGCAGGAGTAGCGATCAACCCCCTCTTACTGCTGGATCTAGCCGGTGGCGTTGCCCTGGACACGGCCCTGGTCATGCAGCTCTGCCAGCTCTACGGCCTGCCCATGGGCGGCGCCGGCGCCCGCCAGCTGCTGGGCCGCCTCTCAACCCAAAACGCCCTGCTTGGCGGCGCCCAGCTGGCCATCCAGCTGCTGCTCGGGGGCGCGCGCCAGCTGCTGCTGCTGGCGGCGCCGCTCACGGCCGGCCTCAGCCTGGCCCCCGCCGCTCCAGTGGCCCTGGCCCAGGCCGCCCTGGCCGTACACACAACCCGACTCACCGGCCGGTTGACGGCGGCGGAACTGCTGCGCAGTGCCGAACGGGGCCAACAACGGCCCGGCTCCCTCATGCGACGACTGGCCCGCCAGGATCCCCAGGTGAAGGCCTGGCTGGTGCAATGGCAGGGGCTCGACGAGCCAGCGACCAGGGACTCCTCAGCCCCGGCACTCCAGGCCCTGCTGCCATGAGCCCCGGCCAGACCATCGCCCTGTTCGGCACCAGTGCCGATCCCCCCAGTACCGGCCACCGGGCCCTGCTGGCGGGACTGCTCGACCATTACCCCCAGGTGGTGACCTGGGCGAGCTCCAATCCCTTCAAGCAGCACGGGGCCCCCCTAGAGCTGCGGGCCGCCCTGCTGCAGGCCCTGGTTGAACACCTGGCCAATCCGCGCCTGCGCCTGGAGCAACAGCTCAGCAGCCCCCGGGCGATCGAAACCCTGGCCCGGGCCCAGGAGCTCTGGCCAGGGCTCGAACCGGTGTTTGTGGTGGGCAGCGATCTGGTCGCCCAGATCCCCCGCTGGTACCAGGCCCAGCAGCTCCTGGGGGAGTGCCGACTGGCGGTAGTCCCCCGCCAGGGCTGGGCCCTGCAGGAGGCAGATCTGGACCGCCTGCGCCAGCTTGGCGCCCGGGTTGAGCTGCTGCCCTTGGCGGTTCCGGCTAGCGCCAGTTCCCAGATCCGCCACCACCCCAGTCCCGAACTGGTGCCACCGGCCCTCTGGCCCGAACTGGTCAAGCACAGGCTCTATGGCGCCGGCCACCTGGACGACGCCAGCCCAGAGCCATGGGACACCAGCCCTGGCACGCTGTCGCTTGAATCGTCGACCCAGCCGCCGACGGAACAGCCGCTTGGGGCACCCCTGCAGCCCTCGCCCCTTCCTTAGCCCCGGCCCTGATGCGCCTTGCCCTTTGCCAGTTCAATCCGCTCGTGGGCGACCTGCGCGGCAATGGCGCCCTGCTCCTGGCCGATTGCCAGCGGGCAGCCGCGAGTGGCGCCGACCTGGTGGTGGCCCCCGAGCTGGCCCTCTGGGGCTATCCGGCCCGGGACCTGCTGCTGCGGCCCTCCCTGCGCCAGCTCCAGGGGGATGTGCTCGATCAGCTCGCAAGCGCCCTACCGGCGGGCCTGGGCCTGTTGCTCGGTATTGCCGAGCCGATTAGCGACGGCAACCAACCCGACCTCAGCAACGCCGCTGCCCTGGTGGACGCCGGCCGCTGGCAGGTGGTGGCCCGCAAACAGCTGTTGCCCAGCTACGACGTGTTTGATGAGCGACGCTATTTCCGCTCCGGCTCTGGACCCTGTTTGCTTGAGCTCGAGCGCCAGGGCCGCCGCTGGAGGCTGGGCCTAACCCTCTGCGAGGACCTCTGGGTGGAGGAACGGATCGCCGGCCCCAGGCTCGCCGGAGCCGATCCGATCGCTGCCCTGCAACCGCTCAAGCCAGACCTACTCCTTAACCTCTCTGCCTCGCCCTTCAGCCAGGGCAAGGCAGCCCTGCGCCAACAACTCGCCGGTGCCGCCGCCCGGCGCCTGGACTGCCCGGTGGTTTACGTGAACCAGGTGGGCGGCAATGACGAGCTGGTGTTCGATGGCGCCAGTTTTGTGGTGGACGCCAGCGGCGCCATCTGCCAGCAACTGCCCTGCTCCCAGACGGCCCTGGCCTACTGGGATGGGGGCCTCTCCCCTGCTGGCGCCCAGGCGCCCCTTCCCCCGCCAGCGGTCCTGCCGGGCCCGGAGGAGCAGCTGTTTCGGGCCCTGGTGCTGGGGGTGGCCGACTATGCCCGCAAGTGCGGCTTCCAGCGGGCCCTACTGGGCCTGAGCGGTGGCATCGATTCGGCCCTGGTGGCCGTGATCGCCTGCGCCGCCCTGGGTCCCGGGGCCCTGCAAGCCCTGTTAATGCCCTCGCCCTACAGCTCCAGCGGCTCCCGCAGCGACGCCGAAGCCCTGGCGGCCCGGCTGGGGTTTGGCCAGCAAACCGTGGCGATCACGGCCCTGATGGGCGCCTTCGACGACGCCCTCACCCCGGCCCTGGGGGCCCCGCCGGCCGGACTAACGGCGGAAAATCTGCAATCGCGCATCCGCGGCACCCTGCTGATGGCCCTGGCCAACCAGGGCGGCCAGCTGCTGCTCTCCACCGGCAACAAATCGGAGCTGGCCGTGGGCTATTGCACCCTCTACGGCGACATGAACGGCGGCCTGGCCGTGATCGGCGATCTCTATAAAACCACCGTGTTTCAGCTCTGCGCCTGGCTCGATAGTGACGGAGCCCGGGCCTGCCGCCGCGACCTGGGCCTGCCCGAGGCGGGCGACCTAATCGGAGCGGCGATCCGCTTGAAGCCACCCAGCGCCGAATTACATCCAGGCCAACGCGATAGCGATTCCCTGCCCGATTACGCCCAGCTCGATCGCCTGCTCCAGGCCTACATCGAGCAGCACCGCCGCCCGGAAGACCTGGGCCCCGAATTGGAGGGAATGGATCCGGCCCTGGCCCAGCGGGTTTATGGCCTGCTGCGGCGGGCCGAATTCAAGCGGCGCCAGGCGGCACCGGTGTTGAAGGTGGGTCCACGGGCCTTTGGCAGCGGCTGGCGCATGCCGATTGCGGCCGGTCCCTAACGGGGTCCTGGCCAGGCTCCGCCGCCGGGGCCACCCTGGGGGGAAGGGAATGGCGACATGGCGAGCCCCAGCTCTGGGGCATTCAACGCCACAACCAACGCCCCGATCGCCAGCATCGGCGTGCCGACTGAGATCAAACGGGATGAGCAGCGGGTCGCCCTCACCCCAGGCGGGGTGCGTGAACTGGTTAGCCATGGGCTCGAGCTGCGCATCCAGAGTCAGGCGGGCGCGGGAGCCGGCAGCAGCGACGCCGGCTTCGCGGCGGCTGGAGCCCAACTGGTGAGCGCGGAACTGTTGCAGCAGATGCGGCCGGGATCGGGGATTGTTGATGTGGCGATCGACCAGGGCGGCTGCATTGCCACCAGCCGCGAAACGACCCACACCGAGCCGGTGGTGACCATCCACGGCGGGCAGTACTACGCCGTCGGCCACATGCCCGGGGCCGTGCCCTTCACCTCCACCGAAGCCCTGGTGAGCGTGACCCTGCCCTCCATCCTCGCGATCGCCGGCCGGGGTCTGGCCGAAGCGATCACGAACCGGCCGGAACTGGCCTCGGGGCTGAACACGATCGATGGGGCGGTCTGCCATCCGGGCGTGGCCGAGGTCCTGGGGGTGCCCAGCCGCCATCCGATGGCCTGCCTGGGCTGAACGGCTGAACGTCCTGACTCAGCTGGCCAGGGGCAGCAAGGGCGCCAGGGGGCGGGTCAGGGCGGCGGGGCTGATCCCCTCGCGCAGGGCCAAGAGCAGCCCAGCCGCTTCGCTATAGCTCGAAGCCGCCAAAGCCGGCAAGCCCAGGGCCCCTGCCGTCACCTGCAACAGGCAAGGGTTGGCCACGGAAATCAGGGGAACGCCCCGCTCAGCGCAGGCCAGCACGGCCCCACCCCCCAGGGCCCCGGCCGGGGCCACCACGGCACCAATAGCCTCCGGCAAAAGCAGGCCTGGATCAGCCAGGGCCACCCTGCGCTCCAAATCAGCCCCCAGGCTGACCAAATCGGGCGCCCGACTCAAGCCCACCAGCACACAGGCCAAAAACGTGTGGCCCAACTCTTCGCCGGCGGCGCGGGGATCGAGCCGGGGATCCGGCTCTAGGGGGGCCAGGGCCGGGGCGTGGGCGCAGGGCAGGCCCAGGTGGCCACTGAGCAGGTGGCTGATCACCGCCTCGGCGCCGGCCAGCCCATCCACGCCACTGCCCTGGCGATAGGCCTGCAGGGCCTCACTGCCGTCGTCATCGGGGAAACGGCTGACCACGGCGATTGCCGTGGCGCCCAGGGCCTTGAGGCGCTCCCCCGCCCTGAGCAGGGCATCGGGCTGCCCCAGGCGGCCCCAGCTCATGCCGCTCGGCCCCCTGTTGAGGCTCACCTCCAGGGGCCGATCCGTTGTGACGACCGGACCAATCTCCAGGCCCAGGCTGGCGCGGCAGCCCTCGGCCACCTGCAGGTGGCGCAGCCGCAGGCTGTCTTCGATGCCGGCATCCAGCAACACCCCCAGCCGCTGGCGCCGCACCGGCCGCAGGGCCAGCTCACCAGCGGCAAAGCGATCCAGGGCCGAGCCCTCCACGTAGTGGATGCGCTGATCACTCCAATAGAGGGAGGCCCCGTTCATGACATTGGGGTGGGTCACCAGGCAACCACTGGCGGCCGCCAGCAACCGGGCCGCCGGCAGGCCGTCGCCGGCATAGCCACCGATTGCACAGCCAATCCCGGTGGGAATCACCAGCAGGGTCAAGAGCGGCGCGGCGGGAGTCATCGCACCATCACCGCCTCAAGGCGGAGGCGGCCTGGGCGATCACCGCTTGGGTCCCCTAGGGCGGGGCCAGCGCTGGCAACGGTCGCAAAGCCGCTGGGTTCAACCGCCGTGATCGCCCAGCGCAACGGATCTCCGTGCTGGCGCAGGGCAGCCAGGATCTGGGGGCGCAGGGGGCCCGGGCCCCGCTCCATCCAAATCTCCAACGGTTCCAACCTCACCCGAGCCGCCTCACTTCTGAAATTTGCCGAACTGGGCTTCGTAGAGGTTGTCCTCCTGGCGGGCCAGGACGGTGAGATCACTGCGGGGATAGGAGACGCACAGCAGGGCGTACCCCTGTTCCTGCAGGTCGGCGCGCACGCCCATGGCATCGCTCTGCTGCACCGTGCCGCTTTTGATCAGGGCCGCGCAGGTGGTGCACACCCCAGAGCCACAGGAGGTGGGCAAGGCCAGACCGGCCGCTTCACCGGCGGCAAGCACGGTCTGGTCGGCGCGGCAGGCAAAGGTATGGGAGGTGCCATCGAGGTCGACGGTCACGGAGAAGCTGTCACTCATTGGCAAGGGGACCCCTGGGGCGCTCGATCTGGCTGCCCCCATCTTCCCGGATGGCGAAACCGGCCGGAGCCGGCAGGGCCGTCCAGTCACTGGGGTGGGGGGAGAGATATTCCGGCGCCTCCCCGGCCTCGCAAGCGGAGCCCGCCCCGGGCCGAGAAGCTCTAGCTGGGGCCGTGATCGCCAGATCGAAGCTCACCGACAAGCGCAGCTCCCCGTCCTCGTCGTTGCAGGTCACGGCATGGTCGGTGCTGGAGGGGAAGAGCACCAACAGGCCCGCCTGGGGGGCGAGGTCGAACCAGGCGGAATTGAGCGGATGGTCCGCAGCGATAGGACCGCCATGGCCCACGGCCAAACCCGGCACCAGCTCATTGGCCTGGCGATGGGGATAAAGGCGCAGGCAGCCGCTGCGACCTGTGCCATCGCCATTGACGTAGTAAACAGCGCTGAGATGGGCATTGGGATGGTGGTGGCGCCCCACCCCCTGGCCCGGGGCACTCACCACGGGCCAGGAGCGCTGGATGTGGACGGCCAGCTGGTGCGGATCAAAGCCCAGGGCCTGCAGGTAGGCCCAGACCTGCTGATGCAGCAGGTCTGTTAGCCAGGCAAAAGGGGGCAAGCGGTGGATCTGGGCGACGCCATGGAGGTCGCCAGTCCAGGCGTAGCCGGGATTGGGATTGCCCTGCTGCTCGCCCCGCAGCTGCAGCAGGGCCTGCATCATCACGGCCGAATCGAGCGGATCGGGACGCAGCTGAACCTGGGCTAAGGCCAAGGGGAAGAGCTGGCACAGCTGGAGCTCGGGAACGGGAGGGGCCATGGGTGGTGGGCAGCAAAAAGCCGGCCTTGAGCCGGCTAGAGAAACATTGACAACAACGCCGCTTGGCGCCTTGAAGACAGGTCGACTTAAGACAGAAGACCTAACTCAGTTCATCGCGGCAGAACCACCCACCACTTCAAGGATCTCCTGGGTGATGGCGGCCTGTCGGGCCTTGTTGTAATCCAGGGTGAGCTTCTTAGCCAGGTCCTTGGCGTTTTCGCTGGCGTTATTCATGGCGGTCATGCGGCTAGCCAGTTCGCTGGCTGCTGCTTCCTGGAGGGAGCGCAACAGCTGGTTCTGCAGGTACAGGGGCAGCAGCACATCGAGCAGCTGGTCGGGACTCTGTTCAAACACAAAATCAGGCTTCAACGCCGGCTGGGGGTTGGCCCGCTTGCCAAGCTCAACACCAAGGCGACCATCGCGGGTAGTGAGACGGAAAATCTCATCGTCCGGGCTGGCAATGCCCTGGGGATCAAGGGGCAGAAGTGTTTGCGCAATAGGAGAAGAGCTCACCAGGTTGATGAACTTGGTGAAGATGATCTCAACCCGGTCGGTACTACCGGAAAGAAACTCCGCCAGAATTTCATTGGCGATCTTGCCGGCCTCGTCGGCATTTGGGACCTGCTCTAGGCCAGTGAAAGTGGCTCGAATCGAATAAAGATGGGCTCGGTTCTGGAAGTAGGTGATCGCCTTGCGGCCGATCAACACCAGATCCACATTGAAGCCCTTGGCCTTCAACTGGGCAACCCGTTGCTCAGTGCGCTTGATGATGTTGGCGTTGTAGCCGCCACACAGACCCCGATCGCCCGTCACGGCCATCAAGGTGATGTTGGCCACATCACGCAACTGCAAAAGCGGCGATTCCGATTCACCGGAACCCATGTGGGACTGGAGGTTTTCCAGCACCCGGGCTAGGCGGTCGGCAAAGGGGCGGCTACGCAGCACCTGTTCCTGGGCGCGTCGCACCTTGGCGGCTGCCACCAGGCGCATGGCCTCGGTGATCTTGCGGGTGTTTTTGACCGAACTAATGCGGTCGCGGATGTCCTTGAGGTTCGCCATGGATTAGGGCTCAGGCTGCAGCCAGCAGGGACGATTTAACTTCAAGAATGGCAGCCTTGAGTTGGGCTTCGGACTCATCGCTGAGCACCTTCTCAGTTTGGACCTTGGTGACATAGTCAGCCAGGTTGGTCTTGAGGTACTCGCGGAGCTCGCGGGCAAACTGGCTGACCAGTTCCACGGGCACGTCGTCAATCATGCCCTTGACACCGGCATAGACCACAGCCACCTGTTCGGCCAGGATTAGGGGGCTGAACTGGGGCTGCTTGAGCAGTTCACGCAGGCGCTTGCCCCGGCCCAGCTGGGCCTGGGTGGCAGCGTCGAGGTCGGAGGCGAACTGGGAGAAGGCGGCCAGTTCGTCGAACTGGGCCAGCTCCAATTTGAGAGTACCGGCGATTTTTTTGATCGCTTTTGTTTGGGCAGCACCACCAACCCGGCTCACGGAGATGCCGACGTTGATGGCGGGACGCAGGCCGGAGTTGAAGAGGTCGGAGCTGAGGAACACCTGGCCATCCGTGATCGAAATCACGTTGGTGGGGATGTAGGCCGACACGTCACCAGCCTGGGTTTCGATGATCGGCAGGGCGGTCATGCTGCCCTTGCCCATCGCATCGGAGAGCTTGGCGGCCCGCTCGAGCAGGCGGCTGTGGCAATAGAACACGTCGCCGGGATAGGCCTCACGACCAGGGGGACGGCGCAGCAGCAGGGACATCTGGCGGTAAGCCTGGGCCTGCTTGGTGAGGTCGTCATAGACCACCAAGGTGGCCTTGCCCTTATACATGAAGGATTCGGCCAACGCCGCGCCCGTGTAGGGGGCTAGGTACTGGAGGGCCGCCGACTCGGAGGCACTGGCCGCCACGATGATCGTGTAATCGAGGGCGCCGCGCTCGCGCAGCACTTCAACAATGTTGGCCACGGATGCGGCCTTTTGGCCGATGGCCACGTAGACGCAAACAACGTCTTCGCCCTTCTGATTGATGATCGTGTCGATCGCGATGGCGGTTTTGCCGGTCTGGCGGTCCCCAATGATCAGCTCGCGCTGGCCGCGACCGATGGGGATCATGGCGTCGATCGCCGTGATGCCGGTCTGCATCGGCTCATGCACCGACTTGCGCTGGATGATGCCAGGCGCCATCGATTCGATCAGGCGGGTTTCGCTGCTAGCGATTTCACCCTTGCCGTCAATCGGCTGGCCGAGGGCGTTGACCACCCGACCGAGCATGGCGTCGCCCACGGGCACCGAGGCAATCTTGCCGGTGGCTTTCACCGTGCTTCCTTCCTGAATACCCCGGCCCTCGCCCATCAGCACGATGCCGACGTTGTCGTCCTCGAGGTTGAGGGCGATGCCTTCGGTGCCATCTTCAAATTGCACCAGTTCGCCAGCCATGACCTGTTCGAGGCCATAGACGCGGGCAATGCCATCGCCGATTTGCAGCACGGTTCCGACATTGCTGACCGAAACCGACTTGTCATAGTCAGCGATCTGCTGCTTGAGAATGGCGCTGATCTCGTCGGGGCGGATGGAAACCATGGGAGGAAGTCCCCGGCAGGGGAGGAGATGGGATGGGTCGGAGGTGAAGGGGAAGGCGGCCGGGCTTTAGGTCACCTTGGCCAGGGCCAATCCGAGGCGGCGCACCTGACCGGAGAGGCTGGCGTCGATCACCTGGGAGCCAACGGCAACAATGAAGCCGCCGATTAGGGCCGGATCGACCTGGTGCTGGATCTCCAGCTTGTCGGTGCCGAGAACATCTTGAATCTTCAGGGCGATCTGGGCCTGTTGCTCCTCGGAGAGGGCCGTGGCTGAGGTCACCTGGGCCAAGGAAATCTGGCGCTGCTCGCGGTAGAGCTCCAGCAGGCGCTCCAGCACCGCATCCAGGAAACCAATGCGCTGGCGGTCGGCCAGCAACTTGAGCAGGTTGAGAAAGGATGGGGTGACTTGATCGGCGAAGAGGGCCTGCAGGACGGCCTTCTTGGAACCCACCTCCAGCACTGGAGATGCCATGGCCTCCCTTAGCTCAGGGGACTCTTGCCATAGAGCCAAAATCTGGCGAGCCTGATCAACGATCTCATCTGTTTCGTTGCGGCCATCGGCCACCTGCAAGAACGCCTCGGCGTAGGGGGTGGTGATGGAGTTGAGGAGTGGCATCAGGCGTTCCCCAGATTCGAAATGGACTGGTCGATCAGGCGGGCCTGGGATTTGGAATCGAGCTTTTTCGTCAAACTGACGAGGGCCTTCTCGATGGCGAGCCGGGCGGCCTCCCGACGCAGTTGGTCGCGAACCCGAGAAACCTCTGCGTTGACATCGGAATCAGCACCCTGCTTGAGCAGGGCCATTTCCTGGATCGTGCGGTGGTCAGCCTCAAGGCGAATTGCCTGGGCCCGGGCTTTGCCATCAATGCGAATTTGGTCGGCTTTCGCCTGGGAACTACTGAGTTCCTGCTGGGCCAAAGCCAGGGCTGCCGAAGCCTGGACCAGGCTTTCTTCCGCGTCCTTAAGCTCGGCGAGAATCACCTCGCGACGACGCTGGAGGATGCCGCCAAGGAAGCCCGGCAAAAACTTAACCAAAATGGCGATTACAATCGCCAAATTGATGATGTTGGTCTGAAAGGGATCGAAGTTCAGACCAAAACTGCCGTGCGAGGCAAAAACCAAGGTGTTAAAGGACATCATTTGGGAGCCAACAAACGGTCAACGATCAGGTCGCCGAGCTTCGTGGCATCGGCCTGAATCTGGCCGAGGGCCCCGTCGCGCTGGCTATCCAATTCGCGGCGTGAGGCTTCCCGTGCCGCATTGGCAGAGGCCGTTGCTTCAGCCAGGGCCCCACGGTAGAGCTGGTCAGATTCCTGCTCGGCCTCAACGATCAGAGCCTGGGCAGCCTTGCGGGCGTCCTTGAGCTGTTCCTTGAGGTCGGCCTGGAGCCTTAGGACCTGGGCCAGCTTCTGCTTGGCGTCGGCACGGCTGGTAGTGATGTAGCCCTCCCGCTCCTCCACGGTCCGACCAACGGGGCGGAAGAACAGAGCATTGAGAATCAAGGTGAGGAGCACCACCTGAACCGCCATCAGCGGCAGGGTGGCATCGAGGTCAAACAGACCTCCCTCCGTGGCACCTAGCAGAAGCCAGCTGGTCATGAGGCGGGGGTGCGGGCGGATGATCCGACTTGAGGCCGAAACTCCAGACAATCGTCAACGCCGGCGAATCCGGAACGTTGGGCTTGACTGGGAGTGGCTGCGGCGTCGCCTTGGAGGCGACCGGGCTTGCCAGTCGCCTGGGGGGGCGACGGGGCAAAAATGCTGAGGGCGAAGCAAGGGGAAAAAGGGGGAGGAAAGCCGGATCGATCAGTGGATGATCAACCGCGGCCAGCCCCTGCCCCCAATCACCTCCGTTCGCGATCAGGCGAAGGGGTTGGCGAACAGCAGCACCAGGGCGACCACAAGGCCGTAGATGGTGAGAGCTTCCATGAAGGCCAGGGACAGCAGCAGGGTGCCGCGGATCTTGCCTTCGGCTTCAGGCTGACGCGCGATGCCTTCGACAGCGCCGCCGGCAGCGGTGCCCTGACCGATGCCGGGGCCGATGGCGCCCAAGCCGACAGCCAGGCCAGCAGCCAGGACAGACGCAGCGGAGGTAATGGAATCCATGGTGGAACGGGGAGTGTGGAGCGCTGGGATTGCGCGGGACGGACCGGGGACGAAACCCTGCGCTAAGGACATCTCACTGCTGAGATGGGCCCGATGCAAACCGGACCTGCGCGATGGGAGTTTGCCAGACCGGCGGACCGGCCTGGCGGGATCAGCAGCTGATCAGTGGTGGGACTCGTGCACCGCTTCGCCGATGTAGTAGGCGGCGAGGGTGGCGAAGATCAGGGCCTGGATGGCACTGGTGAAGAGACCCAGCAACATGGCCGGCAGGGGCACGACAAGCGGTACGAGGAAGGCCAACACAGCCACCACCAGTTCGTCAGCAAGAATGTTACCGAACAGACGAAAAGATAGGGACAAGGGCTTGGTGAAGTCCTCAACAATCTTGAAGGGCACCATGATTGGAGTGGGTTCCACGTAGTACTCGAAGTACCGGAAACCCTTGCGGCTCAGGCCAGCATAGAAGTAGGCGAGCGAGACAAGTAGGGCCAGGGCCACCGTCGTGTTGATGTCAGCAGTCGGGGCTCCCAGTTCGCCGTGGGGAAGCGAGATCAGCTTCCAAGGCAGCAGGGCGCCGCCCCAATTGCTGACAAAAATGAATAGAAACAGGGTACCGATAAACGGTAACCAATCTCTATAGGCCTTCTCGCCAATCTGCTCGCGAGCCAGGTCGCGGAGGTAGTCCCAAAGAAACTCGAGGAAGTTCTGCAGGCCGCGGGGGTCCCGCTCGAGCTTGCGGGTACCAACAAAAACTAGGGCCAGCAGGGCACCGATCACCACCCAGGAGCTCAGGAACACCTGGCCGTGAATCTTGAGATTCCCAAGGTGCCAGTAGAGGTGTTGGCCCACCTCCAGTTCGGCAAGGGGAAGAGCGAGAGGCAAGGGAAGCATCTGGCTGAGATATGCGGTGTCGCTAAGGCGACGGGTCGGGGACAACCGGCAGAGCCGGGGTTGGGGCCGGCTCAGCCGGTGGGGCTGGGGCGAACCCTCAGGAGTCGAACAGCGCCTGGAGGATCAGGGCTGGCTTGTAGAGCAGGAAGCCGAGGATGGCCGGCAACAGCTCCAACTGGGGGAAGCGGGATCCCGCCAGCACCAACACCGCAGGCACGAGCAATTGGATCTTGCTCACCTTCTTGGAGCCGTTACCGAGCTTGTTCACACTGCGGGCAAGGAGCCACAGATAGAGCACTCCGGCGAGGGCTCCCACCAGCACACTGCCGGCGGTCGGTAGATCAAAGACCACAGCCGTGAGGGCCACCGCCGCAGCGGAGACGATCAAGGTGGCCAGGATCAGGCGCTGCTTGAGCCTCGCGTAATCCTCCATCCCGTTGCTGCCGACCGCCGAAACGGTCGGAGTGGTTGCCACCAGAATGGTCGCAGCCGCTAGGGAGTTGTTGCCAGGAGGCTGATCACGGCTCTCCAGACCGAGCTGGAGCCCCTGGGAGGGGGCCTCTTCGGAAGGAGAACTGGAGATTGCCTGCAAGGGCAAAGAAGCTCTGATAAGCGCGCGGAATCTATCACGTAGCCCCAGCCCCACCCCCAGGCGGCCGCAGCAGCAGGACCCTTTGCCCCAGGAGGGTTCTGGCCGCCGCCAGCAGCTGCGACTCCGACCAGCCCAAGGGGAGCTGGCCGAGGGCCGTATCCGGCCCAGCCGCCTCGAGGGCCTGGAGCAGGGTGAATCCTTCGGCGCTGAGATCCAGGGGCGCCATGTCGGAGTCGAGCAACGCCGTACCCGGCCAACCCCAAAGACAGGGATTGCGCCGACCTTGGGCCGCCAGCAAGGCGTCGTCGGCCTGCCAGTTGGTCTGGGCCAGGGGCCCACGGCTCAGGAAGAACTCGAAATGGCTGATGTCGGGATCGAGTTCCTCGACCAGCTGCCACTGCTGGCGTTGGGGCAGGGCCCGGGCCCGCTCCAGCAGCTCCCCCTTCAGCAGGCGGGCGGGATCCCAAATCTGGGGATTGGAGAAGCCCACAAAGTCCAGATCAACAGACTCAACAAAAGCGAAGAGACTGGCCAGGTTGTAACTGGTCTCCTGGGGGTGGAGATACATGTCGGCGAAGTTGGCATCCGCCGCCGTATCTATGGCCCAACGTTCCCGTTGATGGCGGGCGAGACGGTTGCTTTCGGGCAACATGTCAAAGAGTTGGCGACCTAGCCGCAGCCCCTCCATCCCCGTGCCCACGGCCAGCAGAGCCAAGGCCCGCTGACTTCGGTGGATTTCCCAACGGCCACCATCGGCATAGAGGAAGAGATGGAGCACCCCCCCTGGCTTGAGCAGGGCCGCCAGGGAGGCCAAACCTGCCTGGGGCTGGCGCAGGTGGTGCAAGACCCCCACCGAATTGATGTAATCGAAGGGGTCTTCGCCGGCCAGGTCCAGCAGGCTGCGCTGCTCGATCCGCACCGCCGAACGCTGGTCGCCGCCGGAGCGTCGCAGCCGCTCCCGGGCCACGGCCAGGGCGCCGGCACTGATATCAACCGCCAGCAGTTCTGATCCGGGGTTGAGATGGGCCAGATAATCGCTGCTAACCCCCGTGCCGCAGCCCGCATCAAGGATTCTCAGGGACTCAGCAGCGGGGCCCCGGGGCGGCAGCGAGCCCGTGCAGAAGGCGAGCGCCGCATCAACACACCATCGCCAGTTGTATCCAGGCGGCGGTCCGTCCTCGAGCGGGTCACCCGGATAGGGAAAACGGTCGTAGAAGGCGCTCACCACGGGAGTGGCGGCATCGGCGGGGACCTGGGTCATCAGCTTGAGGGGCGCAAAGCGGCCTGACCTGGCGAGCTTTTCATGACCCCACCCGGCTGAACAGAGTGGGCCCCCCAGGCTGCAAACATTTGTTCATGGGGACCCTTACGCCCTATCGGCGAGCCGTAACGTGCCGAAACCCGGTTCGCTCTCGTTCATGACCGTGACCGCAAGCAGCGGCAGCAGCAGGGTTGCCCCCCAGCGCTACGACACCCTGCCGCTCTCCAGCGTCCGTCAAGCGGAGCAGCAGGATCGCTTCCCCGATGGGGGGGAACTCGACACCCTCACCACGTTCTTTCAGAGCGGCCAGATGCGGGTGGCCGCCGCTAAGCGGCTCTCAGCCAACGCCGAGGAGATCGTGGCCCGCGCTGGCAACCGCATCTTTGTGGGGGGCACGCTCCTGTCCTATCTGGATGCGCCCCTCACCCCTGCTGCCGCTGACGCCACTCCCCTGGCCACCGACCAGGCCGCCTTCCAACGTTCAGTTCAGACCTTCGCCGGCGGCACACCCAGCCGCGGCAACTTGATCACGCGCCTGCTGGAAGGGGCTGGCGGCGATGCCGATGTGCGCGTCGTGCTGCCTACGGGCTTCAACCCCATCAGCGTCGGGATCTACGGGACCGAGCGGATGAAGAAATCGGTCCGCGACCTGGCCTGGTTCCTGCGCTACGTGGGTTACGCCGTGGTTGCGGGCGATCCCAGCATCCTGGCCGTGAACACCCGCGGCCTGCGGGATGTGCTCGAAAAGGGCTGTTCCCTGGCCGCCACCAACGTGGCCCTACAGGAGATGCGCGCCGCCGCCGCCGACCTGCTCAAGGATCTGCCGGAAGCACGCCAGCTGGTGATCGACAGCTTCAACGTGCTGATCAAGGAACTGGAGGTTCCCACCCCGTCTGCTCTCCAGCGCCTCGGCAGCCCCGAAAACCAGGGCCTGCAGTTGCCGGCGACCTACGCCTTGGCCGCCGAGGGCGCCCAGCGCTTCATCATGCGCAAGGTGCTCACCGGCGCCCAGAAGGCCGAGGTGGTGCGCGCCGCCTATCGCCAGGTGTTTGAGCGCGATATTGCCAAGGGATACTCCCAGGTGGTTTGTCCGGTGGAAGCCACCCAGCTGCGCCAGGGCCAGCTCTCGATGCGGGAGTTCATCAGAGCCCTCGGCCGCAGCAAGGAGTATCGCCAGCAGTTCTACGGCCGCTTCTCTAACAGCCGGGCGGTGGAGCTGGCCTTCCGCCACTTCCTCGGCCGGGGCATCAGCTCCCGCGAAGAGTTCACCCGCTACTTCGACATCGTCAGCGCCCAGGGCCTCAAGGGTCTGGTGGATTCGCTGATCAACACGATCGAATACGGCCGGGTGTTTGGCGAGGAGACCGTTCCTTACCTCCGCGACATTGGCGAAGAGGCCCAGGAGAGCGCTGGCTGGGGGTCAAACCGCAAGCTGTTCCGCTTCAGCGCCCCCTTTGAAGGAGCTCCCCAGTACGTCACCCTCTACGCCAGCTACCGCCACCCCTTTGCCGACCAGCACCCCTACGGCGGCGGTAACGATCCCCTAGCGCTCACCTACGGCGCCATCTTCCCCTCCGGCACGGCGTCAGTCGCCACCAGAGCGGCCCCGTTTAGCTACGACAGCCGCAGGATTTTGGTGGGCAATGGCATGCGCCAGCCCGGCCAGATGAACAGCCCCCAATTCCGGGCTTCCAGCCCCCGCAAGGTGGGACCCAAGGTGGTGCGGCTGCAGCAAATCGCCACCGGCGGCAACTCCTTACCCCGCCGCAGCGGCCAGCCGAGCGTGCGCAACACCGAATCGAGTACCCAGGGGGTGATTCGGGCTGTGTATGTGCAGGTGCTGGGCACCGCCGGCTATGCCGGCGAACAGAACAAGGTGGAGGAGATCAAACTCGAGAACGGCGACATCAGCCTGCGGGAGTTTGTGCGCCAGGTGGCCCGTTCTAAGGCCTTCCGCAGCCGCTACTGGAGCGGTCTCTACATCTGTAAAGCTCTGGAGGTGATGCACCGCCGCCTGCTGGGCCGCCCCACCTTTGGTCGCTGGGAAATCGATTCCTACTTCGATGTGGCCGCCCGTAAGGGCTTCTATGGGGTCGTCGACGCGATGCTCAACAGCAACGAATACGCCACGGCCTTCGGAGAGGACACCGTCCCCTACGAGCGCTTCATCACCCCCTCGGACCTCAACACCCGTCGGGTGCCGACCCTGAAGCGGGAGCTCGAAGCCAGCGCTGTCGCCCTGCTCCCCGCCAGCCGGCCCGATGTGCCCGTGTCCGCCAACTTCCGCTTCAGCGGAGAGCTCACGGCCCGCAACCTGTCCGGCCGCTCGGCTCCGATTCGCGGGGGCTGGATCCTCCAACTGGTCGACGACGCCCAGGGGTTCAGCAGCAGCCAGCCGGCGGTGCCCGAGGGGCCCGGCAGCATCAAGGACGACCCGGAACCCAGCCGCCGCTGGAGCGCCCCCCGTTGGCAACCCGGCGGTGGCGTCACCACGTCCTGGCCACCCAAGTCAGACAAGGACTAACCAAGGCCATCGAGGAACTCCTAAGCAGCGCCGACTTTGCCAACAGCTTTGGCGGCAATGGCGTCCCCTAGGGGGAGCCTCGAGACCCAGGCTTTTGGCCTGGGTCTTTTGTTATTGAGCCAAACGGGGCGAAGTTTGCTGAATTGCAAGATGTCTTTACAGGTCAATCAAGACCAAGAATTGTTGACAATCCCTATCCGGCAACCCTATTCACAATTTCAGCGAAAAGCATTGCGGGCCAAGGACTTACAGCAATCAGGCAGCCGTGAAGAACTGTTACCAAGGCGGCTCCTGCTCCGGCTCCCTAGCGCAGAATGACTCGGCGAACAGCATTGCTGACGCCTCCCCCGGACCCAGGTCAAGCAAGCAAAGCTTGCAAGGCCAAAGCCGAGGGTGCCACCCTTAACCCACCGGATATCGGTCACCACTCTGGCGACCGCTTGTTTCGAGGCAGAACTGCATGAGCATCGTCTCCAACTCGATCATCAACGCGGACGCCGAAGCCCGCTACCTCAGCCCTGGCGAACTCGACCAGATCAAGTCCTTCGTGAGTGGCGGTCAGCGCCGTTTGCGGGTGGCCCAAGTCTTGAGCGAGAGCCGCGAGCGCATCGTCAAGCAGGCCGGCGGTCAGCTGTTCCAAAAGCGTCCCGATCTGATCTCCCCCGGCGGCAATGCCTACGGTGAGGAGATGACCGCTACCTGTCTGCGGGACATGGACTACTACCTCCGCCTGGTGACCTACGGGGTCATCGCCGGTGATGTCACCCCGATTGAAGAAGTCGGCATCATCGGTGCCCGTGAGATGTACCGCTCCCTCGGCACCCCCCTCGAGGCCATGGCAGAAGCCGTGCGCGAGATGAAGGCTGCGTCCACGAGCCTGCTCACCGGCGCTGATGCCGAAGAAGCCGGCTTCTACTTCGACTACGTCGTCGGCGCCCTCTCCTGAGGCTGCTTCCCTTCACCCCTCCGCCTCCTTTCAAGGTTCCATGCAAGACGCCATCACCAACGTCATCAACCAGGCAGACGTCCAAGGCCTGTACCTCGACACCTCCTCCATGGGGCGTCTCGAGCAGTACTTCGCCAGCGGCGAGCTCCGCGTTCGTGCTGCCACCACCATCAGTGCCAACGCCTCCTCGATCATCAAGGAAGCCGTAGCCAAGGCGCTGCTGTACTCGGACATCACCCGTCCAGGCGGCAACATGTACACCACCCGTCGTTACGCGGCCTGCATCCGCGACCTCGACTACTACCTGCGCTACGCCACCTACGCCATGCTGGCCGGCGACACCTCCATCCTCGATGAGCGGGTGCTTAATGGCCTCAAGGAGACCTACAACTCCCTGGGCGTGCCCATCGGTGCCACTGTGCAATCGATCCAAGCCATGAAGGAAGCCACCGCAGCGCTGGTTGGCCCTGATGCTGGTCGCGAAATGGGTGTGTACTTCGACTACATCAGCTCCGGCCTGGGTAACTGATCCCTGCCAACGGCACACCCTGCGGATCCTTACCCATGCGCCTGTTCAAGATCACAGCCTGCATTCCCTGCCCTGAAAAAACCCGGAGCCAACGGGAGCTTCAGAACACCTTCTTCACCAAGTGGGTGCCTTATGAAAGCTGGTTTGCTGAACAGCAGCGAATCATGAAGCAGGGCGGCAAGATCCTGAAGGTGGAACTCGTCACCGGTCGCCGCCAGGTCAACGTCGGCAACTAACCGATCGCCAACTGACAGGTTTCGCCAAATTAAAGGGTTTGCCAAATTAAAGGGTTAGCCAACAGACTGGCTTGTCAAACCCTTGATCCCTTTCTCGTTCAAGCTGGTGACAGCTGCCCGGCCCCGGCTGGGCTTTTTTTTGTCCCTGGCCCTGTGCCAACGGCCAGCTCCAAGCGTCTAAATGGACTTACCCGTGGATGCAACTGTGGATGCCACCCAGGCCCCAGGGCCCAACCCAAACCAAAACCGCAAGCTGTTACCCCTGCCCTTTGGGCAGTGGCCGGCCGAAGCCAGGCTGCTGCTGGGCATGGTGGCCATCTGGAGTCTGGTGGGCCTGCTGGTGCTGGCTTCGGCAAGTTGGTGGGTGGCCTCGCGGGAAATGGGCGATGCGGCCTACTACCTCAAACGCCAGGCGATCTGGATGGTGGCCAGCTGGGGGCTGCTTTGGCTGGCGATTCGCCTCAACCTGCGCCGCTGGTTGCGGCTGGCTGCCCCGGCCCTACTGATCACGGGCCTGATGGTGGCTGCCACCCTGGTGGCTGGCAGCACTGTGAATGGGTCCAGCCGCTGGTTGGTGGTCGGTCCGATCCAGATCCAGCCCTCGGAGTTGATTAAACCCTTTGTGGTGCTGCAGGGAGCCACCCTGTTCTCCCACTGGAACCGGATTTCCGTCGATCAAAAGCTGCTTTGGCTGGGGGTATTCGGCGGCATCATCCTGCTGATCCTGAAACAGCCCAACCTCAGCACGGCAGCCCTGACGGGCTTGCTGCTCTGGCTCATGGCCCTTGCCTCGGGCATCTCCGTGCCGGCAATGCTGGGCACTGCGATCCTGGGCGGCAGCGTTGGTGTCGGCAGCATCCTGCTCAACACCTACCAGCGCATTCGCGTCACCTCCTTCCTCAACCCCTGGAATGACGCCCAAGGGGATGGCTACCAGCTGGTGCAAAGCCTGTTGGCGATCGGCTCGGGCGGACTCTGGGGCTCGGGCTTTGGCCTCTCCACCCAAAAACTGCAATACCTGCCAATCCAGTCCACCGACTTCATCTATGCGGTATTCGCCGAGGAATTCGGCTTTATCGGCTCGATGATGATGCTGTTGTTTTTGTTGCTTTTTGGCCTGGTGGGGCTGCGAGTAGCCCTCTCCTGCCGCAGCAATCAACAACGGCTGGTCGCCATCGGTTGCACCACCTTGCTGTTGGGCCAATCGATTCTCAATATCGCCGTGGCCAGTGGCGCCATGCCCACCACGGGCCTGCCGCTGCCGATGGTGAGCTACGGCGGCAATTCCCTGCTGTCGAGCCTGTTAACCGCAGGCCTACTGATCCGCTGCAGTCTGGAAGGGGCAGGACTGGAGGCCCCCCGGCCCTCCAGTCGCCGCCGCCGCAGGGATGCACCGATAGGCTGATGGCATGAGCCTTTTGCCCGTGGCCGCCTGGGCCAGAGCCAGTGAGGAGCTGCTGCAGACCTCCCTGGCCGCACCTGGCCCCCTCACCTTGGGCCTGGTGTTTTGCGGTGGCCTGCTCACCAGCTTGGGCCCCTGCTCCCTCTCCCTGCTGCCCGTGACCCTGGCCTACCTGGCTGGCTTCGGTGACCAGGGCACCAAGGCCTGGCCCCGCAGTCTCAGTTTCGTGGGCGGCATCATCACTTCGCTCGTGGTGCTTGGCCTGGCCAGCGGCCTACTCGGACGCCTCTACGGCCAGATTCCCGGCTTCATCCCCAGCCTGGTGGCAGGGCTAGCCGTGGTCATGGGCCTTAACCTGCTGGGGCTGGTGCGGCTGCCCCTGCCGGCGGGCCCTGATCCGGAGCGTTGGCGACAGTGGGTGCCGCCAGCGCTCGCTCCCCTGGCCGCTGGTCTGGCCTTTGGCCTAGCGGCCTCCCCCTGCACCACGCCCGTCCTTGCGGTATTGCTGGGCTGGATTGCCCAGAACGGCCGGCCCCTGGCTGGCGTGGTGCTTCTTATCGCCTTTGCCTGCGGCCAGGTCATGCCCCTGCTCCTGGCGGGTACGGCGGCAGCAAGCTTGCCCCGCCTGCTAGCCCTCAGGGCGTTGGGGCAATGGGTGCCCCCGATCAGTGGCGTGGTGCTCCTGATTACGGGCGCCCTCACCCTGCTGGCTAACTGGATCTAACGAACAAGCCACCCTGATGTTTGACCTGAAGTCCCTGGACATCGCCAAGCGCAAATTGGGCCGCCTGCTCGGCGTGATCTCCGACTTGCGGGTGGCCATCGGCCTGCTGCTGGTCATCGCGATCAGCAGTGGTCTCGGCACCCTGGTGCCCCAGAAGGAGCCCAGCGCCCTCTATCACCAGCTCTATGACAACCAGCCCTGGCTGGGCCTGTTTAAGGGCGATGCGGTGCTGGGCCTGCAGCTGGATCATGTCTATTCGAGCGGTTGGTTTCTGGCCCTGCTGGCCTGGCTAGGCCTGGCATTGATCCTGTGCAGCTGGCGGCGCCAGTGGCCCGCCCTGCAGGCCTCCCTGCGCTGGATCGACTACCAATCGCCGCGCCAACTGGGCAAGCTCACCCTGGCCGAAACCATTGCCAGCGCCAATCCGGCCGCCACGTTGGGCGAACTCGAACAGCTCCTCAAACGCCAGGGCTGGACGCTCCAGGTCCAGGCCGATCGCCTGGCGGCCCGGCGCGGCGTGGCCGGCCGGGTGGGCCCCCTACTGGTGCATGCGGGCCTGGTGGTGTTGATGGTGGGAGCCGCCTGGGGCTCGCTGGCCGGCCACCGCCAGGAACAGTTCCTTGCCCCCGGCCGGCAACTGGACCTGCTCAATAGCCGCGGCGACAACCAGATGACGGTGGCCGTGGACCAGTTCGAGATCGAACGGGATCCGGCCGGGCGGCCGGAACAATTCCGCTCCGCCCTCACCCTCAAGGGGCCCGATGGAGCCACCCTCAAACAGACCGAAATCAGCGTCAACCACCCCCTGCGCTTTCGGGGGATCACGTTGTATCAGGCCGACTGGACCCTGGCTGCGATCGGCGTGCAACTGGGTCGCAGCCCGGTGCTGCAATTGCCGTTGCAGACCTTCCCCCAATTAGGCGATCAGATCTGGGGCATCGTGCTGCCGACTCGCCCCGATGGCAGCCAGCCCGTATTGCTGTCGCTCAGCAGTGAACAGGGTCCGGTGACGGTTTTTTCGGCCGAGGCCAAACCGATCGCCAGCCTGGTGCCCGGGGGCGAAGCGGTGGACATCGAAGGCCTGCCCATGCGGATTGACAACGTGCTCGCCGCCAGCGGCATCCTGCTCAAGCGCGATCCGGGCGTGCCCCTGGTCTACGGAGGCTTTGGCATCGCCCTGGTGGGGGGGGTGCTGAGCCTGGTGGCGACGCGCCAGCTCTGGGCGATCAGCGACCCGGCCAACGGCCGGCTGCACCTGGGCGGGCTCTGCAACCGTAACCTCACCGCCTTTGCGCGGGAACTGCCCGTCCTGATCAGCACTCTGCAACAGGCCGACCAGACGATCTGATGCCAAGGCGAGCCAGGGTCGGCCTCAATCAGGGAGATGTCTGCGGCTCGACCCACTAGCCAAATAGGGGGTCAAATATTCTTGGTGAAAAGCGTGATCCCACCAAAAAAATTAGGCTGCTCAATAAACCTAAGCAAGTAATCCTTTCTGCCTAGAGGGGGAGATGCCAGCTCCAATCCTCAACAGGGATGGCGCTTACCTTGACTCACCTTGATCACCGTATGCACATTGCCACGGGGATTAAAATCGGCCTCCAGCTGCAGCCAGGTGGGCGCGCAGGCTGCCACCCAGTCATCAACGATACGATTGGTCACCTCCTCATGGGAGATGATGCGATCACGCCAGCTGTTGACATAGAGCTTCAGGGCCTTGAGCTCCATCACCCGCGGGCCGGGCTGATAAATCAGGCGCAGGGTGGCAAAATCCGGATAGCCCGAAAAAGGGCACAGGCAGGTGAATTCAGGAAAGGTGATTGCAATCTCATAGGGCCGCCCTGGCCGGGGATTGTCAAAGCAGATCAGCTGGGCCCCAGCGATGGCCCGTTGGCCGTAGGCGGGGGTCTGGGTGAGGGGCTCGGACGGGTTCAAGACGGCAGGGCAAGGGGGCCAGGGGCCAGGGGCAAGCGACGATTTCAATCGCTGCAGCACCCACGATAGGGACTGGGCCACCTCAGCCCGGTCCTGCCAGCAGATGCCGTAGCCAAGGGACCGGGAAGGCGAATGCTCCCTGACAAGGTCGGGGCCCCAGGTGTGGCTCCTTCCCCGGATCACCAGCATCGGCGGCTCCCCGTAGCTATAGCTACATCAGGTGTCGGGCGACTGGCGCCTAATGGACTGGAGCCAGGCCGTTCCTGGGCCCCACGCCCCTCCCCTTCCACTCCTGGCATTTTGCTGGGAGACTTTCTTCGATTGCCCCCCGGATCCATGAAAAAAATCGAGGCCATCATCCGCCCCTTCAAACTGGAGGATGTCAAGCTGGCACTGGTCAACGCTGGCATCGTCGGCATGACCGTGAGCGAAGTCAGGGGTTTTGGTCGCCAGAAGGGCCAGGTCGAGCGCTACCGCGGCTCGGAATTCACCGTTGAGTTTCTCCAGAAATTGAAACTCGAAGTAGTAGTCGATGACGATCGGGTCGACACGGTAGTGACCGCCATCCAGGATGCGGCCCGCACTGGCGAAATTGGCGATGGCAAGATCTTCATCAGCACCATCGATTCGGTGATCCGGATTCGCACCGGTGACCGGGACAGCGACGCGATCTAGATCGCGGGCTGCCGGGACCATGACCGGCAATCAGGGGCTGGCAAGGGTCTGGGCCACGAGGGCGCGAACGAGGGCCCCATTAAGACCCCCAGCGCCCCCAGCCCCATCGGTCGCCAGGCCACTGCCTAGCCAAAGCAGGTACTCGTGGTTGCCCGCCGGGCCGGTGATCGGCGAGGCCACCAGCCCAAGACCCTGCCAACCCAAGGCTGCGCCTGCGCGGATCACTCCCTCGATCGCATCCACATGGGCGACGGGATCGCGCACAACGCCGCCCTTACCCACCCGGGAGCGGCCCACTTCGAACTGGGGCTTCACCAGCAGCAGGGCCTCGC